>JAAUYI010051588.1_pt1 | contig 10976 bp, 8 predicted proteins | sample 7278041 | NCBI WGS metagenome assembly JAAUYI01 (sample SAMN14350216, study PRJNA611818) | marine sediment metagenome | isolation source: surface marine sediment (0.6m) | place: French Polynesia: Moorea | collected 2018-08
AGCCCTTGGCGCAGGCCGGCTTGAAGGTCATGCGGCAGAGATAGCTCTTCTTGTCCTCCTTGACCTTCTTGAACTTGAGGCCGCAGGCGGTGATCGGCACGGCCTGCAGCTGCAGGTGCTGGTCGGCCAGCTGGACCCCGGCGGCGGGACCGCTCGTGAAGTCCCCGGCATGGCTGGCACCGATCCCGGCGAGGGCCGCGGCGAAGACGCCGACGGCGAGAAGGCTGCGGAACTTGGTGGTCATCACTCGTCTCCTGAACTCTGTTCCTGGTCCGATGAACGCGGACTGGGCCGTTTCCGGCCCCCGCAAGCCCATGGGTCGTTGCCGGGACGCCGCCGGTTCAAAGCTCCGCCGCGGCGCCGCCGCCCGGTCCGGCGATGCCGAAGAACGACTTTGGGTTTCAGGGCCTTAGGGATGCGGCGGCCCGGGCCGGGGCAGGCCGCTTGACAGGCACGGGGCGAAGGCCATATACGCCTAGTCCTTCGCGGTAGCGCCGCCTGGGGCGGGGTAGCTCAGCTGGTTAGAGCAGCGGAATCATAATCCGCGTGTCGGGGGTTCGAGTCCCTCCCCCGCTACCATCCGAAAGGCGCAGAAACGCTCGGTTTGCGGGTCCTTGGGCCCCGCTTTCTTTTTTGGCGAATCCGCTTGCCCCGTGCCCGGATCTGCGCGGAGCTGGGAAGGATTGGACCCCGCTGCGCCCGGGCGGCCTCGGTGTCGATGAGCTCCTGGGTCCTGGAAGCCGGCTTGGCCTGCGGCCATGTTTCCGCGGTCCGCAGGCGGCGGCAAGGAGCCAGCCGGCCGGCTCCGAAACCTCCGTTTCTGGAGCGCCGAGTGTCCCCGGGGCGGTGGCCGGCGATCCCTTACCGGTCATCATCCTGAGGCAAGCTCACGCCGCCGCATGCGGTGCAGCAAAGGCCGCAACAGGTCCTTGAGGCCTTCGGGCATCGCCGCCTTCACAGGGCGCAGGGTCCGATAACGCAGGTGCCCGGCCCAGCCGAGCCGCCACCCCATACCCTCTTCGACGGTGCACTGGCAGGGCACGCACAGACCGCATGGCGTCCGGTTGCGCCAGGGATGATGGCAGAACCAGGTCGCTCTCATGAGATCCAGGAATCCCTGCGCCTCGGCATCCCGTTGCATTTCGTGCTTGGTGATGCCGAAGAGCGGGAAGCGGAAGTGCCTGAACATCGAGAGCGCCGGGTCCGAGCCCGGATCGATCACGAAGGTGGCCGTGGGCCAGCGCGATCGCTCGACCATCTGCCCGGCCAGGAAGAAGCCGTCCCGCATGTCCTTGTGGATGCAGATCTCGAGGGACTCGATGCCGGCCGACTTGCCAAAGCAGGCGAGCCATTCGTACTGGCTTCCGATATGGCCCCGCGCCTTCAAGCGGCCGAAGTTTTCGGAGATCTCCGCATCGGGTTCGATGCTGTCTTTCTCGACCTGGACGAGGTCGAGAATCTCGCCCTTAGCGCCGACCAGGCCTTGCCGGCAACCTTCGGCGATCCGGGCCATCGTTGCCAGCTCGAGCCTCCAGGACGGCCGATCCCGGTCAACGACATAGTAGGGCTGAACGCGACAGTCATGAGTCGTGATCAGCGAAAGCACGCGGAACGTCGAGTCCCAGCCGCCGGTCCAAAGGACGTTGACCGTGTTGCTACTGCGCGCGGACATCTCGGCAGCTTAAACGTCCTGATGCTCCTGTCGATCCGCGAAACTCGACCTATGGATGCATGCGCCGCGTTGGAGCGAAAGCCCGGACGGGCGGGGGCGATGCCGGGCCGTTCTTCCGACTTCCGAAGACACCGCGGCGCGGCCAGGTGCCGTGCATGCGAGCTTTGATCCAGGTGCGAATGTTCCGGAAGGCGATGCCTGTACGCTCAAGACCCCGACCGCGGATCAGCGCATTCCGTGTTCGCTCTAGGTTTCTTCCCGTCAGCAGATCCAGGAGTTGGCCGGGGTCGAGGTCCCTCGGGTCGGCAATGCGGCCGGTGACGACGTGTTTCTCCACTCCCTCGTGGTGCTCATGATCGAGATCGGGATCGCGCCAGCAACTGGAGCAGAGGATCTTGAAGTTCTCCGAATTTGAGTGAACAACGGCGGCTTCCTACAGGTCGAGGCTCATGTCCGCCAGCTGGCGGGCGTCTTGCTGCGTGCCGGCGAAGTCGAAATAGCTGTGGCATCTTCGGCTTCCTACCTAAAGTTGCGGGCGAAGGCGCGGATGTCCTCGACCAATAGCTCCGGCTCCTCCATGGCGGCGAAGTGGCCGCCGCGGGGCATCTCCGTCCAGTGCATCACGTTGTAGACCCGCTCGACGTAGCTGCGCGGCGGCCAGGACAGCAGCTCCTTCGGGAAGAGCGCGCAGCCGGTCGGCACCTCGACCCGGCGGCCCTCCGGAGAGAGGACGCGGCCGCCTTCCTCGCGCCGGCCGTAGTAGATCCAGCTCGCGGTGTTGAAGGTCCTGGTCACCAGATAGACCATGATGTTGGTCAGGATCCGGTCCTTGGTATAGACGCTCTCGATGTCGTCGCCGTCGGTGTGTGACCAGGAATTCCACTTCTCGACGATCCAGGCGGCGACGCCGACCGGGCTGTCCATCATGGCGTAGCTGAGGGTCTGGGGCTTGGTCGCCTGCTGGGTCCGGTAGCCCATCTCGCTTTCCTGTTCTTCCTCGAAGCGCGTGGCCCAGGCCTCCTCCTCGGCGCCCTGTGGTCCTTCGGGGTGGCGCATGGTCATGATGTTGAGATGGATGCCGCGGCAGGCCGGGGCGTGCTCGTAGCCGAGCCAGCTCGAGATCGCGCCGCCCCAGTCGCCGCCCTGGGCAAGGTAGCCCTCGTAGCCGAGCACGCCGGTCATCAGCTCGGCAAAGAGGTCGGCCATCGCGCGCGGCCCCATGGGGCGCCCGGGCTTGCCCGAGAATCCGAAGCCCGGCAACGAGGGGGCGACCACGTCGAAGGCGTCCTCCGCGCGACCGCCGAAGCGTTCGGGATGGGCCAGCGGCGCGACGATCTCGCTGAACTCGAATGCCGAGCCCGGCCAGCCGTGGCTGATCAGAAGCGGCACGGGGGCCGGACCGCTGCCCGTCTCGCGGATGAAGTGGAGGTCGAGGCCCTCGACCGGGGCGGTGAATTGCGGCAGGCGGTTCAGCGCGGCTTCCTGCGCCCGCCAGTCGAAGTCCTCGAGCCAGTAGGCGCAGAGTTCCTTCATGTAGTCGAGGTTGGTGCCGTAGGCCCAGCCGCCGTCCTCCGGCATCTCGTGCCAGGCGTAGGCGGCGACCTTGTCGCGGATCCGCGCCAGGGTCTCGTCGGGAACGGCGATCTGAAAGGGCCGGACGGTCGCCATATCGCTCTCCAGGCGTGGTGTCGCTTCGCCCGACCACACTACTACGCCGCCGGCGCGGCGGACGACAGGCCATGTTCCGCCCAGTCCGTTAGCCGCGAGGTCGCCGCCGTCGCTCTGGCGCGGGCGGAAGGATTTTCTACCGTCGGTTCGTTGTTCCCTTTTTGTTCTCGGTCTAGCCTCCTGGCATGAGTGAGGTCGACGAGCGGAGGTTCAGCCTTTCCTATGCCGCCTGGAAGGCGAGCCGCTTCCTGCCCAAGGGCCGCCGTCTCGGCGAGGGAGTCGAGGCCTACGGCGTCTTCGTCACGAGCTTCGAGAAGGAGCTCGAGCTGGCTGGCTATCGCATCGTGAAGGCCAAACGGGCGGCGCGGTCCCACTCGGGCGGCGACTGACCCGCTTCTTTCCGCTCCAAGGTCCGCAGCGGCCTGGGTAGAGCCGCGTTCAAACTCGATCTTGCGTTGGCGAGGATTTCAGGGCTCGGAAGCCAACACAAAAGCCGCGCCAGCAACAGCGATCCTTGTGGGGAGATGTAGTGGCTTGGCTCGCACGGCCGAGATCTCTTGCCGTCTTTGGCGGGCCCTCTTGCCCAATCGGGCTGCACACGACCGCGTCGTCGGGACAGATAACGGGTTTTCGCCAGCTGTCCAGATGGCGCGCGCTTGTCTTTGAGGCGTGAATTTTGCCGGATCCTTTGCGCTAAGTGGATAGACTCATTCCCACGTTGGGCTAATCTCGGCGACAGTGCAGGGTCGGACGGGGGAGCCCTCTTGCTTGCAAGCCAACCTCAGTTGTCACTCAAGATTCCGCAGATGAAGACGCCCGGTGGTCAGAATGTCCGGCCGGGAGTGGAATCGACGGATTCAGCCTATGGGAAGGCTGCACGCGGCTCATTGAAGAAGCTGGCTTGTCTTCGCTCGTCGAAGATGAGTGCAGGACCAGACCTTGGCCTTGGCATGCCCTACCGGTCCTGGGATCGGTCGAGACGCCATGGCGTGACTCACGCGTTGTCCACAATGCGCGCGTGACCTATAGACCCTTTGGGAGGAGGAAAGTATGTGGAGAGTACTCGCCGTCGTCTTGGCGGTCTTCGTGGCGGCACCGGCCTCGGCCGACCCCGTTGCAAAGGAGCTGCAGTACTTCAAGGCGATCGATGTCGTCTTGCTGGACAAGACCGCGGACTGCGGTATCACCGACGCCAAGCTTTTTCAGGACCATCTGCGCGGCAAGCTCGGCCAGCTGGGCATCAAGGAGAACGCCAGCAGGTTCGCGCGCGTGAAGGTGGACGTCGCGGCGCAGACCATTCCCAACAGCGCGCTTTGCGCGATTCACACGCTGGTCCGCTTCAACGGCGCGCTCAGCAAGGACAACGTCAACACCGACGATCCCTTGATCAACGCAGCGATGCAGCGCCTCGAGGTGCTTCCGATCACGGTCTGGACCGGCTCGTCCATCGTGGTGCGGCAGTACAAGTTGCCGGCGAGCGGCAAGATCACCGAACGTGCGTCGCAGAGCGTGCTCGAGCAGCTCGACGCGATCACCGGGCGCCTGGCGGAAGCCCGGGCCAACTAGCCCACGCCAGGCTTTCGAACGCTTTGGACCCGCCGCCCGCGTTGCCGGGCGGCGGGCTTCTTTCGTTGCGGTGTCCCACGGTCCGGCGTCGGTCGCGAGGTTTCGTCCGGCGAAACAGTGTTCAAGGGCGCGAAGAACGGGGCTAGAGCAGCTCGCGTTCACTAAAACGCGGATAAGCTGCTCTACCTATATGGAATAGATCAAATTATCCCCGCTCAACTGATTCCAGTTGAACGGGGTTTGATCTAGTCTAAAAGCGGGCACGGGCGCCGCGGAAGTGTCCCAGTCGGGGTTTAGTTCAGTCCCCGCGAGATTTGGGCCGGAGCTTTCGGGCGTTGGCGGTGTTGGGCTGGCAGCCGTGCATGTACCTCGAGGAAGGACGAACCAGATGCTTGATACATTCCGCGCGGCGAGGCCTTCGCTCCGCGCCCTGCCAGTACTACTCCTGGGCCTTGGATTTCTCGCCGGCTGCGCCTCCAGCGACGTGACCTCCCGCAAGACCTATCAGGGCGAGATCGCCAAGCCGGCGCGCGTCATCGTCTACGATTTCTCGGCGACGCCCCAGGACGTCCCGGCCGACTCCGTCCTGGCCGGACAGTTCGCCCAGCGCGACGCCCCCCAGAGCGAGGAGGAGATCGCGCTCGGCCGCGATCTCGGCGCCAGGGTCGCGAAGCGCCTGGTCGAAAACCTGAATAACCTCGGCATCGTGGCCGAGCGCGCCGCGGACGGCGCCGTGCCGCGGCTCGGCGACGGCGTGATCAAGGGCGCCTTCGTCTCGGTCGACGAGGGCAGCCGGGTGAAGCCGATGCTCATCGGCTTTGTCGCCGGCGCGGCCGAGCTCAAGACCGTCGTCGAAGGCTATCAGCTGCGCGAGGCCGGCCTCTATCCCCTCGGCTCCGCCGAGATCGAGGCCGGCGGCGGCAAGATGCCGGGAGTCCTGGCCCCGGTCGGCATCAGCGCCGCGGCCGGGCGGGCGACGACCAGCGCGGTCATCTCCGGCAGTGCCAACGTGGTCAAGGAGATCGGCCCCGAGAGCATCGAGAGCGCCTCCCTGCGGACCGCCGAGGAGATCACGAAGATCGTCGAGGAGGCCTACCGCGAGCGGGGCTGGCTCTAGCGCGACCGCAAGGCTCCCGCGCCCGGGAGAGACGGGCTGATGCCAACCGGTTAGCCGCCGGCCGCGCTATATAGGATTTATTTCCTGGAAAGGTTCGGGACGACCCGGTCCGGTGGCCGGGCACCGGCCCCGGTTCGCGCAAGCCAAGAAAGATCGGTATTTCGGGCTCTTGCCGTCCCGCCGCCCCTTTGTTTCCGGCCCTGCTGCACCTATTATCTTAGGGACGGTCGGGGCTGGGCGAGGGCGTGTCGAATGGCAGGGATTGAATGTCCGGAAGCATCATGCGGCAGCTCGCCGCGGTCCTGATCGCGGTTCTGGCGACGGTCGGTCCGGTTGGGGCGAAGACAAGTCCCCAGCCCGAGCATCCCCTGGCGCTGGCCCTCTCGGCCGCGGATCGGGGCGACCAGCGGACGGCCGATCGCCTGGCCGCCAAGCTCGGCGATCCGCTGGCCCGCAAGCTGGTCACCTGGCAGTTCCTGACCCGCGACGACGCCGAAGGGCCCTTCGCCCTGGCCGACCGCTTCCTGACGGACAACCCGGGCTGGCCGAGCCGAGGATCGGTGCAGGCCGCCGCCGAGCGGGACCTGCCCGCGGACTGGAGCGAGGCCCAGGTCCTGGCCTGGCTCGAGCGCTATCCGCCGGTGACCCACGACGGCAAGCTGCGTCGGGTCAAGACGCTCTACACCCAGGGCCGTGGGGAAGAGCTGGTGAAGGCGGTGCGCCGGCTCTGGATCGACGACGACCTGCCGTTCATCCAGCAGGGCCCCTTCCTGCAGCGCTTCGGCCGCTTCCTGCGCCCGGTCGACGAGAAGGCGCGCTTCGAGCGTCTGGTCCAGGCCCGGCGCTGGAGCGACGCGACCCGCCAGGCGGTGCGCCTCGGCGGCGACTATCCGACCTTCGTCCTGGCGCTGAACCGCCTCGCCGCCGGGCAGATCGACCTGGAGACAGCGGTGAGACAAGTGCCCGCGGCCTTCAAGACCGCGCCCGCGCTGCGCTACGAGGCGGCCCGCCGCCTGCGGCAGGAGAAGCGGCCCTGGGCGGTCTTCGCCTTGCTGGATCAGCCGGCCGCCGCGATCGCGCTCTCCAAGCGCTGGTGGCGGCTGCGCCATTGGACGGCGCGCAGGCTCTTCGAGGAGACGGCCCCCGACAAGGCCTACCGGCTGCTGCTCGCCCACGGCCAGGAGGACGGCCATGGTTTCGCCGAGGCCGAATGGCTGGCCGGCTGGATCGCGCTCAGGTCCCTGGACCGGCCGGCCGTCGCGCTGGAGCACTTCCGCCGCATGTCCGCCAAGGTCTCGACCCCGGTCAGCGCCGCCCGGGGCGCCTACTGGTCGGCCCGGGCCGCGGCGGCCGCGGGCCGAGCCCCGGAGGCCGAGATCTACTACCGGGCGGCCGCGCGCCACGGCACCACCTTCTACGGCCAGCTCGCGGCCCGGCAGCTCGGCCGCGCCCCCGAGCTCGGCAGCCCGGCGACCCGCCCGTCGCCGGCGCAAAGCGCCGCCTTCGAGCAGCGCGAGCTGGTGCGGGCGGCGCGCCTGCTGTCCGGCGCCGGTCGGCTGGAGCTGGCCCGGGCCTTCGTCGCCGCGCTCGAACGGCAGGCCGAGGCCGTGGAGGACAAGCTCCTGGTCGCCGACCTGGCCCGTTCGATCGGCCGGCCCGACCTGGCGCTGCAGATCGCCCGTCGGCTGCGCAACAAGGGCGTGGTCCTGACCGACCGGCTGTTCCCGCGCGGCGGGAGCCTGCCCAAGGTCCGCCACCGCCTCGACCCCGACCTGGTCCACGCGGTGATCCGCCAGGAGAGCGGCTTCTACACCAAGGCGGTCAGCCGCGCCGGTGCCCGCGGCCTGATGCAGCTGATGCCGGCGACCGCGCGCCAGACCGCGCGCCGCGAGGGGCTGTCCTTCGCGCGCAGCAAGCTGACCAGCCAGCCGGGCTACAACATGCGCCTGGGCACCGCCTATCTCTCCCAGATGCTCGAGCGCTTCGACGGCTCGCTGCCGCTGGCCTTGGCGGCCTACAACGGCGGGCCGCACAACGTCTCGAGCTGGATCGAGCGCTTCGGCGCCCCTGGCCCCTCCGAGGCCGAGATGATCGACTGGATCGAAGGCATCCCCTTCGCCGAGACCCGCAACTACGTCCAGCGCATCATCGAGACCATCGAGGTCTACCGCCTGCTCGACGGCTCGACCCGCCGCAGCGACCTGCTGTCGCCGAACGCCAAGTCGATCAACTAGGCCTGTTCAGCGCTTCGACCCGAGGTGCGTTGCGACGAAAGCGAACCACTCTTAGCTTGGTCGTGCTAAGGGATCGGGATGGAAAGGATTCTCGTGAGCGCCTGCCTGCTGGGCCAGCCGGTCCGCTTTGACGGACGCGCCAAGGCGCTCAAGGACTCCCTCCTGAAACGCTGGAGCGGCGAAGGACGGCTGGTGCCGATCTGCCCGGAGATCAGCGCGGGCTTCGGCACGCCGCGACCGGCCGCGGAGATCATGGCCGGCTTCGACGGTTTGGGCGTGCTGGCCGGCACCGCGCGGGTGCTCGAGGCGACCGGAGCCGACGTTACGGGCCCGTTCCTCGAGGGGGCGCGCCTGGCGCTCGAAGCCACAAGAGAGGCCGGCTGTCGCTTCGCCCTGCTGACCGACGGTAGCCCCTCTTGCGGCTCGACTTTCATCTACGCCGGAGGCTTCGACGGCCGGGCCAAGGCCGGCGCCGGCGTCGTCGCGGCGCTGCTCGCGGCGGAAGGTATCCTGGTCTTCCCGGAGTCGCAGATCGCGGAGCTGGCCGAAGCGCTCGAAGCGGGCGGCGGTTCATAACCGCCGCCATCCTGCCTATACTCCCTGGCAAACAGACAGGGACGGGATCATGGCGATCGACGCGGCGACCTTCGACCAGCTTCTGGACACCGTCGGGCGTTTCGTCGAGGAGCGGCTGCGGCCGGCGGAGGCCGAGGTCGACGCCGAGGACCGTGTGCCGGACGCGATCGTCGAAGAGATGAAGCGGCTCGGACTGTTCGGCTTGACCATCCCGGAGGCCTACGGGGGTCTGGGCCTGGAGGCAGCCGAGGAGGTCCGGGTCGCCATGCTGCTGGGCCGCAGCTCGCCGGCCTTCCGCTCGGTCTTCGGCACCAACATCGGGATCGGCAGCCAGGGCCTGGTGGTCGACGGCACCGAGGCGCAGAAGCAGCGCTATCTCCCCGGGATGGCCTCCGGCGAGATCATCGGCTCCTTCTGCCTGACCGAGCCGGACGCCGGTTCCGATGCCGCGGCCCTGCGCACTACGGCACTGCGCGACGGCAACGGCTACGTCCTCAACGGCACCAAGCGCTACATCACCAACGCGCCGCGCGCCGACGTCTTCACGGTGATGGCGCGCAGCGACCCGGAGACGCCCGGCGCGCGCGGCGTCTCGGCCTTCGTGGTCGAAGCCGATACGCCGGGGATCCGGCTCGGCAAGCCGGAGAAGAAGATGGGCCAGAAGGGCGCCCACGTCTGCGACGTGATCTTCGAGGACTGCAAGATCCCGGGCGACGCGCTGATCGGCGAGGTGGAGGGCCAGGGCTTCAAGACCGCGATGAAGGTGCTCGACCGCGGCCGGCTGCACATCTCGGCGGTCTGCGTCGGGGTCGCCAAGCGGCTGATCGAGGAAAGCCTGGCCTATGCGCTGGAGCGCAAGCAGTTCGGCCAGGCGATCGCCGACTTCCAGCTGGTCCAGGCCATGCTCGCGGACAGCGAGACCGAGGCCGCCGCGGCCGAGGCCCTGGTGCTCGATGCCGCGCGCCGGCGCGACGCCGGGGAGGCCATCACCAAGCTCGCCGCCATGTGCAAGTACTTCGCCTCCGAGATGGTCGGCCGGGTCGCCGACCGGGCGGTGCAGATCCACGGCGGCGCCGGCTACATCGCTGACTACCCGGTCGAGCGCTTCTATCGCGACGTGCGCCTGTTCCGGATCTACGAGGGCACCTCGCAGATCCAGCAGCTGATCATCGCGCGGGAGATGATGAAGGAGGCCGCCTCTTGAGCGCCGGCGCGCCGGAGCGGCCGGCGCTGCCGCTCGACCGTTTCCGCTGGATCACCGAGCCTCTCGCCTATTGGGCCGTCAAGACTTCCGACCGCATCGCCGCCACGGACCCCTTTGCCGCCTTCACCTTCGGAGAGTTTCAAGCGGCCGTCGAAAGGCTGGCCGAGGACCTCGCGGCCCGCGGCCTGGAGGCGGGCGACCGGGTCATGATCGTCATGGAGAACTCTTTGGCCGGCGCGGTGGCGATGCTGGCGGCGGCGCGGCTCAGGGCCTGGGCGGTGCCGCTCAACGCCCGGCTGACGGCCCGTGAGGTTGACGCCATCCGTGATCACTGTCGGCCCCGGATCCTGATCTACACCGCGGGGGTCTCTCAGGAGGCGCGGGCCCACGCCGAGCGTCATGGCGCCGAGCCGCTGGCGACCCTCGGGCCGCTGAAGGCCCTGGTGGGGACCGATCCCGAGGCCGCGCCCGAGCCGACCTCCGACGATCCGGCGCGTCAGGTGGCGGCCCTGATCTACACCACCGGCACGACCGGCGCGCCCAAGGGCGTGATGCTGACCCACGACAACCTCCTGTTCATCGCCGGCCGCTCGTCCCAGCGGCGCGAGGTCAGCACCCGCGATCGAGTCCATGCCGTGCTGCCGATCAGCCACGTCTTCGGCCTTTCCTCGGTCTTTCTCGGCACCCTCTACCAGGGCGCCCGGCTCGACCTGATCGCCCTGGTAGAGCGTGCCGAGGAAGACCGACGAGAGCCCGAAGACGTGGCTGATCGGCAGCACCGCATGGACCCGGTCGTCCACGCAGACCTCGCGCCGCTGCGACGATCGGCCGGCGATGAAGATCAGGTTGTCGTGGGTCAGCATCACGCCCTTGGGCGCGCCCGTGGTGCCGGTGGTGTAGATCAGTGCCGCCACCTGCTGTGCCGGATCGTCGGACACT
>JAAUYI010125918.1_pt1 | contig 10971 bp, 7 predicted proteins | sample 7278041 | NCBI WGS metagenome assembly JAAUYI01 (sample SAMN14350216, study PRJNA611818) | marine sediment metagenome | isolation source: surface marine sediment (0.6m) | place: French Polynesia: Moorea | collected 2018-08
GACGAACGCAATGACGTACAAAAAAGTGGGATGCTCCCCTTTAAAACTGGCCTAGATGATACAATTTTGAAAAAAGAATAGGACAGATGGGTAGGGGCACGGCATCCATAAGATTTTGGTATATAAAATGATCTTACTGATGCCGTGCCCCTACCCATCTGTCCTATTCTTTTTTCAAAATTGTATCATCTAGGCCAGTTTTAAAGGGGAGCATCCCACTTTTTTGTACGTCATTGCGTTCGTCGAAGACGTTCGGTGAAGGGTGGAGGAACCACATATAGCCAATTTTACCAATGAGAAGGGCGCAAGCATTGCGCCCCTACAATGGATCTGGGATAGGACAAATATTCTCATCACATCTATTGATACTGTTACCTGCCGTGGTAATTTAAATTCTGGAAATCTCTTAATCTTATCTGCTGTAACGTCCTATCAGTTCTGTTTGCGCGAGAATATGTCCTTTCATTGCTGCTTCTACCTGAGCTTTTGTCGCACCAGGTTTTAGGTCTAGTTCTGTATCTAAGGCATAAAGTTTAAAGAAATAACGGTGAATTCCACTAGGGGGACAGGGTCCACCATATTCCACCTTCCTAAAATCATTGATTCCTTGACAACCCCCATGAGCTAAATTATCACCCGCAGGTATATTTGATGACAGGGAACGAGTGGTGGGTGGCAAGTTGTAAACAACCCAATGCACCCAGGTTTTTCTGGGAGCATCTGGATCGTCACAAATCAAAGTCAGGCTTTTTGTTCCTGCTGGAGGTTCATCCCAACTGAGACTGGGAGAAATGTCTTCTCCGTCGCAGGTGTACTCTGGTGGGATCAAACTATTGGGTTCAAAGGCTGTACTTTCTAGTTTCATGTCTATTTTTCACCCATAACTATCAATTTTGACTCAATGGTATACTCAGTTTCCTAAAAATACCTTTTCTTTTTTTCAGTAAAAAATAGTACGCAACCTTCTATCAACGCACATAACAATTTTATTGGATTGAAAAAGTTTTTATCTCCTATATATCTTCAACTAAGAATACACATAACCAAGACGACGAATATTAATAATGTCGCTCATTTTCTTAATTTGGCTGAATAGTTGTTCTAATTGAGTACAACTAGATATTTCGATTTCCAAATCAATTAAGGCTGGTTTGGCCGTAGAGGTTTTCACATTGGCATGACGCACATTAATGCCGCGATCGCTTAAACGGGATAAAATATCTTTGAAAACACCAACCCGATCTAAGGTTTCAATTTGTATTTTCACTGGATAAGTATGAAAATGAACATTATTTTCATTATCACAGTTCCAGCTTACAGGAATCAGGCGATCGCACTCTACTTTCTCCAGATTTTGACATTCTTGGCGATGAATCTTGATTCCTTTACCCCTGGTAACTACACCAATAATTTCTTCTCCAGGAATGGGATTGCAACACCCAGCCAGATGATACATTAACCCTTCTATACCCACAATCGGTGAATTGCTGGATTGGGAAGTTATAGGACTGATGCCCCTGGGTTTGGGTGCAATGGCGGAGACATTTTCAGAAATTTCCGAGTCAGAGGTTAATGGTTGCTGGGATTTAATTGTTTCTCGCCAACGATTCAGCACAAAATTGAGGGTGATTTCACCATGACCCAAACCGGCCAATAAATCTTCTACACTTTGATAGTTACATTTTTCGATCACTGTTTGCATAGCTTGGGATTTCAGCAAATTCTCAAAGCCTTTTCTAGCCAGTGCTTTTTCTAATAATTCCTTACCACGGGCAATATTTTCTTCTCGGTGCGCTCGCTTGTACAATTGGCGAATGCGATTCTTGGCTAAACTGGTTCTGGCAAAATTGAGACAGTCCACACTTGGTTGACTGTTCTTTTGGGTGATAATATCCACAATATCCCCATTTTGTAGGGGCGTTGATATGGGCACTATCCGCGAGTTTACCTTTGCACCTGCACAGTGGTTACCCACCTCCGTATGAATCCGATAGGCAAAATCGATGGGTGTAGAACCAGCCTTTAATGCAACTAAGTCCCCCTTGGGTGTAAAAACATAAACATCATCCTCAAATAGGTTATCTTTAACGCTATCGAGATATTCCTGAGCATCTTTGAGGTCATTTTGCCATTCTAATAACTGTCGCAACCAAGTAAATTTTTCATCCGCTGCGGTTAAATTTGCATTGTGAGATCCACCAGTTTCTTTATACTTCCAGTGAGCTGCAATCCCATACTCGGCGATATGATGCATTTCCAGGGTACGGATTTGAATTTCCAAAGGACCACCCCAAGGACCAATCACTCCGGTGTGTAAAGATTGGTAGCGGTTAGCTTTGGGTAATCCAATATAATCTTTAAATCTACCAGGAATGGGGAGAAATGCATCGTGAACCACCGCTAGGGCGCGATAACATTCCTCTTTAGTCTTGACAATAATACGTAAAGCTGCTAGATCGTAAATTTCATGGAATTCTTTGTGTTGACGCTGCATTTTTTGGTAAATGCTATGGAGATGTTTCGGTCTACCACTAAGATCGAGACAATGAATACCTGCTTTGGTTAGGCGATGTTGCAAAGTTTCTGTAACTAGCTTTAATCTTTTCTCTCTATCGGTGCGTTTATCTGCTACTAGCTGCTGAATTTGTCGGTAAGCTTCTGATTCCAGATATTTAAAGGCTAAATCTTCCAATTCCCATTTCAAATGCCAAATCCCCAAGCGATTGGCTAAGGGTGCAAAAATTTCTTTGGTTTCTAAAGCAATGCGGCGACGTTTAGCATCTGGCAAATGTTCCAAGGTTCGCATATTATGGAGACGGTCTGCTAACTTGACCACAATCACCCGAATATCTTTTGCCATTGCCAAAAACATCCGCCGAAAGTTCTCAGCTTGACCTTCTGTTTTACTCTTAAAGTTAATTTTAGAAAGCTTGGTGACACCTTCTACTAATTGTCGGACTTCCCCACCAAAGCGATTTTCGATTTCTTCAATGGTAACTTCCGTATCTTCCACTACATCATGAAGAAATCCAGCTGCTATCATAGCAGCACTGCCCCCTAAGTCGCGCAATAAGTCAGCCACAGCAACAGGGTGACAAATATATGGTTCCCCTGACTTGCGATACTGACCCTCATGAAGTTGGTAGGCGAATTTAAATGCCTCTACAATCAATTGGTTTTCACAATCCTGGTAGCTATCTTCAGTTTGGTCACCATTTGCAGATGAATTGTCTAAACAATTTTGTAACCATACTGGAATGTTAATGTCCATAGGAGTTTTGAGAGTTGAGCAGTTCATAGAGTTGGAAGCAATAAAGAAACCGGAAACAGAAAACTGGGAACATCAAGCAAATATGCAGTCAATTCCTATAATCTATCTTTTGGTAGATGCTTTAACCACAATCATGCAGAATGTGGTGAAAAATAACGGTATTACCGCCAAAAGATGGATGTTATTGATAAAAGCTGGGAAAATTAGGATTGAGTCAATCAGTCTATGCAAGTAGATGTCAAAAATCGTAGTATTGAAACCTGATTCATGGCAAATATGGAACCAAAAATCTAGTTTCAGCCAGAATCTGCCAAAATCATCTAAAGGACTTTATTGTATAAGAAAAACTGGTTGAGTCGATCAACTATTTTCCCAATTACTGGATGTCTATAAATAATCAGCCATATCAGGCATTTGCAAATTTATTAGAGGAATTACGCGACTATACCATTACTGCTGAACTAGATGCACCCGAACTCCAGCAGCGAATTATTTCTTTGCGTAAATTTTACCAGCAGCAAATTTTGACTTTAGCTCCTGAAGACACAGAAAGCCAAAAACTGGGCAGAATAAGTTCCTATCAGACGGAAATCAGCAAACAATTGCGTCTCCTAGAAATGGATATGATGTTTTTGCAAGGAGCAAGGCAAGCTACAACTGCTCAGACTCGATTGCAGGCAATTAGCGATCGCCTAAATATTCTGATGCAATATTGTCATGCCATACTAAAAATGTAACTCAACTTAACTTAACTGTTGGATTCCGCCAGAACCTCTAAGGCTGGGAGATGGCGTAATTCTGACCGTACACTCATTAGAATCTTGCCTAGATGATTTTGGCCAGATTTATTACCACCACAGCCCCAAAAATAATCCGTAGGAGAGTTTTCTACCAGTAATTCCTCTCCTGTAGCCAGGAGAATTTCTCTGATCCCTGCATGGGTGCGAAATTTTTGTAACACTGCTGTTCGCATAATGGTAGTTTTGACTATTTCCCAATCCGGACGTAGTTGACGAGTAGAACAACGTCCCAATTCAGCGGCTTTCTCTGGAGTTTCCGCACTATGAATCAAGGGAATAATTACTTCATCTTTTGTACCAACAAATTTCTGGGCCTGGTAATAATGTTCTACCGTTGACCAATAAGTTCCCTGGATAATAATTCCGTGGGGAGAAAAGTTAGAAAAACAGCCATAGGGCTGCCAAGCTTTGTAAAAGTAGATAGTCATGGGAAATTTCTCTTTTTATACTTCAAATTCTATCGCGCTTGTAGATTCTCTAATAAATGCATGGAACCGCCATTGAGTTACATTACCGATCCCAACACAAAATTTGAACCTCCGAACACGATAAATCAGAAGTTGGATTAGTACACGATTTTTATCAATTCTTTATTTCATTTTATATGCTATCTGTAGGGTGCTATTTAGATCCCCGACTTCTTAAAGAAGTCGGGGATCTGTTACCTAGCTCCTAGTATTTCCATTTATGCCACAATAGTTTGGACTCTCCCCATCCGATAACTTGATTATGTCCGTAGAATCCTTTGAAACAACAAGCTGGGGTTGGCAGATTTATCAGTGGCAAACAGAAGTAGGCGAATGGTTTGAATATCACTTCTCCCGTTGGCTATTGCGATCTTTCAATAATGTGCCAAATTTCTCTATTCCTCCGTGGCTCGAAAATCTACTGAAACTTTTGTTCTGGATATTATTATGTCTATTCTTAGTTTGGGTTGGTTGGCGATTGTGGCAGAAATTTAGCCCTTATGTATATTCTCGATTACGCACAGTAAATAATAATACTAGTTCAAATGTTCGCCAACCAGAAAATATATCTGTTACTGGGTGGTGGGAGCGATCGCAAGAATTTTACCAGCAAGGCAACTATGGGGATGCTTGTCGCTGTCTTTATTTGGCGATATTACAATATTTACATGATAATCAGGTCATTCCCAAGAAAGCCAGTCGCACGGATGGGGAATATTTGCAATTACTCCAATTATCTGGAACCCCCATACAACCCTATGAAACCTTGATTACTACCCACGAACAGCTATGTTTTAGCGATCGCGAAATTTCACCAGATAATTATCAGCAGTGTCAGCAAGCCTATGGGGAGATTACTAAGCAATGAAAGGCTCAAATCGCCGGCTATGGCTAGTTGGACTGGTATTAGGGGTAATTCTCATCCTCACTTTGATTGCTGCACCTAGTAGTAATAAAATTAACAGTGGCTCTACTTATGGACGCGCTCCAGATGGTTATGGTGCTTGGTATACTTTTATGCAAGAACAAGGTATAACTATCCAACGCTGGCAAAAGCCATTTCAGGATTTAACAGCAAAAAAACGCCCAGTAACTTTACTGCAAGTCAGAAGTTATCTGGGTTTCCCATATCTATCACCCAAACAAGAAGAATGGCTGAAAACTGGTAATAATTTGGTGATTTTGGGGGTACGTCAAGGGGTAAGTAATGCTAAATTTAGCACTATGCAACAATCCGCCGTGGGTGATGTTAAGATTGATACTCGTAGGCGCAGAGAAATAGATTCTCAGGAGAAGGTTAAGTTAGGCGATCGCTTTGGGGCGGTGGTTTGGCAGAAAAAATACGGTAAAGGTAAAGTTACTTTTGCAACAACACCCCATTTAGCAGCGAATGCCTATCAAGATTATCCAGGTAACTTTAAGTACTTAGCTAATTTAGTTAATCATCAAAACAATTTGATTTTGGTAGATGAGTATATCCACGGCTACAAGGATCAGGATGTAAGACAAAGGGAAGGGCAGGGCAACTTATTTAGTTATTTGGGTCAAACTCCCTTATTTTCGATGTTGATCCAAATATGTGTTTTGTTATTGGTACTTGTATGGGCAAGAAATCACCGCTTGGGAAAATCAGTAAATTTATCCACTCCAGTGGTAGATAATAGTGCGGCTTATATCCAAGCCCTAGCAGCTGTTTTGCAAAAAGCTGAATCCAGTGACTTTGTGGTGGAAATGTTAGGTAAGGAAGAACAGCTGAGATTACAAACCGCCTTGGGTTTAGGTAAAATTCCCCTGGAACGCCATACTTTAGTCCAGGAGTGGAAACAACAAACTGGTAAGGATAGTACGGAATTAGAAGAGTTATTAAAAATACAGGCTCAAAAAAGCCGGATTGGGGAAAAACAGCTGGTAGATTGGTTGATAAAATGGCGATCGCTACGACAAATTATGTCAAAATAATTCGTAATTGATACCCCTTGTTTTACATCTTGGCGCGAACTAAACAACTCAATCTACATAATGCATGAATGATAGCAACCCGATATTAAATCGACTCAGTCAGGCAATTAACCAAGTTATTGTGGGACAATCCCATCTGATCCATCAGTTACTAATTGCCTTACTTGCAGGGGGACACATTATTTTAGAAGGCGTACCCGGCACAGGTAAAACCTTATTAGTAAAAGTACTAGCACAATCTATTAAAGCTGAGTTTCGCCGGATACAACTCACACCAGATGTTTTACCAGCAGATATTACCGGTACTAATATTTTTGATTTAAATAGCCGCAACTTCACCCTGAAAAAGGGACCAGTATTTACAGAAGTACTGCTAGCAGACGAAATTAATCGTACTCCCCCCAAAACCCAAGCCGCGCTCTTAGAGGCGATGGAAGAAATGCAGGTGACACTGGATGGGGAAAGTTTACCTTTGCCCGATTTATTCTGGGTAATTGCCACCCAAAACCCCTTAGAATTTGAGGGGACTTATCCTTTACCAGAAGCACAATTAGATCGATTTCTCTTCAAACTGGTGGTGGGTTATCCCGATGAAGCCGCAGAAAAACAAATGTTACTGAATCGTCAAAGGGGTTTTGCAGCACGACGTTTAGATATTGCTCGCTTGCAAACTGTGACTACCGTAGAGGAAATTTTACAGGCAAGACAAGCAGTCCAACAAATCAAAGTTTCTGAAGCAATTATTGACTATATCCTGGCTTTAGTGAAAACATCCCGCCAACATCCAGATTTAGCCTTGGGTGCTTCTCCTCGTGCTGCTGGTGCTTGGTTTGTCACATCTCAGGCATCAGCGTATTTAGCTGGGAGGGATTTTGTCACCCCCGATGATGTGAAGACAGTTGCACCCCCATTATTGCGCCATCGTCTGATCCTCAAACCTGAGGCAATATTAGATGGTTTACAAATAGATGGGGTAATTGCATCAATACTGAATAAAGTTCCGGTTCCTCGGTGAAAATCATCTCCTTCAACGGACTCACTCTTGGTTAAAGCCTAAGTGTTTTGTCCCATTAGTTCTGATGGCTAGGGCGTGTTTTCCAACCCAAAATTAGCATCAATTGTAGGTTGGGTTGAGGAACGAAACCCAACATTTTCCGTACAGCCAGTTGGGTTTCACTTCGTTCTACCCAACCTACACCATAGTTTGAAAACACGCCCTAATTCATTAGTTCTGATAGGTAGGGTCTGCTGAATAACTTTAAAACATTGATTTATTAATGCTTTTAGGGTGTTTTCTCCGGAGAAAGTGGGATCGCAATCCCTCGTAGGTTGGGTGGAACGAAGTGGAACCCAACATAAAATATGATACAAATAGAGATTATTGAAACAACAAAATACCTAATTCACTACCAAAGAAATAACGCTTCAAACCTCGATAAAATTCTCATAGCCTGTCTTAAATATTAGGAATCAATTTTGTGTTCTACTCAACCGAAAAAAGCTATATCAAAATGTTGGGTTACGCTCCGCTCCACCCAACCTACAACTCGTTGTTCTCGCCACCATTTACGCCAATTAAACTGAAGTTTCCCCCCATTCATTTGTACTATAGGGCATCAAACCCTGATTGAGCTTGAAGTTTACAGCACAAAACGTATGTACTACTGGACATAAATCTGTCTAAAGCCTATGGTGCGGGGATTTCGGTTGATTTTGCCCCTATCTCATTATAGGGCGGTAAGCGAAGCTATGCCGTAGGCTTTTCGCCTCACAAAACAAGTCAAAACATGGGTTGTACCCATACTGGCGATTGCGTAAGTCCTGATAAATAGAAGCAACAAATCCCTCAGTAGAGCATTACGCCGCAACGTCTCTAATATTTGTCCCATTCTTTGTTGAAATTGGTATTAATTAACGGCGATTGCATATTTTTCGTAATCCTTTTTCTTCTGGACGAACCGCTAAATAATCTTGCACCGATTTACAACCCAAATTCATTAAATCATCTATATCTAAATCTAGTTTCCACAATTTGACGGTGTTATCGTAACTAGCAGAAGCAAGATTTTTACTATCGCTGCTAAAACTGAGGCTAATAATTGTATTGCGATGACCTTCTAGGGTGTTGAGTAAGTTACCATCGGGAATACTCCAAAGTTTAACAATACTATCACTACTAGCGGAGGCTAAAATTTTACCATTGGGACTAAATTTAACTCTTCTCACATCACTATCATGGGCTTTTATACTTTTAATTAAAGTGCGATTTTGACGATTCCAGAGTTTAATAGTGCTGTCATTTCCTCCAGAAGCTAGAAATTGTCCATTGGGACTGAAATCAACAGTCATGACTCCACCAGTATGACCTTTGATTGGAAATAGGGCAGTACCCGTATTCACATCCCATAGTTGAGCCTTTTGAGTTTTGCAAGCTGCTACTAATTGTTTGCTATTGGGACTAAAATTAATGCTACCAATGGTACAAGGATTTTGGGGGTTGTCTTTGATATTTCTATGTAAGTTACCGTTAGCTAAATTCCATATTTTGATTTTTTTACCCGAACCACCACCAGCAGCTAAAAGTTTACCGTTAGGACTAAATCTGACGCTACCAAAGCTATGGTGAGGATCTGTAAAGTCAAATTTCAGGGTTCGGTTTTGGATATCCCATACTTTCACTGTTTTGTCAGAACTGGCTGTGGCTAGAAGTTTACCATTAGGACTAAATCTAACACTACCAATAGATTTTGTATGACCTGTAAAGTTTTTAATTAGAGTGCCTTTTCGTAAATCCCACAGTTTAATCATTTTATCTTGACCGGCGGTAGCAAAGGTGTTACCGTCTGGGCTAAGACTGACACTTCTTAAAGTTTCCTGGAATACATTATAAGTTTTTGGGTGTTGAGGTGCTAAAGACCATAATTTAATGGTTTTGTCCCAACCCCCTGAAGCTATGGTTTTGCCATCAGGACTGATAGTAACACTCCAAACTCTGCCATGATGTCCTTTTAAAGTTTGCGGTTTGGTGTTGCTATTTTTTGTATTTTGCAAATTCCACAAATTAATTGTGCTGTCAGTACTTGCGGTAACTAACTGTTTGCCATCAGGGGTAAATTTGACGCTCCATACCGGGTTGCGATGACCCCGCAATGTTTGCAATTCTGCACCATTCTCAATATCCCATAACTTGACTGTACCGTCTTCACTGACAGAAGCGAGTTGATGGGAAGGTTTCACCCTTTGCGTATTGCTAAAATTAAAGTCAACATTTCTAACAGAACCCCTGTGACCCTTTAAAGTTTTTAGTAAGCTACCGTTTTCCACATTCCACAATTTCACTGTTTTATCCCTACTAGTGGAAGCGAGAAGTTTTCCATTCTGGCTAAATTTGACTGAAGTTACCCACCAGGAACGACCGTTTGGAGTACGATGGGCAGGGATGGTTTTTACTAAGGCTCCATCTGTAACTCGCCAAAACTTCACCCAACCTAAAGAATCAGAAGAAACTAAAATTTTACCATCAGGACTAAAGTCAACACCTCTAATCGAAGCATTTTTCTGAACTTGGATGGTTCTCTTGAGGACTCCATCCGCTACATTCCACAGTCTTAATGTACCATCATAACCAACGGAAGCCAGAATTTTACCATCAGGGCTAAAACATACGCTCCAAATACTATTACTATGTCCGATGAAAGTTCTTAGTAGTTTTCCATTGGATACTTGCCATAATTTTATAGTTTTATCCAGACTAGCAGAAGCAAGGGTTTTACCATCTGGACTAAAACTAACTGACATAATCCCACCATTATGACCGAGAAGACTCTGGCGTTCTCGCACATTGTAAACTGTTTGTTCTAAAGCCGAAACAACTTGCGATCGCACATTTTGAGGAACGGGAAAAATTTTCTCCAAAGTGCGGAGATTGTCCCCTGCCCTCAAGGCTTGTATTAATGCTTGGAAGGGACTAGATTCATAAGTTACTTTAGCTTCAGAACTCAGTAAAGATAAATTTGCTATTGCTAAATCTTCCTTTGCTTTGTTAATTTGTAACCAGACTGCGATCGCACTGCCTACGGAAGCGACTAAAATCACCCCACCAATAGTAACTATCTTTTTGGCTTTCTGCTGTGCTTTGCTCAAAGTATCATTGGCTTGAGCTAATATTTGACTCTCTTCTTCTTTAATTGCTAAATCTAATTTTATTGCTTGCTTTTCTAAATCTTGACTAGCAGCTAAAAAACGATAATCTAAAGGACTTAAGTTTTGATGGTTTGCCCATTCCAGAGCATCTTGTAATGCCTGACCTCGTAAAAGTCGAGATTCATCTGTATAGTTAGAACTAACCCAAATATTGAAATTCTGAGAGTAGGGACGTAATGTTTCTAACTGTTTTTCAACCCATATTTTATTGAAAACTTGCTCATAAATCCGATTATATACCCTTAATTTACCTTGTTCCTGAACAACCAAA
>JAAUYI010024659.1_pt1 | contig 10969 bp, 9 predicted proteins | sample 7278041 | NCBI WGS metagenome assembly JAAUYI01 (sample SAMN14350216, study PRJNA611818) | marine sediment metagenome | isolation source: surface marine sediment (0.6m) | place: French Polynesia: Moorea | collected 2018-08
CTGGCAGTAGCCATATAGCGTCGCCAAACTTCCGCGTCTTTAGCTAAACTACCATTAGACCAAGGAACTTTTTGCCAGGATTTAACTACTGCACGGGGATCGCGTACTATATGAATGAAACGAGCAGAGGGAAAAAATTGCTGTAATGTTTCCATGTATAGGAGATGATTCGGTGTTTTTTCCCCAACAATTTTTACTTTTCTTTGGCTGGCAAACTGCTCTAATATTAATTTAAATAGTGATGGATAATCTCTGCTGTTGTTCCAGGCAATTTCGCTAAATTCCACCGCATTTAGTTCCATTTCTTGAAATTCAGGTAAATTGATAATATCTTCGATCAGTCGATTATAATTTGAATCTATGCTCAAGTTTCCATAGCTTTCTCGTTGAAGCCAAAACTTTCTAATAAAAAAGGTTTCTGGAGCGATCGCCATATCAGGATGAGCGTCTAGCATTTGCTGAAGCAATGTTGTTCCAGAACGAGGACAGCCAACAATAAAAATAGGAAATTGAATTTTTCTCCGCATATTTGCTTGATAAGAATAAAATATTGATTTAAATGATGCTTTTTTCGGTAGAGTATACGATTTGTTTTTGTTCTATTGCTTTTTTTTTAATATGTTTGATGACTTTTGCTGGTACTCCTGCAACTACAGTAAAAGGTGCAACATCCTTTGTAACTAAGCTACCAGCAGCTACTACAGCATTTTGTCCGATAGTACAAGGTCCAATAACAGTTGCATTAGTAGCAATCCAAGCTCCTTTTTCTATTACAATATCTCGTCCCTCTTTAGGAGCAGTATTCATTCTTTCCTCTCCAAATTTCATAAAATCGTGTGTTCCAGTAATCAAACATACATTTTTACCAAAAAAAACATAATCATCTATGTACACTTCGCCAGAATTTGTATTGACTAAAAAATTATTCTTTTTAGCAAGATCAGATATGTGTAGTCTTTGTTTTGGACCAACAATCATTGGTTCTGTCAAAAATATCTTTTGTACTTCTTGTTTGAGTTGTTCAAGAATAATTTGAATAATTTTATTTTTTGTTTGATAGTAAATATATTTGAGTGTATTCATGATATTAATTATCTATTTTAAGGTTGATAATTACTTAATTATTGAATATCAATAAGGTATTAGAATATGATTAATTATTTATTGATTAAAACTTTCCACGCTCGTGGTTGATAGAACAAACACCTGCTCATACTTTCTTTGCCAATTACCTTAAATCTAAAAGATGAAACTTTATCTAATTCATAAAGTGAGCCTTCTTTTATAGAAAAATCTAAATTGTATAATCCTGGTTTTAAGCCAAGATATGGTAATTGAAGTTGTATGTGATGTTTTCCTGGTGGTAAAGCTAATGGTTGATTATCATTAAAGCTACTTATATGTAAAACTAGGTCATTCTCTCCCATCATTTCTCTGATAGCGACAAACAAATTAATATTTTTGCTTTCTTTATGTATTTGGCATTCTATAGATAAAATCGTTTGCTCACCACTTACAAGCGACTCAATTGTATTCCCTAAAACATCTTGAAACTGCACAGAAAGTATATCTAAACCAAAACTTTCACTTTTTGTCTTTTCTGGCAAAAATATTGAACCAAAACTTTGTTTTCTACCATTCAAAAAAAACAAATCTTCTTCGTATATTGTCATAATTTCATGTGTACTGCCAACTTCAATTAAATTACCATTTGATAAATATATTGCTGATTGGCATACATTTAATATTGACTGAGAATTATGGCTAACTAAAATAAAAGATTTACCTGCTTGAAGTAAAGCATATAGTCTACGTTGACATTTTTGTCTAAACCTTACATCACCTACAGCCAGTACTTCATCGATCAATAAAATATCTGGTTCGGTATGAATGGCACTAGCAAAACCCAAACGTGCAGCCATACCAGAACTATAGGTTTGCACTGGAGAATCGATCGCGTCGCCAATCTCGGCAAACTCTACTACTTCATCAAATCGATCGTCAATTTCTTGTTTAGATAACCCTAAAATTGACATATTTGCATAAATATTTTCTCTACCTGTCAAAATTGGATTAAATCCAGCACCCAAAGCAATTAGTGGTGCTACTCTACCTTTGACTCTGACTGTTCCAAGATCGGGTTTAATCAAACCTGCAATAATACGCAGTAGAGTAGATTTACCACTACCATTTTTGCCAACTAAGCCTAGAGCTTCTCCTCGTCTTAGTTCAAAACTGACATTGTCTAAAGCCCAAAACTCTTTTGTACGCAGTTTGTCGCTCTTTTCTCGTATTCCTAACAGATCGCTAGCAATATCCTGAACTCCATAAAACAGGGATCGTTTTAAATCTCGACAAAACTTCTTAGATACTCCTTCAACAGAAAGAATAACTTCACTATCTTCTGTCTTACTCGACGACGGCTGATCTGTCATACTAATGGTCATTAGGAACTCATCCTCTCAACTATATAAGGCATTGCTACTAGATAAATAATCCAAGCAACTACTAACCCAACTAAACTTATTCCACTAGCTATCCAAAAACCTATAGGATCGGAAATGACTCCAGTAGTGGCTAGTTCCCTTGTCGTCACTAGTAAAGGCGTTACAGGATTAAATCTGACGATCGCGCTAAATAATCCTTCACTAGGGACTGGATAAACAACAGGAGTTAAAAATAACCAAAACCCCGTAGCTAAAGTAATTCCCATAGAAACATCTTTATAAAGTGCGCTAATAGGTGCGAGCATTAAACCAAAGAATGTTCCCAGTAAGACTAAGTGGATTAAAGCTACAGGCGCGATAATTACACTTCCAGTTACGGGCATTTTGAACCAGAGAAATACTAAAAAAATCAAAATTAGCTTGATGCCAAAATTAAAGAAAACTTCTCCCAACTTACTCAAAATAATTGCCTCACGAGGGAAGTTAATTCTAGCCAGCATTGATTTAGCTGAAGTCACTGCTTGAATCGGCCCATTAAGTGCTTCGACAAAAGTTTGCCATAAGGTCATGCTAAACATTACATAAGCTGGATAAGGTAAATCGGTAGTGCCAACATTAACAATTCCATTTCCTTTAGCCAAAGTAAAACCAGCAGCAGTAATGATTGGGGGAATAAAGGCCCAGACAACTCCTAACAAGGATTGACGGTATTTAGCATTGATATCTCTAACTAACAACTGCCACGCTAATTCGCGGGAAGCTAGTAAATTTCGCCATAGTTCCTTAAATAACTGAACTGGCTGTTTCATGCGACTTTTGGGAGTATAAACTACCCAAGAAGTTTGTTTGTCTAATATTTTTCTCGAACGTAATTTTTTGCTTTTGATTGCACCCATAGCAAGACCTTGGCTATATTTTGTCTGATTGTTAGCTATTAACGACGACGAAATTGTTGTAGGATGCCTTCTCCTCCATCATGGTTATGACCATTACCATTGCCATTACCATTGCCATTGCCATTACCATTACCGTTAGTATAGGGTTGATTATAGTAAGAGTCGTAGTAAGAGTAGGCGTAGTAATCAAAATCAGGATTGACCATATTAGCGACAAATCCTGCCAAATTACACTGACTGTGATAGAGAATTTCTAGAGAGTTTTGGAGAGCTTTAGGACTAACTCTACCGATGCCAGTAACAAACAACATAGTATCTACCTGACTAGCTACACTTTTAGCATCAGCCATCACGCCAATAGGTGGCGTATCAATCAGTAGATAATCATAACTTTCTCGCCATTCTTGAATTAGTTGCTTAGTTTTTTCTGAATTGAGCAAAGCAATGGGATTAGGAGATGTATCACCAGAAGTCATGATATGTAAATTCTCTGTTACCCCAGTTTGCACAAAATTAGACCAAGGTTCATCACTGATGATGGCATTACTTAATCCTTGTTCATTAGGTAGTTTTGCTAGTTTGTGCATTCTTGGCTTACGCAAGTCTGCATCAACCACCAGTACTCTAAATCCTAATTCTGCTAGTACTAGACTGAGATTATAAGTTACTGTGGTTTTGCCTTCAGAAGAGGTAGAAGAAGTAAGTGCCAAAGACTTAATTCTGCCAGACTCTACCATCAGATAACGCAAGTTCATTGCTAAGGCACGTAATCCTTCAGTAAAAGATGAGTATTGATAGCTTCTAAATTCTTGGTTATTGTCAGTATTAATATCAACTATGGGATAGTCTACCTGAGGAATAGTTCCTAGTAAGGGTAAACGAGTTATTTGTTTGATTTCTTCTACTACTCTTACTTTTTGGTCTAACTGTTGTAATAACCAGGCTGTGGCTACTCCCAAAAATCCTCCTGCAACTAAAGCTATTGCCAAACCACGCTGAATATTAGGAGAAACAGGCTTAGTAGGTAGATAAGGAGCATCAAGAATTTGCCAAGGAGCAATCTCTTCGGCAGCAGCTATTTCTAGCTCTTGTTGTCTTTTCAGCAAGAAGTTAACCGCCTCAGATTTAACTGTGAACTGGCGTTGTAGTTCAGCAAAGGTTTGCTGTAGTTGGGGAATGTTTTGAAAATCTTTTTCTACTTGTGTTTTAGCTTGATTAATTCCTTCTATTTTACTATGAAGAGATGCCAATCTTGTTTGTACAGCTAGAAGTTGTTGAGCCAAAGTTTGTAGAGTTGAGGCAGAAGTACCTACTTGAGAGCTAGAATTACTCTCGGAAGTTCCTGATTGCTCTGTAGGCACAGATGTAGGCACAGAAATTACCCCTGGCTGAGAAACTAGTACTTGATCTAAAGTAATTCTGGAAACAGAATCACCTAAAAGATGCTTGGCTCTTTGTTGCAATAATTTGCGTAATTCTGCTCTTCTGAGTTGAACTCTTTCCATTACATGGTAAGTATCTTTAAAATCAACACTTCCCAAAGCATGATCGGTTTCCAAGCTTTTGAGTTGAGAAGCTAACCTTTGATAAACTTGATCTTGACCAAGAACGGTATAAATTAGAGCAGTGTCAGGATTTTGACCTAGCTCTTCTAGTTGGCGAGATATCTCTTGATATTCTGTTTGCGTACTAGCTAAAACTACCTTTACTTCTTTTGCCTGCTTTTCTAGAGATTGTCTAAATTCCCCTACTGTTAGTGCATATTCGTCAGGATCGACTATATTGTGAGTTTGTCGAAACTCACGAATTGCTGTGGCTGCCTCATTTAATTCCTGTTGAGATTGGGGTAGTTGTTGTTTAATAAATTCAATCGCATTAGTAGCCTGCGATCGCTGTCTTTCCAAACTATAATCTACATATGTAGCACCAAGAGCTTCTAAGACTGCCTTAGCCTGTTGTGGATCGGGGTCTAGATAAGAAACTTTTAATATGTCTGTAGGAATGTCTCCTACTAATGCCTGAGTAATTGATAATTTTCCTAGTACCTGAGAAATAGGTATACCTGCAAAGACTTCTGGTGATTGTTTAACTGCTTTAGCTACTAGAGAGTAACTCCGCAAAATCATAATCTCTGTAGAGAAGTCCTTAAGATTGTAAGAGCCACCTGTTGACTGTTGGGGCATTACTGAGGCGGATTGTTTATTTTTGCCACTATCTAATAAAATCAGGGTTTCTGATTTATATTTGGGAGTTTCGATCAGGGTAGGAATAAAAACACCAACAAAGGCGATCGCACCTACAGCTAAAGCTGGTTTCCAGCGACGAAATACAATTTGTTTTAAGTCTGATAAAGAAAATCCTGTTTCTGAAGAAGGTAACTGAATAACTTCGGATTTTGCTAATGTATTAGTCATAAATATCTATACCTTTAATAATTAATAGTTACGGCATACTTTTTAACTACTGACAGCATTTTTTCTTACAGTATTTGCTCTCAGTTTACTGATAAAAATTCATCTAAAGAATCCACGACTAACAATATTAGATAGTTACAATACAAGTTGCCTCAGTGTATACACTCATTTGTATTTTTTCTTAATATTAAGATTTTTTAGTAAGCATTTATATGCAAGCAAGATATCATTAATTAATCAACGTTATATTCAATTCTCGCCCAAATAGTATTTTTCCAAATAAACAAAAAAATAAATGCGGAAATCAGAGAGCCCAAACTCCATTTGAGACAATTCTTTATTATTTTATGAGCTTTCTCTGAACGTACTTTTTTGACCTGTGATTGTAAGTCATCTTCTTTTTGAGTTAGATTTTTAATCAAATTATCTCTTAGCTCATTAGTATCAACAGATGTAGGTATATCAATTCTTCGACGAGATTGTATTTGCAAAATATTTTTAATTTGTTCAGGAGAATTTGCCGATTTCAATTGCTTCTTAAATTTATTCATCGGATCTATTCTTCGATTCATTTGGAGAGTGACTTTAGCATTCTGGCTATGATAAATCCTAATGCTATTACTAATACTTAAGGGAATCAATAGGAAGAACGCAATTGCTAAAATCAAAGACAACCAAGATAGCCATTTGAGTAGAAATTGCTCGATGGGAGTGCGATCGTTTCTTTCTCCATAAAAAATCAGAGCTATTCCTAACAAAGTAACAGGAATTCTTTCTACTAAAGCTCCAGTTATGTGTAATTCCCAATCAGGGTTCATTAATTGTGGAGGAACAGTCAGACTGATAAAATCAATTACAGCCATTAAAAGCAAGCCATAACCTACTAATCTAATCACAGAAAGAGAAAATACCTGTTGACCACGAAATTGATTCATCATGAATGATAATATTAGTTAGAAACGGTAAATAGATAATTTGGGAATTAGAAGTTTAGGAGTTTAGAAGTTCAAGAGTTTAGGAGTTCAGGAGTTCAGGAGTTCAGGAGTTCAGGAGTTCAGAAGTTCAGAATTAACAGACATTTAGATGTTAATCCCCACACAAAATAATTCAAAGATTAGGGAATTTAGGCTGCCACCAAGAATACCAATCTTGCCATGCTGACTGAAGAATTTCATAGGCTACTTCTGGTTCTAAATTTTCTACTGGTATAGATAAATTAGTTAACAGACAGCGACGATCTCTAATTGTCTCTTGTCCAAACAGCCAAGGTAATAAAAGACTATATTTTAAATCGTGAGCATAACGATTTTGAGAAAACTGTTTTTGCGTGACAGTGGCGTTACCACGAGAATTAATACAACTACTTAAATAGGCTCTCTGGCGATCGCTAAAAATTGTATAAAAACCAACGTTTTCTAGTTTTTGGGTTTCAGCTTTTTTGAGTACTTTTGCAGGAATAGCTACTTGATTTTCCAGTACACCATGTACATTTCCCCTTGTTCCTACTAAATAAAGCATCTCTACTTCAAGAGAAAGCTGATTTTTGCTATAGGTATAACTTTTTCCTGACGCTATTAACTCTTCCTGCTTCTTTTTTTCTGGTTGGCTATCAAGTATGGACTCAGCTTTTACTAATTGCCAAGATCGAAGAGGAACACTCTCAGGAAAAATAAAAGAAGATACCTGGCGATTACCTACTGTCGGCTGAATTAAAGAATAGACAGTTGCCACACAAAATCCTATACAAGTAAGAGCAAGAAAAATATTACGGTATTGAATTTTATTCATATGCTTTGGGTATTGAGGAGTTACAGGAGTTGCAGGAGTTCAGTAGGGACATGACCTGGAACGTCAGTGCGGAGTTCAGGAGTTGGAATTAAGAAGAGATTTTGAGTAACTGATAAGTAATTTACTTACTTCTTCTAGCTGAGACATAAGCAATGTACTATCGCCATAATTCAAATCTTTTATAAGAATTAAGTATAGCGGTTCTCGAATTAGTGAAATACACCTTGGTTAAGATAAGTTCGGAATTCGGAGTTCGGAATTCGGAAAATTTTGTATCTCATCTATTTGAGAAAGGCTATAGTAGCGACATTCTTCTAAAGAACCTTGGGCAATATTAAAAAACCTTAATTTATCAGCAGGACTTTTTTTCTTAAAACCCTCACAGATATTAGCAGGAATAGAAACAGCAGCACGCCTTAATTGAGATGTTAATCCATACATTTCAGACTTAGGAAAATTGCTACTCAAACCATAAATTTGCAAAACAAACTGATGTGCTTTCTTCCAGACAATCAAATCTTGAAAACTTTTAGCTGGTTCTCTTTTCATACTGAACTACTGAACTACTGAACTACTGAATTCTGAACTCCTAATAACTACCGAACTCCTGAACTACTTAATTCTGATTTGGGAGCAGAATCAAGAAGATTATATTTTTTCAGTATGGAGTGACAAAAGAAAGAGAAAATTACGATCGCTAGAGTTGAGAAAATTTGTGAACCTGCTGTACCATGCCAATAGTCAAACTTAGCTTCTTCTGGCAATAGTACAGTAAGAATACACACACGAATAACCCCTAAGCCAAATCCAATTCCTAAAGATACTAAAGGTACTAAAAAACGTTCCTTTTTTGGTAGGGGAAAGAAAGCAATTAATAATAAAGATATCCTTAGCATCAAAACAATCATAGGTATTCCAGCGCAAGGATAATCTACTAAAGCAGTAAACTGCCCTAACTTAGGCAAGTTGAGAATTACTTGATTACTTTGACTAGCAACGCTAAATCCTACATAGTGCAGTAAAAAACTAGCTAATTTAGCATTAATGACTGTAATATGAATCAGCTTATCTATGGCAGTACCGATAACTCCTTCAGGAAAAAACAAGAACCAAGCAAAAAATAGTTCTCGCCAATACTGCCGTAATCCTTTAAACCCAGAAGCAATTAAAGCTAAACCAAAGGCAATAAAAATAGGAATTAGGGGAATTAAAGTAGATTCAAACCAAAAGAGAGAAAGACTTTTAACTAATACTAAAAGAATTAAGACTGAACCAAAACAAGTAGCCAACAAACTACTTTTAAAGTTTAGCTTGTCTCGTTGTCGCCACAGTAACCAAAGAATCGCAACACCAAATAAAGATTCTGTTGTTAATTTATCTATATCTGCTGTAGCTTTCCAAACTAAATTGAGATACAAAACAGCAGAGCTAATCACACTGGAAAATAACCAGAATTTGTCACTTTTTTGCCATAATTTCATTAGACTTCTTGATATAAATATTATCTAACTAACTAAAAATATAGTTGTTAGTTGTTAGTTACTTGCTCTTTCTCTCACTACTGCAACTCCTGAACTTCTGAACTCCTGTAACTACTGCAACTCCTAAAAAATCTCAGTTTCTAGAAAAAGCTGCATCCGATTTATGAATGCAGCTTCGATCGGACACATTATACATAGTATGAGAAGAGATTTTCTTCTCATCAGTTTAAGTACTCAATTACCTAACGCTTTTTTCTGGCTAGAGAAGCTTTATCTGTTCTATAATAGAAATTAGTTATTGCACAACTAAATTTATAGGTGAAGCGGACTAAGTTCGCTTTTCCTATTTCCAAATATAAAAACAGATTTTACTTTAATTAAATTCTCTAGAGATAATTTTAGCGTTAGCTATAAACCTAGTTCTTCATACAAATATATCTAGAAACTAATCTCTTCTTTTTTGCCAAACTTGCTACGAAGTTTAAGCGCACCAAAAAGAGTTCCAGATAAGATAAGACCTAAACCAGGAGAGAACTCAAAAGGAACAGCAGCAGATGTAGGTGGTGGTGGGGGAGCGACAACGGCTAATGGCCCGTCGATAGAGTCAGTTTTAAGACCTGAACCACTAGCATCCGTTGCCCAAGAAATTGTACCTATAGGGGCAGTAGAGGAAATTGAGAAATTTCCGATGGAAGGCCCAGGTGCAAAACCATTAGGAAACGGCAATAGAGCTTCAAAGACAACGCTTGTTGTATCGGAACTCACGATGGAAAATCCAGTAGCTGCACTTGCACTAGTAACATCACTCATTCCAGAGAAGGCAATAGTCTCACCTATACCAAAACTTTCTCCTGCCTCTAGATCAACAGAATAAACGTAATTAGGAGGAGCACCACTACTATCTAAACTAATAGAAAGAGCACTGGCAGACTGTTGAACAGCAGCTAAACCGCAAGCAGCGATACCAGCAGCCATAAATAAACTTTTTGTAGGTAAAAATGTGTGCTTAGAAAGCATCTTCATCTATCCTTAATAGTTGGGACTATCACATTATATTTCATCACCAAAAAACGGCAAGTATTTAAACTTTAATTAAGCGGTATATATATAGATATAATCAAAAATAAGAGAAGATCTTTACGAAAATACACTGACGACAAAAAAGGCAATATACGGATATAAATATTATGTATTTTAGCTGGTTTAACCGCATTTATATCTACAAAGTTAGCTGCAAAATATTGTTGGTTTCAAATTTGAATTTATATTAATCCGTAGGAATTGGTATACATAAAATGACATTAAGTAAATCATCTTCCAGAAAACGCAAATCTAAAAGTAGGAAAACTAGAAATTCTAGAAGTCCTAGAATTATTCAAGTAGCGACAGAAAAACTAGCTCGTTCTATTAAAATGCTTCCCTGGATTGGCTATTTTATTCTTGGCTTAGTATTGCTTGATTACGTATTTTTACTAATACCACCTCATTTCCTTAATCCAACTTGGGAATTGAATATTATTGGGCATCTAGTTGAAAATGTTTGGGCTCCATTGTTGGGCTTTGCTTTGGTATTTATACGCCAAGAAAATGGCTTTAAAGTTCTAGAATTAAGAATCTTATCTTGGTTATCTCGCCTAATGTTATTGATGGCTATAATCTATTTCTTATCTGCACCTTTGATCATCTCTAATACTATTAAAATTCAGCAGAAAAGCTTCTCTGGTTTAAAAACTCAATTAGAAACTCAAAAAAACCAGGTAGCACAGTTCAAAAAGCAATTGAGTCAAGTTCCCGATCGACAATTAGCAAATTATTTGCGACAACAACAATCGTCCTCTAACAAAAGCAGTTCTTCTGATACGCTCTTGCAACAAGCATTAAGTAAAGTAGAGAAAGAACAGCTAAAAAGTACAGAGCAAATCAAAAAAGCTTATAAAAAGCAA
>JAAUYI010104557.1_pt1 | contig 10963 bp, 10 predicted proteins | sample 7278041 | NCBI WGS metagenome assembly JAAUYI01 (sample SAMN14350216, study PRJNA611818) | marine sediment metagenome | isolation source: surface marine sediment (0.6m) | place: French Polynesia: Moorea | collected 2018-08
CACATCGAACACGTCGGCATCGAGCAAGGTTGCGAGGCGTTCACGGCCAGCCCGCTTCAGGGGGAGCGCCGCCACGATGGTGCGCCGCGGAGAGATGACCTCGACGTCGCCCGGTCGGTCCTGGTCGATGCTCATCCAGCTCGCTCCGATCGCCCTGCAGATCGTAGATCCTGTGGAGCTTCCAGGACCGGTCGCTGGACCGCCCGACTCAGTGCGTCGCGCTCGGAGTCTGTCGGGGTCACCAGCCACACGTGCACGATGAACGGGTGAACGAAGCCGACGACGTGTTCGGCACCGACGACACCTGATGCAGCCGAGCGCTCGAACGATCGCCGGAGTCGCCCGGCCGCGGGCCTCCCAGAGACCGTCGTGGCCGGCCTTCAGCGCGCCGGCCTTGTCGGCGAGATCGTCGACGGCGACCGTCAGGATCGGGCCACCCGGCACGGCTTCGTCCCGAAGCGCTTGATGTCGGCCTTGGAGAACGGGCGTTCCCGGGAGGCCCTGTCTCGTCGACGAACCAGGTCGGTCGCCTTCGGCGCAGCGATGGGGCGGAGACCGTGATGCCGACGAGCGGTCGCGGTCCCTCGACGCCGAAGGGGCGTCGAGGGACCGATCACCCGCTATGGCCGGTCGGCGGCGGGCACGCCGACGCCGCTGGGAAGTAGCTCACCGAAGACCGTGAGGTACATCATCCGGTACACGTCGGTGTTGTCGAAGCGCTCGGAGAAGTGGCTGCGGAGCAGCCGAGCGTTGAGGCCCTGAGCTCTCGTGAGGATGCCGCCTGCGGCGTCGGGAGCGCTCGTCCACGCGACCGCGAACTGCAGCGGCTCCTGACCGATCGTGCCGCCACCGAAGCTGCCGAGGCCGGACTCGTCCTCGTCGGGGAAGGGACGATGCTCGAGGAGCGCGTCGGGTGCGGCCACGAACGGCGGCGTGTTCCACCCTTCGATGCCGTCGACGTTCACGCTCGGCGGCCCGGAGCTCGAGAACTGCGGGTTCACCGTCGTGAAGCTCACCGTCCCGCCCGACTCGTCGCAGACGCTCCGCGGGTTCGGGTCGGGCTCGGCGAGGCACGTGATGGGGTTGAACGGCGTGTCGTTCGTGGGTGGCCGGACCGCCAGCACCTGCATGCCGGAGGCATCGCTGTCCGCCGCGGTGATGATCATGCTGCGGAACACCCGACCCCGATCACGACGCCGACGCGGGAGCTCGAACTCGCCCTCTCGCTGCTCGAACTCGCGGGCGACGCCGATGACGTCGTCGGCCCGCCGCAGCGCACGCAGCGTCCCGATGGCGTTGTTCTTGTTCGGGAAGTTGTCGGTGCTCTCGACCTCGATGACGACGGCGAACGGCTTGCGCTCGACGAACCGCGACCGGCGGTCGAGGATCAGCAGCGCCATCTCCGACAGCTCGGCGGCGGTCGGCGGATCGAAGCTGAACGGACGGTTCGGGTCACCGAACTGCGCTCCCCAACCCACGATCCGACCAGCTCGCTCACCCTCCGGCGGCAGCGGGTCACCGGGCTCGCGGACAAGACCGAGATCGATCAGCTGCTCCTCCTCCTCGTCGTTGAAGATGTCGTCTGCCGCGAACAGGCCCAACACCTTCGGTGCGTAGTGAGGATCCTCGTCGAGCCGTGCCATGAGCTCGTCGAACTCCGCGCGGGTGCGGATCACGATCCAGCCATCCTCGGCCGCCTCCTGCAGCAGGTTCCTGCCGTCGCTCCGGCCCGGTCCACGCCCGTTCACCGGGTCGAGGTGCACGAAGCAGTCGAGCTGCGGATCGTCCAGCGTCGGCGCGGTCGTGCACTGACCGTCCGGGCGGCCGTCACCGGAGTCGTCCGCCATGAGCTCCTGCGGAAGGAAGAACCGCTCGCCACCGCCGAGCACCACGACGGGATCGGGCTCACCGTCGGTGATGTCGTCAGGCGTGTCGCCGTCGAAGCCCGGGCGCCCACCCAGGAGCTGCAGCGCATGGTCCTCCGCCTGGTTCCGATTGTCGGTCTCGGTGAGGAACGCTCCCGTTCCCGGCTCGCCGTTCACGTCGCCGTCGTTGACGACCCCGACCGGATGGCCGTGGTTGGCGGCCTCTCGCAGGATGCTTCCCGGGAAGCCCGACAGCGCCAGGATGTCGCGACCCCGGTCGGTGCCGTACGAGTCGGGACCCTGCACCTTCACGCCGAACGCGTGCGCGGTGGCCCCGCCGTTCGACGTTCCGACGAGCTGGTCGGACATGTGTCCTCGATACGCAGCCATCTCCGGGAGGCGATCCCACTCGATGCTCTCGTCAGGACCCTCCCAGTAGAGCCGGCCGGCGTGGAAGAAGCTCAGTCCGGTCCCGTCGGGATGGATGAAGATGGCGTTGCCGACCCGGCGCCGACCCCGGCTCGCCCCTTCGCTCGCCCCCTCCTCCCTGACCTCGGAGGCAGCCTCGTCGCCCCGCTCGCTGTCATCTGCAGCAGCCGCCACGCTCAGGGTCCCGGCCACCAGCGCCGAGACCACCAGCACCATCCACGCACGTCTCACGTCGTCCCCCCAACGGTCGTGCCCGCTCGGCGGAACCTACGCAGCCGGCTCGCGCAGAGCATGGGTCGACCGTCCTGAACCGCGCACGCGATCGCGCTGGGCACCTCCGGCGCGTCCGCCGAGCCCGGACCCTGCGGTCGCCCCAGATCCGCGAGGCGTCGTGGTGGGATCAGGCGGACCGGGTCAGGCGTCCGGGGAGAGGCTCACCATCAGCGGAGCGCTCACGTCGCCGCTCCGGCCTGGGCCTCGACCCGCGCCTTCAGCGCCGCGTTCATCGCCTCGAAGCCGGCCAGGGCCCCCGCGTCGAGCGAGCGGCGCATGGGCCGCACGAGCAGGCCCCGGAACTGCTCGGTGTGCACGAAGCGGGTCCGATCGCCGGGCAGCGGCCGGAGCTCGAAGCGGTGGCGACCGTCGAAGATCCCGGGGATCCCGGGACGACCGAGCCACTCGAACACGCGGCCCTCCTCCACCTCGGTGACGGTGGGCCGGAAGGTGGCCGCCCGCCCCCCCGGGGGGCTCGATGCGGTTGGTGAGGCGCTCCCCGACCGCAACGATCCCCGACGACGACACCACGAATGGGTTCCAGTCGGTGTAGCTCTCCAGGTCGGTCAGCACCGCCCACACCGCCTCGGGTGCCGCGTCGATCTCGATCTCGGTCTGCAGCGAGTGGCGCATCGCCCTCTCCCTCTGTCGCAACTCATGTTGCGATTGACTCTGCCAGACGCTCGCCACAAACGCAACCTCTGATGCGATAAGATGCGGACGTGAGCGAGCCTCGAGTCGGCGAACGGCGTCCCGGAGGACGGGCAGCACGAGTCCGTGCGGCGGTCCTGGCCGCCACCTCGCAGCTCCTGGACGAGGTCGGCTACGACCGCCTCAGCGTCGAGGAGATCGCCGGGCGAGCCGGTGTCCACAAGACCACCGTCTACCGACGGTGGCCGACGATCCCCGAGCTCGTCGCCGACGCCGTCCGGGTCCAGGCCGCGGCCGACATCCCCACCCCCGACACCGGCGACGTGGCGACCGACCTCCAGGTGCTCGCCCGCCAGGTGGTCGCCACCGTCGGATCCGAGGGAGGGGCCCGCCGATCACGCAGCATCGTGGCCGCGGCCTCGGCCTCCGACGACCTGAGCGCGGCGTTGCACGCCTTCTGGGCCGACCGCATGGCGGCGGCCGCACCCATCGTCGAGCGGGCCGTCGACCGGGGCGACCTCCCCGCCGGCACCGACCCGACGCTCGTCGTGGAGACCGTCGTCGCCCCGATCTGGCTCCGCCTCCTCCTGACCGGTGAGCCCATCGACGACGAGTTCGCCGACGCCGTCGCCGCCCTCGTCGTCGCCGGCGCCCGAGAGGCCATCGCGAGCTGAGCGCCCTGACGCCGTCGTCAGAGCGCCGCCCGTCAGACGAGGCGGTCCATCTCGCGGATCAGGTCGACCAGCTCACGCACCTCGGGCGACCGGTCGGCCAGGGCGTCGGCCTCGTTGGCGATCTGCTCGAAGGTCAGGTCCTCCGCGTACTGGCTCAGCCGCAGCTTCTCGGCGAAGGCGCCGGCGGTCACCGCGAGGCGGAAGTCCTCGGACGTGTCGGTCCAACGGGGCTCCAGGATCGAGGCACTCAGCTCCAGGCGGGTCTCGATGACCTCGCCCGAGTCGGGGTCCTCCCAGCGGAGCTGAGCGGTGCCGAGCCGGTCCCGGTCGTCGACGTCGTCGACGAGCTCCAGCTCGTAGAGCGCCGTCACCTGATGGCCGGCGCCGAGCTCGCCGGCGTCGACGTCGTCGTCGCGGAAGTCGTCGTCGCGCACGGCCCGGTTCTCGAAGCCGAGCAGCCGGTAGGACCGGACGACGTCCTCGTCGAACTCGACCTGGATCTTGCCGTCGATCGCCACCGTGAGGAGCGACGACACGAGGTTCTCGCTGAAGAGGTCCTCGGCCTCGTCACGGGTGTTCACGTAGCGGTAGAAGCCGTCACCGTCGTTGGCGAGGGTCTCCAGCACGACGTCGTTGAAGTTGCCCATGCCCACACCGACCGAGATCAGCTGCACACCACGGTCGGCATCGTCGCGGATCATGCGGACGAGCGAGTCGGGGTCGGTGAGCCCGGTGTTGGCGACACCGTCGGAGGTCAGGATGACCCGGTTGATCCGGTCGCGGTCGAACATCTCGTCTGCGAGGTCGTACCCGAGGTCGAGACCCGCCTCGAGGTTGGTGGACCCGTTCGGACGGAGGTCGTCGATCACGTCGATGATCTCGTCGGCGTCGCGGACCCGGGTCGGTTCGAGCACGACGCGGGCGGCGTTGCCGTACGTCACGATGGCGATCTCGTCGTCGTCACGCAGCTCGTCGACGAGGCGGATGAGGCTGGTCTGCCCGAGGCCGATCCGGTCGTCCTGCTCCATCGAGCCGGAGGTGTCGATGACGAAGGTGAGCGAGGCATCCGGACGATCGCGCTCGTCGACCTCCTCCGCCTGGACCCCCAGGCGGACGATCACGTTGTCCTGGTCGAACGGCGACGGGCCCGCCTCGGCGAGCACCGTCAGGCCGTCTCGGGGAGCGGAGTAGTCGTACTCGAAGGAGTTCACGTACTCCTCGACCCGCACCGACTCGAACGGGGGCACGACGCCCTCGCTGATCCACTGGCGGGCGATGGAGTAGCTCGCCGTGTCGACGTCGAGCGCGAAGGTCGAGAAGGGGTCCCGATCGGTGTCGACGAACGATCGGACGCCGTAGTCCTCGAAGGTGTTGCCCTGGGTGCGACTCGGATCCGGCGCGAGGTCGGCCTCGGCATCGTCGCCGCCCTCTTCGTCGAAGAAGCCGCCATCGGCGGCCTCTCCGGCCGACGCCGCCGTCGTGACCGGGGCCTCGGCATCGGACGCCGGCGCCTCGGTGTCCTCGGTGGCCTCGTCACCGTCGTCGACGAAGCCGTCCTCGACGTCGCCCCCGGCGGAGCGGCCGTCGCCCTGATCGCGCTCCCCGCCGGAGTCGGAGGCGTCGGCCTCCTCGGCGAAGTCGAAGCCGCGGTCGGCGTCCGCGTCGTCGTCGCTGTCGCTGCACGCCGCTGCGACGAGGGTCAGCGCGAGGAGTGCGCCGGCGATGCGCCACCATCCCGTGCGCCGCGTGCCGGTGATCCGTGTGCCGTTCGGTGCGTCCATGCCCGTTGGGCGAACGATCCCGCCGTCTGGTTCCGGCTGTCATGAAGTCGTCATGGAGCTGCCGTGGTTGACCCGACGAGCACGCCGGCGCGACCGTGGCCCATGCCTGCGACGTTCGCCCCACCCGGACCAGGAGAGTGGGCGCTCGATCGCTCGCACTACCCCGGTGGGGTCACCCCGATCAGCCAGTGGCTCCTCTCCGACGGCATCGAGCGGGGTATGCGTCGGGTCTTCGCCGAGCTCGGCGTGCCGGCCGAGACGATGGACTTCGCGTTCGTCAACGGCTTCCACTACTCGCGGCTCAGACCGCTCGTCGGCGGCGACGGACCACCCCGCAGGCCGCCGCCCGACCTCGTCCTCAGGATCGTCACCCGGCTTCACCCGGCGTTCCGCGCCCGGACGCGGCGAGCGGCCGAGGTCCAGCGCTCGTCCCCGGCACCGGCGGTCGTCGAGCGGTGGGAGCGCGAGCTCCGGCCAGGCCTGCGGGAGACGAACCTGCGCCTCCAGGCCGTCACACCGACCGAGCTCGACGACGACGAGCTCCAGGCGCACGTCGACGAGCTCCTCGATCACCTGCACGCGACGTTCGAGCTGCACTTCTGGCTGCACGGCTACGACCTCGGACCGATCGCGCAGTACCTCGACGCCGCGCTCCGGTGGGACCTCGACGCCGACGAGGCGATCGCCGCGCTCGCCGGCGCGTCACCGACGACCGCGGAACCGCTCGAGCACCTCTGCCGGCTCCGGGAGCTCGTCGACGGCTCGGGCGTCGACGTCGGCTCGCTCGACGACGTGCGTGCGATCTCGGACGAGGCCGCCGTGCTGCTCGACGACTACCTCGCCGAGCGACGCCACGTGCTCACGACCGGCTACGACCTGACCGACACGACGCTGGGTGAGCTCCCCGAGGTCGTGCTGCGCTCCATCCGCTCCGCCCGGCGCCCGCCGTCGCACGACGCCGAGCGGCTCGCGACCGACCTGCGCGAGCAGGTGCCCGCAGCCGAGCGGACCGAGTTCGACGAGCTGCTCGCGACCGCCCGGATGGTGATGGACATGCGCGACGGCAACGGCCCGCTCACCGTCGAGTGGCCGACCGGGCTGCTCCGGCGGGCACTGCTCGCCGCAGGTGACCGTCTGGTCGAACGGGGCCGCATCGAGCATCGCGACCACCTGCTCGTCATCACCCCGGACGAGGCGCGCCGGCTCTTCGGTGCGGGCCTGGCCGCGGCCGAGGAGCTCCGTGACCGGTTCGAGCGACGCCGCAGCGACCTCGCGCTGACGCCCCCGGAGTCGCTCGGTGACCCGGAGCCGCAGCCGCCGCTCGAGGTCCTCCCCCGCCCGCTCGCCGACGGCATCCGGGCGACGATGGTGGCCATCGATCACATCGGGATGAGCGGCGAGCAGCGCAGCGGGCTGCGGGGATCCGGCGTCGGGGAGTCGCCCGCACGAGGCGCCGCGTGCGTCGCCGACTCGGCGGAGGACGCCCTCCGTCGGCTCGTCCCCGGTCAGGTGCTCGTCGTCCGAGCGACGTCACCGGCGTTCAACAGCGTTCTTGCCGTCGCCGGCGCGGTCGTGACCGTCGACGGTGGCGTGCTGTCGCACGCCGCGGTGCTCGCCCGCGAGCTCGGCATCCCGGCCGTGGTCGGCGCAGCGGACGCCATGACGATCCCGGACGGGTCCATGGTGGAGGTCGACCCGGTGGCGGGTGAGGTGCGGATCCTGAGCTGAGGCCTGCCTGTCAGCGTGACTCGGACTCCTCGGAATCCTCCTCGTCGGTGGTGGTCCGCTCCGCCTCGACCGCCAGCTGCACGGCTCGCTCGATCCGGCCCAGGACCTCGGTGGTCGGCGCCACGTGCGCCCGCTCGTAGGCACTGAGGCGCGAGGCGCTGGTGCCGGCGAGCCGGGCGACCTCGACGAGCGTGAGACCGTGACCGGTCCGGAGCTCACGCAGGTGATCTGCGTACCGCTGCCTCGCGTCGGTCGCCGCCTTGGCACGGGCGCGCTCGAGGATGGACAGCATGAGCGCATCGACGGCATCGTGCTCTCCCCACCCGGCGATGTCCTCGACCGTTCGTGCGACCCGACCCCACGGGGACCGCCGGATCTCGGCGGCGAGGCGTCGCCAGTCGCCGAGTGACCCACGGTCGAGCGCGATCTCGAGTGCTTCAGCCGGCCAGCTCGCCACGGGGCTGGCAGGATCGACGTCGAGGTTCCGGAAGCGGACCGCCATCACTCGCCCTCGACGATCCGTGCTGCCACCTCCCGGCACACGGCGGTCACCGCAGCCCAGTCGTGCCAGCGTGGATCGAGCCGGCGGTAGGCGGCCAGCTCGCCGGTCGTCGCGACGTCCCGGGGCCGAGGATCGCTCAGTTGGCGGACCACCTGGGTCGCCACCCGATCGTCTCCCTCGTAGATGTCGGCGTAGTACTCGTCGATCGCTCCGAGGACCGTGGCGGCGCGGTCGAGACCGAGGTGATCGCCGAGCGCAGCGATGTCGAGGTAGTCACGAGTCTGGTTGCGCGTGATCGCCAGCCAGGCCTTGATCCGGAGGATCTCCTCGGCCGTCGGGATCCTGAGGTCCCGGCCGTCGACGACGAGCACCTCGACCTCGAGCGGTCGCGTTCGGCGGAGCTGGCGGATGCCGGACTCGATCCCCCCCAGCGACCCGAGGATGATCCGTCCGGGCTGCACCCGGGCTGTGGACCAGTCACCGACGGCCTCCAGGTGGCCGAGCACGGTGTCGAAGCGATCGGCCAGGTCGGGCAGCACGTGATCATGGTCGAAGGACAGGCGATGACCGGCGTGATGCGCCGCCGCCGTGCCACCGACCAGGACGGCCTCGGGTACCAGCTCCTGCAGGCGAGCGGCGCTGGCGAGGACGTCATGGAGGGTTGGCGGCTCGGCCACCCACGCATGTTATCACATCTGATAATCTAGCCGGAGGTCAGCTGTTCCTTCACGAAGTCGACGCCCTCGTCCCACGAGACGTCCATCGCCAGCTGGCGGCGGAGCCGGGTGAGCACGCGCTGTCGATCGACCGTGAGCGCGGCGAGCAGCCGCTCACCGCCTCGGTAGAGCGCCACCAGCGAGCCGTCGTCGCCACGATGGACGACCTCGATCTCGTCGGCGCCTCCGGGCCAGCCGGCGAGCTGCACGACGTGCTCGTACTGGTCGGACCAGAAGAACGGGACGCCGTCGTACGGGGTCGCCTCCTGGCGGCCCTTCACGAGGTTCTCGGCGGCTCGCATCCCCTGCTCCATCGCGTTGGACCAGTGCTCGATCCGCAGCTCGGTGCCGTAGCGCGGATGGGGCCAGCGGACGATGTCGCCGGCGCCCACGATGTCGGACGCGGCGAACAGGCACTCGTCGCACACCAACCCGTCGCGGAGCTCGAGACCACTGCCCTCGAGCCAGTCCGTGGCCGGGGACACGCCGATCCCGACCACGACGAGGTCGGCGGCGATCTCGGTGCCGTCGTCGAGGCGCACGTGCTCGACCGCCGAGCGCCCCTCGACGGCGGCGACGCCGACACCGGTGAGCAGGGTCGTGCCGTTGCGGGCGTGCATCGCCGCGAGCTCGGCGCCCATCTCCTCGCCGACCGCTCGCTGCATCGGGACGTCGAGCGTCTCGACGATCGTGACCTCGCAGCCCTGGGCCCGTGCGGAGGCGGCCACCTCGGCGCCGATGAACCCGCAGCCGATCACGACCACCCGGGCCTGCGCGTCGATCGCCCGCCGCACGGCGACGGCGTCGTCGAGGGTCCGCAGGAGGTACACGCCGTCGAGGTCGTGACCGAAGGGGAGGCGCCGGGCGACCGAGCCCGTGGCGACGACCAGGCCGTCGAACCGCACGCGGTCGTCGGCCATCACCACCTCGCGGGCGTCGAGGTCGAGCCCGGTGGCCGGCGCGCCCAGGCGGAGCGAGACCCCGAGCGAGTCGTAGTGGGCGGCGTCGCGCAGCATCGTCCCGTCGGGATCGGTGTCGCCGGTCAGCACCTGCTTCGACAGCGGAGGTCGGTCGTAGGGGAGGTGGGCTTCGGCGCCGATCAGCGTGATCAGACCCTCGTGGCCCGCACGGCGGAGCCCCTCGACCGCCCAGTGCCCGGCGAGCGAGGCGCCGACGACGACGATGCGATCCACGGCGGCGCGACCCGGCTCAGGTGTTGGCGTCGATGAGCTCGGAGCCCTCGTGCTCGATCTCGACGTCGCGGTGCAGCGAGATGCCCAGCAGCGCGGCGATCACCGACGCCCCGATGCCGACGAGCAGCGGGAAGATCAGCAGGATGACGACGAGGACGATTGCTCCGGCCACGACGACGAGACTAGTGCGCGGGTGAGAAGGCCCAGGCCTCGATCTCGACGCTGGCGCCGAGGGGCAGAGCGGCCACGGCGATGGCCGAGCGGGCCGGTCGGTGATCGCCGAACGCCTCGACGTAGGCCTCGTTGACCGCGTCGTAGTCGGCCATGTCGGTCAGGAAGACCGTGGTCTTCGTCACGGACGACATCGACGCACCGGCGAACTCGAGCAGCTCCCGCAGGTTCACGAGCGCCTGGTGGGTCTGGGCCGCGGCGTCACCGTCGAGCAGCTCCCCGTCGACGAGCGCGATCTGGCCCGAGCAGACGAGCCACTCACCGGCCCGGACGATCGGCGTGTAGGGACCAACGGGACGGGTCATGGCAACTCCAGCTCGGTCGGCAGCGACGGCGGACAGCCTCCCATCCGCCAGAGCGCGGCGGCCACTGCGACGAACGCGGCATCACCGCCGCGGACGGGTTCGCGATCGTCGGTCTCGTCGATCACCACCTCCACCGGCCACATCTCCGCGGGGCGGACGATCCCGAAGGAGCGGATCGTCAGATCGTGGATCTCGCCGTCGTCGTCGACGACGAGCGACTCCGACGTGACCCAGCCCAGGGCCTGGTGGGCTGCTCCGATCGCGTAGGAGCGCGCCACCACCTCGTCGAGCACCTCCCCGCAGGAGACGACGACGCGGATCCGACCGTCCGCGACCTCGGCCACCGCCCGCCCACCGCCCGGGTCGACGATCTCGATGGGACCGTTGCCGAGCGCCGAGCGCAGCAGCAACGCCTCGGCCCACCCCGCCGCCCGGATCGACGCGGAGGTCGGCGGTCCGGGCACGTCCACCTCGACGACGGTGAGCTCGGGTGCGGCCGAGGCGATCGCCGCCACGATCCCCGGGGTGCGCACGACCCGCAGCTCCCCGGTGCCGTCGGAACGGATGCCGCCGGCGACCGGGGGCCGCTTCGGCCCCGTCCTGACCACCGCCTCA
>JAAUYI010220574.1_pt1 | contig 10962 bp, 8 predicted proteins | sample 7278041 | NCBI WGS metagenome assembly JAAUYI01 (sample SAMN14350216, study PRJNA611818) | marine sediment metagenome | isolation source: surface marine sediment (0.6m) | place: French Polynesia: Moorea | collected 2018-08
CCTCCAGGAAGAGACCCTGGCGACTCGTCGTCGCGTACTTGGGCCAGAACATCCGGACACACTCAATTCTCTTCATAATCTTGCCGCAACACTGCGAGCACAAGGGCATTCGAGTGCTGCCCGAAGGCTCCAAGAAGAGGTACTTCAACGAAGTCAGCAGAGCCTCGGCGCGAGTCACCCCAGAACCATCAGCGCATTAAACAACCTGGCCGATACTCTTGCCGCTGAGGGCGACCTGGCTGGGGCTCAGGTACAGCAGGAGATCGTTCTCGAGCTTTCCCGACAAGCCTACGGTCGAGAACATCCTTCCACGTTAGTCGCGATGAACAACCTGGCCGAGACTCTTCGTGCCCAGGGAAATATGGCAGCAGCTCGTGAGTACCAAGAGAGGATATTAGATGTACGCAAGCGGATCCTCGGGCTCGAAAGCCCTGACACCCTGATTGCTATGAACAATCTGGCTGGGACGCTTCTCGCACAGGGAGACTTGTCAGCAGCCCGCCAGTTGTTCGAGGACTCGCTCGAGATTCGCAGACGCCTTCAAGGCTCAGAACATCCTGCCACCTTGGCACTATTGAGCAACTTGGCTGCAACACTCGCGGCACAAGGCGAACTTGGCAAAGCTCAAAGACTTCAAGAGAAGTTATTTGAGAGCTATCGGCAGAACCAAGGCCCGGATGAGCTTCTAGCTATTGAAGCGCTATCTAATGTTGCTGTCACCCTCTTGAGGCAAGGGGACCTGACAGCTGCTAGGGACAACTTCGAGAAGGCACTGAAAGCGTTCCGGCGAAAACTCGGGATAGATCACCCTAAGACTTTGACTGCTATGCATAATCTGGCTTGGGCTCTTCAAGAGTTGGGAAAGCTCAACTCAGCTCAACGCCTCTATGAACAGATCGTCGAGATTCGATCAAACATTCGAGGAGTCGACTCCCCACCAGATACGCTGCAAGAAGCCGAGACACTCTTTAGACTGGGTGAGATCTATCGAGACACAAGAAGTACTGAGCAAGCGAGCCAGTATTTTCTGGCAGCCATCGAAGCCTTGGATCGGCAGGCCATTCGGCTCGATCCAACCGAAGACCTCAAGATCCGTCTCCGCGGCCGTTATGAAAGGTTCTACCGTGCAGTGATTTCGTATTTCCTCGAGCTTCACCAACCAGACGAGGCGCTTCATGTTCTCGAACGCTATCGAGCAAGGAGCCTGTTGGCGCTCTTACGTCAAAAAAATGTCCTGGAGAATGGCGGGGCACTTTCCGACGTTGATGCTAGGACCAAAGAACTCGCCAGGCATTACGATGCAGTGATTCGTAACCTTGAACGCCTAGATTCATCGACCAGCCAGACAGAACGGAGGAGCCTTGAGGTTGAACGGGATCGGCTGCTACGAGAGTTGAAGGCTTCGAGAGGCCAACATTCTCCACCAGATAGTCTCCTCACCAAAACGCTGCGGGTAGACGAGATCTACCGCCATCTCGATCCGGGCACAGTCATGCTCGCATACAACTTGACCGAATCAGAAGTCAACGTCTTTGTGTTGACGGGGCCGGATTCTATCGAAACCCATTCGCTTTCGGTTTCTGCGACTGACTTGGGTTCACAGATTGTGAACTTTTTTCATCTGCTTCATTCCGATGAAGAAGAAACGATTCTTGCAGGTATGGGCCCGGAGACCGACGGCCGGGACGCACGCACCAGACTAGGAATGTGGTTTTTTGAAAAGCTGATGGCCCCAGCGAGCAAAAAGCTCAACTCAGCTCGACGGGTGCTGATCCTGCCCGACGGCCCGCTACACTACTTGCCGTTCAATGCCATCGTACGCTCGGCACCCGATGACCCACGCGGCTGGCAGTATCTGGTGGAATGGAAACCGATCCACATCGCCCAGTCAGCCACCGTCTACGCCGAGCTTCAGAAGCGACGGCGATCTCCCACAACCGAAGGCGAGTCGCCGCCCCGAACGCTCGTCGCGCTCGGCGACCCCAGCTACCCGCCACCGCGTGAAAACAAGCCAACAGAGACCGCTCAAGAAGAAGAGCGGATGGCCTCGCTACCCATGGCCGTCCGCTCCGCCGAGAACCGCAGGCTCTTCGAGCTCACCCGCCTACCCAACACCCACCGCGAAGTCACCGAGATCGGCCGGCTCTTCGCCGACGCCGAGATCCCGGCCCGCACCTACCTTGGCGCCGACGCCACCGAAGAGCGCGCCAAAGCCGAGCTCTCCCAAGCCCGCTACATCCATCTCGCCGCCCACGGCCTCGCCGACCCCGACATCCCCGACCACTCCTTCATCGCCCTCACCATCCCCGAGGGCCTCCCCGAAGACCGCGACAACGGCATCCTCCAGGGCTGGGAGATCATGGATACCCTGCAACTCGACGCCGACCTCGTCGTCCTCTCCGCCTGCGCCACCGCCTTCGGCCCCAACCGCGGCGGTGAGGGCCTCATGAGCCTCAGCCGCGCCTTCCAGATCGCCGGCGCCCGCACCGTCGCCGCCAGCCTTTGGCCCGTGGCCGACGACTCCACCGCCGAGCTGATGATCCGCTTCTACCGTCACTTGCTGGACGGTATGACCAAGGACGAAGCAATGCGGGCGGCACAGATGGAGCTGATCGCCACGCCGATCGAGTACACCAACACGGAGGGCGAGACCGTCGTGGGCGACTTCAGGGCGCCTTACCACTGGGCGGCGTTTCAACTGATCGGGGACTGGAAATGAAACCCTGAAACCTAATGGGGACGAAGCAATGCCGAAGAAGGTCTGCTGGTTTCTGGGCTTGCTGTTGCTCCTGGGATCAGGAGCAAAGGCCCGCGATCGGTGGTGTCAGGGGATCTGTCTCTCAACCAAAACCTGAGGTTCCTGACGTTCCTGACGTTCTTTTCGTGGGCCGGCATGGTGTCATCTGTCACGGCAAGGTGTGAAACCGTAGGAAACTCAAGGAAAGCTCAGGAAACCTCAGATTTTCCGCCAAAAGTGCCATATCGTCATGATTTCTTGGGTCAAGGTCATAAATCAGCCTGATGAAAACTTCAGGAACCTCAGGATTTGTGCCATATCGGCTCGACGGCGGGTGCGCTTCTCAGCTACAGCGGTCGAGCAGATCAGAATGGGGCGACTTTGCAGCGCCATTAAAGACGTTCAGTCTCAAATGGGCACCATTCGGTTCGCCGGCAAACCGTCCCATTTCGAATGGGACACCTTCCCGGCTCTTTCAAACCGGTTCGATCTGAAATGGGAACCATTCGATCGGTGCCAAACGTGTCTCATCGCCGCAACTTCGCATCCTCCCGTCGAAAAACGTCCACTGATCTCCCAGGGTCGGGGAGTTGTGTCGCCACAAAGGCGCCTGATGGGATCGGAGTTCGGCAGATCCACCAGCCGAGAGCCCGCCGCTCTTCGGCTGCTCTTGATTAATCGCCGTCTTCCGGCTCGCTGCCGGGGGTCACCTCTTAATCGACCGCGGCCAGCAGGTCCTGGAAATCCTGGACCAGGATCGGATGCCCGTCCTTCACGCAGTCCGCCAGCGACATCGCGATCGCCGCGGCGATATTCCTGGCGTTGATGCTACGTCTCGCTTGGGTACCGGCTACGCATCGTCGACCGATCGAATGGCGACGAGGTATGGAAGACCGACGAGCTGACCAAACTGGGCGGCAAGTGGCTGCGCCTGGACCTGCCGGCGGAGTTTCTCGAGGCGGGTGAGTATGACCTCGAGATCTACGGTTTGACGCCGGAGGGCCCGAAACGGCTGAAGGAAAGGTACGCAGTGAGATTCGAGCGTTAGCGCAGAGTTCGTAGGGGCGCACGGCTGTGCGCCCACCGGCCTGACTCTGGCCATTCGGAGTACCACGCCAGGTCGGATTTGGAATCACCTGCGACGGCTTTGCCGTCATGAACGTTCGGCCGCTTCCGGCATTGATCGCCGCGCCGATCGAGTACACCAACGCCGCGGGTGAAACCGTCACTGGCGACTCCAGGGCGCCTTACTACTGGGCGGCGTTTCAGCTGATCGGGGACTGGCAATAGTCCGGATCCTGAACGCTCTACTATGATGATCTTGCGAGGATCACGAAACGTGAACCCCGACTAGGAGGTACATCATGCCCACGATCCAGGTCGAAGCGCGACTGACATCAAGAGAGCTGCTGAAAGCCGCCGCGAAGATGCCTCGGCAGGAGCTGGATCGATTCGTCGCGGAGGTAGTGGCACTGAGGGCAGGAGCCCCTCGACTGTCACGAACCGAATCCGAGCTTCTGACCCAGATCAACCAGGGAGTGCCAGAGGATCTTCAAGGCCGATACGACGAGCTGATCGGCAAGCGACGCGCGGCGACGTTGACTGAGCCAGAACATGACGAGTTGTTGCGCCTGACGGAGCAAGTGGAAGCGATTGACGCTGGGAGAATAGAGCTCCTTGCCGAGTTGGCTCGATCCCGCAAAACTTCGCTTCCCGACCTGATGAAGGATCTGGGGATCAAGCCACCACCTTATGTCTAGCGAGGCTCCGCCTCAGACGGCGGAGCCCGCATCGGTGGCCAGGGACACTGCAAACTTGACTCAGAATTCAAGAATGCGGTGTCCCTAGAGCAGCTAGCGGGCGCGTCACCGCTGGGCAAAGGCGTTCCAGCTGATCGGGGACTGGCAATAAAAGTCAGGATGCGTCTGAAGAGGCCGCCTTGGCCACGGCAGTGAACGCAACAAGGGTCCTCAAACCCACCTTCCCAGCGACCCGACTCGCGATCTCAGCCCGAAAATCGATCCCTGTGGTGCTCATTAACGCGATTGCCCGGCAAAAGGGCGCCTTTTCTACGACCAAAATGCCGTTCGATAGCAAACAAGGTGCGATTTTTCGCCGAAAAATCGCCCTCAGTTTGTTCTGAGCATGAGATTTGTCGCCGATCTCGTCCTCTGTACAAATGGCACGCGATTTCGACCGTGAAACTCGCCCTCAGTGCTACTGGGACGCGATTTTGGTCGCAAAAATAGCCCTCAGTACCGACCCAGATAACGCCATCGAGCAAAAAAACCCGCCCCAAACGGCCGAAAATGCCTCAAATGGTGGGGTTTCAACCCTGTTTCTGCACAAGTCCACCACACCCTATCCGCTGAAAATAAAACACTTACCCGAAAGTGGTGGGGTTGGTGGGGTTCATGTGGGGATTTTTTTCGCGCGCGGGGGCAAGTGCGTGCCCCCGCGTGAGCGCGCACGCACGAGCTACACACCAACCCCACCAACCCCACCAACCCCACCAACTGGCCACCTCTCGACAGCTGATCGGCGATTGACAGTAAGCTCTCGCTCGATCGATCCGAAAGACTGGAAGCCGGTGACAAGGTTCCACCCCTCCACTACGCGATCTCAAATAAGGGAGAGCCGGCGGAGCCTTGGCTCCGCCGGCCTCTCCTTACGGGTTGGGCTCGACTTCGGTCTCGTCCGGATCGCCCGCGTTGAGAACGGTGATCAGGAACCGCAGGATGGTGGTCACAAACTGCGGCAGGCTAGGCTCGAAGTCGAAGAACTCGAACATGGCGTTCCCCTTTCCTGGGAATGCGGCCCGGGCTGAATCGACCGGGGCGACTGGGTGGCGGGCTGTCCGGCCCGCTCAGGAAGGGGGTAACCAGGAAGTCGCGAAGAACGCGAAAAGCACGCGATCTGCGTTTAATCGCGGTTATTGAATGGGCGAGACGACGAAAGGGGTGCCGATGCAGGCTAAGAAACCAGATCACGCGCGCGATGTGTTCTCGGACTATGTCGCCCGGCTAGGGCCGGACGGCGATCCCCCGGACCTGGCCAGTCTTGAGAAGGTGCGCAAGGCTTTGCGGTCAGTGGTCATCGGTCAGCTGAAGCGACGGGGCCTATGGAGCTCGCCACCGTCTTTTCTCGGCCTCCCGGGGGCGAAATGGGATCGCGACACTCTCGACGAGCTGGTGAGCGACGCTTATGTCTTTAACTTCGTTCGTCGATTGCGCGGCCTTCGCGACCAGCAACGGCTCAAGCCCGACCTTCGACCGATGGTGATCAAGAACGTGGGCAACTTCCTGACCGAGCTGCAGAAGAAGGCCGATCCCCTGGGCTATCGGGTATTCGGACGCCTGCGGCAAGCGGCGGAGCTGGCTGTTGAATCGGGACGGTTGTTTGTACTGAAGAAGAAATCGGAAGAAGAGAAGCCCACGCGGGCCAGGCCTGCCCAGAAGAAGACGAAGAAGCACTCCTTACACAACAACAGCCTGATCGGCTTCGAGCCCACCGCAGCACCGACGGCAACGCCGGCCGACCTCGGGGAGTCGGTGAGACGCTGGAACGACGAGCTGTTGCCGAGATTGATCACCGCTGAAGGACGAGCGGTTCCCAGGGAAGTGAGGCGTCTGGCGGAGAAGCTGACGACTCTCCGAGACGCGGACGTGACCGCGTTTTGCCTCGGTGACCTGGCGGCCGAGCTCAAGAGCGATATCCGCAGGCGCTGGCAAGGCATCTGGCACGATTCACTCGGCGAGCTCGGCAAGGAGCAGGATGACGAGAGTGAGCGTTCGGTGAATGTCGGGGTCACCCCGGCTGAAGAGGAACCCGACTGGCCCCGACGCCAGGCGCTGATCGAAGAATGCGTGGCGAATTCGATCGATCGGCAGCGCCCGCTGGGCAATCGACGCGACTTATGGAGCCTGTGGACGCTGATCAGCAACACCCGTCTGCCCCGCCTCGATGACGGCCCGCTGCCCTCCTACACCGAGCTCGGCCGACAGCTGCAGCTCACCCGCGACCGGGTGCGGCAACTATTCGGGCGCTTGAAACCCTTGGTCCTGGCCTGCCTGGGGGCGGACCGACCCTCTCAATCCCACCGGAGCCCTCGGCCCGACAACGATTCATCCCCCGGCGACCTGACGTACGACTCGACCGCCGAGATGACGCACCCGCCTGACAGGGTCAGGCGGCATATCTCGCCGGCCGGGGGGAGGTAAGACGATGAATGAAAAGAGCCTGAGAGAGCAACTGGCAGCAACCGTCTCGGCCGCCGCCGCGCTGAACGGGCGGCAGTCCGAGCTGACGGCCCGGGTATCTGTGGGGCCGCGCCCCGGCGACGTTTTCCTGTCCCGGCGGACAGCCGACTATCCGGTGCAATGGTTGATGATCGAGAAAAGCGCGAGCGATGCCCGGGTGGTGCCGCTCGACGAGCACCCCTATGCCGGCAGCCGCGACCTCGAGCTGGCGCCCGAGTCGCTGGGCGGCTTCGGTGTGGTGCGCTGTGACTTCGACGCCTGGCTCGACGTCTCGGAGCTGGAGCCGGAGCTGCGGACCGGAGCCTTGGGCGAGCTCGAGGTCGCCCGAGTGCGCCATAAGCGCCGGGCGATCGAGGACGAGACGCTGGAACCGTCGCTGCTCGAGGAAGTGGTGGACGGCGATCCGCAGTACAGCCGCTGGCTCGACGAGACGCTGCGCCCGGCACTCGACGCCCTGACCGGTCGCCAGCGCGAGACGGCCGACACGACGGTGGCCAGCCCACCGGTCATCGCGCCGCCCCGGAGGTGGCCGATGGCGATCGCCGCGGCGATCTTCCTGGCGTTGACGCTACCTCTCGCTTGGCAAGTCCATCGACTGGGCGGCCTGGTGGAGCGGCAGGAGGGGCGCGTCGCCACGCTGCAAGATGAACGGCGGTCGCTCGAGGAGCAATTGGCCGAAGCGGAGTCGGAGCGAGAGACCTCGGGACGCGAAGTCGGACGCCTGGAACGGGCGCTGAGCGATGCGGCCGACGCGTCGAAGCGTGCCTTGGACGAGCAGCAGGAACGATTCGAAGCGCGCTTGCGCCGAATCCTCGACGAACGGGCGGTGATCAATGCACCCTCGTACGTACTCGGCAAGCTGGCGCGGACCCGCTCTTTTCGCGGCGAGGCCGAAGTGATCGCCCCGGGCGACGCGCGCCGCTTCACGCTGTCATTGGAGGTGCCGGATCCGGAGCCCTATCCTCGGTACCGGCTACGCATCGTCGACCGATCGAATGGCGACGAGGTATGGAAGACCGACGAGCTGACCAAACTGGGCGGCAAGTGGCTGCGCCTGGACCTGCCGACGGAGTTTCTCGAGGCGGGTGAGTATGACCTCGAGATCTACGGCTTGACGCCGGAAGGCCCGAAACGACTGAAGGAAAGGTACGCGGTCAGATTCGAGCGTTAATGCCACGAGGAGATCCTTCGACCTGCCTCCTCATGGCTGATCGTGCGATTGTGGTCCGCATCATCGAACCCGCGCTCGATCATCGCTTCGAAGGCGAACTCACGAAGAAGCTCTTCGTAGGAGCTATCATCGGGTTGCTCTTTCAAGATCTCGAACATCTGCTCTTTTGCGGTTGCCTGCACGTCACATCCTCCTAGAGGAGACTATAGCAGCCTTGCCCGATTTCACGGACGGAAGAGGAGACCAGGGAACGTTTACAGCACTTCCAGCTGCGCGAACTTCGCCAGCAGCTTCTTCCGCCCTTTGACGTCGAAGAAGATGATCAGGCGCATGTCGTCGCCGGAGCCTTCGATCTTCAGGATGCGCCCGAGGCCGAGGGTGGCGTGACGAACCCGGCTGCCGCGACGCAGCTTGCGGGTGGAGCGGGTCGGCGGATCGACCGGCTCGACGGTGAGGGTGCCGGTGGGTCGGGCGGGCCCGCCGGGTGCTGAGCCCGGGCCGGGCATCTCGGTGAAGGGCAGGGATTGGTTGGTCGGCTTCTTGCCGAAGAAGCTGTAGATGTGCTCGGCGTCGGCATGAGAGCTCTGATTCGCCGGGCGTGATGGCCGGCTGCGTCTGGAATCGCCGTAGCCGCCGTAGCGCGGGCGACTCCCCCAGGACGGGCGTTCGCGAACGAAGAGCTCGGGGCTTTCTTCGATGTCGAGATACTCCTCCGGAATCTCGGCCAGGAATCGCGAGGGATCCTGGTCCTGGTACTGCCCGGCGACGCGACGGCGACGACAAGTCGTGAGGTAGAGGCGTTTCTCGGCCCGGGTCATGCCAACATAGAGCAGGCGGCGCTCTTCTTCGAGGTTCTCGGGCAGATCCTGGGCGTTGAAGTGCGGCAGCACGTTCTCTTCCAGGCCGGCGACGATCACCGCCGGGAACTCGAGGCCCTTGGCGCTGTGCAGGGTCATCAAGGAGACCCCGGGTTTGCTGGCCAGGGCGTCGGTGTCCGAGACCAGGGCGACGTGGTCGAGAAAGGCGGTGAGCAGGTCTTCTTCGGTCGAGCCGAAGGCGTGGGCCTCGGTGAACTCCTGGACGCTTGAGCGAAACTCGTCGATGTTTTCGAGCCGGCTCTGGTCGTCTTCGTCGTCCGGGTTGAAGAGATCGGTGTAGGCGGTGGTGTCGAGCACGCGGTCGAGCAGCCGCGGTAACGGCAGGTCCTCGGCGGCCTCGATCAGAAGGGACATCTGGTGATAGAAGCGCATCAGCGCCTTGGCGCCGCGGGACGGAACGCCGGTCAGGTTGCCGGCGGCCAGGGTGTCCCAGGCTGACTTGCTGGCCTCGGTCGCCAGCGACAACAGGCCGTCGCGGGTCTTCTGGCCGATACCGCGCGGCGGACGATTGAGGATGCGATCGAAGGACAACGCTTCGTGCGGGTTACGAACGAAGCGCAGGTAGGCGACCAGATCTTTGATCTCGGCGCGCTCGTAGAAGCGCACGCCGCCGACCAACAGGTAGGGTAGCTGGAGCTGGTTGAAACGGTCTTCGAAGGCGCGGGTCTGGGCGTTGGTGCGCACCAAGACCGCCATCTCGGAGAGGCGATGGTCTGATTCGAGCCCACGCAGCAGGTTGGCCACCCAGCGCGCCTCGTCGGTTTCGTCCCGCGCCCGGTAGAGGGTCAGCCTCTCGCCGGCGCCGGCGTCGGTCCACAGGCGTTTGCCGCGCCGCTGGTGGTTGTTGGATACCACCTCGCCCGAGGCGTCGAGAATGTTCTGGGTCGAACGGTAGTTGCGCTCCAGCTTGCGGATGGTGGCGCCCGGAAAGCTTTCTTCGAACTCGAGGATGTTCTTGAGCTCGGCGCCGCGCCAGCGGTAGATGCCCTGATCCTCGTCGCCGACCGCGGTGAGGTTGCCGGCGGCCCCCGCGACCTCGAAGATCAGCGCCAGCTGGGCGTGGTTGGTGTCCTGGAATTCGTCCACCATCAGGTAGCGGAATCGGCTTCGGATCCGGCTCTTGAGCCCCTTGTCGACCCGCAGCAGCTTGACCGACAGGCGAATCATGTCGTCGAAGTCGACGCCGCCGGCCTCGCGCATCAGCGCCTGGTAGCGCCGATAAGCCGGGGCGACCACGTTGCTGGAGAAGAAGTTGTCGGCCTCGGCCTCATATTGCCGCGGGTCGAGCAGGCGATTCTTGGCCGAGCTGATCGCCGACAGCACGGATCGCGGCTGGTAAGCGTCGGTCGACAGCTCCTCAGCCTTCATCGCCTTCTTGAGCAGGCTCATCTGGTCGCTGGAGTCGAGGATGATGAAGCCTCGCGACAGGCCGACTTTGCCGCCATAGGCGCGCAGCAGACGCAGCGAAAAGCGGTGGAAGGTGCCGACGAAGGAGGGCAGCGGATAGATGCCGAGCAGCTCTTCGATCCGCCCCTTCATCTCGCCTGCGGCCTTGTTGGTGAAGGTCACGGCGGCGACTTTCGCCGGGTCGATGCTCTTTTCCTGCGCCAGCCAGGCAACCCGGTAGGTGATTACCCGCGTCTTGCCAGAGCCGGCCCCGGCGATCACCAGCTGCGGCCCGTCACCGTGGGACACGGCGGGCAGCTGCTCGGCGTTGAGGGCGGTTTCAAAATCGATGTTAGGCATTATCGTCACCTGGGCGGCGCAAGGCTATCTTCTGATGCCAGCCGAGGCCAGACATGTTTGCGTTTCTTTTTGTAGGGGCGACGCCTGCGTCGCCTTCTGTAGGGGCGACGCCTGCGTCGCCTTCTGTAGAACGGATCTCGCGAGCGAGATCCGAGGCGAGGCAGGCCTCGC
>JAAUYI010111026.1_pt1 | contig 10956 bp, 1 predicted proteins | sample 7278041 | NCBI WGS metagenome assembly JAAUYI01 (sample SAMN14350216, study PRJNA611818) | marine sediment metagenome | isolation source: surface marine sediment (0.6m) | place: French Polynesia: Moorea | collected 2018-08
CCAGGGAGACGAGAACCGCCGTAGCCAAGTGTCTGCTGCTATCGAGCCCTCCCCCCAGGGAGACCCAAACCGCCACAGCCAAGTTGTCGACCCCTCCCTCCCGGGAGACGATAGCCACTTGATGACAGATGTTCAAAAACTCGAAGAAAAGTCTTTCGCCTTGATCGGCAAAATAGGGAAAGGAGATCAAAGTGCACTTGAGCCATTTGTGAAAAAGCTGAAACGAGAAATGGACCCAGAGCCAAGCAACATTAGGACAAATGAAATCACTATCATGACAGCTAGGAGAGAAGAAAACAAAAACCCAGGAAGTCAAACAAGCTTTCCTCATTCAGTGAGCGATCAACGGGAACAGGACATGCAAGAAAATGCAGGCGTTCACGGTCCCGCTGGTGATGCTGCTGATGATTCCAAGCCTGCGGAACCTGAAACCAATGGCTCGGCAGATGTGGCGGGTGTAGACGATCAACGGGAACAGGACATGCAAGAAAATGCAGGCGTTCAGGGTCCCACTGGTGATGCTGCTGATGATTCCAAGCCTGCGGAACCTGAAACGAGAAGTGGTGTCGATCCCCGGCACCTTACTCCCTTTAGCGCAAACAGGGGATTAACAGTTGTCACAGGATTTCCACCGGAGAGCATGTGCCAGAGATGTGGGCCAAACAAAATAGATGCATGGGAAGTCAGAGAAAATAATCTTTGCAAAGTCTGCAGAGTTAGTCAACTGCACGACAAGTTGCGCAAACCTGATGAAAATGGTTTGATTGACTTCTCAAAAGTATACTTGACAGCGGAACAGAAAGCTTTGTTTGGAAAGGACGTTGTTGTTTACCTTGAGGTCATAGAATACACACAGAACAAGTTGAAACAAACAAGGGACGATCTCAGCACGGAACAAGATGTGGCAAAGCACTACAAAAAAGAAAACCAACGGCTTGAAACACAGTTCAAAGAGAAACAACAACTGCTGACGAAAACCGAAACAGCGCAGAAAGCCCTCCAGGAAGAGCTGGAAAATATGACAGCAAAAATAGAGAAACAAAGGGCTGAATCTGTTGCAGAGGAACCGAAACAAGAACGTTGGGGTCAAGTGCAAAACCTGGTACTCCGGGAGACGCTTTTGCAAGAGGATATTAAGCATCTGATGGAAACAAAGAATGCTTTAGAGTCATATTGCAAGGAGCTGCAAAAAATTAAGGACAATCCGGAAAGCCAAGACCAGTGGCGTGCTGCACTGGATGCAATGGTGATGGAACTGTCAACCAATGGCCAAATGGTGTCGGATGCGAAAAGCAAACGAGAGGAACATCATGAAATCACTCAACAATTGAGACTAGAACACCATGAACTGGCCCAAAAGGTGGCACAATTGAAGGCAAACCAGGCAGAGATTCCAGATCTGGAGCAACAGCTGAAGCTGAGACGCCAGTCTCTCTTGATGGTGACATCATTTCTCCGCGACAAAGAGGCTGAAAAAACTCAACTTACGAGTAGTATTTCTGACCTGAATGAAAAAATCACCCAGTTGACGACCGATAAGGAATCATTGGAAGCTGATAAGGAAAACAAACAGGCAGAGCTGAACGCTCTTTCCAAGCAGATTAAAGATCAAACAGATCAGTTGCAGGAAAAGACATTGGCTGTCGCTGCATTAGAACAAGAACGCCTTCAAAAGCAGAATATGCACGATTCCCTGGCACAAAAGAAAGATCAACTCTCAGAAAAGGTTACTGAGTTAGAAAAGGATGTGGTTAAGGCAAAGAATAGTGTTCTCCATTGGAGGAAAGCTGCAGACAAGAGGCAACGGATGTATGACAATTTGGTGACGTCAGCTGTGAACGTTACAACAGTTCCTGTATCCAGAAACGACTCCTCAAGTAGTGGTGTATCCCACCTTTCATCACCCCAACTCCAATCTACACCAGTTATCAAGACGGAGCCCAAGCCCAGGCCCCCTCCTAGGCGCAATCTGGATATGAATCAACCTGACCTGGACAACAACTCTTCAATAGTCGAGGATGAAACTGACGTAGATATGGATACGAACAGCATTGAATCAACTCCGGCTCGTGATCCGAACTCAACCCAACAGCTTGAAATTGGCTTGCTTTCGGAGACAGTCTCGAAGATGGATCTGAAACGTGAGATAGTGAAACGAGTTTACACGGTCGCATCGCGCAACGTCACTGTGAACCTGAACAAGAGCAGGGAGAGCAACACCCTAAACAGCGGGGATGGCCAGGACCCAGAAGAATTTAAGGTACTGGATGACGGTATCAGTTTGAAGGATGTGAGGGGTTCTAACTGGCAAACCAAGGAAGCTGAAATACTACGTGATGGCGTCACATTCTTCAATATGAATAACAAACGAGGTAGCAACATAACAGGCTTAGCTTCCAAATACACCAAGCTGGATCTTGTGGCTTCTGATGACTGTAAGTCATTGTTGGAGGCCGTGTTGTCGGACTTGGAAGAAACTGACTTGTCCCCAGATGGAAGTCCTTGGACAAAGCAGTCGCTGGTCAAAGTTACACGCGAATATCTGTTGAGGCATGAAGTCGCGGTAGCATATTCGGAACACTACCAACAGCACAGTGAGGTTGCGGGAAAGAATTCAGCCCCATGCTATGCTGCTTCAAGGTTGGGTGATTTGGGAAAAATGGAGGAAAAAGATGCCATGGGTGGCAGAACTGATCCCCTTATCGTCTGGGCTCTTGCCCGAGTTCTGCAGGTAAATTCTATTTCTTTCCTATTTCTTTCTGTCTGAAACACGTTATTAGTTATCAAACGTTGATGTCAGTTGTGAAGAAAACAAAAATTGAAAATGTGCTAAAAAATTCTTTGTTCTCATTATTAATTATCTTCAACCTTTATTCTAACGATATATTTTGTTGGTTTTGCAGCGTCCCATCGTCATCACTTCACACCGTCAAATATTCACAGGGGGCCAGGATTTCCGTGAAAAGACAACATGGTCAACGCATCCGAAGTGCATCACTACAACCGGGGAACCGTCAAATATCCCTGGGTCAAAGGGAATGCCCATCATCCTCGCCTATTCAGGACATGGTTTCTTCGTTCTGAAAGATGTAGGTATGCAAACTAACATTTACCTACTATTATTCTTTCCTGTATCTAGTCACCGTTGTTTGACAGCTCTCATTTGCATTTCTAATTCCCCAGCACTCGCAATTTGCCCTGGATTAAACATTGATATTTGAAACATTAAATATGTTTTTGGTTTCATAACTCGTTCATCTTTTGGTCAATGTTGAATGACAAACAAGTAACATGGATTCGGATTCTAGATTCAGGCAGACACAAAAAGTGCAAATTAAGAATTGTTTTGGAGGCCGGATTTTGAAACTTAATTCTACAATGCTTTCAACCTAGACTGAAATATGTTCAAACTGCCAATTTCAATCGCTCTTTCTCAAGTGTCAACTGATTTTCATTTGCATTAGGTCCAAAAGGAATCCGCAACGATGCCGGAGACTCCAAAGGGGGGAAAGCGGAAATCCAGATCCCAGTCAAGAACACACGGCAAGAAGATGAAAACAGAGGAGAGCCCTGTGGTGGTGGTGAAGCAAGAAAAGCACCAAACCGACTGATTAGGAAAGCTGATGTAGGTTCTGTTTTTTCACCCTCAAAAGTTTCACAGTCTGCTTGTATTCTGAAAACATCTGGCCTGAAGGCTTCACCTCTTAAGTTGCGGAAACGGCAGCCATTTAAATGTGGCACGTGCGACGAAAATTTCCCATCTCGACAACTATTACAGGATCATGTTAGTGACACTCACATGGTAAATCGACATACTTGTCAGTTTTGTGGGAAAGCTTTTTCAAGGCTGAAATCTTTGACCCAACACAGGCGGTTACATTCCTCCAAGCTATTTTGTGGAACCTGTCGTAAAAACTTCGAAACTGTTGAGGACTTGCAAAGCCACAGGAAAGCTGTCCATAAACGTAGGTTTCCATGTCTGACATGCGGAAAGTACTTTACTCGATTGAACGATGTCAAGCGTCATTCTGGAATACACCTACCCAAGGAAGTTTGCAAAATATGCAACGAAACAGTTACCAACCTTAAATCTCACGTGAAATCATGTCACAACGAGATTTTCGATCAACTGTCAAAGGTCCCGTCCTCGTAATTTTTATGTTTCCTGTCTGTGTCAAGACTTCTCTGTTGGAGTTGCAGTTGGTTTCCCATTTCCGACGCTTGTAAAGGACAAGATAGTTTTTGTTTTGTTACTAGTTACTTGTTGTTTTAAGTTTTATTTTACTGTTTACAGTACGTCAGCAATTTGGAATTGAAACCAGTTCGCAAACGACCCCGTCGAGAATCACTTAAAGACAAGATTGACCGAGGTGCCAGACAGGGTCTGGTAAAGATCAGGTCAGACGTAGGGGATGATGAAATTGGGGTTGCCTGTCGATCCGACTTGGAAATAGGGGATTTTATTTGTACGTATCCTGGGGAACTGATTTCTGCGGCCGAAGCACAGAAAAGAAGTGTTTCTTACACTGCGTCACAAGAAGCTTGTTTGTATGAATTCTCATGGCAAAACAAATGTTGGTATATTGATGGGTCAGCCAAGAAAGGCATTGGGAACTTTGTGAACCATTCCAGAAAAAACCCAAACACTACAACGAAAATTTACATGACACCGTCGGGTAAGCCTATAATGTATTTTCAGGCACGAGATAAAATCCCAGCCTTGACCGAGATCAAGTATGATTACGGGGTTGTTAATTCAGAAGTACCGTGGGTAGCAAACACTTAGCTGCTAACTTTGACGCTGCCAACTTGATGTCAGGTGTGATTCTGGTTTTTCGAAAGGAAAAACGTGATTAGTGTAGTCAGGTGTGACATATGATAAGTTATTATTTATTTCGGGTTTTACCATTTTGTATGACTAATGACTGTCTTTTAAAATCAGCAGTTTCCAGGCTGCAGTTTCTAGTTTACAGTTGTCTGCTCGGCTTTTTGTGAGACTTAGAATTGATTTGTCATTGTATTTTTGTTGATGACTGTCGATTTATGATTCCAGCTTTATCATTATTATTATCTATGATTCTCCTTTGACGTTTAACTGTTAACTGTCTAAGTTTTTTACAGTGGCATATCTATGGTCGCAACTTTGTTGGAAAAACAGACGTTTCTAGTTTCCCGGTTTTAGGTTTTAGGTTTGCTGTATTTAGTATTTGCGGAGTACAGTCTGACTGAAAAACGATGTCCCATCTAGTTTCTTATATCTAATACCAAGTTTGTATTTGCTGTTTCTAGTTTCCTCTCGAAACTTGATTCTTGATTATTGTTTCTTGTGAATGTTACTTGGTAAGATACCTATATAAACGGTGCCTAAAAGAAAATATTTTCTTTGTCATTTGTTGTCAATTTCAACCGATTTTTCTCAGAAAAAACGAAGAAAATCTGCAAATATTAAATACGAAAAAGAGACTGTTGATAGTTGAGTGCGGAAATGCTAAACTACAAATGCGTCAACAAAACTAAAAACTGGCTAATGGACATCATCATTCTTAATTCCTGAGCTATTTGGTTTTTCGGACCTGGAAACTTTCAACCCGCCGAAAAAAGTTTTGCGCTCTCAGATTGTGCCTTTCCGACCTGAGAAACACGTTGCATGATGGGTCTGTGGCTGGGGATAGCTTACAGTCACAGAAATTCTTTTCATTTGCCACTTTCAGACCCTCGAAACAGGTTTTGCGCTCTCAAGTGATGCCTTTCCGACCTCGGAAACACGTTACAATGATGATCTGTGGCTGGGGAAAGCTTGCAGTCACCAGAAATTCTTTTCATTTGCCACTTTCGAATACCTTGAAACAGGTTTTGCGCTCTCAAGTGATGCCTTTCCGACCTCGGAAACACGTTACAATGATGATCTGTGGCTGGGGATAGCTTGCAGTCACCAGAAATTCTTTTCATTTCCACTTTCGAATACCTCGAAACAGGTTTTGCGCTCTCAAGTGATGCCTTTCCGACCTCGGAAACACGTTACAATGATGATCTGTGGCTGGGGAAAGCTTGCAGTCACCAGAAATACTTTCCATTTGCTGAAACTAGAAAGGAGTGCAGATAGTAGATAGTAGTTCATGCAGACCCTTGATGTCTTTCAGACTTTGGAAACATTAAACTGTCATCATTGTCGTTGCTGCATATTTTGATTGGGGGGTTCACTCATTCCTCTGCGTGCACTTTGTTATTTGTACAACTCAGCCTTTCGCACCAGAACAAAGAGCAATTCTAATTCCATTGCGTGAGATCAGACGGCAATCAACAACAGTATCCTGACAGCAACAGTAAACAGGACCCTGCAGCAGCAACCTCGAAAACGCATTTAACTGCATTGATGAGCACCATTCGCAACTTTTTCTCGTTTCTGACCATCATTGAATGTGCCTCGGATTTAGGATCTTGACTTTACACTTGTTCATGACTAATGACTTTCATAAAATCCAGGAACTAAGAAAGTTTAGCCATTAGTTATGAGTGCTGACAGCTGAGTCTTCAAACCATGGATTTTCACAAGGCGTCACTTCCAGGTAATGTACTCAAGTTTAAGAATGATGATTATTGGTCAAATATCAAATGAGAGAATTCATTAGGTAAGTCGCAAGGTCAGCATCTGCAGCATCTGGCATTGGAAATCAACGGGATGAACAATGAAAGGAGCCCATGTCAACTTTCAGACATCAACATCAATAATTAAACTTGTACCCTTGTGTAGAATTCAATGTACGAACCTGCTGAGAATTCTTGTGCATGTTCGGCGTTGAAATCTTCACAAAAATACTCGAAATAGCAATGAGAGGAGCTATGCAGGAGGACTGAATCTAGAATCAATACAAATCACTGCTGCTCATTTCGTGGCAGTCATCAAACAAGAATTAGACATTTCGAAAGAATGATTTCCTTCTTGAACTGACCAGCTGCAAATGTTGCTTGTTTGAAAGTAAATTTACAACTGCTCAGGTTGATGACTAATGACTGAAATCTAAATTCATCACTCAACGGAGAGAATGCAAGGTCTACATCTAACATCGCAAGCTTCAGTGGTTTCTTCTCTCTGTGCGTATAGGTCATGCATGTTTGAGGAAAAAAAGCCATGCAAGATCTGGTGCGCACGGATGGCAAGAAACAAAAATCTGCAATTCTATATTGGGATGCATTTTCTGGACATCGAAACTTAATTTTAGAAACTTCAGATACTCCTTTCCTATTTCCAGCATTTATAATTTAGCATTGAAAAGGGAATAGAAATACAAAGCCTGTAATCTGGACAGACGGGTGACGCTTGGTGTGACATTCGGAATCAAGGGCCTCTCTGCTGTACAGAGGACAAAGCTAAAACACAGGCTTGAATCTAGTACCAATAACCAAGTACCTGCAGTTTGAAGCTTTCTAAAATAGGAAATGAAAATTGTTCTGTTGTTGTTGAGCTCAGAAGGAGCCTTAAAATGACTTCAATCTTAATGCCCTTCTGAGCTTTCCATGAACAGAGCGAAATCTACAAACACTAAACACCGGTTTTTAGTTTCAGGTTGGCTTGTGCAAGTTGGTTGGAAACACTTTTCATATTTAATCTTCTCCAGGAACGTTTAATATTCATAATGCAAACACAAATAACAAAGTTAAAAGTAGCAGGGACCAGCTATAATGCATCTTGCAATTGAATGGGAGACGGATCCACAGCCACAACTTAGAACTAACAACTAAGTTCTCTGGTTTGGAGGGACCACACCAACTGTTGCAAGATTTCACAAACGCACAGTTGTGTGTGTCTCCCCAAATGAAAGAATGCAAGACTCAGCAATCAAGCGTTGGAATCTAGAATCGGCATCAGACTCAAAAGGAACTACAAAAATTGATGAAGTTTCAATGCTAAATTCAGTCATAAGTCTGCATTTCAAACAGAAGGGGACAGAGAAGGAGCAGTTTTTATCGTGTGTGCATGTTGGTCAATCCTGTCGTAATTGCTTGAAAAGACATGATGGGTCAAGCAAGCACAAATGAGAAAAACTAAAAACTATGGTTCTTAGTTCTGCAAAGAGAGAAAGATGGTGAGAGAAAGAAAAGGAGAGAGAGAGAGAAGTTGGCCCTGGGTCTCTATGTTTCGAGTGCACATTGCTAATTGCTGTAACTAGTAACCTTCAAGAGCAAGTTCATTCGAAAGGTAAAAACACAGATCTGTTGATGCTGAGGTCTGTTATTAGTTATTAGTTATTAGTTAGGTTCCTAGTGAACAGAACCCAGACCAGACATAACTTTGCTTTTAATGTTTTATATTTTATCACAGCTTCAAAACTAAATACCAAACCTCTTAAAAGGGACGTTTATAGTTTAAGATTTATTCTATTTCAGATCACCTCTGTTCCAAGTGCTGGGCGCAACTCGAGACCTTGACAATTATAGTGTACATCCTCGGCGTTTTCCTTTTTGTCGCTATCGTGGACTTATTAGTGTTTGTGGTCTGCAGAAGAGTTCAGAGGTGGATAGCGATTCGTGACCTGGCCGCAGAAATGGAGTACGAGCATGTGCCACATCATCATGACCACCAAGCTTAGAAAAAGACAAACAATAGACAATATACAACAGGCAAGATCAGAAATTAAAACTAAAAACTGTACTTTGCTATTTGCACAAGTGACTGAAACACATTTATGACTTTCGGAATTAGGAATAACGGTGTTTTCCTTTGTCTGGCTGGATCCATGCAGTGATAGTGACAACAAGCAACTTGTCAGCACCAAACACTGACAGGTCAGAGTTCCAGTTGTTACAATTAGTTGTTGCTGACAATTAATCAAATAAGGATTTCAACTATCAACTGAACTATGAACATTGTTTCTGGATTTCTGCGACACAATGAATAATGACTGACAATTTTTAGTCTTGAAATAAGAAATGAGGCAACTTTATCATCTTTTTTTTCTTTGATAATTGATAACATCAAATTTACAATAGATCATTTTCGTTTCAGATATCTACTATCGCTGAAAATAGAAAATGTCAGAGTTCTTCCGCAAACGAAAGCTGAAGAAAAAGTCCAAACCAAAGAGACAGAGACGTGACAAAAATGATGAGCCTCCTTTGACAGGCAAGAACTGTTCTATGTTCCTTTTCATTCACACGTTGACCTTTCGGCCAAGCGAAAACCAACTCAAGAATCGCCGAACATTTTCTCTTGATAGCCTCTGAATTTGAAGAGCTGTGTCATAGATTGTGTGTGTAGACTCCACTGGAAAACATTGTCCTTCAAGGAAATTAGAAATAAGAAATGTCAGTCACTCGTCACAATTTGGAAAGAGGGTGGGGTGAAATGCAGCAAAACAAACCATTCTCCAGAAGGGTTAGGCCCTGTGGACATGCCCGCCAGACGCACACCATATTTGGGTTGTCATCCTGCCCGTGTCGAAGGATGTCTCTCACAGAAGTGTAGTTAAGATGGAGAAATGCTTGGTTTACGTAGCCTTCCTTCAAGTTGCAGAAACACACCGTGTCCGAGGTCGCATTTGCCTCATGCAGTATTGCCTCATCTGCAAATCGAGCACAAATAAGCATAGATAATAGAGAAAAAAGGTCTAAAAATCTCTTGACTGATGACCTGAAACAAGAACTTAGGAAATTTCAAATGTCAGATTCTCAACAACATTAAACATGTCTCACTTTTGATTTCGTCACATTGAACGATATGATCAAAACACCGACTTGCAACAGGACCATGAAACCAATCAGATCGAGTCTTGACAGGCATGTACGTGCCCTGAGGACAGGCTTCACAACCTGCCCTCCCGAGGTTGTGCGTATGACAAACTCCAAACGTCCCTGCAATATGTTGCACTTTTTCAGATGACAGCAATTAGAAAAAAGTAACGCCCTAATTTCTGTCGGGCAACTAGCGACTGTTTCAATTCAATGCGAAAGTGGAAATAAAATTAGCAGCTCACCTGGAGGACAGGTTGTTGGGACGCAACAAGAAAAGGAGCCGCTATCACCCGTTCCATCATGTGCTGTTGAGCCAGCCAGAGTTTGAGAACAAGTCACATGTGATTTCAGTTGAGCCGGGGCAGACAAAGCAAACCTCCAAGCAAAACACATTGAAAGCAAATTGAGATATTGCATCTTTTCTGTCGAAAAGTAGATCTATTCACTAGGTTGATACGTGAGCAAGGCAATGCGAAGTGCAGAAGAAATTCCTCACTCAGTGGGAGACATATGGCTTTATCTTTTGTTATCTCAAGTGGGTCCTCTTCTTTCGGAGAAAACTAGAACGATCATAACTTAAATGAAAGTTCAAATGTTCAATTGTCTGAAATATGAAATAGGAAAAGTCTTATCATTTTTAATTTTGATCCTACAACTAACAACACAAAAACGAGCAATTAGCAATGTCGACTGGCTGGTGTTGAATATTAAATATATCATTTCTCATTTCATTTCCTTACATGTTCATAATTGATAACCACAATTAATAATTGGCCATGTTTAATATTGAGTTATTACCTTTTGATTATTGAAGCTGTTTTTCTCCTTTCAGATGAAGGGCATGAGACCGACTTAAGAAGGGCTCTGGCGGAAGGAGATGGACAACCAGTGGAAGGCCCGCGCCATAGCGAAGATCTTCCAGATCCTGCCGACAGTCAACCAGTGGAACCACCGCACAACAGAGCAGACCAATCATCGGTTGGGCCAAGCAGCAGCAGCATCCAGGTACAAGCTATTGTTCATTCACAGGTACCTGACTGGGCTCACGAACAGGGTGCTGTAGGGGGTAGACAGATTCCAGAAGGATATAAAACATTTGACCAGTTTCCGGAGCCAGAAAGAACTACACCAAGCCACCAACGTGGTTATGATGACAGTCCTGAACCATGGGCTCGTCCATTTCAAAGGGAGGAAAGGGCTTCAGGTGATTTCCGCAGCGATTTCGAA
>JAAUYI010110577.1_pt1 | contig 10949 bp, 10 predicted proteins | sample 7278041 | NCBI WGS metagenome assembly JAAUYI01 (sample SAMN14350216, study PRJNA611818) | marine sediment metagenome | isolation source: surface marine sediment (0.6m) | place: French Polynesia: Moorea | collected 2018-08
ACTCCGAGTCTAGATTTGACTCTAATTCCAGCCTATCCATAAGTACTTTTAAGTCTTGAAGAGCGGTATCATGGATATCTGATGCTACTCGCTGTAGTAATTTGCGAGTTTGTAAAATTACGGCTTTTTCCTCTGCTCGTTGAAGTTGTTCGATAACAAAGCACTACGCTATTGGATGGACAATAAGGGAGTGGGGAAATACGATTTAAGCGCATACTGTAAAGTATTAGCTGCCCAATTTCCTTTCGCTCACAAGTTAAATTCAATGGCACGTCAATCAAGTGCAGATAGAGCTTGGGCTGCAATATCTCGTTTCTATAGTAACTGTAAACAGAAAATTCCAGGAAAGAAAGGGTTTCCTAAATTTAAGAAATATTCTCGCTCTGTTGAATATAAAACAAGTGGTTGGAAATTATCTCAAAACAGAAAGAAAATAACTTTCACCGATAAATTGGAAATTGGTACGCTCAACGCATCTTCTTCAGTCTGCGGTGGAACAGGAGAACTAGGTATGAATATGATCGCCAAATCTTCACCAGAAGCTACTCTTTTTGTTGATACAGCAGACTTATATTTCGACATAGTTCCTTGTAATACCTCAAACCTCTAGAAAATTCAAAGATGGAACATGAAATGCGATGATGCAGTTATACTGCGGACGGGTAAGATTTGTACTTTTTCCAACTGGCTTTAATCTTTTTAGTTATAGCTAATACATTAGTTCTGAATAATTTTTTAATTATCGCGATCGCTCGATGGAATAAATCCTCAGAGCGATCGCTTTATGTTTTATGTCAAATGATTTCAATCATTCTCTATTTGGGATTGCTGTGTAAAGAGCGAGGTTACTATCAGGGTCGATCTACATTTTTTACTCTTCTCTTAACTTTTTGCAACACAACCCAGAAAAACTCTAAATTTCGTTCTTGGTAAGAAACGAGTTTGAAACCAATAGCTTGCTAAAATTGAATAACGATCCGTACTTGGCGAGTAGCTATGTTATCGAAGCAAAATGACCAAAAAATGGTAACACGTATTTTTTTGACTGGTTTATTGACTTTATTAGCTAGCTGTGGTAACAGTAGCTCGGCGATTGAAAGTTTGGTTCAAGCCGATCCTAAATTAATCGAAAGTGGACAAAAGCAGGAGTCTGACACCACTTCTTCAGAAACATCTCAAGATTTAGCTGCTTCGCCTCAAGCAGAAAATCAAGTTATCCCAGAAGGCACACCACCAGAGACATCTAACGAAATATCCGAGCGAGCACCAAGTGTGGATGATGCTGTTGAACCAGAGACAGAAATAAGTGGTTTGCCAGAGAATTTTCCCGCCTCTTTTCCGATCTATCCCCAAGCTGAATTAAGGACAATTAAACCAGGAAAAACTGACGCTTCAGGGATGATTACCTGGAACAGCCCTGACAATCGTAAGGCGATCGCCGACTTCTATCAAGCCCAATTAACAGCCAATAACTGGGAAATCGTCAAACCATTTGTCTTAAATCCCCAACAAAAAGTAGCAAGAGCGATCGCAGTCAAAAACGACCGCAGAGTTGCTTTAACCCTAGTTCAATTTGAAGCAAATGAAGTTGCCAACAACGGCACCACATTATCTGTAATTTACCAACCTCTATCACAAGAAGTTGCCGAGTCGGGGATTTCTCAAGCTATAGATTCTGAAACCGAAACTACTAATATTAATCCAGAACCGAAAATAGCCAAACAATCAGAACCAGATGAGGTTAAATCATCTCCCGATTTTGTTGACGAGCAAGAAGTCGATCTTCCCCCAGAAAATGAGGGTTATTCAGTGTCAACAGCAGATTTTAGCGATTTGGATGGTGTTCCCGAACAATTGAGCCAACCGATAAAAACAATTGCAGCTTTGGGGATCTTAACTCCCTATACTGGTGAGGGGAATATCGAATTGAGTAAGTTTGCTCCCAATGCAACGATTACTAGAGGAGAATATGCCCGTTGGTTAATCGCGGCCAACAATCGTTACTATGAAGACAATCCAGGCAAAAAGATTTATACCGCCAACAATACCAGCCAGCCTGCTTTTACAGATGTCAAAGGACAACATCCAGATTTTGGGGCAATTCAAGGTTTAGCAGAAGCAGGACTAATACCGTCTCGTTTAACCGATCATAGTTCTAATTTACTGTTTAGACCCGATGCGCCCCTGACTAGAGAAGATTTGCTTACTTGGAAAGTTCCTTTAGATCTGCGTCAAGCCTTACCCAAAGCCTCGATACAGGCTATAGAAGAAAGCTGGGGATTCCAAGATGCAGCAGATATTGATTCCTCGGCGATCAGGGCTTTGTATGCTGATTTTCAAAATGGCGATCTTTCTAATGTACGGCGTATTTTTGGCTTTACAACGCTTTTTCAACCCAATAAACCTGTAACTAGGGCTGAAGCTGCTGCTTCTCTGTGGTATTTTGGCTTTCAGGGGGATGGGATCACCGCTAGGGAAGTTTTAGAAACAGAAACGGAATTGGAAGCCGATAGTTAGGAGTTCGTAGTTCGTAGTTCGTAGTTAGGAGTTTAAGAATTTGCTACCTTAACAAAGGTACTGCCTCCCCAAAAGGAAACTGAGATAAATCTAAACCACCAAGAGTAATACCGTTTCTCTTTAAATTTGCTACAGATGTTTGACGGGGTGACTGGGAGACTAGGAGACAGGGAGATTGATGTGTAGTATTAATTCTGAGAATTGGTATTACTTCTTACTCAAAACAATTTAATTTAACTATTCAACCGAACTTGATATTAGTTGTAAATCCCCGACATCGCAGACATAAGCTTTATATTAGGAAGTTCCCGTTCGAGTTTAGATCGGCGATTACTATTCAATGTAGTCAGAAGCGGAGCCGTAAAACTCTGAGTGAGCAAAGGTTCGCGACAGGAGAGGATACCACGCTTTTAGTTTACCCTCTTCATCAAAGACAAAGCGATCGTAGCAGGCGACATCGTTACCAGTTACCTCTACCCCTGTGGCTCGAAGTTTGAACTTGGTGAAGGGAAACAGAACTACAGCTTCTGTAGAGTTTCCATAGAAGAACTCATGGTTGCCGAACCGCAAGTCAACACTATTAAAGAGATCGGCAAAAAATTGTGCGAAGCCTTGTTTACCTTTTCTTTCTTGAGCATGAATAATATCGTCGATCTCTGGATTCATTCTTGTCATCAGTCGCACATACACAAAGTCATCGGCGATTAGCTCAAGTGTAGGTAAGCCTACACCATGTTCCAGTAAACTTTTCATCAACTTGTTGAAGAGCTTCTCACCGCGAGTAAAGTATCCAAACAGCATCTCATCCACGTCAAGCGCAATTATAGTCAACCGTCTAATCTTGTTTCCCCTTATCTCCCCAAAGTGTCTTTCCGAAAAAGAAGCAGGTTGTCCGCTACGTTTCCATTTTCCCTGGATGGTTGTCTTTACGGTAAATGTGCCACAAGCTTCGTCATAGTTTTCCAGCTCGAAATCCATTTCCCGAACATCGAGAGTCGCCTGCCAACGCCTGAGATATTCGGCAGCGTCTTCTGCACCAGTCCATCTACCCCCGAAGGGAAGTTGAACAATGCTATAGTGAAGCGTTGAATGGTCATCAAACAACTCGATCTCTAATTCCGATGACAGGAAAGTGGCATAAATTTTTTTGACAAACTCTGCTAAATCGTACATTGTGACTGTTCCCAAAACTAAATCTCGTGACAGCTATCTAGTCCAAAATATCGCTTATTGCTTGAGGCTAAGTTCGCCAATTAGACTAATTCATTAATACATTGAAAAACTTGGGCGCGCATGGCAAAACCTTCAATTACTCCCTCAAGAACACAGATGCTATCATTGAGCCATTTGTAGCGATCGTCTCCTGTCTCCAAAATTGTCGTCAGAAGTTGATGTCCTTCACCCCCTGCCGTGAATTTTGTGCGACCGTGTAAACTGAACAAAATACTTGCTCCATCTTCTGTCTGGATAACACCATGTAGATTTGGTAGCCAAACACCATCGCTACGACAATGAGGATGATTAACCCAGCGTACTGTTCCTTGAAGTTTTTCCCCTTTTACCCAGCCATCTCCTTCACCATAGGCTTCCGCTTCTTGAGAGTCATAGGGACGAGCTACAACAAACTTCCCTTGATAGAGTGATTCTGAGCGATAAGCGAGTTCCAGATCGCATAAGTGTTCGAGGCGCATTTTCATCTCCTCCTTTTGGCTTTTATTGTTAATTTATGAAACGATCGAGAATAACTAGGGAAAGTAGTCTTTTCTACATTCTTATACCAAATTGAAAAAAGAACGCGACACATTCTTTAAGAGCGAATCGCCATTCGCCCCTACACAAACATCATCTGTTACAAACTTTATATAGCGATCGCCAAAATCAAAAAGTTCCAGTTTTGTCTTACATATCAGTTGGATTTCGGAGCAATTTTGGTTGCATTGAATACAATTGAGTGTTTTTACTACTGACTGTTTTTTGTTTGGTCAATAATAATAAAACCAAGATTTTAGTGCGACAAATCAAAGAATGTCTGAAAACATCGCTGCTTGGTACTGGACAATTTATTTTCTTGTTTTTACCTATTGGTTTATGCTGTTTTATCAAGACGATAGCACACCCAATAATGATTTGATTTCTTGGGCTTTTTTATTAATTGCACCTTTATTCTGGCCTTTGGTTTTACCTATTTCTAGTTGGGAATTGAGCCGAAAAGCCTGGAAAAATATTTTAATTTAACGCTCGAGGAAATATTAATGGGTATTATTTATTCATAATTGTGGCTCAATTTTGTTTTGAGGTATTTCTGGAGATATATTGCCTCGATTGGTTTTAGGCTGTAATTTAGGGTCGATGATTAGCTGATATCCCATTCGGGAAAATTGTTCGACAAACTGGGTTTGGTCGTATTGTTTTGCAGGTTTGGCGGTGGCTTTTCCCTGTTGTCGCATTTTTTTGAGCTTGGCTTTTTTACCCATAGTTTTTAACCAAAGAGTGTCATTATTTAAAATTATATCTTTTAGAGTCTTTTGGAGGCTTGAGAGGTCTTCTTAAAACTACGCCCACTTCAAGCTATAGTTACAGTAAGGCTGCTGCTCTCTCAGCTAAACTGGAACGCTCGCCTTTTTCTAGAATAATATGACCAGCTAGGGGTTCATTTTTAAACCTTTCTACTACGTAGGTAAGACCGTTACTAGCAGCATCTACATAGGGATTATCTATTTGATCGGGGTCGCCTGTGAGGACTACTTTGGTGCCTTCTCCTGCACGAGTGATAATAGTTTTTACTTCATGAGGAGTTAGGTTTTGGGCTTCGTCGATAATCAGAAACTGCTGGGGAATGGTACGACCCCGAATATAGGTAAGAGGTTCGATTTGCAAGATTCCCATTTCAATTAATTCTTCATGTCCTCTGCGCCAATGTCCTGGCTTTGCGTGAGAATCTTGCGTGCCAAAGATCAAATCGAAATTGTCATACAGAGGCTGCATCCAGGGGGTTAGTTTCTCATTAATATCTCCTGGAAGAAAACCAATATCTTTCCCCATTGGTACTACTGGACGCGATATTAGCAAGCGAGTGTAGAGTTTTTCATCCGCTACCTTTTGCAGTCCTGCTGCGATCGCCAATAGGGTTTTGCCCGTCCCTGCTTTACCAACTAGAGTAACTAGTTTAATTGAATCTTGTAACAGTAAATTAAGAGCAAATCTTTGTTCTCGGTTGCGGGGTTGAATCCTAGATACTCCCAATTTTGGTAGAGCAAGCAAGGGAATAATAGTATTACTCTTTCCCGCTACCATTCCTAATGCAGTGTGGGAAGGATTGACTCGATCGACGAGGGTAATATCTTGATTTGGTAAAAATTCTCGGTCTAAAGTAATAGAACCAGCTTGAAACAATTCGCTAATGCGCTCGGCATCAACTAATACTTCGGTAGCACCAGTATAAAGATCTTTTACATCTACTTTATCGGTTTCGTAGTCTTCTGCCTTTAGTCCCAAAGCATCGGCTTTGATCCGCATATTAGTATCTTTACTAATTACAATTACAGGACATTGACAGCGATTTTTGCATTGCATTCCCACTGCCAAAATAGAATTATCGGCAAGATCGCCATTTAATTCGGGGGGTAATTCCTTAAGAGTATGGCGATCGCTTAAAGCTACTCTTAGTGTTCCCCCATTATCTAGAGTTACTCCTTTAGTTAAATAACCTTGCTGACGTAGCTTATCCAAGGTGCGGGATACTTGTCTAGCATTGCGACCAATCATCTCTGGCTGTTTTTTGAAGCGGTCTAATTCTTCGATGACGGCGATCGGCAATACTATTTCATTCTCTTCAAATCGAAAGATAGCAGTGGGGTCGTGTAGTATAACATTGGTATCAATTACAAAAATTTTTTTCATTAACGAACTCGATCTAATAGCCCTTTGGCAATCTTACAGCAGTTTCTATCTGACCAGTGGCTCGATAGCAAAAGAATTTTACAGTTTACCCTAATTTTGGCTTATTTTCCCCTTTTACTTGCTTGCTTGCTAATAGTGGTGCAGCAGAGAGCAACTTTTGGGTATAAGGATGTTGTGCTTGGGAAAATATCTTTTCAGTAGTATCAATTTCGACAATTTTACCTGAATTCATCACGGCAATGCGATCGCAAAAGAATCTTGCCACCCAAAGATCGTGAGTGATAAACAGATAAGTTAAGTCAAATTCCGCTTTTAATGCCAGCATAAGCTCTAATACCTGGGTTTGAACGGTAGCATCGAGCATACTCACGGGTTCATCGCAGATTACTAGTTTGGGCTTGGTAATTAATGCCCGTGCGATCGCGACTCGTTGTTGTTGTCCCCCCGATAATTGTTTGGGATAGCGTCGATAATAATCTTGGACGGGAGTTAAGCCGACTTTAGTTAGCATGGTTGCAACCTGTTGTTTGGCTTCTGTCGGGGTGGCTAGTTTGTGAATCAATAGCGGATCGGCAATACTCTCGCCCACAGTCATCAAAGGATTTAAACAAGCGTGGGGATCTTGAAAAACCATCTGTAGCTGTCTTCTTTGACTGCGCATTGCTTGGGAAGAAAGGGTAGTCAGATCTTTTCCCAAGAAAGATACCGTCCCTGAAGTGGGTTTGAGTAGCTGCAAAATAGTTCTAGAGAGGGTACTCTTACCACAGCCAGACTCTCCCACTAGACCTAAGATTTCCCCTGGATAGAGAGCGAAACTAATCTCGTCTACACCCTTAATTACCGTGGCTTTTTCCTGAGAAAATAGTTGTTGAATTAAGTTGGCTTCTAGAGTAAAGTACTGTTTTAAATTCTTGACCTGTAAAATTGGTGCTTCTTCGCGCAGAGATCCTTCATCTGAATTTTCGTCTACCGCTTGCAGATGTAAGGCTGCATCCAACAAGGACTTAGTGTACTCGTGTTGCGGATTGTAAAGAATCGATTTTACATCCCCCATTTCTACCATTTTGCCTCGATACATCACTGCAATGCGATCGCAATATTCTCCCACCATTGCTAAGTCATGAGAGATTAAAATTAAACCCATTTCTCGATCGCTACACAAGCGAGTAAGTTCCTCTAAGATTTCTGCCGAGACGGTGACATCCAAACTGGTAGTCGGTTCGTCGGCGACGATTATTTTGGGGTTGAGTAATAAGGCTAGGGCGATCGCCACTCTTTGGCGCATACCGCCACTAAATTCATGGGGATACTGTTCCCAACGGTTTGCAGGTATCTTAACCGTCTCCAAGGTTTCAATTGCCAACTGCTTGGCTGCGGATTTAGACAACTGGGGTTGGTGGGCTTTGAGAGTTTCCAGACAATGATCGCCAATGGTCATCAAAGGATCTAACCTTGTCATCGGATCTTGAAATACTAAAGCAACTACCTCTCCCCGAAATTGTCTTAATTCAGTTTTGTTCAACTTAAAAACCGATTTTCCCTGAAAGATAGCCTTTCCCTGTACCTGACTACCATCAGGTAACAAGCGCATAATTGCCCGCCCTAGGGTGGACTTACCACAGCCAGACTCCCCTACCAATCCTAGTTTTTCCCCTGGTTTTAGCTCAAAAGAGACATCATCCACCGCCCAGGTAGTTTCTGTTTGAGACTGATGGGGATAAGCAACTCTAAGATTAGCGACTGACAAGAGGATTGAGGTCATAGTCTGAGTCATGGGAGTTAGCAAGACAAGAAATAATTAATCGATCGCATTGTAGTCAGCTATTAATCAAATTGGCTATGTTGAGCGTTAATTAATTAATAATGTTAAATTTAGCGTGGCTAACTAACGAGCCAACCCTTTCAATCCAGGCAAAGAATGCGATTGTTAATCCCGATCGCATAGTGTTTGTTTCTGCTGCTTCTACTTGGAAAATTGCCATTAAAAAGTTATACCATTTCTCGAAATTATCTAGATAAATGAGCAAATTATTTCTGATTAAAATTAATCGACAAACATGTTACTAGTTTTGAATTCTGAATTTTGAATTTTGCCTATTTACTAAGTCTCTTGTTAATACATGAGACTTAGTATTACCAGATCGTCATCAAGATCCTTTCGCTCCCATTTTGATTGTTCGAGTACAATCTTTAAACCTGACTATAATCACTGGCGAGCGCAAATTTAGTTTATACGAGCTCAGTTGGATCGAATGTTAAAGTATCCTCATTCTAACTTTTAGTTCTATTTTAGTTTAAGCATTATTCCTTAATGCAGAAGTGGTATGCTTCCAGTAAGAGCCAAATCAGGCAAGCTAAATTTCTGTCGATAGACCCCAGGAGTAATGCCAGTAAGTCGCTTGAATAAGCGTCGGAAAGAAGATGGATCTTGATAACCGACACTCCAGCTAATTTTCTCAATTGAAGCATCGGTTCTCTCTAATTGACGTTTAGCCTCTTCGATACGCAGATGTTGCACGTAATCGAGCGGCGAAAAACCAGTAGCATGGCTAAAGCGACGTTTAAAAGTGCGATCGGGAATACCAGATCGCTTCTGCATTTCCGTTACTGGTGCTGGTTCTGAGAAATGTTTTTGCAGCCACAGTTGAGTATCTCTAATCGTCGCGTCTTGATGATCGAAGGATGGCTCTAAGATTAAATAGGGTTTTTGACCGTCTGGATACCATTGAAAAGCATAAAATTTAGCTACGGCTTGTGCTGCGGAGGGACTGACGTAGCGAGCGATAAGATAGAGAACTAATTCAGTCCACGACGAGGAAGCTCCAGACATAATAAACTGTTCTCGTTCTCCTGCTATGACCAGCATTTTTTCCAGTCTAAGATGTATGTTAGGAAAATTTTGGCGAAAGGTAGAAGCATAACACCAATGCATAGTTGCTTCTTTACCATCCAATAAACCCGTTTCTGCTAACAACAATACCCCCGAACAGGCAGAACATAAAACAGCACCGCTAGCGTGCATTATCGATAACCATTCTACAATTTCAGCATTGCGTCCAGTCTGCCATTTCTGTGGTTCGACCATGACTGAAGGCACGATAATAATATCAGTATGGTAGTGCTGTAATTACTACGAAATAGAATTCTACTCTATGATGCGCACCATAGTAATGATACTTTTTCTTTCTTAGTTGTTTCTGGCTCATCAAAAGCTGTAGAATTTTCTCACGATCGACAGCGTACTATTTTAAGAAGATGGTCATTCACAATAGCCGTAAATACATTGCTCAGACAATTTCTCAAGCCGAGCATAATCAACCTAAGAAGCTGATCTCTTTTCAAATTACTTCTTGGCTTGGATTTATTGGTAGTGTTACAGGCTGGTGTCTGATCCCAATTAGTCCCCTTCAGGCACAGATCACCAGTGATGGTACTACTGGTACAGAAGTCAATACCACAGATAGCGTTACCGAAATTACGGGGGGAAGGAGGGCAGATAGTAACCTGTTTCATAGTTTCCAAGATTTTTCACTAGCAACAGGCAATACGGCATTTTTTAATAACGCGGGAGATATTAGTAATATTGTCAGTCGCGTTACGGGCAACAACCTTTCTAATATCGACGGTTTGATTAGAGCTAATGGCAGTGCTAACCTGATTTTAATTAATCCCAACGGCATCATTTTTGGGGAAAATGCTCGCTTAGATCTTGGTGGTTCATTTCTAGGTAGTACCGCAGATAGCGTAGTTTTTGCAGACGGAACTACCTTTAGTGCTAGCGATACCCAAGTAGATCCAATTTTGACTGTTAATGTCCCCGTAGGTCTACAATTGGGTCAAAATCCTGCCAGCATTCAGGTACGGGGGATGGGGAATCTAGGTTCAGATCTGACAGTCAATCCAGGCTTATTTGTTACTCCAGGTAATACTTTGGCTTTGGTTGGTAATGGCATTAGTTTTGATGGTGGTACGGTAGTAACCGAGTCGGGCAGAATCGAACTTGGTAGTGTTGCCCAGGGTGAGGTAAGTCTGACTAATATTGCTGCTGGTTGGCAATTGGGTTATGAGGGAGTCGCCCAGTTTAGCGATCTGCAATTGTTGGCAGGTTCGTCGGTGCTAAATCCCAATTCTTTGGATAATCCTGATGGTGGAATTCAATTACGTGGAGAAAATATTGACTTAGAGCGATCGCAAGTCGTAGCCCAGACATTGGGCGAGACACCAGGGGCAAACATAAATATTAATGCGGAAGCATCTTTGTCTTTGATAGGCGGAGAAGACAGTATGGAATTGGGTTCTCAAATTATTAACAACGTCGATGCCCAAGCCAGTGGTAATGGCGGTTTGATCGCGATCGCAACCGAGCAATTAAACATCAGCGATCGCTCTTTAATTTCCAGTACTACATTTGGTACGGGAAATGGTGGCGATGTCAATATTTTGGCAAGGGATATTAATCTTACTGGCACTGGATTTGTGGAATTTCAGCAAAATTTCCAGCTAGGCGCACTCACTGGAACTCTAACCCCAGA
>JAAUYI010008474.1_pt1 | contig 10947 bp, 16 predicted proteins | sample 7278041 | NCBI WGS metagenome assembly JAAUYI01 (sample SAMN14350216, study PRJNA611818) | marine sediment metagenome | isolation source: surface marine sediment (0.6m) | place: French Polynesia: Moorea | collected 2018-08
CTCTCGCAGCAGCCAGTAAAGGTGAACCCGTGAGCCAATTCCAAGTCAAAATATAAAAGTTGTCGGTCATATTCTCGGCTAAAAAAATTTTCTCTAATTTATTAGCTTATCGTTATCCTTCCCGATCTGATGTTTACTCTAATTTTTCGCTGGTTTGCTGATGACAAAATAGAGTCTATGTGGCGATCGCGACCGCGATCGCTTTTAAAATACTTGTCTATTGTTTTTACCAAATGACATTGTTGTAAAAATCTCTAATTTTTCGATCTCTAGTAATAATTGGTGCGTTATATCGCTCGGCTAAAGCAATCATAATTCTGTCTACTGGATCTCGATGAGACCATACTAAATTTACACTCTCAACTAAGACATCTATTTCTACTGGAATAATTTTGACTACATCTGACTGTTTCAGCCTAGCCACATATTTAATCAACGGTACGCCAAGATCTAGCTTTTGATTTTTCACTTTGATAGCAATTTCCCAGATAGCCATTGCCGAAGTTATGCCGTTTTTGGACTTTTCCATCTCTTCAATAGCAATTTGAGCAGACGAAGAAAGTTCATCGGGGTCGAGACTCCACCATAATAAAGAACAGGTATCGAGAATAATAGTCAATTCTCCTCCCATTCTTCTACAGTAGGAGTGGTAATATCTTCTAGGTATTTGACCCTACCGCGCAGATCTTGAAATAACTCTTTGGTTGGGGGAACTTCTCTATACTTAGAAATTTTAGCTACTGGTCTACCCCGATCGGTTACTATAATTTCTTCGTCATTAGACTCTACTAGCCTTAAAAACTCTAGTAGTTGGCTTTTGAGTTTACTTTTGGAAACCTTCATATCGATGTAACTATGGTCATGACTATAGTTATAATCTAGCAATTAAACCAAAGCAGATAAGACGAATCAGTAAATCGCGATCGCCATTTTAATTTTTAACTAACAACTCTCGAAGAAACTGACTATACTCATCTTTCATCGGTATTTCTAAATCTCGCTTGATTTTTTGCCTTGTTACTAAAGTATTTTCTCCAGTCTGGGGGTTGTATCCTGTTTTTTGATATTCTTGCCAATAGAGTCCCGAACCTCTTTTTTGCCAGGTGGGTAAATCGTTGAAATTAATTCCGTGTTGAAATAATAATTCGTTTTTGTCTGCTTGAGATAAGCCTGACATCATTGAGGTAGCTTTAGTAGCCGAATTACCATCCCGACGCAGACACCAGTAACAATGAGAACTAAGGGAATTACGATGAGCATCCTGTTGTCGCCAACGAAAATAATCAATTACCAGTTCAATATTAGGTAATTGGGAAATACGACAATCGAAGCATCCCATATCTTGTAGTAGTAAGGAAAACTTAGCACTAGCTTCACTAGCTAAGACAGAATTGAGCTTGCGTAACTTACGGTTGAAAGTATTTTCTGCCAGATCGAGCAATAGAGAAATTTCATCGCTTTGGGTATAGCCGTATACAACCTTGAAACCACAATTCATTAGGTGTTCGACGGTAGCTAGCATATAGTCGCGAAACTGTTCGTCAAAGGGTGCTTGAAACTGGTGGGTTTCTTTGGTGAGGCGAGTAAAATTACGCCCATCCAGTCTCGCTACCATATAAATATTAGGTAAAACACAATAATCTTGAGCCGTTTCATAGACTCGCATGATTTTATCTAGTTCGTCAAAGTGCATCTTGCCATTGCTTAACAGTAAAAGAATTATTTTCCGCGATCGCCACATAGTATAAGCGATCGAAACCTTCTTGGTAACTGGGTAATTGTAATTTTTTGGCGGTAGCTAAAATACCAACTAAAGGAATCTTGGATTTCCCTTCACGTTGACTGTTGCGCTGTTTACATTCTTCTAGGTTGGATTGGAAATAGTAACCAGTAATACTAAACTTGTGTTTCTTGGCAGGTAAGATGTAATTCTGACGTTCTAATCTAGTCGGATTGGTATTATCAATGACGAGTCACTGCTTTGCCTCTAAACAAGCCTCAAATAACAGCTTTTCTCGATGGCGAGTCTTGAGCATATCTAAATTGAGTCGAATATGAGTATCGACAAACTTGGCTCGATAAAAAGAAGATTTTCCCGAAGCTTGTAACCCGACGAAAATAATCGCTTCCACGCTCTTAACCATACTATCACTCTTTAACGGAAAATACGCCACATCACAAACAAAGTCAGCCCTAAATAACCAAATACCGCCAACCAATCCAATTCATGACCAGTAATCATAATTAACTTAGCTTCAAAGAATAAATGATAAATGCTTAATGTTAAATGTTAAATGTTTGTCGTTTCACAGGGAAGATCGATGGTAAAAGTAGTAGATCCATCTTGGCTTTCTAGACTAATTTTGCCTCCTAAAAGCTCGGTCAAGCTTTTGGCTAAGGCGAGTCCGATACCAGTACCGCCAAATCGCCAAGGATCGTGGTGGGGAATTCGATAAAATTTATCAAAGACTCGTTGTTGTTCTATAGGAGAGATTTCGATACCTGTATTACTAACCTGGAGTTGAATGCGATCGCCTACCGCTTGAGCCGAAAAAATAATAGTTTCTGCCTCTGGAGTGTATTTACAGGCGTTGTTCATCAATTCTGAGATGATTCGCTTAATTATGGAAATATCAGATTTAAATTGAGGCAAGTCAGAGCTTAAATCTACGATCGAGGTTTGATTTTGACTTGTAATACGTTCTTGAAATGGTTCGAGAATTTGTGGTAGCCAAACAGCAAGATCGATCCACTGCATTGTCATGGTTTCTTTTTTGGCATCCGCGTAGCAAAGAGTTAGCAAATCATCTACTAATTGATTTTGTTTTTGACAAGCAGAACGAAAAATATTTAAGACTCTGGTAAAAGTAGCAGATTTATTTGAGCCTATTTCTTGTTCTAAAAGTATTTCTAAAGTTTCTGAAGCTAGTTTAATGCTACTCATAGGAGTCCGTAACTCGTGGGAAATAGTCCTTAAGAAATCATCCTTGAGGAGATTTAATCGAGCTAGTTCTGCTATTTGAGTCCGAGACTGTTCGTATAGTCGAGCTTGTCTAATGGCGATCGCACATTGAATCGCTACCTGTTCGACTAAATTAATTTCATATTGTTTAAAATATTCTTCTTTTGGTCTTAATAACCAAAGATTACCCAATACTCCTCGATCGTCAAAAATAGGACAAACCAATCTAGTAGCTTGAGTATTAATTAGACTTAGTTCGGGAACTTTTTCTACAAATTGTAAGGATTGTTTTTGTAGAAGTTGTTGATAAAGTTGAGGAAAATCAGCGACTTTTCTGACTACTCCCTTACAATCGGGCTGTTCAGTGGTGTATTCATAAGCAATTGTCGCCTTAGTGCGATCGCTATTATAAAGTTCAATTTTGCAGCGTTTTATCTTTAACGCTAGTCCGATTTCTCTAGTGACAGTCTGCAAAATTTGTGGTTCATCCAAACTATCCCGCACCTTTTCTGTTACTTTGCGAATCAAAGATTCAAATTTAATCGATGTTTGTAGCTTGGCGGTGCGCTGTTTAACTTTTTGTTCGAGATAATTATTGAGACTCCGAACCCGTTCGTATAATTCTGCCTGTTGTACGGCAATCCCTACTTGAATTGCTAGCTGTTTGAGCAGTTTGATTTCTCGCTCTAACCACTGACGCGGAGAGTCGCAATGATGTACGATCAAGAGTCCCCATACCTCCTGACTAGCGACAATTGGCACGACTAAATTAGCTTTGACTCCAAAGGTATTTAGTGTTTCTGCATAACAAGGATTTAAATTTGCCGTCGCTACATTCTCGATCCAATGAACTCTTCCCTGTTTGTATCTGTTGATATGTTGGTCAGTAAAACAAGGATCTTTGATTTTTAAGCCAAAAACACTTTGAACCGAATTTCTGATAGACTCAACAACAATCACCCCACTCCAATCTGGCTCAAAACGATAAATAAGCACCCGATCTGTATCTAAAAATTGCCTTACCTCCGCCACAGTTCGATCGAGAATTACTTCTAGATCCAAAGACTGGCGGATTCTCAAAGCGATCGCAGCGACTATATTTTCTCGCTCTTGGTCATTAGAATTAGAACTATTAGTAGCTAATTGACTATCGAAATTGAATTCAGGCAAAAATGTTTTTCCTGTTGAGTCCGACTTTATATCTTTAAATCTTAATATTCTTTAAATATTTTTGGATAAATATTAATTAATTGTTAAAGAAAAAATCTCTTTTTGCTTCATTTAAATCTTAATTCATCATTAATCTAAGTATTTAGACCTAGAAAATTTGATAGTTTTATGAACAAATGTAAAGTAATTACTTCTGACTTGGAGTCAGCAATTGTAACCAAAACGTATGAATGCAGAGGAACTTTTAAGGCAATATCGAGCAGGAGAAAAAAATTTCCAGCGAGTCGATTTGACTAGGGCAATCCTTAAAGACGCTGACTTAGCGAAAATCAATCTAAGCCACGCAAAATTAACCGAAGTTGACTTTACAGGAGCAAATTTGACAGCAGCAATTTTTTACCAAGCAAATCTCAACTTGAGTAATCTGAGTCAAACTAAATTAACTCAGGCAGATTTAAGGTTGGCTTCGATGCGTTCTGCTCTACTATATAAAGCAAATCTAGGTCAAGCTCAATTACAACAGGTAAATCTCAACCAAGCTATACTCAAGCGAACCTTTTTACGTCAAGCCAATCTCAGCCAAGCTAGCTTAGTTGATGCCGATTTAGAGCAAGCTAACTTAATTGATGCCGATCTCACGGGTGCAGATTTAACTGGAGCTAATCTAGCTCGTGCTTTCTTGCTGGAGGCAAATTTATTTCAAGCCTGTCTAGATGGGGTAGATCTTAGCCAGACAAATTTGACAGGGGCAACTATGCCAGATGGTAGTGTCTTTAAGGAACGAGGAGCGGGGGTAAGTGATGACTAAGTTCGGGTATTAGATAGCAAGTAAAAATAGCTAATGACTAATGACTAAAAACTTAATTAACGATGAATCAATACTTGATATAGTCGGTTACTATCAGCAGCAGTGATAGTAAAGCCTAGGTTTTCGTACTGGAGCTTTTCTCCTTGATGGGGGATTTTTTGCCATTGCTCTAGTAAAAAACCGCCTAAAGTATTGTAATTGTCCGCTAGAGGCAAATTTAGCTCTAATTGTTCGTTGACTTCTTCCAGATTTATTTGCGCCGAAACCAGAAAGGTATTTTCATCTAGTTGCTGTATGGCTTCAATTCCTGATTCTAAATCTTTTCCTCCATCGCCGACAATTTCAGCAATCAGATCGTGAAGAGTAATCAAGCCAGAAGTACCGCCAAATTCGTCGATGACGATCGCCATTTTTTGCTGAGAGCGTTGCATTGAGGGTAAAAGTTCGTTGAGAGATGTAGATTCTGGGATAAAACTGGCTGGTTCGAGATAGGCTTCAATAGTGGAATCATTACGGAGTTCGCCTTTTGCCAGGGGTTGGGCTAATTTTTTGTAGTGTATGATTCCCCGAATATCATCTAAAGAATCGCCAATGACTGGATATCCTGAATAACCTGTTTCGCAGATTGTCTGTAATAACTCTTCAAAAGTAGTAGATAGAGAGAGAAATTTAATATCAGTACGGGGAATCATCACCTGTTCGGCCTTATCCTCCCGAAACTCAAAGATATTTTTGAGCAATTGTCTTTCTTCTGCTTCTAAACCAGTAGATTCTCTTTCAGTAGCGATAATCAACTGCAATTCTTCCGAGGTAACTTGTTCGTACCATCCTTGACCGCTGTATTCTACTCCGATTAACTTGAGAAGTAAACGAGTAGATACATTGAGAATAGCCACAAAAGGACGAAAAATACGAGCGATGACCACACTGGGAGGACCAAAAAACCTCGCTAATTTTTCAGGGTACATTAATGCCACAGACTTAGGACATAGTTCCCCCAAAACAATTTGTAAATATGCCAAGATGATAAAAGCTAGAGGAAGAGCTAAGGAATGAGCGATCGCTTGAGAGAGATAATTTGGTAGAGATAGTCGTTGGATCAGACTAATAATCGATACCGCCACGGTTTTTTCCCCCACCCATCCTAAAGCGAGACTAGAAAGGGTAATACCCAGCTGAGTGGTAGATAAAAGGCGATCGATACTTCGTTGTAAAGACTGTACGGTCTGAGCCTGAATATCCCCGTCTTTGACTAATTGACTGATACGAGAGCGACGGACAGAGACAATCGAAAATTCTGCGGTAACGAAAAAAGCATTAATCGCGATTAGTAAAAAAACACCAATAAAAGTTAGCAACAAATTTTGTTCGACCATCGATTGACTAACGATGAGTAGGAATTTTAAACACCATGGCGTAATTAGTTGGGCGATCGTTTGTTTCTACCATTTATTAGATTATTTACTTTAACCAGAATATCTTTTTCTTTAATAATTTTTAATCCTTTATGTTTTCCTCCCAGGGGTTTTTGATTTCTAGTCAGATCTTCAGAATTAAGATCTGGTTGGGTTACTACTTTGAGTGCTTCTCTACCCATAAAGTAACCAACGTAACCACTAGCAACGCCTCCTGAAAGCATCATTAGGAATAATAATATGGTCAGCCACAAGTTAACTCTTATCTTCATGCGATCGCGATTTTGTATTATTTTTTAAGATAGATGTTGTCAAAGATACTAGTCTTACTAATATAATGATCTACTAGAGAAAAAAAATAAATACCCAGGGTTGGCCGAGCGGTTTAGGCAACAAACTCATAATTTGTGCAAGGCAGGTTCAACTCCTGCACCCTGGACTTGGCTGTCGCCCCTGCCCTGCACAAATTATGGCTCATTGCCTAAAATTTGAAAAGGGAGTTGTTGCTCAAAACTTGCTCACTTCTGACTATAGAGCAGGAATAAACACTAGTGCAACAAGTACATACATACCCCAATTATTTAAGCGTTTAAATAAAATCCCGTTGCATACTACGTGAGTAATCTTTATACTACATAGACTAATTACTTTTTTAGCGTAATCATCTATAGCTACCATTGAATTATGTAAATCAAAAAAAGCGGGCTGCATTTTACCACGAACCCGCTAAACAAGCAACTATACTATTTACTCTGAATACTAGCTTACAGCCTACAGTTCTTAAGCTTGGCTAGTACCTCTACTATCATTTAGTCTACCTGTTCTAATTTGGCTGTAATAGCGTCCAGTTTGTCTTCTTGGTCAATAACCTCAATTTCTGACTCTCGGTTTAAATTTGACCAATCTTGAAGGATTGAATCTAAAGCCTGGGCAAAGGTTATGTTTTGCTTTACAGATGTACTAGTCACTATCTGGTAGGACTGGTTAGTTAGTTCGATAAACATTGAATCCATTTCTATATATACGACTTTGATTGGGGAAATTTTGGGGAATAGGGATTTAGCCTAATCTGAGCGATTTTGAGGTTCTTTTTAAGTGTCCAATTTTTATACTCCTAGGGCTAGCTAGAGGGCTTAGGAGCTATTAGGGTATTATCTAAAGTGAGCGGTCATTCTGACTCTTCCTCCAAGAGTGGAGGGAAAAAAGATTTAATTACGTCGTAACTCTGATAGGCTCTATAGTCTACTATCATTTCTAGCCGTGATAAACGCTTCTTTATAGTTTCTAAGTCTTCTGATGTGTCTTGTTGGGGTAAGTCTTTATCTGCCTTAAAATTGCTCCATTCTTCGACTATCATGTCTAAGGCTCTACTGTCGTTGATACCTTCCTGGGCAGCCTTAAGCTTGATATCTGTGATAGTATCAACTTCTAAACTAAAGCCTTTGTGTTGTCTACATACTTTCTTCATAATCTCTTGTAGTGGTAGGTGTTTTCGGGAAACGTAATATAAAACGTACTACGTTTCCCAGATTAGCTAACGTCTCTTCTTACCTAATCGGAGTTTTAATTTGCCTTCGGCTTTCTTCTTAGTAGGTAGAGACTTAAGGTTTTTCAGCAAATCTATCAACTCATCATCGGTCATTTTCAAGCGTGAATCTTTACCGTAATGCTTGAGGATATAAGCTTTGCACTCTTGTTTAGACCAGCCTAGACGGGCTGCTTCATCGTCTATCTGGTGCTTGAGATTCCAAAAATCAATTTTGGCTTTCATAAACAATTCGAGTGGTTTTCTTGTATCGCTCTAATGTACGTTCCCAGTTAGCAATTACTTTTAAGCAATGCTTAATTTCCTCGATAACTTCATCTCTACGCTCAGAAACCTTCTTCGACTTTAGAGATTTTAAGATAATTTCATTGCCAATCTTAGCTATATTTATCGCTTTTTCTAAGTCACCTGAAACATAAGCGATTAGTGCTTCTGTAGGGTTTTTTGAATCGATAAGATTGTTAAGAAAATCTTCTACGGGTTCAATATAGCTCTGTGCAGCCATTCCTATAAAATCTATTTCAGCTTCAGTAAATTGAGTCATTTTCCTGTAACGCCTAGTTGTTTCAATGTGGATAATATTTCTTTAGCTTCTTGAGCTTTTTGCTCCATCTGGTTGACTATTTTTTCGTCCTGCTTGCGTCTGTAGATAAGGCTTTCTGATTGGCTTATTTTGCGTAAGTTACTCACTGCTAGGTCTAGCAAAATAATTTGTTCGCTTGCTTCAAACCAAATAGATACATGGGCTTTAGGGCGAACAGAAGATTTCTGTTCGAGCGTATTGACATAGTCGCAAATAATTTCTATATGCAATCGCACTGCTTCAAGCAAATACCAAGCATCGTCATATTTCAAATTGTTCATACCTCTATCCCTTAATCCACTTACCTTTCTGTAATCTCATTCCTAGGTCATACATCAATTCTTTGACATCCCTTGGCTTAGGTGCTTCGTAGAGATAACCCATAGTCACCCAGTTCTGTACCTGAGTGCGTAACTGATGAGTGTAAATCTCTGGTGCTTTACCAGCGTTAGTAGCGTTGCGACATTCTTGTCTGATATAGTCTTTGAGTAATCCACCTAGACCAGCATTCTTTTCCGTTTCCTGTTTGAACCACTCCCAGTAGTTCTTCAGACTATCGATCGCCTCGTCCTCATCCTGCCAAATGCCAGAGGCTATTCCAGCAGCCATAAGGTCTAAGCTAATCGCTCTCTGTTGACTGCTTAAACCTCTGACAGAACTACCGAGCATCGCTCTAACGTCTACAAACCATCTAGCTATCTCGATATCCCAGAAGTCATCAAAAAGCTGATTAAAACCTTTCCAATCGTAAGCAGTCAAATCGATAAGTTTACTCTGCCAGTCGTTATCGGTTATCGATAACTCGTCTTTACGCTCCTGAGTAAGTTCCTCTACTCGTTTGCAGGGAATGACTATCAGTCTGCGTTTTAGCTCCTTAAAGCGGTCGTCTAGATGAAATGGTGAGATACTAGAGAATATCTTGGGACAGAAGCAGTGAAACTCTAGATTGTCTCCAGTCTCCTTAGAGCTAACCATTATCTTATCCGTGGAGCGGTCATAGCCGAACTTAAACAGTCGATAGAGGTCGGGGGAGTTAGAAAACACTGAGGGGTCAATATCATCCCAGACCATGCAAGTATTGCGTTCTACTTCCTTGTGGTAAGTCTCAAAACCTTCTCCCTGGTATGGTAGCTCTATTAGTCCTTTACGACGTTTATCCAGGCTATTCCTGATGGCTGCGAAAGTATCACTTGAACTGTTAATAGCAATACCGTGTAAATAGCTAGCAAGTTTAGCCAAAGTTGATTTTCCACTTCCACTTTGTCCTGTAAGAAGTAAGTAAGGGATGACACGACATAAAGCACTAGGCAATAGAAAGTAACTACCAAGAATATCGTAATAGTCATAGGGTAAGAATACCGTTCGTTTGAGGATAGCGAGTAGGTTGTCAGGTAAACTTAGCGAGTCGTCATAGAGTTCTCGCCAAGTGTTACTGTAATTATCCTCACTGCTAAATAGAGATGAATAATCGTGAGCCATGTTTATTTGATAAGTGCGGTCAAAACGTCAAAGTACGCAGCTAGAAGAGTTTCGTCGCCTGAGTGTTTATCTTTGAGAGTTACGATTAAAGCAGCTAAAGACATTTCTTCGTTAACTGTTTCATCCCCAGTTGAGTCTACTAACTCCTTCTTGACAAAGGCTAATTTCTCGTCAGGTGACATCCCCTTGTAATAGTTGCCCGACTTGCCTTTACCGTTCTTACTGCTAGGCGGGGTATACTCCTTAAGTAAACCGCTTGGGGGTATTGATTGAACTTGGAAATTGTCTGCTACTAAAGTGTTTAGAGCGTTAGCATCTAAAGATGCACACATCCCATCGGGGATATGGGTAAGTTCCCCACTCAAAACAAGTTTTTCGTCTAAGAACACGTTTTTATTCTGCTCTATATACTTACATAAAGCTTGCTCGAACTTAGATGGTCTCTGGGGTACTGATATCCACTTTTCGCCTTCTTTTCGGCGTGTTTCGTAATCCTGAGAGTATAAAGGAATAGCACATAATCCCTGTTCTAAAGGTCTTTCTGGTTTAAAACTTCTCAGGATACCTTCATATTTTGAAACGTAAGCAGCGAGTACGTATCCGTTATCGATAGGGTAAAGCTTAGCCTCGTCCAAGATGATTTTAAAGTAAGCAGTTTGCTTATTCCCTTTAAGCTTGCCGTAGGGGTCATCTTTCCAAGGGTCACTATAGTTTACTGTCATATCTTCTTTTTGGGTGTAGTGGTGTAGTGGTAGTTATTCGATAGCTTCTTTAAGCAGAGGGTAATTATGATTTAGCTTTTCTAGGTAAGCCTCTTCCCCATGTTCGTGTACCATCTTGTTGCTGATATAAAGGTATTCAGCTAGTAACTGTTCGGGGCTGACGTTAGTAGCTAAGGCTAGTGATTCGAGGGTATTGATAGCTACTCCAATTAGGGTGACAAGACGGACATCAAATTGAGATTCGATTGGGGTCATGGGAGAA
>JAAUYI010191806.1_pt1 | contig 10947 bp, 8 predicted proteins | sample 7278041 | NCBI WGS metagenome assembly JAAUYI01 (sample SAMN14350216, study PRJNA611818) | marine sediment metagenome | isolation source: surface marine sediment (0.6m) | place: French Polynesia: Moorea | collected 2018-08
ATGGGGCCGAGCTAATGACCATTGCCGTTGATGAAATTCGGGGTCTTGCTACCCAAGCCGGTATTCAGCTATCGGTAACTCCTCTACCGGTGCGGATCTGGGCCGACCCCGACCGGATTATCCAGGTATTTACCAACTTGCTGAGCAATGCCATTAAGTTCTCTGCCCGAGGGGATACCGTAGAGCTAACGGCCACGCTAGAAGACAGTCAGACGACCGCCGACAGCACGAACGAACTTCTGGCAGTTTCTACCCAGCAGGTCAAATTCCAAGTTAAAGACCAGGGTCGGGGGATTCCTGCCGATAAGCTTAAAACCATTTTTGGTCGTTTCCAACAGGTGGATGCCTCTGACTCACGTAAGCGCGGTGGCACCGGATTAGGACTGGCGGTTTGTCGCAGCATTGTCCATCACCATGGCGGCAACATTTGGGTTAAGAGTATCCCCGACCAGGGCAGCACGTTCTTTTTTAGCCTACCGGTGTTGCCGTCACCCACACCGCTACCCGTCCGCAAAAATGAACAGCCGCTGGTGCTACTATGCGATGATGATCCGTCAGTGCAAACGGTAATCGCCACCCTGTTGGAACACCAACAGTATCGAGTGATTACGGTCAGTTCTGGTCAGGCCGCCGTGGCCCAAGCTGCGGCACAACGGCCCGATGTAATTTTACTAAATTTACTGATGCCAGGGATGTCGGGCTGGGAAACATTGGCAGCTTTGAAGGCGCGATCGCAAACCCGGGAGATTCCCGTCATCATTCTCAGCGGGCTCAGCCCTGAAGAAGGAGCCCATCTGCCGGCTGAGATCAGCGACTGGATTGTCAAACCGCCAGACGAAGCCGTTTTATTTAGAGCCTTACAACAAGCTCTGGCGATATCGCCAAAAGACATTCGCGTATTGATTGTAGAAGACGATCTCGATCTGGCACAGGTATTAATCACCATGTTTGAGCGCCACGGTATTACACCCCATCATGCCTCTACGGGGCAGGCTGGCATCTACCTCAGTCAACAGGTTATCCCCGACTTACTCGTGCTTGACTTAGCGCTACCCGAGAGTAATGGATTTGCTGTTGTTGATTGGCTGCGACAACATAATCAGCTCTGTCGTGTTCCCCTGGTGATTTACACGGCTCAAGATTTAGATAATGCCGAACGACAGCGGCTACGGCTAGGGCAAACTCTGTTTTTGACCAAGGGTCGTGTATCACCAGACGAATTTGAAAAACAAGTCATGGAGTTAATTGACCGAGTCACCTCGTTATGAAGCATATTCTGATTATTGACGACGAAGACGATATTCGCGATGTCGCCCAGGTGGCATTGGAAACCGTTGGCGGGTGGCAGGTGTCAACGGCAAGCAGTGGTCAAAACGGTCTGGCTCAGATGCAGACGATGTTGCCCGATGCTGTTTTGCTTGATGTGATGATGCCTGATATGGACGGTATTGAAGTTTTTAAGCGCATGCAAGCTGATGCCAAAACCCAGGCAGTTCCAGTCATTTTGATGACGGCCAAAACCCAGGCCAACGACCAGCAACGGTTTTTAGATCTGGGTGTAACGGCGATTATTACTAAACCTTTTAAGGCGATGTTGCTAGCGGATCAAATTGCCGAAATTCTTGATTGGTAGGCAGGGTGGCATTTTACTGCTCACCCCATATCAAACGTGGTTAGAACCATTTCAGAACTTTTTCATTTTTGGGATTTAGTGTTTGAAGTATGGGCGACGTGTAGGTCGCTATGCTCTACAGCACCGTCGGGAGACAATCCATGAAATACAACGAGAATGGTAGACCGTTACAAAAAATTGTTTACATCCGAGTTGAATGTAACGGCAAAACTGAACTCAAAGCGATGGAATTGTATGTAGATCGCACGCTCAAACAGTGATGGTCTTCTCCCACTATCCCCGTTTCTAGAATTTGGTAGGTTTTAATGATGTCGATTCAACACAATAATTTATCCAGGCTCTTACCCCATCATGATCGCGGGCGTACCGCCATTTTTATTGATGGGTCTCACGTATTTTACGCGGCTTTACAACTTGATATTGAGTTGGACTATACCCAGTTGTTGTCCACCCTGACTAAGGATTCTCAACTGCTACGAGCGTTTTTCTATACGGGTGTTGACAGCACGAATGAAAAACAACAGGGCTTTTTGCTATGGATGCGTCGTAATGGCTATCGAGTTGTTACCAAAGAACTGGTACCCATGCCTGATGGTTCTAAGAAGATCAACTTAGAGGTGGAAATGACCGTTGATATGCTGACGCTTGCGTCGCATTATGACACGGCTGTTGTGGTCAGCGGCAATGGTAACCTGGCCTATGCCATTGATGCTGTTAGCAAACAGGGGGTACGGGTTGAGGTGGTTGGCCTCAAGTCGATGACAAGCGATAGTCTGATTAATGTGGCAGATACCTATCTGGATCTGGCAACACTACGGACAGATATTCAGAAAATCGATCATAAAAAGCTGTCTAAAACGCCTGAAGAGCATTATATCTATCGACCTTTGACGGCTAAAATTTCATAGTCTGTGGAGGGCTATCCTTCTGGGCCTGGAGATAAGCATGAATGTGGGATATGCCCTTAACTTTGCAGGCTTGCTTGAGCACCTGATGCATCTGGGGAGTACATATTTGCTAGAAAGTCTTGATGGGCTTGGCTGGCTAGGCCTGGTTGTAAAACGACGATAACCTGCTGCAGGTTGCCAGTAATCATGGCATCGGGTTGGGGTTCACTATCGCGATCAAGGCGTACGGTTGGGTTATCGCCCAGGCGGATACCAGGTGTGGCTACTTTATAGGTCCATAGCCAGCCGATAATGTCGGCATGGGGTTCGGCATGGGGCTCAAATCGTAGCGGCGATGCCATGTAAACGGTTCCTTCGATTAGTTCTGCTTTTTTGACATCTGGCATGGCTGCATACCGTTGCTCAAATTCTGGCCGTGATAGTCGATCTCCGTTTTCGAGCGGAGGAATAGCCAGGGATTGACGACGCGGAGAAAAGGTAACCATGAGAAAGGCAGAGGAATCAGGATGAAATTGGGGCAATCCTACATGCAAACCGTATGTCTATTGTAGGTGACTTGCGCTTCCCCTCTTCCATCGACAGCCATAAACCTAAAGGAAGAAACAACACTATTCTCCAAATCGCTCCTGGATAGTTTGTACTGCTCTGGCTAACTCATACAGAGCAGTTTCAACAATTACCACGCGACCATCGGGCAGATCCAGCCGCATGCTGATGCTGGTTCGCCCTGAAGCCATGCCCTCTGGCATCGCTACGATTTCAATCGGAGATGCCTCGTCTCCTAAATAAATCACCTCTTTTTCTAAAAGGTCATCCCAATGTTCTTCCGGTTCTAGAATTGTGTGAAATGTAAGCATTGGACTCTCCCTCCTTCATAAGTTCCTCAGGCTCTTACCCTAACGTTAAGTATGGCTTTCTTTATCTGGAAGGAAGCACCCAATTTACGGAAGCCAACGCCATGACACCTAAAAATGAAGCTGCCTCTAAGAAAGTGGCTATTCTGATTGAAAACCAATTTGAGGACCTGGAGTTTAAAATTCCTTACACTGCGCTGCAAAAGGCTGGGGCAACGGTAACGGTCCTTGGCTCACGCATGAATGATGAGTATCAAAGCTATCGGGGAACCGTGTCGATTAAACCCGATGCCACGGCGACTGAAGTGGATGCTGAAGACTTTGATGCCCTGGTGATTCCCGGCGGCAGTATTCGGACGAATCCCAACGTTGTTCGGTTGGTAACCAATGCAGACATTCTAGGTAAATGGATTGCAGCCATTGGCTATGGCCCTCAGGTATTAATTGAAGCGGATCTGCTCAAAGGTAAGAGCGCTACTGGTTGCTGCGCTATTCGCAAGGATATTGAAAATGCAGGCGCAACCTACCTGGATGGCCCGACTGCTGTGGACAATCATCTGATAACCGCTCGTCGTCCCGGCGATCTGCCCATCTTTACCACCACGTTGTTAGGAGAGCTGGGACTGACCATAGAAGATACCTACCTGCCTGATGCTGCCAAGCATGGTCATGAATGGTGGGAACTGGGTGAAGACTGGGGCGGTTCTACTAGACGTGAGCTGATCCAGGCGATTAATACGGCTATCATTGGTGAGCGCTATACCTCTGAAGCGTTTAAGCAGTATAGCTATCGGGCCACTGATCAAGACTTGCGACTGTTGTTTCAGGAAATTAGTGAGTTAAAACAACGCCACGTACAACAGCTGGAAAATCGCTTAAAAGCTACATTCCATGGAGAAACAACATGGCAGGCCCTGGGCAGCGAAGCCTATGCTGTTCTTCAGGCCTGGCTACAATCAAGCGACCAGGTCTCTCTGATGCGTCGGGCATTGGGAGATTTGCAAACTGGTGTAATTGATATCTATCGTCTCTGCAATCGGCTTACCGACCCGCTAACTGTAGATATATTGAACACTGTTGAACAGGATCTGGCACAGTATGAGCAGCGGTTGGCCGTGTGCTATCGCACCCATGCTGGTACCCGCATCGAGCCACCAATTCCAACTACGATAGCGGCGATCGCTCGCTGACACTGTGTTAACCACGTACTACCCGCTGACCACGCTGCTCGCCACGGGTTTCGGTGACTACTGTACACTGTCCCTGATGGCCATTGCGCTCATAGTAAATCACGACCCAGTCATGGGTTTTACCGAGTTCATGGGCACGGGCCGTGTTGGAATAAAGGGCGCTAAACCGCCAGCCGTCTCGTTCTACATGCATCACTGGCAGCCAGCGTTTGCCAGTGGGGTTAAACCGACGCGGTGCGATGGTGGGTAGTCGTCCTGCTGCCGCTAAACGACGATATTCGGCATCGATGTCTAATATCAGGGCAACAGGTGGTAGCCCATAGGCCGTCTGAATTTCTCGCCAACGGTTGGCTCGAATTCGCTGGCGAGAGGAGCGATTGAGAATGGTTTCGAGAGTATCTCTGACTAGCTGGGTGCGACCGCTGCCAAAACCTGGCACCGTGTCGAGCTGTCCGGTGTGGGCAGCCAGCTCTAATTCTTCTAATGTTTCAATGCCTAATTCTTGCTGGACACGGTGGGCAAGTACATCTCCAATCCCTGGAATTAGCTTAAATACATCTTCAGGGGAAACATCCGCCAACAGCTGTTTGAGGAGGCTGAGTTCTCCTGTCTGCAGTAATTCTTCAATCGATAGCGACAGATGCTGACCGATGCGGGGTAATTTCTCAAGACCGGCTCTACCGTCATACTTTAAAATTGCTGTGATTGGCCGCTCCAGGCTACGAATGGTTTGGGCAGCTTCTCGATAGGCTCGGATGCGATAGTAGTTTTCTGCTTTGACTTCTAAGAGATTGGCAACCTGCTCAAAAACACTGGCAATCTCGTCATTGGAGAGTGCAAAATATTGAGGGGGCGTAGCGTTTTGAATCATGGGTCTAGGGCGTCATGCCATAACACAAAACAGCACGACTACCTCTTCTACTATTCAAGCATTTAATTCTGAGACACTTGTGAAGACACTATCGGTTTGCCTCACAGGTTCCTCATGCTTCTTCTCTAAAGTAGCAATGTAGGCTAGTTTATGGAGCTAAGGGTAATGCAAAGTTCCACTGATCAAAATCTAAGTAGCTACAACAATAAAGAAAAGTCTTTTCTGTGGTTGAGTGTAAAGGCAGGACTAATCTACTTTGCAACTGTTTTTGGGGTAGGTTTTGTGTTGGGCTTCATTCGGGTTGTATGGATAGAGCCTCAATTTGGGGCCAGACTGGCTGAGCTGTCGGAAATGCCCTTAATGTTAGTGGCCGTTGTTGTCGCTGCCTACTGGGTTGTGAAAAAACTAGCTGTGCCCCCGGTTTTATGGTCCAGGCTCAGCATGGGCTTGGTAGCGCTGGTCTGTTTGCTTTGCGCAGAATGGGGCCTGGTTCTGGGACTACGGGGGCTTTCCATGACTGAGTATATTGCCACACGTGATCCGGTCGCTGGCACGGTCTATTACATCATGCTCTGCTTGTTTGCAGTGATGCCCTGGCTGATTGCTCGCAAAGAAAATTAATGGTGATCGGCTATTTAGGTGTATTGCCAATTGCTCAGTGCAATCGTCTGTCTGGATAAGTTTTTTGATCTGTTCCAATCTGCTCAAAATATCCGAAGGATACTAGAAATAGAGTAATCCCAAAAAACTTTGGCGCATTACCCAGGTAGACCGAGAGATCTCTAAGGAAGTAAAACAGCTTTCTGTAGAAGCAGTAAGTCAGTGGATGACCTATTATTATCTGAACCCGCAACCTGAGTTGGTACCGAATCATCAGCCTGCCGAGGTTGTTAAAATTTTGCGGGATGTTATTAGGCAAGCGCAAAGGGAAATGCTCGCAGATTGACGAGAACATTATCACACAAATAAAACCAGCCTAGATACCAACCATCCTTCAGCGGGTTTATCACCCAGCTGTCAACACTTCCACCGTTGCAGTTGCGGCCCGACCAAATTCTTCGGGGGCATACTCCAGCTGCACTTCTGAGCCTGGCCAGAGGAATGTACCGGGTGTCACTGAACGGACTAGATAGTGCATCGTGTAGACACCGGTATCGAGGTAGTCAGCGTAGGCGAGGATGCGATCGCAACCCAGCCGTTGATAGCCAATCTGCCAGCTATCTTGCTGGGGTTGGAAATAGACCGTACTGGTCTGGAATGAGGTGTCGATAGGCTCTAACCCTGCAGGCAGTGGATCGGTAATCACCATGTGGTGGACCGGATGGTCGGTGATAATCTCCAGTCCCACATCAAATACCTGGCCTACGTTTAATGAGAAAGTCTCGTCCACCGGGCTCAAGCCCATCTGGTAAAGCACTTCAGACGCATTTGCGGGACGCACTATGCGGGTTACCCGGAGCCCCTGTAAACGACCAGACGGATTTCCCTTCAGACGATAACGATAGGCGGCTAGATAGTGCAATTCTCCTTCACCAGTCTTATCCAACACCAAATCTGACTCACCCTCAGGCAGCTCCGCCATGGGGATAGATAGGTCTAGACTTGGCTGCTGGTAACCCTGGAACTGTTGTTTGGCCAGTTGTTCTCCTGCCAGCTGTACCGTCGCTTCAAAGTCAGGGGGTTCTGGCAATCGCTGGGCATAGGTCACCAGTGCGCTCAGTGCCTGGGCATTGTTGTAGGGAAATCCCCAGCTACCGTCTCGCCGCAGTGCCAACAGTCCGTCGACGATCCGCCCCAACAGTTCAGGACTGCTTTCACGAGCCACAAACAGATTTAAAACCTCTGCCTGTGCTGTCACCGGAGAATGACACCACCCCCAGGCATCAGGCAAGTTGACCGTAGCGCTGCGGGCGGTTTCATATACCGATTCCTGAATCTGATTGGCCAGTGTATCCGCCTCGGTTTGCCAATTTTCTAGCTGGGCTAAATAGCCCGCCAGCTTGATCTGACCCACCCAGTCAAACTGGTCGCGCTGGTCGTACAGGTAGGAGAGAAAGTCTTGTCGAATATCGCCGAGATCGGCCAGTGCCAAGAGTGTTTCTAAGCGAATCTGACTCTTGCATAGGGATGACGTACACCAGTCCACCTGTCCCGGATTTTTGAGTAGCTCGGAGAGGTATTTCTGCAGCTGACTGGTCAATGCGCCATCCACCGAAAACCCAGCGGCTTTGGCCTGGGCTAAGGCCCTGGCAGCATAGGGGGTAACAAAGGGATCCGACCTGTCACCTCCGGGCCAGCTGGCAAAGCCGCCATCGGGGCGTTGGAGTGTCTTGATTCGCTGGAGTGCCTGATTGGCTTTTGCGGGTGGGTCAAAGTCATCCAATACCGGGCCATATTGCTGGCTGAGAATTTGTAGGTTAGCGGCAATGCTCAGCTGGCTGGCAGCAGTGGAGAGATTAGGCAGCGACTCTATCCAATCCATTTGCTCAACCGGTGCTTTGATGTCGGTGAGCAAAGTGCTGGCAAGAGATACATCTAAACCACCTACGTCTGAGGCGATATTTTGGTCCACTTTTAAGGGAATAGTCACCGAATCTGTGGTTACTCCAGCCTCAACCACCTGTTCTGTGATGGTCAGCGGTTTTATGGTGAGCGGCAGTTGGAAACCGTCGCGCTGATCGCCTAGCTGGGTCTGAAAACGCACCTGCGCTTCGCCAGCTGCTGTGACTTCTATGGGGAACCGATAGGCTTGGGTGCCTTTCTGACCACGCTCTTCCAGGGTATCTCGCTCGGTAAAGCTAAGACCGTCGACGGCCTCTGCCTGGATTTTTAGTCGTCCCCGCTGGTCTGTGGTATTGGTGACTGATAGGCCCGCCAACATGCGATCGCCAGGACGAGCAAACTGGGGCAAAATTGGTGCCGTAATCAAGGGCTGGGTAGCGACAAAGGTAGCATCGTCATTACCAAAGTGCAGATTGCCATCGGTGGCCACCACCATCACTCGCCAGGTAGTGAGATTGTCGGGTAAGGTAAAGCTCACCTCCGCCTGGCCCTGGTCATCCGTCAATACTGAGCCGTTATAGTAGGCCAGCGCCTGAAAATCCTTGCGAATGCGGGTACTCTCACCCCCTGCCGAGAAACCGCCGCCGTAGCCCCAGCCTTTTTCTAGGGGAGAACTCAACGGTCGTAGCACCACATCAGAGCGATTATCAGCAAAGCGGGTGGAAATGGCCTGCTCGGCATAGACCGTTTCTACCAAATCCGGTGGACGATGGCCGCTCAGCTGCAGTACTGCTTCATCCACTACCATCACTGTGAACTGACCTAAAACGGGCTGGTTCTGGTTATCCTTGAGGGTGAGCTTAAGCGTTTGCTCGGCAGCCGGACGAATCTCGGGTTCAGCCGGTGTTACCTCTGGTTTGAGATAGCGATCGGCTAGATCGACCTGAAATGAGGCAAAGCCAATACTGGCGAGATCGTCTAAATTGTTGAGCTCAACAGTTTCCAAGGGCTCCCCCTGACGCACAAGTACGGCCTCTACAGCCGCATTGGGCAGCATATCAGGAGTAACGGTGAACTGTATCTGGGGAGCACCACCGCTAACGGCAACGACTTCTTCGTAGAGAGTGTTTTGGCGGACGACAGCAAAGTACAGTTCGCCTGCGTCATAGGGCGACTGGATCATCGCTGTGGCCGTTTCTCCGGGGGCATAGCTGTCCTTATCCAGCTGGACTTCTAACCGATTGTTGTTATAACGACTGCCCCAGTACACCGGGTTAGCACCCGCCACCCAAATCCGGGTATCCGTGGCGGAGCGCTCATCATCAGTAAAGGTGGCCCGAATGCGGTACGAACCCGCTGCTTGCGCCGTTAGCTGAACAGTTTTAGCCTCATTACCAGAACGAACCGTGACCTCATCAACACGCTCATATTCCACCTGATAGTTGGGGCTAATGCTGCCCTCAATTACCTCAGTGACGCTGCTGTAATTCATCCGCTCTAGTGCTACCTGCACCGACTGACCCGACTGAGCCTGTCCCTCCGGATTAGTAACAATTACCTTCACATCAAAAGGCTTTCCAGCATCGGCCACAAAGTCACTTTGCAAACCAATCAGTCGTTCTTTTGGAAACACCATCACCTCTTTTGTATCAGCAACTGACAGATTGGAAACATCCACTACCTCGGCATCCAATCGATAGGTCATGGGATAGGGCAGGTCGTCAGCAATATCCACTGACACCTGACTTTTACCCTGATCATCCAGGATTTGGCTGGTCTGCAACACATCGCTGGTCACCACAGGTCGCTCCTCTGGCCAGTACCACCGACGACCAAAGGAGAAGTCTTCCCAACCCTTGGGAGTAAAGGTTGTGGGCTGACGAGTGATGTAATAATTGATCTCACTGCCCTGCACAGGGGCTCCAAATAGATAGCTGCTCTCTACAGTCGCTAAGAGACTGTCGCCTGCTACGACCGTCTCTTGCTCAAGGCTCATATCAACTTGAAAGTTTGGCGGTTTAAATTCGGCTACTCGCAGGTTCCCTAAAAGTCCCACACCCTGCTTAGAGGTGGCTACTACTGAGTAATAGCCCAGAGGCTGATCGGCACTGATATCCCATTCAACAGAGAAGGTGCCAAACTCATTGGTGGTCTGGGAACCCAGGTCAATTTTTTCACCCTCAGGCCCCTGTAGGGTGATGGTGTAAGGGGTATTTTTATCCTGACGTAGACTGCCCTGCTGTAGATAGTAAGCATTGCCGGTCAGCCAGGCCGTTTCTCCAGGCTGATAGAGAAACCGGTCAGAAAAGACAGTTCCACGCGAGATCGGCTGACTTCCTTGCCAGCCTGCATAGATACCATAGCGAGAACTACCGCTATAGGGCGTAGTGCGGGCAAAGGCCCAGTCATTATCTTCGCGAGCGATGACCAGTAGTTCCGGTGGCTCATCAAACGTCTCGGTCCCGTTCATGCAAGACTTCAGGGCCTGGGCATTTAACTTGAGAGTCCCAGTATTATCGGTGCTGCCCGTAGCACAGGGCTGAGGGGTGCCAGCGGGGGGATTTCCCTCATAGGTATAGGCGCGGTAGATAGAGACAGGGGCCTGTTTAACTACCGAACCATCCGCTAGATGATGAACCCGTACCTGGCCTGAGTCTGGGAACCACTGAGCAAAGACACCCAGGTTAGTCAGCTGGACTAGACCGTAATAGCTGGGTTCATGCCAGCGTTGGGTGCCGTTGCTGGTATAGCTGCTGGTGCGGGCCGTTATGCCGTACGCCAACATGCCAGTATTACCGCCCAGCTGTTCTCGCAGGGGCACGGGAATATCCGCAAAAGCATTTTTCTCAGCGGCGACCGAAAACGAAGACCAGGTACTGCGGTCTGGCAACAAACTCGTATTGTCACCACGGGGGTAAGCAGTGTCAGTTTTAACTAAGTCCGTGGGCTGAACAACTTTGTAGGCGGCTTTGTAGGCGGCATCTGGCAG
>JAAUYI010006912.1_pt1 | contig 10942 bp, 8 predicted proteins | sample 7278041 | NCBI WGS metagenome assembly JAAUYI01 (sample SAMN14350216, study PRJNA611818) | marine sediment metagenome | isolation source: surface marine sediment (0.6m) | place: French Polynesia: Moorea | collected 2018-08
GCCTAGTTGCGATCGCTTTAGGTCTTATAATCCTAGCTTGGCTTTAACTATAAAAACGTCCCCTACCTGATGTCGTCTCTCCTCAAGATCGGCAACGAACCATCACTAAGTAACAAAATCGATGAAATTAACTCAATCTTCACTCAAACCTGCTGTATATATCATTGGTGCAGGACCAGGAGATCCCGAATTATTAACCCTCAAAGCCTATAAAATTCTCACTCGAGCAGACGTGATTCTCTATGCTGACTCTTTAGTCCCCAAACAAATCCTAGAGGATGTACGAGAGGATGCGGAATTAGTCCCCACTGGCAATAAAACCCTAGAGGAAATTATTCCCCTGGCTATTAAAAGAGTAAGAGAAAATAAATCGGTAGTGCGTCTTCATTCTGGCGATCTAACTTTATATAGTGCGATCGGCGAACAGATGCAAGCCTTTGCCCAAGCCAATATCCCTTTTGAACTGATACCTGGTATCAGTGCTTTTCAGGCTGCTGCTGCCCAACTCAGCACCGAATTAACTATCCCCGAACTAGTCCAGACGATTATCTTAACCAGAATTAGCGGTAAAGCCTCTTCCGTCCCCGAAGCTGAAGAATTATCCTCCCTAGCTGCTCATCAAGCTAGTTTATGTCTCTATTTAGCTGCCCGCCATATCGAAACGGCTCAGGATAAATTATTACAGCATTACCCTCAAGATACCCCCGTAGCAGTTTGCTATCGTGTCGGTTGGCAAGACGAACAGATTTGGGTTGTCCCCCTCGAAAAAATGGCTGCGGTGACAAGAGAAAACAATTTGATTAGGACTACCCTGTATTTAATTAGTCCCGCACTACAAAAAGCAGTCACCACGCGATCGCGTCTCTATCATCCCGAACATTCTCACCTATTTAGACCATAATGGAAAAGCCAAAAAATAGCGATCGCTTAGTTGATATCGTTAACTGTTTTCATTTCTAATTTGGCGTAGGTATTCTTTAAATAGAAGAAACTTTAACGGTAGGAATATGCTGGGTTTTTTAGGCACAATTGATGAAGCAAGAATTTGCGCTCGAGCTTTGACGGCAACGGAAATTAGCTTGCTGGCAGAGGTTAAGATCTTAGACTTAGAAGAACCAGAACCACCAGCAGCAACAAATCAACTAGTAGCACAACTAAAATTAGATGAGATTTCCGTCAATAAAGCTGAGGATAGTCAAGGTAATAATCCTGGGACTCTAAGCATTGGAGCATTTTTTGAACCAGTGGTGAGGGATTTAGGAGGCGGTGTCAGCTTTGATGGTAAACATGATTTTGTGGCGATCGCCAATTCCTCCGCTCTCCATTTGAGTCTTTACCCAGAGCGTACTCTTTCGGTTTGGTTTAATGCCGATGACCTAGATAAACAAACTCCCCAAGTAACCTATATACAAAGTACTACATCTAAATTACAAAAATTTACTGCCGACCACGAGTATTTTAATTATGACGGTAGAATTGACTGGCAAGACTCTCAAGCCCCCGCTTTTGGCTATCCAGGAACGTCAGTAGAATTTAAGTTTACGGGTACTAGTCTGCAAATCGAACTTTCGGAAGATAACTGGGGAAGTGAAAACTATGTAGACGTATATTTAGACGATAATCCCGAACCGATTACAATTAAGCTGCGTAGAGAAGGCGATCGACCAATTGTTTATGACATAGCCAACGGACTAGAAAATAAAGTTCACAAGGCGGTTATTTATAAGCGCAACGACTATGTAACAGGAGAATTTAACTTTCATAGCGTTATCATCGATGGGCAGTTACTTCCAGCCGAACCCGACTCACGCCGTACCATTGAAGTATATGGAGATTCTATTTCTTCTGGTATTGCCGTAGAACATCCAGTTACGGGAGTACAAGACCCATCGGGCGATACTACCAGTATTTCTAACGCCTATTATAGCTATGCCTCAATCTTAGCGAGAGACTATGAGGCGGAGGTTTCTTTAGTAGCCCAAGCAGGTATTTCCTTGGTCAATGGTTTTGGCTACTGGAACACTTTTTGGAATAATGGCATGGGAGGAGAAGCTATCTATGACAAAGTTAAGCCCTTGCCTGATGCTCCTGTTTGGGACTTTAGTAACTATACTCCCGATCTGGTAATTATTGCCTACGGTCAAAACGATTCCTCTACTGTGGGTAACAAGTTATCCAGTCAGGAATGGAAACAGCATTATAAACAATTTATTGCTAATTTACGGGCAAAATATCCTCATGCTTATTTTATTGGGATGTTTCCTAATATGTTCCACAATCCTCAATGGGATAACTACTTAACAGAAGCGATCGCGGAATATCGAGTTGAATACAATGACGAGCGCGTTTTTTCTCTAATTCACGAGCAAGTTACCCCCGGTCATCCCCGCATTAGGGAACAAGAAACTATGGCAGATACCTTGAGAGAGTTTATTGACGGTACGCTTACCGATAATGGTTTTAATTGGGACTTGAACTAGCCATTCAAAAATAATTTTTGTAGAGACGTAATATATTACGTCTCCACGATCTGTCTATTTTTTTGAATGTTTGGTAAGGTTTATTCGTCAGAGTTTTGGTATGTTGAATAATCGAGCGTATTTCAGTTTCGCTTCTCCAGGTTACAGACAGCATACCAAGTCCACCCGAGTTGGAGACGGCAGCAGCTAGTTGAGCGATTGTCTCGCTACCAATGGGAGCTTGGACGATCGGTAGTTCTATTCCTAATGTCTGGCATAGAGGCGTTTTCATCTCGAACCGAACCAATATTAATTAAGTCGCTCTTTGATCGAACTAATTGCCTGCTCGATCTTTTCGGGGAAAATCACTACCAGATTATCATTTTCTGCCCGCTCCAAAGCAGTCTCGATCGCTTCTGACTCTGCAAAAATAATTTCATATCTGAGATTCGGGTTTTCTTTGCAAATTCCCTTACTAATTAGATCGGCAACTTCTCCAGGCTTTCTACCTCTGGGGTCTTCATCTTCTTTGATAATAATGCTGTCAAATATCTGCGCTGAAACATTCCCCAACAAAATTAGGTCTTCGTCACGGCGATCGCCAGGCCCGCCTACTACACCAATTCTTCTACCCTGCCAATTTTTGACAAAATCGCCAACCGCTTGATATCCGTGGGGATTATGGGCATAGTCTACCAAGACATGATAGTCGCCCAAATCAAACAGGTTCATTCTACCTGGAATTTGTTCGTCCGAAATCTCAAAGGTGCGAACTCCTCGGCGAATCTGCTCGATATCAACTCCCTGAGCGAATGCTGCCAAACAGCTAGCCAAAGCATTAGCAATCATAAACGGAGCCATCCCCCCCATAGTCATGGGAATCTTGACTGCTTTTTCGACTCTCAAAGTCCACTGTCCTTCCAAAATTGAAAGATAGCCATCTTGGTAAATTGCTGCCAGGCCGTTACGACGACAATGTTCGATAATAATTGGATTATCGGGATTCATTGAAAAGTAAGCTACTTTAGACTTGACCTTCTCTGCCATCGCTGCCACTAGAGGGTCGTCTGCGTTTAAGATGGCATAACCATCGGGCTTTACTGTTTCTGCAACTACACCTTTGACTTTTGCCATTTGCTCGATCGTCTCGATTCCACCCAAACCCAGATGATCGGCAGCAACATTGAGAACCACACCAATATCACAACTATCAAAAGCCAAACCCGAACGTAAGATACCCCCTCGTGCTGTTTCTAGCACTGCTACTTCTACTGTGGGGTCTTTTAAGATTGTTCCCGCACTATACGGCCCCGTATTATCGCCTTTTTCAACCAAATATTCTTGGATATAAATGCCATCTGTAGCGGTAAAGCCAACTACTTTCCCTGTTTGCCGATAGATATGAGCCGTCAGACGAGTGGTGGTAGTTTTGCCATTTGTCCCCGTAATCGCCACAATGGGAATCCGACTAGGAGCATTGTTGGGAAAGAGCATATCTAATACTGATGCACCTACATTACGGGGTAATCCTTGACTCGGAGCAGCGTGCATTCTAAAACCAGGAGCAGCATTAACCTCGACTATTACGCCTTCTGTAACTTTGAGGGGTTGACTGATATCAGAAGTGACAATATCGATTCCTGCAATATCCAGACCGATAATTTTAGCAGTTCTTTCGGCTATCCAAATATTTTCGGGATGAATTTCATCGGTGCGATCGATCGCCACTCCTCCCGTACTTAAATTAGCGGTAGCTCTTAAATAGGCTACTTGTTGTGCAGGTAACACCGAATCAAGCTGATAACCTTGTTTTTCTAATACAGCTTGAGAAGTTCTATCGATAGTAATTTTAGTTAAAACGTTATCGTGTCCGTCCCCTCGCTTGGGGTCTTGATTGGTGATTTCGATTAGTTCTTCGATGGTCGATTTGCCATCGCCAACCACATGAGCGGGAACTCTTTCGGCTACTGCTACTACCTTGCCATTGACTACTAACACTCGATGATCGTTACCTGGATAATATCGCTCTACTATTACCGAGCGAGTTTTAGAAGCGTGGCTGGCTAGATCGTATGCTGCTTCGGCCTCTGACCAGTCATTGATATTAATAGTGATCCCGCGACCGTGATTGCCGTCTAGGGGTTTAATGACAATGGGATAACCGCCAATATCGGCGATCGCCTGCTCCAGCTCGTCTAAATAGTGAATGACAGTACCTTGGGGTACTGGGACTCCTGCATTGTCCAGAATAGTTTTAGTCCCCTCTTTATCACAGGCAAGCTCTACCGCCAAAATACTAGTATTATTACTCAAGGTAGCCTGAATTCGCTTTTGATTCGCTCCGTAACCTAGTTGCAACATAGCTCTCGTACTGAGCCACATCCAGGGAATCTTGCGAGCTTCTGCTTCTTTGACGATTGTTTCGGTAGAAGGGCCAAGAGCGGTATTGGCGCGTAGTTCTCTCAGGTCTGATAGATCTTGCTCTAATTCACTTTCAGGATAGGTACCCGTTTCGACAATCGATCTGCACAATCTAACTGCTGCTCTACCTGCATAGCGACCAGCCTGTTCTTCTCCGTATTCAAAAACGACGTTAAATACCCCAGGGTTTGAAGTTTTTCTAGTACGTCCAAAACCAACAGGCATTCCTGCCAATTCTTGTAACTCTAGGGCAACGTGTTCGACTATATGCCCCATCAGAGTACCTTCTTTGACCCGCTCAAAAAAACCGCCACGATACCCAGGAGAGCAATAGTGTTCGATTAGGCTGGGTAAAACCTGCACCAAACCTTCGTAAAATCCAGGAATTTCATTGGATGGCTTTTCGATTAATTCCTCTAGATCCAGAAGCATAAAAATTAATTTGTTGCGTCTAATGCTCCAATAGTTAGGGCCACGTAAGGTTTGAGTTTTCAGAATTCTCATTGTGGTTGGCGATTCTAGGTTTTTTGCAGTACCAAGATAATTAAACAACTAAGTCATCATCTCGTTTTTGTTATCCCGTAAACTGTTACTGACGAACAATTTATCGAGCATTTGATAATCGATACTAGACTGTATTTATCAAGTTAAGGGCAGATGTTGATTGAGATCGTAGCAGTCACCATGAGTTAGAATATGCAGTCTCAAATTATGTAGGCTCAGAGGCTCGTTCCCCCTAATTCCTGCCTGATTAGTATGGGATATGTGACGCGGATCGATGATGGTTACAGTTCCCTTGCCAATCACCCGAACCATGCCATCGCTTTCAAACATGGCACAGGTATCTTCATCAATGCCAATTCCCAGTAGTTCGGGATGCCCAGAGATAGCACTCAATAACCGAGCCAAACGATTGCGATTATAGAAATGCTGATCGATTAAGACTTCAGGAATAATTCCCAAACCCATCGCCATATCTACTAAAGAGTGGCTAGGAGACTCCGCACTACTGCCACCAGAAATCATATGATGTCCCATTACGGCTGCCCCAGCACTAGTCCCAGCCAGACTAATTTCTCCTTTTTGCGCTCTTTCGACGATTCTATTCATTAGTGTAGTATCGGCAAGTAGACCACAAAGACGGAGTTGATCGCCACCAGTCAGAAAAATTCCCGTACAGTTCTCTACAAAATTGAGGTAAGCTGAGTCATTGGCTCCAGAGCGATCGCGTACATCTAGTACTTTGATTTCTTTTGCCCCCATATCGCTAAAGATGCGATAGTAACGTTCTCCAATCAGACTCGGTTCTCTAGAAGCACAGGGAACAATGCCAATAATCGCATCCGAGCCTCCAGAGCGATTAAAAAAGGTCTGAAGAATCTCTTTGCCGTGTACTTTATCTTCTGCTCCACCAATGACTAAAATGGCGTTTTTAGTAGATTTGGCTGTATTGCTGGTTTGATTTTTGACTTCGATTTCGATGTTGATCATAATGTAACTTGGCGGACAGGAGAGCGATATACTCAATACTGCCGATTTTAACGATGCTCTTAATTGACTATTGTCTCAAAAACTACTTAAACTCCCGTAGTAGATCGAGCTTATACCTAATTTCTAATTTTTTCTAATTTATTATTGTGCGTTTTGATATTATCACTCTTTTTCCCGACTTTTTCGTCTCTCCCCTTAATTGCAGTTTACTAGGTAAAGCGATCGCTAAGGGAATTGCGACCGTAAATTTATTAAACCCCCGTGACTTTACTACCGACAAGCATCGCAAGGTAGATGATATTACTTATGGTGGTGGTGTAGGAATGTTGCTCAAACCAGAACCAATCTTTGCTGCGGTAGAATCTTTACCTGTTTTACCACAGCGAGAGATTATTTTGATGACTCCCCAAGGAGAAACTTTAAATCAAACCTTACTTAAAGAGTTGGCGACTAACTATCAGCAATTAGTAGTTATCTGTGGTCATTATGAGGGAGTAGATGAAAGAATTAGACAGCATTTGGTAACTAAAGAGATTTCTTTGGGAGATTTTGTTCTAACCTGCGGTGAAATTCCCGCTCTGGCTTTAATTAATGGTGTCACCAGACTTTTACCAGGTACGGTGGGCAAGGTTGAATCTCTCAAACAAGAAAGCTTTGAAACCGAACTATTGGACTATCCTCAATATACTCGTCCCTCAGAATTTCGTGGTTGGGAAGTCCCCGAAGTATTGCGTTCTGGCAATCATCGCTTAATCGAAGAATGGCGCAAACAAGAACAAATTAAGCGTACACGCGATCGCCGTCCCGACTTGTGGGAGAAATGGCAAGAAAATAACTAGCGATCGTCATAATACTAGCCGAAGATTTTAATGTAAAGTTGGCATCGCTCTGTATGGCTTCATCGAAGGTTATCAAGGATCTAGCGATCGCCTCATAAGCAGATATTTTCACGGCTGGCTTGCCCATTTTAGTGACAATAACTTCTTCTCCTTGCAAGACGCTTTCTACCACCTGAGAAAACTTAGCTTTGGCATCAGTGACAGAATATATGTTCATGGCTTGGCTGGAAAAAAGGTTTGACCTAATTTGACTATATTTTATTTTAGGTTCATCATTCCAAACTACGAAAAAAAGACCCAGGAAATTATCCTAAGTCTTAATTAGAGGGTTTTTTAGGTTTTTGTGCGTGAGTTAGTCTAGTGATTTACCATATTGTTTAAATAATTTAGATATCTGTAGGGGTTACATTAATGTTTACTTTTTCATAGTCAATAAATTCCCCTACCAGACTGTTATTCATTTCATCGCTTTCTACGATGTCATCGTAAACGTCTGCTGCAACACCAATATAATATTCGCCACTACCCAAAGCAAAACCATCCCAGTCAGTGGGCATAGTTAATTCTGTAGTTACGACACCAGTACCAGTAGCAGGATCGAGACTAATAACAGAGTCTTCGCGATCGCCTTGGAGGAAGTAAACTTGAGGTACATCTTCTACGCTCAAGGCATTGTTATTCATCAGATAGTCTTCGGTAAAGATAAAGAAGCCCGCAGCAAATAAATCTGCACTCTCAGTACCTTCATTAAAGATGTCGTAGGTAACTTCAAAAGTAGCACCAGTGTCAATAGTTTCTGGTACGACATTGAAACTACCGTTGGTTTTGAGATCGGCAACCGTACCCAATCCATTGACATAGGTTTGAGCATAGTCTAGACCCTCTCCAACATTACTATTGTTGTCTTCGTTGGTTTCGACAATATCATTAGCAGGATCGATAATCATCCCTGCATAGTATGCACCATCACCTTCACCCCAGAAGGGATTTTCAGCATCAGGGGCAGTGTAGCGACTACTTTTTAAGCCGATATCATCGTTACCAGGCAAACCATCTCTGATGTCGTATCTGCCGAGATAGTAATCTTCCTCTGGGTTAATATCTTCATCTTGAGATAGATAAAGTTCAAAGTAGAAAGGATCTACTTCTGCCATGCCTTCATTAGCAACGGTAAAGCCAAGGTCGAATTGTTGTCCTGGGACAATTTGGTCTTGGACGACTTCAAAATGTGTACCTACAAGATCTACTGTGTTATTGACAGGAGCTTCTAGACTAATCTTTTGATAGTCAACCATCTCCTCGGTCAGACTGTTGTTGATATCGCTACTTTCCACAACGTCGTCAAAAGGATCTGCTTCTACACCTAGATAATAATCGCCATTACCAGAGTAGCCAGCCCAGGTTTCGGGTAAAGTTATCTCGGTAGACACCATCCCAGTACTTTCACCCGCGCCGAGACTGATAGCTAGATCGTCGCGATCGCCTTGCAGGAAAAATACTTCAGGTACATCTTCCACGCTGAGATGATCGTTGTTGGTTAAATAATCTTCGCCAAACAGATAGAAACCTGCTGCAAATAGATCGGCTTCTGAACCACCTTGGTTGGTAATTTCGTACTCAACTGAAACGGTATCTCCAGCCTTCGCATCTGCTGGTGCTTGGAAGTTGGTGACAACTAAATCCGCTGCATTGTTTACTCCAGTAACATTAAATTCAGCAGAGTCTAATCCCAATCCTTGACCGCTGTTGTTATCTTCGTTGGTTTCAGATACTACATCTTGAGAGTCGATATCAAAAGCGATGTAATATGTACCGTCTCCTTTTTCCCAAAGAGCATCGCCTAATTCTGGAGTTTTGTAACTAAAACGCTTTTCTCCCGTACCATTACCACCAGCGATAGTATTTCTAATATCGTAAGTCCCAATCTTAACAGCACCTTCGGCTGCATAATCGGCTTCAGGAGAAATATAGATATCGATCGAGAAGGGGTTTGCTATTTCTGTACTGTCGTTTTCAATCCCAAAACTAAGATTTACTTCTTCTCCTGGAATAATTTCGCGATCGCCAATTACGCTAAGGTATTCACCCTTAAGGTCTGAAGGAGCAAAATCTACAATCTCAAACTGATCTGAATCGACTCCTAGACTAACATTACTGTTGTTGTCTTCGTTACTTTCAAAAAATTCATTTTCGGGGTCGATCCTAATACCTACAGTATAAGTACCATTTTCCTCTAGCCAAAATGGATGATCGGCAGCAGGAGTAAAATAACCAAAGCTTTTTAAGCCTGAATCTTCTCCCGCTCTTAACCCATCTCTAATTTCATAATTACCGAGTTTGAAATCATCTTCACTAATTTCATTATCTCTAGAGATAACAATATCAAAGGAGAAGGGATCTACATCTTCACTGCCCCTATTAATCACAGAAAAATCCAGATTTAAAAGCTGTCCTTCTTCTATTTGATCCTGAGCAATATTGAAAAACTGACCCGTAAGATCTATTGCCATAAGTCTATTATTTAAAATACTCCACGCAACTGTATCTATTTCATGTTATTAAGCGTTTATGAGTATTGAAACTGGTGTTTATTCTATTATTTATATATTTTTTATATAAAGTTTTATTAATGATTTCGGTATTTATGCTGTCAACAAAAAGTGTGGTTATAGTTGGTTTATTAATAAAGATTAAACATTGGTAGTTTATAGTAGTTGAAACTGATTAAACACAATTTTTATTTAGTTTTTATTCCCAATTACTACTTAAGAATTAATACTTTGTTAATAACAATACTAAGTATTTTCAGGGGAGAGTATATTAAGGTGATGACTTGAGTATTTACTACACCTTTGCTAATTACTTATATTTTTAAAATCAGTAAAATTAACTAGAGTAATCCTCTCCAAATAAATTGAGAGAAATATTCTGCTGATGGTCGTTGGTCATTGGTTATTGGTTTGATTCGCGTGCGATTCCAGACTGCTTTGAAGAATCAATAATGATAGTTTAATAAAGAGGTAAAACTAAAATGATCTAAACAACAAGCAAAATTGATGCCATCAATTACAGGAAAAACTAAGCTGCTAGGAATTATTGGCGATCCAGTAGAACATTCCTTGTCTCCCGTAATGCAGAATGCTGCGATCGCTCGTCTGGGAGTAGATTATGTTTATGTTCCTTTTGCTGTCGAAGGAGCAGAAAGAGTTTTAAATAGAGCGATGGCGGGTTTTGAGGCGATCGGTTTGCAGGGATTTAATGTCACTATTCCCTATAAACAAGAGATTATTCCTCTGCTAGATGAAATTGAAGATGACGCAGCTAAGATTGGCGCAGTCAACACTGTGTGGCGTACTGCTTCGGGCTGGAAAGGAACAAATACCGATATTGCAGGATTTGTTGCACCTTTAAAAGATTTAGCGCGAGATTGGACGCGGGTAAATCCCGTAGTATTGGGTAATGGTGGCGCAGCCAGGGCGGTAATTGTTGGGTTGATTAATCTGGGCTGTCCAGAAATTCAAGTTGTGGGGCGTAACCTAGATAAATTAGCTAGATTTTATCAGAGTTGGCAACACACACCTGTTATTGCTTCTAAAATTAAAATTCATCATTGGGATAACCTACAAGGCTTACTTCCTGCTACGGACTTATTGGTTAATACTACTCCTATAGGAATGTCTCCTCATACTGAGGCTTCGCCAATTGATGCTAGTTTAATACAGAGACTAAATA
>JAAUYI010055358.1_pt1 | contig 10938 bp, 9 predicted proteins | sample 7278041 | NCBI WGS metagenome assembly JAAUYI01 (sample SAMN14350216, study PRJNA611818) | marine sediment metagenome | isolation source: surface marine sediment (0.6m) | place: French Polynesia: Moorea | collected 2018-08
CGATACCGGTAACCGATGCGACCGTGACGATCGATGAAAACCTGATTGGCCCTGCACCGTACGGGCCGATCGAACTGCAACCCGGCGAGCACAGCGTCAGCGTGTCGGCCGAGCGTTTCCTGCCGTATGCAGACGTCGTTAGCGTCGAAGGGCTGGGACGTGCCGAACGCCTGACCGTGCAGCTGGTGCCGCGCTGGTCGAACGTAACGGTCACGTCCGAGCCGGCGGGTGCGACGATTTATTCAGGCGAACAACGCGTCGGCGAGACGCCGGCCGTCGTCGAACTGCTCGAGGGCACACACCAGCTGAGTGTCGTCCGCGACGGTTTTGCGGCATGGGACGGCAGCGTGACGGCCGAACCGAACATCGACCAGGAACTGCCACTGATTCGCCTCGAGCCTGCCAACGCGCAACTCCGTGTCAACAGCATTCCACGCGGTGCCAACGTCACGGTAAATGGCCGTTATCGCGGCCAGTCTCCGGTCACGCTGGATCTCGCACCCAACATCAATTACGAGATCGGCCTGTCACGCGCCGGCTATGGTGCAACCAGTCGTCGTGTGCGCCTGGAGCCGGCAGCCAGCGATTCGATTACGGTCGACCTGACCGCGCGCACCGGCACGGTAACCGTGAACGTGCAGCCGGGCGATGCCATCGTGTACGTCAACGGCCGCCCGCGTGGCAACGGCACGACGACGTTGAAGCTGTCCTCGGCACCGCAGCGTATCGAAGTGCGTAAGGAGGGCTACGAGTCCTGGACGCGCACGGTCACGCCGCGACCGGGTTATCCGCAGACGCTGATCGCGCGCCTGCGCTCGAACGAGGAGATTGCAGCCGCCGCCATTGCGCGGGAGGTTTCGACCGCGGCGGGACAGACGTTGCGTCGGGTTGAGCCGGGAAGCTTCTCGATGGGCGCGTCCCGCAGCGAGCAGGGCCGACGCGCGAACGAGGTCATCGTACCGGTGACGCTGCAAAAGCCCTTCCTGATCGGCGTTCACGAGATTACGAACCGCGAGTTTGCGGCGTTCCGGGCCGGCCACGACTCGGGCGCCGACATTCACCCGTCGATGGCGGGCGACAACAACCCGGTCGCCAATGTGAGCTGGGCGGATGCCGCGCAGTACTGCAACTGGCTCAGCGCCAAGGAGGGCCTGACACCGGTTTACAAGGAGGAGTTCGGCCAGTGGACGGCGATCCGGCCATTCCCGGACGGCTACCGCCTGCCGACCGAGGCTGAATGGACCTGGGCCGTGCGTTACGAAGGCAGCCCGGGCGCGAGCAAGTACAGCTGGGGCGAACAGTGGCCGCCGCGCGGTGAAAACGGCAACTTTGCGGACAAGTCTGCCGTCGACCTGGTGCCGACGATACTGCCGAACTACGACGATGGGTTTGCGTCGACGGCGGCGGTCGGCAAGTTCCGGCCGAACGCCCTCGGGCTGTACGACGGTGGCGGCAACGTCGCCGAGTGGGTCAACGATTTCTACACGGTGCCGACGCCCGGGCAGACGACTCCGCTGATCAACCCGACCGGCCCGGAGCGCGGCAGTAACTACGTCATTCGCGGCTCGAGCTGGCGGCATGCCGGCATGACGGAGCTCAGGCCGTCCTACCGTGACTTCGGCAACGAGCCGCGCTCGGACGTCGGATTCCGAATTGCGCGAAACGCCGACTGAAAATTCGTGAAATAATTGCACGGTCAGGCGGTCAATTAATGTATGAAGCGGTTACTCGCACCAACGCGCACGGCGCTACTTTTTAGCACGACGCTGCTGGCGCTCTTCCTGGCCGCCGCATCGACGGGTTTCGCACAGGATGCGGAAACCGATACGGATGCCGGCGACGCCCAGGAAGAGCAGCTGACCGACGACGATGCCGATCTCGATGAGGGCAGCTACGTCGACGAGGAAGACGACGATTTCGTGCCCAGCGAGGACATCCCGACCGACCAGTCGATCGCATTCCCGACCGATATCTAATTACCCACGCACGATGGTTTTTGTATGAACAGGAAAAACTTTCCCGTCGAGTTCGTCTTTCAGTTGTTTGCGCTGATCATTGCCGTGATCGTCGTACATGCCTTCTACGTGTCCGTCATCCGGCCGAATGCAACGGAGATCATCGCGGAACAGAACGCGGCAGCGGCGGCGAATCCGGACTATGTGCGCGAGCGCCGGGTTTCGGTATTGATCAAGGACCTCGAGCAGGAAGCCTGTTTCATCCTGATGTTCTGGGCACTGGCAATCATGGGCTACAAGGCCGTCAAGATTGCCGGCGAAAGACGACTCCTGGACGTCGATCTCGTGCCCGTTGCGGAAGGCATGCGAATATTACCCGAGGACACGCGCGAGTTTGCCCGGCAGGTGCAACAGCTGCCGGACGACCGGCAACGCATGGTGTTGCCGCGTGCGTTACTCAACGCGTTGCGACGCTTCGCCTCGACGCACAACATCCAGGACGTTTCGAGCAGCACGCATACGATCTTCGAATCCGAGGCCGAACGACTCGAATCCGAGCTGTCGATGATCCGCTACATTTCGTGGGCCATCCCGTCCATCGGCTTCATCGGCACCGTGCGCGGTATCGGTGAAGCGTTGGCGCAGGCGGACAAGGCGGTGCAGGGAGACATCGCGGGCGTCACACAGAGCCTTGGTGTGGCGTTCAACTCGACCTTCATTGCGTTGTTGATCAGCATTTTCCTGATGTTCCTCGTTTACCAGTTCCAGCTGACGCAGGAACGGCTCGTCTTCGACAGCGAAGCCTATGTCGACGATAAACTGATCCGGCACATGAAGGCGGACTAGCGTTTCATGAGCCTGCTAGCCGCACACCTGAACGACGCCGGCATCGCGGTTATCAGCGATGCCAAGGTCGCGTACCGGGAGCCGGGTGTTGCGCTGCTGGACGACGATGGCATCGTCACAGGCAATGCGGCGTTCGAGAGTGCGAGATTGAAACCGCGGCGCGTGCAGAACCGCTATTTCATGGCGATGTCGATGGAACCGCTCGGCGACCGTCGATTCCCGCAGATGACCAGTGCCGATCTCGTCAGCCGCCAGCTCGAGCAGGTATGGCGTGAGGCGTCGCACGCCGGCGACCGCCTGGTCGTCGCAGTGCCGGCGTGGCTGGATACATCGCAGCTGGCCCTGTTTCTCGGTATTGCCGCCGAACTCTCGATTCCGATCGCCGGCATGGTCGATGCGGCAGTTGCGGCAACGCGACGGGAGTACCCCGGCGCCGTGGCCGTGCACGTCGACCTCGGCCTGCACGTCGCCGCGCTGTCGCGGCTGGCGCAGCCGGGGCAGGCGCAGCTCGAGCGCAGCGCCGTCGTCGAATCGGCCGGGCTGCTGCCACTGTACGATGCCTGGATTCGCACGATCGCGGACGCATTCGTCAAGCAGTCGCGCTTCGACCCGCTGCACACGGCCGAGACGGAGCAGTTGTTGCAGGATCGTTTGCCGGGCTGGCTGGCGGAGGCGTCAGGCAGGGACCGAATCGAACTCCAGGTCGAATACCGCGCCATTGAACACAGTGCCGTCATCGAATCGCTGGACCTGCAGGCTGCGGCGGCGCCGGTATACCAGCGCATCGTCAGCCAGCTGCGCGCCCTGTATCGCGCCGAAGACCAACCGGCGATCCAGTTATCCGACCGGGCTGCCCGTATGCCGGGACTTGCCGACACGCTACGCGCACGTGTGGGTGGCGAGGTCTTCCTGCTCGAGCCGGGCGCAACGGCGCGGGGACTGCTGGGTCGTTGTCGCGACTTCGAGGTCGGTGACGGCCAGGTCGCACTGGTACGCCAGCTTCCCTGGGACCAGGCGCCCGCAGCGCCGGCCGTTGTCGACGAGAGCAAACACGCCGCCGGCCAGCCGACGCACGTCCTGTTCGAGAATCGCGCATTCTCGATCGGCGAACGGCCGTTGTCGCTCGGCACCCAGCCTGCCGGTGGCGAACGCTGGATCGACCTGGCGCAGGACATGCCGGGCGTGTCGCGACGGCATTGCACGGTCGAACGCCAGAATGGCCAGTGTGTCGTCACGGACTTCAGTCGTTACGGCACGTTCCTGAACGGGCACCGGATCGACGGTTCGGCGGTACTGCAGATTGGCGACCTGATTCGGCTGGGCACGCCCGGCTTCGAGCTTCGGCTGATTACGACGGACGAGAGCGATGGCGCGTAAACGTCGTTCCTACGAGGTGTTCAGCATGTCGTTCCTCGACTGCATGAGCTGTGGCTTCGGTGCGGTCATCCTGTTTTTCATGATCATCAACGCGCAGGTCAAGGAGACCACCGAGCAGGATCCCACCGAACTCATGGCGGAGACCAAGAAACTCGAACTCGAGATTCTCGAAGGACGCAAGAACCTCGTACTGGCAAAGAACACGCGTGAACAACTCGAAGAGGAAGCCGAAGAGGCCGAAGGTCAGATCGAACAGATCATTGCGCTGATTGCGGAACTGCAGGCTGAACTTGCCAAGTACGACAAGGATACGCTGGCAAAAATCGAACGCGTCGAGAAACTGCAGAGCGACATCGAGTCGCTCGAGGAAGAGGTCAAACGCCTGCTTGCGCTGAAGGCGGAAGAGGAAGCCGAGGGCGCGCGCATCCGTGAATTCAAGGGCGACGGCGATCGCCAGTACCTGACCGGGCTGAAACTGGGCGGCGAGCGTACGCTGATCCTCGTCGATCGCTCGGCCAGCATGCTCGACGATACGATCGTCAACATCATCCGGCGTCGCAACATGGGCGATTCGGACAAGCTCAGGGCGGTGAAGTGGCGCCAGGTCGTCTCCAGCGTGGACTGGCTGACGGCACAGTTCCAGCCGGGCAGCCAGTTCCAGATTTACTCGTTCAACAACGAGGCCAGGCCGGTGCTGAAGGGCAGTGAGGGAACCTGGCTGGAAGCAGATGACGGCGCACAGCTCGACGAAGCGATTCGCATATTGCGGCGTACCGTGCCGGAGAACGGTACGAACATGAAAGCGGCTTACGAGGTTGCAGCAAGCCTGACGCCGAAACCCGACAACATCATCCTCCTGGTCGACGGCTTGCCGACGATGGCGGATACCACGACAAACCGCCGCACGATCTCGGGTCGGGAGCGTTTCAACCTGCACCGACGGGCAATTCGTGAACTGCCGGTCGGCGTACCGGTCAATGTATTGTTGTACCCGATGGAAGGCGATTACGACGCGCCGATCGCCTACTGGACGCTCGCGTATTCGACGGGCGGTTCGTTTATGAGCGTCAGTCGCGACTGGCCCTGACCAGCGAGGATTACCGTGCCGAAACGACGTCGTCGCAATGTTGAAGCTTTCAGCCTGTCGTTCCTCGACTGTATCTGCTGTGGTTTCGGGGCGATCATCCTGCTGCTCGTATTGAGCAAGATCTACGAGCCGGTCATTATCGAAAAGACGCAGGACGACCTGGAAAGCCTGATTGCGCTGCTGCAGGAAGAGTTGTTCGAGATACGTGGTGAGACGGCCGTGATCAACCGCGACCTCGACGACGTACGCACGCAGAGCTCCGAGAGCAAGCTTCGGTTGGCGCGGCTGCAGGGCGAGCTGAACAGGGTCAAAGGCCAGTACGAAGCGACGCAGGAAGAATCCGAGTCGATCCTCGACGAAGGCGCGCTGGCATCGGCCAAGCAGCGCCTGACCGAGGAGATGCTCAGGCTGCAGCCGTATTACAAGCGTGCGGACAACGACGCCGTCGCAGGGATTCCGGTCGACAGCGAATACATCATCTTCATCGTCGACACGTCCGGAAGTATGCAGCAGTACAACTGGCGCCGGGCACAGCAGAAGCTGACCGAGACGCTCGAGGTATACCCGCAGGTCAAGGGTATCCAGATCATGAACGACAACGGGAACTACATGTTCTCGCAGTATCGTGGCAAATGGATCCCGGACACACCGGGCCGGCGGCAGGCAATCATCAACACGATGCGCACCTGGCGGCCGTTCAGTGACTCCAACCCGGTGGACGGAATTATCTACGCGATCAGCACCTACTGGCAGCCGGATCGCAAGATCTCGATCTACGTGTTCGGCGATGAATTCAGTGGCCGCTCGGTCGAAAACGTCGTGCGACAGGTCGACGCAGTCAACCGCGAAGGCCCGGACGGCGATCGCCTGGTGCGCATCCACGCGGTCGGCTTCCCGTTCCTGTTCCGCGGCAGCGGCGACATCCCGCCGACCGCGCATCGTTTCTCGCAGCTCATGCGCATCCTGTGCGAGCGCAACGGCGGCACCTTTGTTGCGTTGACGGATTTCCGCGAGTAATCGCGGACGCCACCTTTCGCCACAATTGATCAGCGGCTCGGCATCAGCCGGACCGTGTCCTATCCCGATTGCGCCGTGTAATGGGTCCCAACGGAGGCCCGCTGGTTGGCCTCTGAACGACAGAGGATCAACACCATGCGCAAATTCATTTCAACCATTGCAGCCGTCAGTCTCGTTGCCGGCTTGCCGGTAGCCGCCAACGCGGGTTCGTCGAAACAGGAAACGATCGGTGTCGGCTCCGGTGCCGTCCTTGGCGCCGTCGCAGGCGGGCCGGTCGGCTTCATCGTCGGCGCCGCAATCGGCGCGAAGATCGGTGACAACTTCCACAAGAAAGAGAAAACCATCGACACGTTGAGCACCTCGCTCGATACGTCCAACCGCACGATCGACAGCCTCGAGCGCGACGTAGCGTCCTTGAACGGTGACATCGATACGCTGGGCGGCGAACTGGAGCGACTGCAGCGCATCGCGCACCCGGAAGCGGCCAGCCTGATGCAGGCCGGCATCGCGATGGACCTGCTGTTCCGCACGGACGAGCATGTACTGGCCACGACGACCGGCACGCGACTCGCCGAGCTCGCGAACACGATTGCGTCGATGCCCGACATTCACGTGCAGCTCGACGGCTATGCCGACGAGCGCGGCGATGAGACCTACAACCAGGCGCTGTCACTGAAGCGAGTCGAATTCGTTCGCGACCAGCTGGTCGCCGCCGGTGTCGACCCGGATCGCATCAACGTGCAGGCGCACGGCGAATCGAAAGCCGTTGACAGCACCAGTGACAGCTTTGCACTCGAACGGCGCGTGAGCCTGACGCTGTTCATCGACGGCACGCCGTCGTTCGCATCGAACCCCGACTAAGCTCTCTCCGTGAAAGACCCCTTGGCTCGTTTCGAGCCGCCTCCTGGCCGGTCCTCAGGGACCGGCCTTTTTTGCGCGACCAGTTCCGATATAGTTCGAACAACACGAACAAGCGGAGAGCGAGCTATGGCCGGTGACCTGACGAAACGAAAGTGCAAACCCTGCGAAGGCGGCGTCGAGCCACTGACTGCGGACCAGGCCGGAGCATTGATGAAAGGCCTGCACCCGGACTGGTCGCTGAGCGACGACGGCCTCGAGATTTCTCGCCGTTACACGTTCCCGACCTATGGCCGAACGCTGGCATTTGCCAATGCGGCAGCGTGGATCGCGATGCGTGAAGATCACCATCCGGAACTCGTCATCACGTACTACAACTGCGACGTCACGTATTCGACACACTCGATCAATGGTTTGTCCGACAACGACTTCATCTGCGCCGCCAAAACCGACGCGCTGGTCGACGAGGACAACTAGTGCCGGTGACGCTTGCCGACATCGAGGCGGCGCAGCGCCGGCTTGTCGACGCTGCCGTACGAACGCCGCTGATCGAGAACGACGAACTCAATCGGGTCGCCGCCGGGCGCGTACTGCTCAAGCCCGAGTGCTGGCAGCGCACCGGCTCGTTCAAGATTCGCGGCGCCTACAACATGTTGAGCCAGTTATCGGCAGAGCAGGCCGCCAGGGGCGTGGTCGCGTTCTCATCCGGCAACCATGCGCAGGGTGTTGCTGCGGCGGGCAAGCTGCTCGGCATCCGCACGACCATTGTCATGCCGGAGGATGCGCCGCGCAGCAAACTCGACAACACCCGTCGCCTCGGCGGTGAGATCGTGACCTACGATCGTTATACCGGCGATCGCGAGGCGATCGCCCGCGAGATTGCTGCCGAGCGTGGCACGGCGGTCGTGCCGTCATTCGACCATCCGCACATCATCGCGGGGCAGGGGACCGTCGGCCTGGAAATTGCGCTCGAGCTGCGGGACCTCGGTGTTGAGCCCGACCAGGTGCTGATCTGCTGCGGTGGTGGCGGCTTGAGTTCAGGCAGCGCAGTCGCGCTGCGGGGTCATCACCCGGGCGTGTCCATCCATACCGTCGAGCCGGTGGATTTCGACGATACGGCACGCTCGCTCGAGGAAGGCCGGCGTGTCGGCAACGACCCTGCGGCGCGTTCGATCTGTGACGCATTGCTGACCGAGATGCCCGGCGAAAAGACCTTTCATATCCTGAGCGAATTTGCCGCGGCCGGGCTCGCAGTCAGTGACGACGAAGCGCGCGAGGCAATGCGCTTTGCGTTCCGGCATCTGAAGATGGTCATCGAGCCGGGTGGTGCCGTCGCGCTGGCTGCGGTACTGACCGGCAAGCTTCAGACCAGGGACAGGACAACGGTCGCCGTCATCAGCGGCGGCAACGTGGATCCGGACTTTTTCGCAGAGGTACTTGCAGCCTGACCCGGCTAGGCCGTGCGCTCGGCGTATTGAGCCGAGCGTCGCAGGCGACCGGTCAGTTCGAGGCCTTTCTGGCGACGGTGCTGCCAGCCTTCCAGCCAGTTGACGATACGTTCAACCTCGGCGCGATCCTGCTTGACCCGTGACGGTCGCATGTCGTGCAGCCCCATGCCTTCCTCGGCTGAATGTACGAAGTTTTGACTGTCTCTAAGCACCGCGATGATCGGTATGCCCAGCGAATCGAGGAAACGCATCAGTCTTGCGAAGCTTTTCGTGTGTTTGCGCGTGCGGTTGGCGACGACCGCAAGCTTGCGTTCATTGCGGTTGATTTTCGCGACCAGCAACAGGTCGGCGATGCAGCGCGATACCGCGTGGATGTCCATTGCCGACGGTAAAACCGGCACGAGGATGCTCGAAGCGTCGCGGGTGAGCTCACGAAGGTCGTGGTGGTTCAGGCCGGCGGGTGTATCGATGATCAGTGTCGTCGTATCGCGCGGCACCCTGAGCTGCCAGCTGCGCGTGGCCTGCATCGTCTGCTTGTAGGCGGCAATGCCGTGGATCTCGGGCAGGTCGGCGGGGCGTCGCCCGAGCCAGGCCATTGTCGAGCCTTGCGGGTCGTAGTCCATGACGGCCGGCGACGAGCCGCGGCTGGCGTAACAGGCGGCGATGTTGGTTACGAGCGTCGACTTACCGCACCCTCCCTTCGGGTTGAGGGTGACAATCCGGTTGAGACTGTCGCGTCGCGGTGTGTTGAGCATGCTCCCGGCATCCCGTGCGTCAAATCATGGCCCTGACAATGTTTACCAGGACTGCGCGTAAATCCTTGCGTCAGTTCACATAATACCCAACCGCCGGCAGCAGCGGAAATCAGGGAATCCCTGATTAGCGGCCTGGCGGGGCATTGCTCGAATGCGTGGATTTCGTCACTCGACCAGGGCCGGTGCCGCTCGCCGTGCCGCAACGACTGCAGTGACAGCGACAGAAGCGGCCGCCTTCACCGCGAATTCGCAGGCCACGGAGACTCACGGCTGCCGGCCAGGGTCATCGTCGTCATTGTCGCTCCCGGTCCATTTGTCGAGGCTGTTCAAGCGCAATCCTGCGCGGGGCAGGTGCTGGCTGAAGCTTGCCGCGGACGTCGCTGTCATCGCCTGCCCGGGAATGGTAACCTTGGAAACTGTCGCGGAATCGACGCAATTGCACGGCGCATAAGGCCTTACGTAATAAGGAATGTTGCGATTCCGTTGTAAGTCCGCCACATATAATTAACTATTTGTAACAAACTGTTTGAGAGCCATTTACAAGCGTTACTTGTTCTCGCATTATCGCTCGCTTGGCGATCCGGCAATGCCGGGTTTGAGAGGCGCAAAAGCGCCCGGCCATTCATCTCTAGTATAAGGGGTAGACAATGACAGTCGACGGAAGTCGCGAGCGCCTCGCGCGCCTATTGAGCTCAATCGCTGCTGTACTCGCCAGTATCAGCCTTTTCACCGCCCCCGTTCTTGCGCAGGAAGACGAAGAGTCAGACGACTCGATGGCGCAGGAGCAGGAGCTCGGCCAGGTTGAAGAAGTCATCGTCACAGGCTCTCGCCTGAAGCGCGACACCTTCACCAGTATTTCACCGCTGCAGGTTATCTCCGGCGAGATATCCCGCGAAGTTGGCCTGATCGACGCCAGCTCCATTCTGCAGGAGTCGAGCGCGGCCAGCGGCCAGCAGATCGACCTGACCTTCGGCGGATTCGTTGTCGACAACGGCCCGGCGGCATCAACCGTTGACCTGCGTGGTCTCGGTGCGAACCGCACGCTGATTCTCGTCAACGGGCGCCGTCTGTCGCCGTCTGGCGTCGAAGGCGCGCCGACGTCGCCGGACGCCGGTCTGATCCCGAGTTCGCTCGTGCAGCAGTACGAAGTGCTGCTGGACGGCGCATCGTCGGTCTACGGTTCGGACGCTGTCGCAGGCGTTGTCAACGTGATTCTCCGCAAGGACTTCGACGGTCTCGAGCTCGAAGCGTTTTCGAACGTACCGGCGGCGGGTGACAGCGCCGGCAATGTCAACACGCTCAGCGCTACCTGGGGCTACAACTTTGACCGTGGATTCATCGGCGTCGGCGCAGAGTTCAACGATATCCAGCCGCTGACGCTAGACGATCGCGACTGGACGTCCGGCTGTCGCCGGCACGCGGAGATCACGACCGAAGGCGAAATCCGCACCGAGGATCTCTACTACTCCAATGTTCTCGGCCAGCGTTCGCCCGGTGACTGTGTCGTCACGAGCCTCGCCGGCTACGTGACCGAGCTCGGTCCGCCATCGCTCGGCAGCCTGTTCTACGACCCGAACGGCTCGAATCTCGGAATC
>JAAUYI010039085.1_pt1 | contig 10933 bp, 10 predicted proteins | sample 7278041 | NCBI WGS metagenome assembly JAAUYI01 (sample SAMN14350216, study PRJNA611818) | marine sediment metagenome | isolation source: surface marine sediment (0.6m) | place: French Polynesia: Moorea | collected 2018-08
GATGTTGGCAGAGAGCTCAGTCCGACCGGGCACACCTTCCAAGTTTGCAAGGATGGCCACGGCGAAGCCGCGGTCAGGAAGCAGGTAGAGCATTCCGCTCACTTGAGGCGTAACCCCACCGTGGAATGCCTCCCGCTCTCCGTACCACTCCTCGCCCGGGAAGAGGCCCCAGCCCAGGCCGTACCCTGTCGCCTCGCCGTTGCGTAGGTGCACAGGCTTAATCATCTGCTCGAAAGTCTGGGCCTCGATCAACTGGTGGTTCATTACAGCGATGGCAAAACGTGCCAGATCTTCAGCCGTGGTGATAAACCCACCGGCAGGCAGCTTACTGCTCATGTCTACTGCCCGCGAGTTTTCCAGCTCTCCGTTCTCGGTCATGAGGTACCCTTCCGACCGGCGAGGGATGAGTGCAGCCGGGTCGTCGTCGCGGGTACTTTCCATGCCCGCAGGCTCGAAAACGCGCGCCTGTATGTACGAGAGGAAATCTTGCCCTGTAACTCCCTCGACCACGCAGCCGAGCGTGTTGTAGCCGAAGGTGCTGTACTGGTAAGCCGTCCCCGGCTCAAACTGAAGAGGGTCGTCCTTGAAGATGGCCATTGCCTCGACGACGCTATCATAGTGGACTGTGTTGAAGAGTTCCGCCTCTTCATTAGAACCGCCGTAATGACGGATTCCACTCGTATGGCCGAGCAGGTGTCGTGTAGTGACGGGCCAGCGTTTCTCGGGAAACGCTTCGCAGTATCGCTGCACGGGAACATCGAGGTCGATGCGTCCCTGCTCCGCGAGTTGCATGATGGCCGTCGCCGTCATGGCTTTTCCGATTGAGGCCGTACGATAGGCAGTTGTCGCGGTGGCCGGGACGTGGTTCTCCAGATCAGCCATTCCATAACCGCCGGACCAAACCAACTGCCCATCTATGACAATAGCGGCGGAGAGGCCAGGGATGCGTTCCTGGGTCATTTTGGCTATCAGTAAGCGCTCGACCGCTTCAACGGTGGATTCTTCCACGTCCACCTCTTGAGCACGCAACTGTGTCGTAAAGATCAGTACGACAGCGAGGGGCAGAGCAATTCTCATGTCAATGGGCTTACCTGATGCGACGCGCAACGTCTAGGCTGACAAGAACTCAAGCTTACGGCGCGGTTGTTGCACCTGCAAGAGTAGTGACGGAAGCCCGAGGTGCTTGTTTTGCGCCCTGGGCCACACTCCGATTCCGCATGTGCCCGGCAAGGCGTTTTACTGCTTGAAGCAGTCCGGCTGCATGCGCCTTTTAGATGTCTGCAAATACTGGCATTTCAAAGCCGCCACCTCGCCATAGACTTAGAATAAGTACCGCTTCGTCGCCAGCTGTAATTGAGTGTACCGCATGGGGCCTATGATGCATTACATCACCTGCGTATTTCCAGCGAGCCTGTTTCCCCTCAGTTTCCCACCATACCTGGCCAGCTAGAATCAAGTACAGCTCTTCTGGCGAATGTTTGTGATTGGGATAAGTTACCTTAGGTCCCATCAGCATAATCTCCATAAGTCCCCTAGAGTAGAGTATCGGGCCTTCAACATCTGCAATCGGAAACCAAGCGGTGCCATGAAAGAACTCCGACCCGAGTTCGTCCTCCTGATACGGTTGCCTCCATTGTTGGTCTCGGTAGGATTGCTGAACTGCTTGAACGATGCCAGTTGTTGAAGGAGCTGGTTCGCCGATTTCTAAAACTGAAGACGCTATTGGTAACACAATTGGCTTCAGATGAACGGAAGGTAATTGACCTAATTCAGGGAAATCTCGCTTAAAGGACAGTGCAATATCGCTGTGCACATTTTCCAAGAGGCTTAAGGCTAGTTCGTAGAGCCTTGGGCTAGAGCTGTTATCAAGACGCATAACGTTTCAGATCACCGGGGTTATGCCCCAACCCCGCGTGCCAAGGGTTGCCAACCACAGCGAAGCAAGCGCAACTGGGAAAGCCACAGAAAACACTGCAAAGACTTACGGCCAAGGCTTCTGGCGTGATCCAAGGCTGATTCGCTTCTCATCGGAAGCGTGGTACGTTTCTCCGCTTCTCAGCCCCGATCGCACGATCGGGAGTACGAAGCTTGTGCGCTGGACCCTTGTTAGCTCGAGTCGCTCGACAACCCCGTCGGCGGCTCGGGTTGCTCAGCCTGCTCCGGCGCTTCCATCTCCATCTCGCCCGCAGGCTCTTCAGCCTCGGCGGATTCCAGCACCGGTGCTTCTGGCTGCTGCGCCGGCTCCGGCGGTGCCAGACCGCCCATGCTCGACTCGCAGCTCCAGCCGTTGCTGGTCAGCATCGCAACGAACTCTTCGGCCTTGCGTTCGCAATAGCCTTCTTCGTTCTGCGCGCTCCACAGCACCTGCTGCTCGCCCGGCGCCTCGGTGTCCTTGTAATAGTGCACCTCGCACGGCACCGACTGGCCCGGTTCAGACAGGATCTCGACGCGGCGCTTCATCTCACCGTACGAGCAGCTGTAAGACTGCGCGTCGGCAAGCGCTGCGCCCGGCATCAGAAATAACGCGGTTACAAACGTGATGAGTCTTTTCATGACATCCCCTTATTGTTGTTGCTAGTGAGTATAGCAACGAGAATCCGGAATGCTTCAGGTGTGAGCGCGGTACACCCGCATCATTCGGAAAGCCTGGCATTGCGGGCAGCGCATCAGGCGTCGCGGCGTACCGCGTGCCTTGTATCGCACGCCGCCGGCGTCCCATACCGAGATCTCGAAATCGCAGGACGGGCACTTGACCATCCAGGTCTTCGACTCGGCCTCGATGTCTGCCGCCAGCTTCGGCGCGATGCGCCGGATTGCGCGTCGCCACCGTGGCATCAGCCGAGGCTCCGGATGCCCACCGCGTCGCGGATCTGGTCCAGGTACGGCACCGAGATCTCGCGCGCGCGCTCGGCACCCTTCTTCAACTCGGCCTCGACTGCGCCCGGGTCCGCGATCAACCGTTCGTACTCGTCGCGCGCTGGCTTAATGTGCTCATTGAGGTATTCGAACAGCAGCTGCTTCATCTCGCCCCAGGCAATACCCTCGGCATATCGTTCCGCGATCGCCTGCGTCTCTTCCGGCGTCGCGAATGCCTTGTAGATGTCGAACAGCGTACTATCGTCCGTGCCCTTGGGCTCGCCCGGCTCGAGGCTGTTGGTCTTGATCTTCATGATCAGTTTCCGAAACGGCTTCTCGTCGGCAAACAGCGGGATCGTGTTGTTGTAGCTCTTCGACATCTTGCGGCCGTCGAGACCCTTCAATACGGCCGTGTCTTGGCCGATCACCGGCTCGGGCAGCACGAACACGTCGCCGTAGTGGTGATTGAAGCGCTGCGCGATATCGCGCGCCATCTCGACGTGTTGTTTCTGGTCGCGGCCCACCGGCACCTTCGTCGACTTGAACATCAGGATGTCGGCCGCCATCAGGATCGGGTAGCTATACAGCGCCATCGTGATTCCCTTGTCCGGGTCCTTGCTGCCGCGCTCCTCGTTCGCCTGCACCGACGCCTTGTAAGAGTGTGCCCGGTTCATCAGGCCCTTCGCCGTCATGCTGGTCAGTATCCAGGTCAGCTCCGGGATCTCCGGGATGTCCGACTGCCGGTAGAAGAACGCGTACTCGGTATCGAGACCGAGCGCAAGCCATGCGGCCGCGATCTCCAGCGTCGACTGCTTGATCTTGTCCGGGTCCTCGTTCTTCGCCAGCGAGTGATAGTCCGCCAGGAAATAGAAGTGTTGCGTGGTCAGGTCCTTGCTGGCCTCGATGCCCGGGCGGATCGCACCGACATAGTTGCCGATATGCGGCGTCCCGGTCGTCGTGATACCGGTCAGGTAAACGTCTTTGCTCATCGTGCTAGTAGCCGGCTGCCTGGCCGTCCTTCCTGCTTTCCGACGCGCCATAGTACACGCCGTTCTCCGCATCCCACAGTATGCCCTGGTAGCCGCCAAAACCGCCCGTGACGTCGCGAATGTCGTGACCCAGCGCCTCGAGCTGCTCACGCGTGTCCGCGCCGATTCCGCTCTCGATCGCGACGTAGCCGCCGTCGCTCATGACCTCGCCGGTGGGCTGCGAAGAGCCCCGGTGCCGCACGCGCGCCGCGTCACCAGCCTCCTGCAGGTTCATGCCGAAGTCGCGCATGTTCACGATCACCTGTACGTGCCCCTGCGGCTGCATCGCACCGCCCATCACGCCGAAGCTTAAGAACGGTTTGCCGTCTTTCATGACGAAGGCCGGGATAATCGTGTGGAACGGCCGCTTGCCGGGCTCCAGCGCATTGGCGTGCTCCGGGTCGAGGCTGAACGCCATGCCGCGGTCGTGCAGCACGAAACCGAGCTCGGCCGGCGTCATGCCCGAACCCATGCCGTAGTAGTTGCTCTGGATCAGTGACACCATGTTGCCGTCGCCGTCCGCCACGGTCAGGTAGATCGTGTCGCCGTCCTCCGGCGGGTTGCCCGGCTCGTAGGCTTTAGCCGCCTTGTCCATCGAGATCAGCTTGCGCCGCTCGGCCGCGTACTCTTTCGAGATCAGCCAGTCCACCGGTACGTCCGCAAACTCCATATCCGCATAAAACTTCGCGCGATCCTCGTACGCCAGCTTCTTCGCTTCCACCAAAAGGTGGATGTACTCGGCGCTGCCGTAGCCCATCGACGCAATGTCATAGCCTTCCAGGATGTTCAGGATCTGCAGCGCCGCGATACCCTGCCCGTTCGGCGGCAACTCGTACACGTCCCAGCCGCGGTAGTTCGTCGACACCGGTGTTATCCACTCGGACGTGTGCGTTGCCATGTCGTCGTAGCGCAGCAAACCGCCGTGCTCGATCATGTACGCATCGATCTTCTTCGCGATCTCTCCTTTATAAAAGGCATCGCGACCGCCCTCGGCGATGATGTCGTAGGTGTTGGCCAGGCGCGGGTTCTTGAACACGTCACCTTTTTGCGGCGCGCGGCCATTCGGCATGAACGTGTCGGCAAAGCCCGGGTAGTCCTTCAGCCGCTCCACATTGCTGCCAAAGGCCTGGCCAATGATCTCCGTCACCGGGAAGCCATTGCGCGCGTACGCCGTCGCCGGCGCGAGGATGTCCTTCATCGGCAATCGCCCGTAACGCTCGTGCAATTCGAACCAGCCGTCTACGGCGCCCGGCACACTCACGGGCAGCGGCCCGAACGCGGGGATGCTGTCCAGGCCGTTTTCGCGGAAATACTCGATTGTCTTCAGCGCCGGCGCGCGACCCGAGGCATTCAGCCCGGTCAGTTCCTCGTTTTCCGCATCCCAGACGATCGCAAACAGGTCACCGCCGATGCCGCAGCCGGTCGGCTCCATCAGCCCGAGCGCGGCATTGGCCGCAATGGCCGCGTCGACCGCACTGCCGCCGGCTTTCAGGATGTCGAGCGCAATCTGCGTCGCCAGCGGGTGGCTGGTCGCGGCCATGCCGTTCGACGCCATCACCTCGGAGCGGGTCGCAAACGGCTGGCCCGTGGCCCGGTCGCCGCCTTCAGCCGGCATCGCCGCAAGGCCCGTGAGAAATGTGATCAAAATCAGACATGTGTATCGTCGCATCGGCGTCGGCCCTCGATGGAAGGCGCCCAATAATGCCCGCTCGGCGGCCCGAATGAAACAGGCCGACGGCTCGAACCGCCCCGTCCCGGCCGGTATCATCGGGGTTATGGGTTTCGACTATTCCGACAACAACAAGGAACTCGGCCGGCTGTACCCGGCGCACATCGAGACGATCAAGGAACGCCACGACGACGCGCTCGAAAAAGCCGGCGCCGCGCATGCCGTGATATTCTCGGGCGCGCCGCATCTCGTGTTCCTGGATGACAACTACTACCCGTTCCGCGCCAACGCCCACTTCGTGAGCTGGCTGCCGCAGACGGACCTGCCGTTTTCCTATGTCGTGCACACACCGGGCGAGAAGCCGGTGCTGGTGTATTACCAGCCACACGACTACTGGCACGTCGTACCTGACGCGCCCGACGGTTACTGGACCGCGTCGTTCGACATCCGCATTGTGCATTCGCTCGACGACGTCCCCCAGCATCTGCCGGAAGATCGCGAGAAGTGCATCCTGATTGGCGAGGTGGACGACGAGGCGCATGCGTTCGGCATCGAACGTATCAACCCGGTCACTGCGATCAACATCCTGCACTACGCGCGCGGTTCGAAAACGCCGTACGAACTGGCGTGCATGCGGCTGGCGTCACGCCGCGGTGCAAGCGGTCATGTCGCGGCCGCCGACGCATTCCGAAACGGTGCTTCGGAGTTTGCGATCCACCAGGCGTACTGCAAGGCCGTGAGCCTGACCGATCGCGAGCTGCCCTACGACAATATCATTGCGCTGAATGAACACGGCGCGGTGTTGCATTACACCAATCTCGACCGCGCAGCGCCCGCCGACATGCGTTCGTTCCTCATCGATGCCGGCGCGCAGGTGCATGGTTATGCGTCGGACATCACGCGGACTTACTCAAACGGAAATGCAGATTTCGAAGCCCTCATCCATGCCATGGAAGCGCTCCAGCGCGAAGTCGTGTCGCGCGTCCGCGCCGGCATCGACTATCGCGAGCTGCACATCGACACGCATCGCCTGCTTGCCGGCGTACTCGTCGATGCAGAGCTCGCCAGCGGCGATCCCGACACGCTGCTCGGCACCGGCGTCACGTCCGCGTTCCTGCCGCACGGTCTCGGTCACCTGCTCGGCATCCAGGTGCACGACGTCGGTGGCTTCATGGAGAACGAAAGCGGCACGACCATCGACCCGCCGAGCGGCCACCCGTTCCTGCGGCTCACCCGCGCACTCGATGAAGACATGGTGCTGACGATCGAGCCGGGCCTCTACATCATCGACATGCTGCTCGACAATCTGCGCGGTTCTCAGGCAGAAGCCCACGTCAACTGGACGACCGTCGACCGCTACCGACCGTTTGGCGGCATTCGTATCGAAGACAACGTGCGCGTGCTTGCCGACGGCTGCGAAAACCTGACCCGCGACGCGTTCGCCACCCTCAACTAGTCGTCACACCAGCGACGTTCTGTCATGCCGGCGTCACGCATGCCTGCAATGCTTTGCCCCACGCCTGTGCACAGCAGACCGCGCGTCGGGCCAGCGTGGTGCAGTCACACCTTGCACCACCTTGATGCGCCGGGAAAAACTCAATTGAAACAATCTTTTGCAGAGGGCGGCCGCGCATTGGATCGAAACGCAGGCTGGTACGATTTATGCAGTAACAGTCGTAACTATGATTTCCGATCGCCCAACGCTGACCACCGCCGGCCTCGAGCCGGTGCTTGCGCGCGCGTGCGGGCTTGATTCCATGCCGACCAGAAACAACAACATCTCGCTGCGCGGGCTACGCACCTTTTGCGTGGCGGCGGAGCTCGTCAGTTTTCGTGAAGCGGCGGATCGTTTGTTCATCACGGCCTCGGCTGTCAGTCACCAGATCAAGAACCTGGAAGACGAGCTGGGCCAGCGCCTGTTCGACCGCAACAGCCGGTCATTGAGCCTGTCGGCGGCGGGCAAGGCCCTGTACGCCGACGTTGCGCCGATCATTGCCGAGCTGGACGACATCGCTTCAAAACACAAGCACGTTGCCACTCGCAAGGCGCTGCGCATATCCGTGCAGCCGTTTTTCGCAAGCGAATACTTTGTTCCGCGCCTGTCCGAATTTGCAGACGCAAACCCGGATATCGACATCAAGCTCGACACCAGCGACGAGTCGCCCGAGAAACATCCCGGCAATGCAGACGCGTCCATTCGCGTATTCCGTTCCGCGCCGGCCAACCTGGTTGCGGACCGTCTGTTCCCGTTGCGCCTGGTACCGGCCGCATCGAAGGCATTCAAGAAAGCGTTGCGCGTCAAGGCGGGCAGGGTCACGAGCGACTTTCCGCTGATCGTGCACGACACGCGGCCGATGGCGTGGAAACAGTGGGAAAAAGTGTCGCGCATCGAGCTGCCGAAGGACTCGAAAACGACACGTCTCGATTCGATGATCGCGGTTGCGCGTGCTGCGGAACGTGGCCTCGGTGCGGCGCTCGTGCCGGTGGACCTGAGTGCGTCGTGGTTCGAGTCCGGCGACCTCGTCAAACTGTTCGATCACGAGTTGGTAACAACCGACGCCTACTATTTCGTTTGCGATCACGGCGTGGCCAAACATGATCCGATCCGTCGCCTGCGGTCGTGGGTGTTACAGAGTTTCGGTGAAGAACAGTGAATTTTTTTCACTTATCAGGAGACATTTTTTCGTTTGTGGCTTCGGGCAGGCAGCCCTATCGTTTGCGCCGACGATGTGCGATGTGCATGTCGTCAGTCAACGAACTGGCTAACTCGCTTGGAGGCCAATCATGAACAAACTACGGAAGATCGTTCACAACAAGGCAGGCATGCGATCGGCTCTGATGCTGCTTCTGGCAACTGCATCGGTTTCGGTAGCCGCTGCCCACGAGACGGATGACGCGGCCCAGTACACCATGACCGTTATCAGCGACACGGCGTACGGCGGCAGAGTCATCAAGGGCGACTACGAGAAGGCGATCGAAAAGATCACTTCGAGCCGTCGTCCGGGCGACCGGTTCTCGACCGCCACCAACCTTTGTGTTGCATACACGAAGTCAGGTGACATCGAGAATGCGCAGGAAGCGTGTGGCGTCGCACTGGCGCTGATCGAAGGGCGCCAACTCGAGCTCTCGAAAAGCCGCCTCGACGACTACTACGAGCAGCGTTTGCTGCGCGTACACCTCGCCCTGGCGCTGTCGAACCGCGGCGTGCTGCACGTCATCAATGGCGACACAGAGTCTGCCCGCAACGACTTCGAGGCCGCGCTGGAACTCAGGGCCGGTGTCTCCGCCCCGGCAGAGAACCTCGCTCGCCTCGACAGGGAAGCCTGATACTGCGTTTTAGGCTGCAAGACGGTCATTGAATCCCCCGGACAAGGTAGTCCGTCGATGACCAACCTGGGTGACCCGCCATTCCCCCCTGGCGGGTCGCCCGTTTTTTTATCCGCCGTTATCGTTGTTCTTCGTTTTCTTGGACTTGCCGTTCGCCCTGGCTTTCAGCTCGCGTTTGACCCGCTGCCCTTTGCGTTCGAGCATCGGCCGCGCGGCCCGGCCCAGCCCGGGGAACAGGTAGGTCAGCGTTGTCAGGATACCGCTCGAGCGCGGCATCGACTGTTCGCGCACGGTGTTACCACACAGGTCGAGTATTGCCTGCGCAACTTCCCTTGCGGTGCTGATAGGCTGCGAGAATGTCAGGTCCGACACCTGGTCGACGTCCGACATGATGAAGCCGGTGTCAATCGGTCCCGGTGACACCACCGCCAGCTTGACGTTGGTGCCCTTCAGCTCTTCAGCGAATGCGTAAGTAAAGGCGCGCAGCCCGAACTTGCTCGCCGAGTAGGTGGCACTCCCCGGCACCGGTGTGCGCCCGGCCAGCGATGCAACATTGATGATCGCGCCGCCGCCCGATTTTTCGAGGTACGGCAATGCAAGACGAGACAGCATGATCGGCGCCTTCAGGTTCACGTCGATCATCTTGCCGAGGTCGTCGGCGCTCACGCTTGCAACGGGACCGCGCTGGTGAAAGCCGGCATTGTTGACCAGCACATCGATGCGACCGAACTCGAACTCGGATTTCTTCAACAGGTCGGAGCAACCGTCAACCTCCGACACGTCCATTGCAAAGATCTCGACGCGCGACTTGTCGCGCAGCTCTTCGGCGATGGCTTCGAGTTTCTTTTTGCCTCGTGCAACCAGCATCAGGTTGGCACCGGCTTCAGCGAAAAGGCGTGCAGCTTCGGCGCCCACACCGTCGGATCCGCCCGTGACAATCACGGTCTTGTCTTTGAAAATCATGCGCGGAGTGTATGCGAACCCGGTCGGTCACGGCCAGCGGCGAGGCGGCCGGGTGGTGTGGCTGGCCTAGAAGCCGATGTAGCTCTTGAGCTTGCGCCAGAGTGACGACTCCCAGCCGTAGACCTCGAGTTGCTCGGGGTCGAGCTTGGATTCCGGGATCTTCGTGGGCGCATCAGCAGCGTCATTGGCGGCGACGTCTTCCGGCCGCATTTCGAGATTGCCGTGTTTGCCGTCGGCGGACTCCGTCAGCCCGTCCACGGCCAGGCTCAGGTACGGCAGCACCTCATCGTCGACGATGTCGTCCAGGAATACCGCGTCGGGGTCGAACGCTTCGCTCGACAACACGACGCAATCGTCAAAAGCACTGTCCTTGCTCAAGTCCCTGGATCCTGCTGGTGGCACGGTCCTTTACTGTAATCACCCGGCAGACTTCAGGCTGTGAGCCGACTCACAGGACGGGAAAGCGCCTTTTTCAAGTAAATTCATGGGCTTGTCATAATGCCGACGGATCCTGCGTTGATTATGTCAAGGATATCGCCAGGTGAAGCCCGGGTGCGGCACCCGCCTGATTTTGTAAGGAATTGTCTCGGCAAGGGTTTTTGGCGGTCATTCCGGTAAAATATGCGGTCCGCTACACGCCACCAGGCCATCCCGAATGCCCAGCCCGACCCAAATCGTACTCATTGCCACCGCTTGCCTGCTCACGCTGTCTGCGTGTAGCAAGGAACAGGCAACCGAGCGTCGCGGGGGCTTCGGTGCGGCACCCAGGGTCGTGACCAGCCTCGTCGACATGCAGCCGCTGGTCGACGAAATCGAGGCACTGGGCACGGCCCGCGCCAATGAATCGATCGAAATCCGGCCGCGCATCGCAAGCCTGGTGGAAACGATCTACTTCGAAGAGGGCCAGACGGTCGAACGAGGCGACCTGCTGGTCGAGCTCGAAAACAGTGAGATCGTTGCCGGCCTGGCGCTCGCCGAGGCCTCGCTGTCGGAAAGCCAGAGCCTTTATAACCGCAGCAAAAGCCTGGCGTCGACCCAGGCGATCTCGGCCTCGAACCTCGAAGAGCTGCTGGCACAGGTCAAAGTCGAC
>JAAUYI010051241.1_pt1 | contig 10930 bp, 8 predicted proteins | sample 7278041 | NCBI WGS metagenome assembly JAAUYI01 (sample SAMN14350216, study PRJNA611818) | marine sediment metagenome | isolation source: surface marine sediment (0.6m) | place: French Polynesia: Moorea | collected 2018-08
CATATGATGCCGCCGACTTGTTGCTGGCCACCCTATCGAAGGTGATTACCCGGCAGCTTGACGGTACGCTGCATATAGGACGGAAGGAATTGCGGACAACCCTATATGCGACCAAGGACTATCCGGGCGTGTCCGGCACCCTGTCATGTGACGCGTTTGGCGATTGTGCCGATCCTGTTTTCAACGTCCTGCGGTTGGATGACCCCGATCGAGGCGTCGCCGGATTGCTCTCCAATGTGATGTTCACCTCCACTCCGGAGAACAGCGAATAAAAATGATAAAGATACAACACCTTATTCATTATTATAAAACCATGAGCATCTCCACCCGATTCAGCTTGGGAATCGGGTTGCTCTTGGCATTGATTGTCACCATTTCGCTTACAGGGTATCTCTCAATTTTTTTTGTCCGCAGCGCTGAAAACGCCATTGAGGTCAGCACGAACATACAACGCATGGTTTTGGCCATGGATCGTGGCATGGAAAAAGCCCGCCGGCTGCACGCCGATTTTTTTCTGCAATACCCCACCATAGGTTTGGTCAAGGCACATGAACGATATGCTCAGGCGTCAGTGCGGCAAGTCGCCCAGGTCATCAACACGAGTCGAAAATTGAAAGATTTACTGGTGCAATCTCCGGTCAGTGAAGCCCTTCTCCAGGCCAGGGTAGACTTAAACCTCTACCTCTCATCGGCCAAGCGGTTCGCAGACACATCAATCCGATCTGTGGAACTGGTAACGGATCTGGCAGCCCCCGGTCGCGGGTTGGAGGCGCAACTAGACCAACATATGGAAGCATTACGCAAAGAGATGACGTCTGGTGCATTGACAGGATTATACACAGTGATGCACTCCCATGTCCAAGACTACCGCATCAATCGCCAGCGCTTCTTAATGCAGTCCGCCTTCAATGCAGCTTTCCGATTGCAACGGGCCATTGAAAGCCGCGCAGACAGCAACGCACTGCAAAGGCAGCGCGTGGACGATTTGCTGGCGCGGTTTTTTACCACAGCGGAAAAAATCTTGACCGTCGACACAGCCATAAAGTCCAAGTTCAACGACTTCGCCTTGCAGGCTAAAGCGATCGAACAGATTTCAACCGCCCTCATTGATTTGGCCAACGCAAATGTCCAGAAAGCACGTGCCAGGATTGACCGGGCCAATCAAGCCGCCATTGGAATTATGGTCGCCATCACCCTGCTTGGGCTGGTACTTGCGGTCTACATTGCACGGGTTTTGAATACCAGCATCACCCAACGGGTCGCCAGGTTGACAACCGCCGCCGGAAAAATCCGAAAGGGCAACCTCAATGCCTTTGCCGACGAACGCGGCCAGGATGAACTGAGCGAACTGGCCCATACGCTCAACGTAATGGCATCGCGGATCAAAGGTTTGGTCGATCACCTGGAACTCAAGGTATCCCAGAGGACAAAAGAATTGGAGGAAAGCCGGCGTCGCTTTCGGGACCTTTTTGAACACTCCAGCAGCGGCGTCGCCATATTCCGGCCGGTGGACGAAGGACGAAATTTCATCTTTGAGGATATCAATAAGGCGGTTGAAACCATCGAACACGTTAAGCGCGAAAACGTTGTCGGCAAAAGGGTAACGGAAGTATTTCCGGGGGTAGAAGATTTCGGACTCCTGGAAGTATTTCGCAAGGTCGCCAAATCCGGGGAGTCTGCCCGGCACCCCCTCAGGCTCTATACGGATGACCGTCTCGAGGGTTGGCGTGAGAACTCGGTCTATAAACTGCCCTCAGGCGAAATCGTGGCCATCTACGATGACCTGACTGCCCAGAAACAGGCTGAAATGGAGAAAAACACCATGGAGCGTCAGTTGCACCAGGCCCGCAAAATGGAAGCCATTGGCGTCCTGGCTGGCGGCATCGCCCATGATTTTAACAATATCCTGGGCATTATCCTGGGAAATGCAGAGTTGGCCATCAACGATGTGCCCGCGTGGAGCCCGTCTGCGCAAAATCTGGAAGAGATCCGCACCGCCAGCTTACGAGCCAGAGACGTTATCCGTCAATTGCTGAGTTTCAGCCGCAAAACAGAGCCAAAAAAACAGCCGGTGTCCGTCATTCCGCTGATCAAGGAATCTCTAAGTCTTATGCGGGCTTCTATCCCTGCCGACATTGTGATTGAACAGGCGTTATCTGAAAATTGCGGCGCCATCGTGGCGGATCCGACCCAGATCCATCAGGTGATCATCAATCTTTGCACCAATGCTGCCCACGCCATGGAAGGCACCGGCGGAACACTTCATGTCAGCGCCGAGAGAATCCAGATCAACGGCTCAAAGGCCGACCCGTTCCCGAGCGCTGCACACGGCGCCTACCTTCAATTGACGGTCATTGATACCGGAAAGGGCATGTCGCCGGATATCAAACGCCGCATATTCGACCCCTATTTTACCACCCGTGATGTGGGTAAAGGCTCCGGCATGGGTTTGGCCGTTGTCCATGGAATCGTTAAAAATCATGGCGGTGCGATTGCCATTGAAAGCGAGCCGGGTAAAGGCAGCACTTTTAAAATTCTTTTTCCAGCGGCTGACCCGGATTGCAAGGTGGAGGAGGCCAAGCCCAATCCTGTCATCACCGGAGGCAATGAAAGAATTCTCATTGTCGATGATGAAACAGCTCTGTTGGAAATGATTGAAAGCTTTCTGATTCGCCACGGCTACATTGTGAAGGCCACCAACGATCCGGCAACAGCCTTGGATCTTTTTAGCGCCAGCCCCGAAGAATTCGACCTGGTCATTACCGACATGACCATGCCGAATATCAACGGGGTCGAACTCTCAAAAAAAATCAACCTTATCCAGCCAGAGGTACCCGTCATCCTCTGTTCGGGCTACAGTGACGCCATCAATGCGGAGAAGGCCATAGAGATGGGCATCCGCAGCTATGTTGAAAAACCGGTAAAGCTCAGTGTCCTGGAAAAGCGCATCAGACAAGTACTCGACAACCCCCAGCCCAATATGAGCAATTAGAATCTAATCTTCTCGGCGTTTGCCAAACGGGCACTCACTGAAGCCCTCCAACTGTCTATTGCTATGGCATCAGCCATTGCCACGGCCATGTGTCGGCAGGCCGCCAATCGTTGACGGCCCAGACCATTTAAACAAGCCGGGCAGTTGGTGATCAATTGAGCAGGGGAAGCGGCGATATCGGCCATGCCGGTCAAAGATACCCGTTTGCGCTCAAACATGGCAGCAGAGATATCCGGTCGGCTCAATGATAAGGTTCCAGCCTCTGAGCAGCAATGGGGGCTGAGCGAGACGTTGTCGGTGGCCATTTGCTGCAGCAGGGTCACCCCTTGCCCTTCAAGTGAGTCGTGGCAAGGTTGATGATAGATAAGTGATCCAGGCAACACAATTTCGAGGCCGCGGGACAATACGAAGTGGACGACATCCATCAGGGGCGCATTGAAAATCTCCGATATGCCGACCCGCATCAACGACTCTCGGCAGGTACCGCAGCTGACAACGCAGCCGTCAAAATCTACGTGCCCCAGCATGGATCGAATTTGATTAAAAATGATCGAGTTATGCAACTCCTGCTGGTAGCTCAAGTCTGTTTCTGCATTGGCACGGGCGGGATACCCGCAGCAAAGGTATTTGGGCGGCAGTACCACGCGGATACCGCTTTGCAATAGTAAAAAAATGGATGCCAGACCGATATCCGAATGAAGCCGTTCAGACCCGCACCCCGGAAAATAGAGTACGCTTCCTTGGGAATTATCTTCCGGATAGATCACCACTGCCTGGTTGGCGTCATGGGAAGGCATTACTGCGGCCATGGGTCTGGCTGCAATGGGGGGTGACGGTGCGTACAATGGCGCAAAAAGCTTGGAGCGTTTTCCGTTGCGGTTTATAAATCCGCCCACCAACCGTGCACCAGTGCGCTGGGCCGCTCCTCCCCACTGGAGAATTGTCCGGCGCATCAAAACATTCTTCATGGACCGGCGCGACGCCAGGTATCCCAGTACCATGCGTGTCGGCAGTGCGGTTCGCTTTGCCTGCCGCGACGCAAGAACTTCGCGTTCCAGAATGGTGACTTCTCCGGTATCGATGTTAACCGGGCATGGTACGAGGCATTTATGACAAAGGGTACAGTGGTCAGCCAGTTCCCCCAACCATTTCAGGGGCCGCAACCCCACTGCCCGTGATCGCTGGGCATCGTATAGCAGCGCCTCGATAATACCCATCAGCGCCAGGTTCTTATTGCGGGGGTGATAAAAAAGATTGCTATCCGGAGAAAAGACACAGCAGTTGGTTTTGCAACGGCCGCAACGAACGCATTGGGAGATTTTTTCGGCCAACTGCTCCAGGCGGCCATAACGCAATATCCGCGCCTCCAACTCAATCAGATTAAATGAGGGAGTAAAGACGTGATCGGCAATTCCGGGGTTGGTCAGCTTACCGGGGTTGATCAGATCATTAGGGTCTGCGGTTTGTTTATAAGCCTTGAATTCAGTGAGAAGTTCGGCATTCAGGTGTTTGATTTTGGTAAATCCAATGCCGTGTTCACCGCTTACCACACCTTCCAGTGCAGCCGCCTTTTCCATAATCACATCGGCCACTTCAGCAGCACGCCGCATCATCTCACGATCATTGGAGAAGACAGGTATGTTAACATGTACATTTCCGTCTCCAGCATGCATATGGGTAGCCACCACGATACGCCGGCTGCGGATCTCCGCAACATCGCGTTCAATCTCTGAACGCACCTTGCTAAAACCGCGCAGCAGTTCAGCCATGGACTGATTCACCCGCGTCAAGTGAGTTTCCGATCGAAGATGCTCCCGGCCGGCCAATCGGATCTGCTCCAAGGCCTCTTTAAGCAGTTGCCGGGCCCTGGGCAGCTTGGCGGAGAGCCATTCTGGATCCTCTAACGGCTCGGCCTTCTCCAGATAGGAATTCAGATGCCAGACAACCTCTACCTGGTTGCTGCGCTCTTCTTCGATGTTGAGGTCATCCACAAACGATGCAAAATCGGCCAGGGCCTTAATTGGCAGAACAATGTCTTCATTGAGTTTAAAAGCATTGGTGCGGGCGGCAATAGCACCCAAACGTTTCCGATCGCGCCAGAATCGAATTGCTTCCTGGGTATCCCGGGCCACGGCCATGAAGGTGTTCGGGTAGGCGGCCAACAGTCCCCTCAGGCGCACCAGACCGTTGTCGACCTGCTCGGCCGTGTGGCCGACGATATCAATGAGCAGCACTGCTTTGGGGCTTTGGCTGCGGGGCGCTTTGGCTTTGTAGTCGATGGCCTGAACATACTCTTCATCAAAATGTTCAAGGGCCATCAGGGCTTCTTGGCCTCGGTCAACGAAGGCCTTGGAGATCTGAGCGATGACCAGGCCGGCCTCATCCATATCCTCTCCGAAAAATTCAAGGCAAACCGTGCCTTGATGCGCGTAAGCTTTGTGAAGCACAAAAACGGCGGAGGTGATGATGCCGTCGGTGCCCTCCTTTTGGACACCGGGAAGACCCTCAAGGGCCTTATTGGTAATATCCTTGCCCAAACCGGGTTTGCGCAGCTGCGGTCCTTTGATGGAGATCTGGTTTACAATTTCACCGGTTGCGGTATCGGTGACTGAAAAAAGTATGGTCTCATCAGCACCAATCCGTCGGCCGGTGGGGTAAAGACGCTTAACATCCATCAGACGACCGCCGGGAACGGCAATTTGGAATCGGAGCAGGTTGTCGATGGCCGTACCCCACAGTACGGCCCGCTTGCCGCCGGCGTTCTCGGCCACATTCCCACCGATGGTGCAGGCCCAGGCAGAAGTCGGATCCGTCGCAAATACCAGGTTGTCCTTTTCAGCCGTCTGCATGGCTGCTTCGGTGATGACCCCTGCCTCCAGCTCAAGTGTGGCCAATTCCAGTGAGCTGCCGTCGGCCTGATCGAATGTTTCAGTTTTGATGTCGCCGATACGGTTCAATTTTTCGGTGTTGATGACCACAACATCTGCAGCCACCGGTACGGCCCCTCCGGTAAGACCGGTGCCTCCGCCCCGCGGGATTACCTTCAGGCCGAGCTCATCAACGGCCTGGAGCAGCAAGGGCACTTGTGCCGCTTCATGGGGGCATACCACCGCCGCGGGCAAGTGCAGTCGCCAATCTGTGGCATCGGTGGCATGAGAAGCTACGGTAAATGGGTCGAAATATACATTCTGCTGTCCCACAATGGCGCCCAGTTTGGTTCGAATCCGCTGTCTGGCATGGGATGCGTCGGCCACTTCATCCGACAGTGTTTCCAGTCTTTTCGAACACTTATTTAGCACCAGATTTAAATCGGGCTCTTTGGTCCCCCGAAGGGCAATAAGGTTTAGGTCCCTTCGCACAGCTTTAAAAAATTGTTTGCGGCGCTGCCGGTTGTCAATCAACTCCTGATATAGAAATGGATTGCGGTGATGGATAAAAAGATCACCCACAAAGCGCATCAATAGCCGCCAGGAGCGTCCCGTTTTACGTTTGAACACCAACCGTTCAAGGGCAGCCAAGGTATCGGCGCCCAACAACAGTGCAAATATTCGCCGGTCATCAGCCGACGTGTAATTATAGGGGATCTCTCTATTGGGAATTCCGGGCATTTTACGGGTAACCCGGCTGCGATAAAAGCGGCCGGTTATGACTCCTTATTGCACTTAGAAACTTTTAAAGGGGATCAAATGCCATGTTTTGGGCGTTTTGACAAGGGATGGGTATTATATGGACGCTCAGCGCCCCAAAGATATAACGGATCAACATCCAAATAGAAAGGGATCCGGATCAAGACGAGGGTATCCTCGTGGGCTGGATTTGGTTAAGGATCTACCTAATTATCCATTATGATAATCCATTATTGGCTCCATACCGACTTTGCCCCCATCATACATCCCCATGGCCGAGGAGTTGCATAGAAACATGGGATCGTTACGGTTGCCATGCTGTATTCATCGCCATATTGATAAAGGCGGTTTTATTGAATGCCAGGGTAAAGCGGCGGGGCATCTGTTTGCAAAACCTTATACTTTTGAGAAGGTTATGGCGAAGCCGGTGCTGTTCTTCCACTTGACGCGTCCCGAGCGCTTAACATGCCTGCCGCCATCTGTGAAGGGAATGCTGAGTGTCACCACATCTCCCTCCCAAAGTTGGTCTGCATGCTTGCTCATGATGAAAGCGCCACCAAGGCTGATGTCTTTCAAGCATCCTTGAAATATTTTTTCATCAAGTGCAAATACGATATCGACATCGTAATATTTGCGCTCATATCTTCGGTTGTAACCATGAGAAAGTGGATTGGGCTGCATACGTGCTGCGAGAGTTTGCATTAATTTGACCTTTCAAAGTTCATCATGACAATTCATTCCCGGTTTTATGCGGGATCTCATTTCCTAAAAATTGTCCTGGGCGACCCGCTCCCAACAAGCGGCTCAGGGCCGAATTCCCAGCGTTCAATAGATCAAAGCAAAATCCTTGCCAATATCCACAAAATCGATAAAATATTAAATTTCAATATGTTACAAAGACGAGCATCATACTTAGGAACCCATTGTGAAGGCAATACCATACCAAGAAATGGAAGTGTATTTCACAAACTACATAATTTCACTCATTAATGATGTAACCAAGTTCCAGTGTTGATATCACCACCACCATCATCATGGCGATCAAGGCCAGGACTATCGCATGCTCGAACTTTTTTAATAGACCAGTGATCATAACTAGCTCGCTTTCTGTGAGAATTTACTGCCGCCAAATTTACGGCACCACCCATAGAGCCATGTTTTCGGATTTATTCAGGATGCTACGTGAAACACTTCCGGTGAACGGATTTTTGCTCGTACCCCGCCGTCCCAGTACAATTGTACCGATGCGGTTGTCGCGAACATACTCGACAACGGACCGCGATATGGACATCCGACCGTCCAGGGTATTCACCTCAAATCGGTTTTGGTCTACGTGATACTTTTTTAAAACTTCCAGCGCCTGTCCATAAAAGTCGTCCATGCACCGCTGATCGTTGTCCAGCATGAGGCCATGAGCACTTTTAGCCGTGTCCGCTTCCAGATCGATCTCACAAAAATCTTTAAACCGGGGACGGACATGGAGCACATGCAGTTTGAGGGACTCATTGCCGGCCAGCATAAACGCCATATGATCCAGAGCGCTCAATGAGGCCTGGCTGCCGTCCGCCGCCAACAACACCTCCGTGGAGTCGACGGTGCCGTCCACTACCCAGATGGGAATCACCTTGGAATGCTCCACCAGGTTGGCGGCCACACTGCCCATGATCCATTCGCGCAAGTAAGAAACGCCTCTACGGCCCACTAAAATGGCATCGTAGGGTTTGGCCTGTCCAATCGATAAGAGATCGTTCGCCACTCCAGTATCCTTCGGCAATGTCTGCCGCGATATTCGGGTTTCGTCAATGCCTTTGCTCATCATCCGTTCGGCAGCCTGACTTAAGACGCTATTGGATTGTGCATCATTCTTTTTGATCGCTTTTTCCAACGCTCTGCGTGACTCAGTGTTTATTCGTGCCTCATCCACAAGGTATTGAGACAAGGCAGGCTGTATGTGGATGAGTGTAAAGCTGAAATCGTGATGCTTAACACCCAATTGCGCGGCATAGTGAACCGCGTCCATGGCATTGACCGATCCGTCCACTGCAATTAAAATCTTTTTCTCCATGATATCCTCCTTCCGAGGTGTCAGGTATTGAAGGCTTCCCAACCATTCTTTCCTGGCAGCGATGCCAGGGCACTAGTCTTTTTCTGTATTAATGGATCGTTTATATTTGATATCATCGCCCAAATGATCCACCCACGTGGCGGAATACAACTTGATACCGGACCGGTATGCCGCTCGACCTATGAGATGGGCGGCCACCGGCGCCGTGAGGAAAAGAAATATCAGAGCAAGTACTGCCTTGAGCACGACGCCCATGTCTCCGAACAGAACCGCCACAGAAGCCAAAAGCAGTCCGGCTCCCAATGTACCCGCCTTTGTAGCCGCATGCATCCGGATCAAAGTATCGGGCAAGCGCACCATCCCTACTGCAGCAATTAGGCAGAATAGACATCCAAATGTAATCAAAAGCGCAACGATCATCTCAGTCATCTCGCTCACCTCCCTTTTCAATCGCCGGTGCATCGACGTCATCGGCGGATGGCAACCGCTCAAGGTAGCGTGCAAAAGCCACTGTACCCAAAAACGCGATGAGGGCGTATGCAATGGCCACATCAAGAAAGGCCTCTTGTCCGGAGTGAACGGCATAAAGCGCAGCCATTGCCACTACCAGAATAGAGAGCAGATCCAAGGCAATAATTCGATCGGCATGACTCGGCCCCCGTACAACCCGGTACAGTGCAATGACCATTGCCAACGCGAGAATGAAGAGACCGCCTTGGGTCACATATCCCAAAATTTCACTATTTAGAGACGTCATCTCAGCACCTCTAAAACCCGTCGCTCCAAACCCTCTTTTATTTCCTGCCGAACAGCCTCCACATTGTCCAAAAACATGACATGCACATAAAGGCTGCGACGATCTTCAGATATGTCGACACTCAATGTGCCGGGGGTCAGTGAGATCAAATTGGCCACCAGCATAATTTCCAGATCTGTTCTGGCATCCAGGTCCAAGCGAATGATGCCAGGACGACTGATGTGTGATGGGGTCACCACATCCCACAATACTCTCACATTGGAGACGGCCAGGGCTCGAAGAAAGAACAACAGCAAGCGCGCCAAAGTAAACATACGTTTGAAATAGCGGCTATCTGCATAAAGGGGGCGGGTGAGCCACAATGCAGCGTACCCGACGGCAAAACCAATGGCCAGACCACCAAGGGTGTAGGACTCAATAGCGATCATAAAACCTACAGCCAACAGGATATTCAGAAGAAAGAGATTCATGGCACCCCCCTCCCGAGCACGGCCTGGACATACCCCTGTGGATGCATCAATTCGCCGGCAGCATTCTGAGCCAATTGGAAGACAGGTTCGGCACCAATTCCGATGAGAAGCGTCACCACAGCCAAAGCGCAAACCGGAGCGACCTTCCAACCGGAAAGCACACTTGGCGAGCTTTGATTCCTCACTGTTTCCGGCAACGGCTTCCAGAAAGCTTCCAACCAAATTTTGACCATGGAGTAAATTGTCATCAATCCAACAGCCACGGCTATGGCCGCCAGGAGAAAGTGCTCGAGTTTCAGAGCAGATTGAATCAGTAGCAACTTGGCCCAAAATCCTGATAGGGGCGGAAATCCTGCTAAGGAAAACGCTGGGATGAAGAAAAGCAATGCTACGATTGGACGGTTTCCGTAAATACCGCCCATGCGGCCTAAGGCCATTGTACCGGTTAGATCCCTTCCCAACCCGCTCACCAGAAAGAGATTCGCCTTTACGATCATGTGGTGAACCAGATAGAAGACGGCGCCGGCCAATGCCAGCGGCGTCCACAGGGCCAAGCCTAAAATCATGTACCCCACCTGGCTGATAATGTGAAAGGAGAGAATGCGGCGAAATTCATTTTGAGCGGCAGCGCCCATTACACCGACAATCATTGTGGCAGCTGCGACGACCAGGAGTATACTGTGAGTGATGTCGGTGTCGTGGTGAAAGACGAGAGAGAAGGTGCGAATGATGGCATACACTCCCACTTTGGTGAGCATACCGGCAAAAAGTGCTGAGACTGCAACGGTTGGGGTATGGTAAGCTGCCGGGAGCCAGAAGAAGAGCGGAAAAACGCCGGCTTTGATGCCAAAGGCCGCCATGAAGAGCAAGGCCACTGCCGTCAGCAGGCCTTTATCGGGATGATCGGTGATAACCACATGCAGATGCGCCATGTTCAGCGTACCGGTCAAACCGTACAGAAGACCCAAACCCATGAGAAATAGAAGTGTGGCCAACAGATTGATCACCACGTACTTTATC
>JAAUYI010087171.1_pt1 | contig 10930 bp, 11 predicted proteins | sample 7278041 | NCBI WGS metagenome assembly JAAUYI01 (sample SAMN14350216, study PRJNA611818) | marine sediment metagenome | isolation source: surface marine sediment (0.6m) | place: French Polynesia: Moorea | collected 2018-08
CATATTAGCTTGCTGAATACCAGTGCAAAGCATTTCTGGTAAAAACTCAGCTACTTCCTCCGCAATATTTTCTCTGACAGACATAATCCGCAAAGCTAATTCTGGTTTTTCTTGGAACAGCTGCTCTATCAGCTCCTCTCCATCCTGAATTTTATCGGCGGAAAAGTTATTTAGCCAGCGCCACTGCGGAGGATTTGTTTGACTAAGTTGAGCTAACACAGTTTTAATTGCCTGATAAGTCAGGTAACGTTGCAATGTCTTCGCTGTGTCTTTCGCAATTTGCTTTAAATTCATGCTTGACCCCAGCCTTTAATAAGTTAAAAGTAATAAGTCAAAAGTGAGCCATTGCGGTGGACGGTAAGCCACTGCGGTGGACGGGTTTCCCGGCATAAAGCAAGTGGCGCAACCCGAAGGGGTTTCCCGGCATAAAGCAAATGGCGAACCCCGAAGGGGTCAAAAGAAGGGAGAATATTTTCTTTTACTCTTTAAACTTTTACCTTGTACTTAAAAATTAGACGGTATCCATTGCCTCGAACTCGAACTTAATTTCTTTCCACAGTTCGCAAGCAGCAGCTAATTCAGGGGACCATCTAGCAGCTTCGCGGATGATGTCGCCACCTTCACGAGCCATGCTGCGTCCTTCGTTACGAGCTTGAACACAAGCTTCTAGGGCTACGCGGTTAGCGGTTGCACCAGGAGCATTACCCCAGGGGTGACCTAAAGTACCACCACCAAATTGCAGTACGGAATCATCACCGAAGATTTCTACCAGTGCGGGCATATGCCATACGTGGATACCACCGGAAGCCACAGCCATTACTCCAGGCATGGAAGCCCAATCTTGGGTGAAGTAGATACCGCGAGACTTGTCTTGCTCAACGTAGTTTTCCCGCAGCAAGTCAACGAATCCCATGGTGATGCCGCGCTCACCTTCTAACTTACCAACAACGGTTCCGGTGTGGATGTGGTCACCACCAGACATCCGCAAGCACTTAGCCAATACCCGGAAGTGGATACCGTGGTTCTTCTGACGGTCGATCACCGCGTGCATTGCTCTGTGGATGTGTAGTAACAAACCGTTGTCACGACACCAGCGAGCCAAGGTGGTGTTAGCGGTGAAACCAGCAGTCAAGTAGTCATGCATGACGATGGGCATGTTCAGCTCTTTAGCGAACTCAGCCCGTTGTAACATTTGCTCACAGGTAGGAGCGGTTACGTTTAAGTAGTGACCCTTGATTTCACCAGTCTCTGCTTGTGATTTGTGAATCGCATCAGCAACAAACAAAAAGCGATCGCGCCACCGTTGGAAGGGAGCGGAGTTGATGTTTTCGTCGTCTTTGGTGAAGTCCAAACCACCACGCAAACATTCATACACGGCGCGTCCGTAGTTCTTCGCAGACAAACCTAACTTGGGCTTAATGGTACAACCCAACAAAGGACGACCGTATTTGTTTAATTTGTCCCGCTCAACTTGGATACCGTGGGGAGGTCCTTGGAATGTTTTCAGGTAAGCTACAGGAATCCGTAAGTCTTCCAAACGTAGTGCCCGCAAAGCTTTGAAACCAAATACGTTACCTACAATGGAGGTCAACATATTGGTCACAGAACCTTCTTCAAACAAATCCAAAGGATAAGCTACGTAAGCAATATACTGGTTATCTTCACCAGCAACTGGCTCAATATCGTAGCAGCGACCTTTGTAGCGATCTAGGTCGGTGAGCAAGTCTGTCCACACGGTTGTCCAAGTACCAGTGGAAGACTCAGCAGCTACAGCAGCACCAGCTTCCTCTGGAGGAACTCCCGGCTGGGGTGTCATGCGGAACGCCGCTAATAAGTCTGTATCTTTTGGTGTGTAGTCTGGGGTGTAATAAGTTAATCGGTAATCCTTTACCCCTGCTTCATACCCTGCTTTCGACTGAGTCTTCGTGTAAGACATATTTACCTTCCAAGGAGTCACTCTATTGACCTACAAATTACGCTCCATGCCGCTTATCCTCATCATCACCTATCCGCTGTTCACGCTCAGGATTGGTTGGGAACACTATTGTGTTAGGGGTTGTCTCTAGTACAGGTTTAGTAATCTTCCTACAGACGGATACCTAGTGGATATCCAACAATATTCACTAGTTTTGCTCGCGCTCTCCGACATTTTGAGGATACTTTTTCCCAGCACCTTTACATAATCAGCACGCTAGAGCCGCGTACTTACCCTGTTTTCATCTTCCCAGGAATAAAAATAATTTTTTATTTGTTCCTCCAGACTCCTACTCAAAGTATCAACTGTTGTTGATGGGCTTTGAGGGGAAATGACGAGTGAAAGACAAAAATTGCACTCCACGTAATTTGTATCTAGTCTCACAATATATCAAAGAATCCGATAAGTTATTCTTTCAATCTGCTTAACTTTTTGATTTAAATTCGTTATTAAACATTTATTTTACTTTTTGTTAATTTTCTGTTACAAAAATGTACGTTTTGTTATATGTATTCTGCTTTTTGAACCGATGTTCCGGCGATCGCCAATGTTTTTTAAGTGTTGCCAGAAAAAAGAGTATTTTTATACTTTTGCTCCAGTAAAAAACGAGGTAACAGATCCCCGACTTCTGAAGCAATATCCGCACATCACAGGGATTCTTAGGATAGAAGTCGGGGATCTAAACGCCTTGCCCAGAAAAATGATCACCAAACCGTAAAAAAAATACCGAGTAGGGGAACACTGAAATTAACCCACAGCCATTCGAGGTGATTGCTATGGGTGCTGTATCTACGAGGATGTGTGACCGTGGCATTATTTCGCAATCAGACTAGCTCCCTAATTATCTCCACTTTATTGGGAGTTGTAGCACTATCAACCATAGGTTTCCCAGGAATAGGAACTCAGGCGATCGCGCAGCGGCTCCCCAGGAGCATCGCGCAAAAAAGTGACAGTACCAAAAAACCAACGAAATTGAAAGTCAATCCATCGGAGTTAGCTCCCACCTACCCGGCTAAGGCTCCACCACCAAGAACAAATCCCCTACCCAATGAGCGACAAAAACAAGAGAATTCCGTAGAAATTGACTATCGTATTGGTGCATTGCAAGCAGACTATACGGGTAATCTTTGGGTTGGTTCTTGGCGAGGATTAACCCGCATTGACCCCAACACGGGTAAAATATTAGCCCGCGTCAGCTTACCCAATTTAACCATTGGAGACATCGCCCAAGATAAAGTCGGTCGTTTGTGGGTGGGAACCTATGGAGGACTAAAACGAATAGATCCTCGTAGTAGTGAAATTACAGCACAAAATTTATTTTTACCTTCTAAAAGAGTATTATCTTTATTGGTTGACAAAAGGGGCTATTTATGGGTAGGCACTGATAATGGTTTAGCATTAATTAGCCCTGACCAAGGGTTGTTAATGACCACATTGCAAAAACTTCCTGGTGTGAGTGCTAATGCTTTGACATTGGACGCAGAAGGTCAACTTTGGGTAGGAACCCTCGATCGCTTGGTGCGAGTCAACACTGCTAGTGCTTTTGTGATCAAGCAAATCGATCGCTTGCCAGGGGGAACGGTACAAGCCTTGGCAACTAGCCCAGAAGGTTTGATTTGGGCAGGGATGCCAAATAACCTGTTAGTAATTAATCCTAAAACTGGTGCAGTCTTGAGGTCTGTTACACCTTTACGAGGACGTAATGTAAAATCCATTCAGTTCGCCAAAGATGGTAGTGTGTGGGTCGGTACTAATAATGGTTTGCTAAGATTAAATCCACATACTGGTGCAGTATTAGATCGAGTACCTGGTCTTCCTTCTAGTCGAGTGTTAGCGATCGCTCCTGATGTTGGCAATAAATTATGGATTGGTACAACTGAAGGTTTAGCTTGGTTAATGCCTAATATGAAACAGGCAAGACCTCATTTTGGTTTTACTCGCGCCGTTGAGTAGGAGGAGGGAAGGAGGGAAGGAATTCGGAGTTCGGAGTAGGGGCGGGGTTTCCCCGCCCAAAGGGAAGGAATTAGTCTGGCTCCCCTCACACTTTCCAATTCACTATCCCCAATGCCCAATCCACAATCTAAAATCTAAAATCCAAAATCCAAAATTGCCAATGTCAATTACTACCCAAAGATTAATCCAATGGAAACAACAAGGACGCTCCATAGTGGCTTTGACAGCCTGGGATTATGCGATCGCTCAACTTCTCGATCATGCTGGTGTAGATTTAATCTTGGTGGGTGATTCTATGTCAGTGGTTTTGGGGTATGAAACAACACTGCCACTGACTTTAGAGGAAGTCCTACATCACGCAAAAGCTGTGCGTCGCGGTGTTTCTAGGGCGTTGATTGTAGTAGATTTACCGTTTTTGACCTATCAAGAAAGTATCACCCAAGCTATGCACTCAGCAGGACGGGTGTTAAAAGAAACTGGTGCCCAGGCGGTAAAGTTGGAGGGTGGATATCCAGCAATGGTGGAAATTATTGCTCGGTTGGTACAGGCAGGAATCCCGGTGATGGGTCATGTAGGTCTGACACCACAATCTGTGCATCAATTGGGTTTGCGCCAACAAGGGAGAACAGAGGCAGATGCCGAGAGGATTTTACAAGAAGCGATCGCTCTGGAACAAGCTGGTGTGTTTTCTATAGTCTTGGAACATATTCCCGCAGAATTGGCATTACATATTACCCAAAAGCTCAGTATTCCTACTATTGGTATTGGGGCAGGTAAGGATTGTGATGGTCAAATTCTAGTTACTTCTGATGTGTTGGGTCTTTCTGCAAAGCAACCACCTTTTGCTAAAGTTTATACAAATCTGCGACAGACAATTACTAAAGCTGTGGAAGAATATGGGATGGAAGTTAGGGAAGGTAAGTTTCCTGAATCTTGAAAATCTAAGGAAAGTGCAATTTCATGGTAAGCAGTGCTGCCAAGTAAAGGTTCCCCATACTGTCCCCAAAAAGCTAAAAACGCCCGTAATAAAGCATCCGTATTTAATTCTCCTGATGGAGTTAACCAACTAGGTGCAATTTGAGGCAAAGAAGCCATTGGTGTCACCGTTAATACCCTGGGTAGCACCTCACGGTAAATTCACATCTTGCACCACAGGATTACCCTCGAAAATTAGAGCCTGAAACCACTAATATCTGGTAAGGTGGGCAGTGCCCACCTTACGCTTATTGAGAAGGTGCAAGATATGTGTAAATCGGTGTGGTGCAATACAATTCTTTCTTCAAGCAAGTGATGTTCCCAAAAGAAAACGCCTCGGACAATCAGAGAAATTGAAATCATGCACATGTTCCACAAAGGACAAGTACAAGGTATTAGCAATTTTGATTGTCATTTAAATTTTCAACACCCACAAGAATCGAATGGTAAACATTACGTAAATACTCTAATAACTCTTGTTGGGGTAATTCATGATTTTCAACTTCTCTGATGAGAAACGCCAAGGTTTGCATCGGACCGTTGTGAATTTCTGCAAATGTCTTTTCTGTTAACTGTTGCTTCACCTGGAGTTGTTGTAATAAATGACGTTTTTGTCGCCGCAGACGTAAGTAAAAATAGAGAAGATATAGGATTATTCCCATTGCTACCAACACAAATATCCCTTGTATAATCATCCCCATTGCATCCATCTTCTTTTATCCCCTATCCACATGCAAGAAAAGAAATAGGTGCAGTCCCGCCTAGACTACACCTTTTTGAATAAGACCTTAATTCATTACACTTCATATTAAACGAAGCCCTATCTGTTCATGAAATAATGTCTATTTCTTTTTGATGACATTACTTATTTTTAGACATCCCAATTATTACCAAATAAATGTTATGAAATAATGATAATAATTCATTTCAGTTCTAGCATTCAGTACACCACTACTGAGCACAGTAACTTTATCATTGCTATTAATGCTTCACATTACTGGACGGAGTTTTCCCCGAATATCTCCATAAAAGGTTTGAGCTTTAGTGTGTAAATTGAAGTAAAGTTCTCCTTTTTGAGCAATGTGTTGCATCCCTGCGATTGTTTTGACTTTATCAACTGTGCCCGGAACAATTGGGCATCCCGCAGTATAAGCACCTACAATACCATGCCCAGAATTAATTACTTTTTCAATATCTTCATTTCTAATTTCTACTTTAAAAACATCGTCCGTAAAATTTTTCTGGATATTAGAAGAATTACCAAAGTCAATTATTATCGGACCAAGTTGACCTGGTCTACCGCAATGAATATGGAACATATTAATATCTTCAAGATTGACATTTTCTATCTTGACATCCACATAGGCTTTACTTAGGTCATTGGTAATTCTCAGCATTCCGTGTCCCCGAGATTTACGTTGATTTCTTGGTACAGATGGTTCTGTAGATAAAAATTCTTTGGGAGCAAAGGGGGGTGTATCTTCCTCTTCAGCCGCTTCCTGGTTTGGATTTAAAAATGCTTCGTAAACAAAGCCAATTTCTTGTCCTTTGCTTGGTAAGAGTGTAACTGATTTGGTTTGAGTGGCTGCAAGTATCTTTCCGGGTGCAATAAACAACAACAAAACCATAAAAATAACTATGATGATAGGTAAAGGTTTAGTATTCATTTAGTTCTTTGAAGTAAATAATTGGTTTAGTAAATCGACTGGGGATGCTCATCCCCTGAGTCGAAATTTGAAGTAAAAGAGTCAAAAACCAAACACTAAACATCCCAGTTTGGTTGTTCAAGTTGACTCCAAGTTTGAGAACCGACAATACCATCAACTGTAAGAGAACGTTGTTGTTGAAATTTTTTAACTAAATTTTCAGTTTTATCACCAAAAATACCATCAACAACGAGTTGAGAACTGTAGTAACCATTGAGCCAAACTTGGAGATATTTAACATAATCCCCTTTATCACCTTCCCGTTGGGTGGGATGGGATTTTCCTATGTGAGACTTAATTTGTTCTAGACAAAGCCAAGTTTCTTGTCCAGCAATCCCATCAACTGTAATATTGCAAGCAGATTGGAATTTTTTGACGAATTCCTCAGTTCTATTTCCAAAAACACTATCAACTTTAAGTACGCTACCAAAGAAAAGATTGAGTGATTCTTCTAATGTTTTTACTTCTACTCCAGTATCACCTTTTCTTAAGTTAGAATGTCCTGCACTAGTGCCTTCACTTTCTTGAAAAATTGCCATTGTTTTTCTCCTCAAATTCATTTGTTTTGTTCGATATTTTTAGTATCGAATAAATAAGTGGATAAATCATTGACAGTTACAGACAATAACTGTTGTAAGTTTTAACCATTACTCATTGCCGTTTTCGGTAATGTAGTTAAAGGCATGATTGCATACCCAGACAGTTGGGGATTAGAGTAGAAAGCGATTGTTCCACTGAGTGTGCGGGTTGAATTGCTAATTAAATGCTCCGGGAGCCGTACAAAAGATGAACGGCTCCCGGAATTACAGCGATTTTCAGGTAAATAGACCACACCGTAGGGGTTTAGCACTGCTAAACCCCTACATGAAGATGTGGTTCAAATAGATGAAAACTGCTGTAAGTATGAATAATTAAGCTAATGGTGAGTTCATCCAGGATAATTTCACAGATGCAATGGAAATCATGGGATTAGAGGAACATTTTATAAGCCGACTTTCGCCCTACAAATCTATTTTTGTCAGTGACCAATCAATGCCAGGTATTTTAGGTAGTTCGCTTCCATCATCTTTGCCGATTTCTGCTTGAATGCGTTGCTCTAACTTTTGACTCATAGATAGAATCAAATCTGCATTTTCATCCTTTTTCCCAGCAAGATTTTTCATTTCTTGTGGATCTTCGGCTAAATCGAATAATTCTAAATCGTTTGCACAATATAAATCTTCTAGATTAGATGGCTGGTTATGTTCAGTGGGAGAAAAATATCGAGTAAACTTATATCGACCATCAAAAACTGTACGCAGACTACCCCTTTTTTTCATATTTGGGAGAGTTGCTTGTTTAATCACTTTTCTTATCCCCCCATCTGGATCTTTTACTGTGGATAAGAAACGAAAGAACTCGCTGTCATTGGTCATTAGACCACTATAGGTAAATAAAATGCTATCACGTACCTCATTGATAGCAGCTTTTTCTGGTTGAGAAAGTAGTGTTGTCAAATCTTTCCCAGGTAACTTTTGTCCTGCTAGCTCAACTTGACGTTCAGCACTAACCCCAGCCATAGATAACAATGTGGGTACAAAATCGATATGGGAGGTTAAAGCCTGACAGTTTTGTCCTCCTTTGACATCGGGATGAACAATATAAAAAGGTAAATGAGTTGTTTCCTCATAAGCAAATGGACCTTTTCCTCTCAACCCATGGGCACCAGCCATTTCACCATGATCCGAGGAGAAAATGATGATAGTACGACGGGTTAAATCTAGATTATCTAACTCCTGTAAAATCCTATTTACTTGTTGGTCAACATGGCGAATACAGTTGATGTAGTAATCATTTAAACGCTGCCAAGGTTCATCTTCCTGAGGAACTGCACCTAAAAGATAGCTCCACATTTTATCAAACTCACCATGAGCTTGGGGACGGGCGGGTTCATCAAAAGGTTGGTATAAATTACTAGGTAAAGGTATATCCCATTTAGCATTGTAAAGTTTGTGAGCAGGTGCCCTGGCTGCTTCCAAGATTAGATTGCCAGTATCTTGTCGGTTTTCTCCTGGTGCATCTGTATTGAAATACATGACATCGTGGGGATTAACAAGGCTAACTGTCAAACACCAAGGTTTATTGTCATCATTGAGAGTACGCCCCTGATTTCTTAACCAACGAGTAGCACTTCCTGCAACCAAATGATCGTGAAGATATCCTCCTAAAGTATGCCCAATAATGTCGCCAGGGTCGTAGTAATCGTAATCTGAGAAGCCATAATTATCCATGGCTTTGGTTAAATCTACAGGCTTATTAGTGGAATCAAATTTACGGTTGAGATGCCATTTACCTTTATAAGCAGTGTAATAACCAGATTTGCGTAATAGATGCCCATAGGTAGGAATATCAGTGGAAAGATTAGGGACATAGGGCGCATTGGTGTTTTCAAACATACCGTTGACTGGAGTGGATAGCCCTGTTATAAGTACTGAGCGTGATGATGTACACATTACTGCTGAGGTGTAATGGTTATGGAAAGTAATACCAGTTTGTTGTAAACGCTCATGTCCGGGTAAAGTTATCCCTGATGGCCATTGACGGAAGTATCTTTCTTGATCTGTAAATATAAACAAGATATTGTAACCATCAGCCTGGGAAGATTCGACATTTTTCATTGTTTTTGTCACCTTTTTTCATCATATTTGGATTAAATACTCATGATTTATCACCGAATTTTAGATTTTTAATTTTCAATTTTGGATTGAAGATTCACTCCTTACTTTAGGCATGGGGGCAATCTAAAATCTAATACCAAATCAAAAAATGTTTGCGACAAATCCAATCGTAGGGGCGGGGTTAACCCGCCCCTACAAGTAAATCATGTGTTACATTCTTTTTTCAAATTGGCATAAAATCTAAAATCCAAAATTGATTGACATTAATCTGGTCATTAATAGCGATAAAAAATGAGCATTTGTTGATATTAGTTTTGATTAGTGAATTCAACTCTAAACATCGATATATTCTAATTTAGCCCAAGTTTGACTGCCAACAATTCCATCCACAGTTAAACCATAGTATTTTTGGAATTTCTTCACAGCTTCTTCCGTTGCTAAACCAAATATTCCATCAACTACCAAAGAACCAAATCCAATACCATTTAACCGTCTTTGTAGATATTCTACATCTTCTCCAGTGCTAGTAAAACACAGAGTAGCGCGGGCATTTGTATCATTTTCTCCAGCATCAATTGTATCTACTACTGCCCAAGTTTGGTCACCGACAATTCCATCAATGGTTAAACCATATTCTTTTTGAAAAGCCATGACAGCTTCCTTTGTCAGATTACCAAATACTCCATCAACTACTAGGCTATTGTAAGCAACAGTGGCATTCAAAACTGTTTGTAAATCTTTTACATCTTCACCAGTGCTACCAAGGCTAAGAGTGGGACGAGTGGTGGTAGTTTGAGTTGTATAAGCCATGATTTTCTCCTTTTTTGTGGATTAATTTAATCGTTGTTTTGTTCAACAATTTAAGTATCATTCAATTTCAAGGGGAAATCATTGACAGTTACGGACAAAGCCTGTGGTAATTTATGACCATTCGTCATTGCACTTTTCGGCAATGGATAAACAAATAATCAAAACAAAAGCCCCAATTTTCTATAAAAAATCGGGGCTTTTATTAATGTATATCTATAAAAAGTTATAGTTTTAATTGATTGGATTAATTTAATCTTTGCTAAAACGATCTTCTAAACTTGTCCAAGTAGCTGGTCCAACTATACCATCAACAACTAAGCCATGATCTTGTTGGTATTGTTTAACAAAACCTTCAGTTTTATTACCAAAAATACCATCAACCACGAGTACAGAACCGTAAACTTCATTGAGCATCATCTGTAGTGTTTTAACATCACTACCAGTGCTACCATTTTTTATAGTTGTACGAGTTGAAGTTGCCATTATTTTTTCTCCTGAAATTCATTTGTTTTTTCAACAATTTCAGTATCATTCAATTTCAAGGGGAAATCATTGACAGTTACGGACAAACCAGATGGTAATTTCTAACCATTAATCATTGCACTTTTCGGCAATTCTCCTACCCTCCAAGAGAGTTCACAAATTACCCCTCCCTTGGGTAAAGACTCCCGACGAAATTCCCCTCCCAATCTTTTGGCTAATAAATGGCTATGTTTCGTACCTTCTTGCTCCTTTCCTGGCTTTAAACCACAACCATTATCCTGTACCTTCAGAATATAATTACCCTCACGTTCTTCCCCCGTAACCACAATTCGAGTTACACCACGAGCGTGTTTACCTACATTACACAAAGC
>JAAUYI010011515.1_pt1 | contig 10927 bp, 7 predicted proteins | sample 7278041 | NCBI WGS metagenome assembly JAAUYI01 (sample SAMN14350216, study PRJNA611818) | marine sediment metagenome | isolation source: surface marine sediment (0.6m) | place: French Polynesia: Moorea | collected 2018-08
CTATATCCTCATCTATACGGTTGTCTTGGCTGTCTATATTAACGTCTAGATTATTGTCTATACGCCCCAATGATCTTAAAATAAACTGGTTTAGCTCTGTGCTGGCATTACTACCTCGTTCTGATGCCCATTGCTTAAATTCCTTCCAGGTTTTTTTGTCTACTCTAAAGGTAGCTAGTGTTGTGTCTACCATGTCTATATTTATTATCTATATAATATCTATATTGTAGACGATATCTAGATATTTGTCTATATAGAAAACTGCTCAATCTAGAAAAAAGTATAGACATCTTATATATAACTCATCTCAGTCTATGTATATACAATATCTAGATTTAATGTATACACAAAAGTGAGAATCTTCAACAAAGCGTTTTCTAGTGCTTTCATTATCAAAAAAATTGCCTTGGAAATGATTTAAAAGGCGGGACTTGAATCTATTATTTGATTCCTTAATCATCTTCCCGTCGTTAAATTATCCAGCGCAATTTTTGACGTTAACTTAAGTCCATTTTTCCTACTGAGATAAATCTATAAAGTTAAGTTTGTTTATGAAGCGAAAAGACTATCCCGTCTAACAAACATCTCATCAATGTTTCAGCGATTTAAACCCTAAAAATATTCTAAGTAAATATATCTAAATTTAATAGAAAAAATATGGGAACAAATAATTTAAAACTTACGATGGTTAGGTTTTTATAATTTTTGGGTAGTCTTAAATTAGTTGAAACTAAGTATTGGGTAGTCTTAAATTAGTTGAAACTAAGTATTGGTAAAAAAATATACTTAAAAATCATGAAGAATTTACAATTTATTAATCAAATTAAATCTAATTCTATCACATTGATCAAAAATATTATTCTTATTTCCTGGATCTATTCATTATTATATCTTGGAATTCAAATAGGAAGTGGTAAAACAATTTTACTTCTGGAAAATTTAATTGATAGTACATTTTTTGATAACGAAAATTCACTACAGCAAAAACCAGTTATTAATCCTTCTCAAGTAATGGATGATTACTTATCAAAAAAATATAAAAGTTCAGCTGAAATGCCACCTTTAGGACTTGTTCTTGATGAAATACAAATTCATGACAACTGGAGAAATCCTAAAGAAAATCTGCCCGTAAATGAATATATAAACTTATTTAAAACAATTGAGTTTCGACTCACAACAATTGCAACTCATAATATTGAGGATTTAAATTCTGTTGAAATAGAAGCTACTATATTACCAAAAAACTTTAGAGGAGAAGGATTTGATCCTAGCTTGAAAAGTAATTTACCTTTAGAGGCTCAATCTTGGATAAAAGCAGAAGCAAAAAGAATTAATGAAAGAACTAAAACAATTAATCTTCTTGATACATTTTTATTATTAATTATTTTAGGAGGTTTTGGTAGTCTTATTTTTTTAGTTCGTGAGCATATGGAAAATGAAAAAAATATTCCAATAAAATCATATATATATAGACCAATCTTAGGTATGTCTCTAGCTCTTGCAATCTTTATTACAAATGCTTCAATTCATACAGTCATTTCTGATGCAGAAATTGAAAGCATAAAAAGAGAAACATTATTCTTATTAGCTTTTGCTGCTGGTCTAATTTCGGAACAAGCTTATTCTCTTATTGTCCACAAAGCTAAAGAAGTTATAGAAAATGAAAATAAAAATAAAGAGTTAAATAAAGAATTAACAGATGAATAACAAAACTTCTAAGGAGTCAAGTCAGGGCAAACGCGCTTAATTTTTGAAACCCCGATGGAACAAAGCCTTGCGCTATAGTAGATTATCTGTACTGGAAGTCGAAAACCCTGGCTAGATCATGCCTTTGAGATTTAAGCGCGTTTGCCCTGGGAGTCAAGTAGAAATAACTTAGATGTTATATCTATATTTTGTCTATATATTATCTATATCAATTCCGTCACTCGTTAGAAGTGATTTTTTAATGAAGAGTAAGCTATAACATAATTAATTTCCTAATTTTTGATTTTAGGGGGAATTAATTTTGAGTAATCCTGATGGACGTACAGCCATTGCGTTAGCAATAATTGGACTTATAGGAACAATAACAACAGCAATAATAGGTAATTGGGATAAAATTTTTAATCCATCTCCTACAACACCTCCCACGACATCTCCTACAACACCTCCCACAACATCTCCTACAACACCTCCCACAACATCTCCTACAACACCTCCCACAACATCTCCTACAACACCTCCCACGACATTTCCTACAACATCTCCTACAACACCTCCCACGACAGAAAATAGAAAACCATCACCTTCAGAAACCATAAATAACTACTATAAGGCTATTAATAACGGTCAATATAGACAAGCTTGGGATATGTTAACGATTGACTTACAAGAAAATAAAAGAGTTCATCCTGATGGTTATAATTCTTTCAAAAATTGGTTGAATCAAATTACCCCAATAATTGTCAATGATCTAAAAACTATCAAAGAATCACAATTTGATTCTGAAGTTTTTGTCAGATATAAAACTTCAAGTAGTCATCAATCTATACCTCTTGAACTTGTTTACCAATTAACCTGGAATGAAATGCAAGAAAAATGGGTAATAGAATCTGTTAGAAAAATAAATTAACCCAAATTTTGTTAGCATAAAGAAGAAAGAAAATACCCGACTAAATTCTTAAATTAATCCTTGAGAATACTCTCTTAAACGTCCCATTTTTAATTCGTGAGATTGTCCCCCTTCTACGAGCTATTATTTACCCAAGTGGTAATGAAATAAGATAAACAAAAAAAATACAACAAAAGTATGGGTAAGTCACGATTCTTGAAAGAAGTCAAAAAACTGAACAAAAATAAAATTAATGGGTATAACATCCATGAAGTTGTTGCAGGAACTCTTATTAACCCCCAGCAAGTGACAGGCATACCTATCGGAATGAAGGGGATTAAGAGCCTTCTGGATGCTAATGAGTATTTTTATAGAAAGTACGGGCGTGGTGCGGTTATTTTTGTTCCTTTGAATGATGATATGTTCAGCATCGGCTTTATCAAATTAGATGATTTTAGAAAGACTCAAAGTACATCTCTATCGCTGGTGAAAGGATATAATCCACTATCTGAAATTGTCGCTAGTGTTGATCCGAGTTTATCTGTTTCCTCTGTGAATGAATGGGGGACTTTTCAAGTTCACTTGACCGTAATCAAAAAGACAGATCCTTACTGCACGCAAATCGTTTTCTAGTCGATTTGGCCTCGGATCTACCATTATTCATGGTAGATCCGGATGGTGGTTTTTCCCTTCATGCCCCATAACAGGCCCCGCTTATGTCTCCCTCTCTCTCTTCTTCATGGTGAGGGACACCTTCAATGGTAAAATCTTAAGTAAATATAAAAGGGGTTTCTCCTTTTAGACCAGCGACAGTGACCGTAACCAGCAGCCACTTTTTACCCACCTGAATAGGCTTATTTTTTCACTGGTTCATTCAATGACGAAAAACCCTGATTTTCTTTAGATTTATTTAATGTCACTAAACGTCATTATTCGTCATTAAACGTCACTGACTCCTATCAAACGTCACTATTCGTTATCAAAAAAGTCATCCCTACCCTGTTTTTGACCCGGATCTGACCCTAAATCGATAACGTATCGTGACTCTTAACAACGTTTAGTAACGCCTAGTAACGTGCAGTTACATCTAGTAACGGGCTTTTTTTTACCCCCTAGCTGTCTGATTTGACCGATTTGGCTCTGAGCTAGGGGGCTAGTGGAGTCTCTTAGCGAAAGCTAAGCCAGCGCACTCCATGTACTGACGTTTTGTCACTTCGTTCCAAAAGTCAGTACGGAGTCACTGTCTAGGGGGACACCCCCTAGAACCCCCTTCGGGCAGGTGGGAAAGGAAATTTGTTTTTTTTTTGATCTATTTTCGTGGATCTTCATCCCCACAAAACTCACTCTTAACCCACTCGTTGATCCACCCACAGCACCCCATAACGATAGGGGATGATCTCTATCCCAGTCTCATCGGCTACGATCAACCCATACCCCTCACTATCATCGGACCCAATCACCCATAAGGGACTAGGGAATATCTCACGGGAATCATAAATCAGATCCCCATACTCAAATGAACACCACTGATGAAACCCTCGATTCATGGGTAACTTGAAGAGTTCACCCCCTGGTGTAAGAGCATATTCTCTTTTGGCTAGTTGATAGACCTTCTTTTGAGACATCGGCTCAACCCCTTCATTCATTGGCTGCTTAAACTGAATCCCTTCCTTATCCTCAAAAGGATCTTTAATGGGAGACTCATGTTCATCTATTTCGTGGGGGACAGCACTCCCCTTTATGTATACCTTTTCAGGCTGTGCTGTCCCCGACTCTAACCTTGGTGGGCTGCCTGTTTCAGCTATTTCGGGTTGAGTCGTCACGGCTCCTAAAAATTTCCTGTCCAGGGCATCCATTATGGCCAACCTATCCGGGTCATGGAGTAATGCTTTATTAATGGAATAGTATCTAGTTTTAGAATCCCCAACCCTTTCAGTCCGAGTACAAATCATCCCCAATCCCACCCGTTGTAGTAGCCGGTCAATAAATCTCATCGCGTCCGTTTTCTGGGTGATGGTTAACCCCAAGTTCGTATAAATGGAGTATCGTCTAAAATTAGCTCGTTCCATAAATTCAATTACCTTGGGGTCATCCTTCGATATCTCTATGGGGTTCTCAGGGTTGAGAAGCTCTAGCACACCCAACGCCTTAAGCTCTTCAATCATGATGGTGTAGTTCCTGATATCCGGTAAGAAGATCGCCCCCTGAGTAAATTGTTTTAACTTTCTAATATAGTGGCCATTGTCTATTTCTTTAGTTATTTCAGGATGATGGTAATACCACCAGAGCTTATGACCATTTACCCCCCGTCGCCGATCCTTCAGGATGTTCTTATAGATAAACTCAGGGGTCAGTTCCATTCCGGGGAATTCATGGCATAGTAAAGCTTTCCTGGCCTGTCGCCTCTGTTCAAGGGTGACGTTGGTTCGTAAATATTCATAAGCCATTTCTAAGGTAATGTCGTCAGCTTGAAAAATCCCTTGTGCTTCATCCCAAATATCCTTATCTTTAGCCCATCGATGAAAATCCCCGTCAAGATTTTTTTCTCGACAAGTTTCACCAACCACTACAGTAAAGCCCTCTTTTTGAAGTTGTTTAAATAACATCAAGTCAAAGTTTTGAGCAGCATAATTAGCCCTAGCTTTAACCTCAGAATAAAGGTCTAAATGAGGGTCAATTATTTTCCCTGTATTGGGGTCACACCGTTTTCTAAGTTCCTCGATTACCTCTAGATCCGTCACCTCTCGTCCTAATTTTTCCGATAAGATTTCAGACGTTAACCCCCAAATACTTAAGCCATTATCATTCCGTTTAATGATCTGTCTTCTAATCACTTCCGGGTCACAAGATTTCTCACCATCTTCTTTCGTTTTCCCTGTCCCTGAGTGAATGGTAAAATCAATATTATTACGGTTCCTTCCCATACCCTGAGTGACTTCTACCGGTTCTAAGATACCCCCCACAGCGAAAACAAACCCATAAGTAAAGTGTTGATAAACATCCTCATGAAAGACTCCATCAATCCAACCATCAATGGAGATTCCCGTACTCATAGAAGTGGTAAAGATTAAGCTACGGGGTCGCTGTTCTTTAATAGATTTATTAATATTATTAGAGATAATTTCTTTAACTTCTGGTTTTTCCGTTGTGTCCCCATTAATTAACCAATGAGTGGCTTGAGGATCTAACTTAACTAAAGCTTCATGTATGGCCTTACTGTTGGATTTAGCATCACAGAAAATAAATAAATTCTCCCCTGATAAATACTGTTCTTTTACCTCGGTCAAATCATCATCAACCTTTCCCCCATCGAACTTAGCGATTCCTTTTTCATCTCGGTATTTATTATCAACAATAAAGGTATTTCCATTTCTACAAACCCCATCAATATAATTTACTTCTACGTCGGTTAAATCCGCATCACAGCTAACAATTAAGCCACCTCCATTAATCGCTTCTGGTAGCTTTTCTTGGAGTAATTTTAGAATATAAGACCTCATATCTTCTAAAGTTGATGATGATATGAGATGCTTTAAACCTTGCCTAATTTCATCAAAAATAACTAACGCCCCTGACCAATCAAAAGAGGACATCTTACCCAAAGAATCGAAACATAAAGCGATAGATTCATGAAACTCTTGATAGATGTTCCCGTAGCTATCGATAGCGGTCAGTTGCCATCTTTCAACCTGCTCCTTATAGAGCAGAATTCGAGGAACAATTGAGATAATGGGCTGACCTTTTTTCTTCCACTCTTCAATTAATGGGTCATTGATTCCCGAAGATTTCCCCGTCTTCTTAGCCGATTTGATAAATACTTTTCCAGTCCGAGGCAGTTTAGCCACAACCCCATCTAAACGAGGCTGATTTAACTTCAAGTTAGTCTTTCTGGTTAATTGATTCTGTTGATCTGTTATCCCATAAGATGCTAACCTATCTGCTCTCGCTTTAGCCTTTTCTAGCTTCTGTATGGCTGATAAGTGTTTCTGCTGCTGAGAAGCTTTCTCTTGGATACCTAACTCATATTCCCTTAGCTTATCATCAGCAGCAGATAACGCTTCTAGTTCATTTTCTAGTAATAAGATTTTATCCCATAACGGTAACTCAAAGATATTAGTTTGAGCCATTTTATTGAGGAGTTCAGTAAACAGCTTAAAGTTCACCTTTGAACTGTAGTTATACTTGACCGCTAGACCTCCCCAAAAGATAGAAGCTAAGTGACTCTTAAAAGTTTTAACTTTCTTATAATCAGCCACAGGTAACTTTTTAATCAGGGCTTTAATCTCTGACTTAAATTTAGATTTAATGAGAGATTCTAGCCCCTGATGGAGAATTCTTTGTCTTTCGACATCTTGGAAGGTTTCAGGGGAGAAATTATCAAACACGCCCCGACTTTTCAAGTAGGTTTTTTCAACTAACTCTTTCCACTCTTTAAAGGCTAATCTTTTCTCAGAGATACGACGTAAGAGGGGCTTGATTTCAGTCAGACTTGAAACCTTCTTAATTTCTGCTTTTAAATCCCCTATCTCTCTCTTATTGGTTTGAGGATTAAAAGGGGTTGAACCGTCATCATAAACCACATAATCAAAAGAAGGAATGTCTAAGGAAACTTCCCCTTCCCCGATAAATTTAGCGACCTTAATTCTTTCTTTTAAATAGTCCCCACCTTTATTTTTAATAACATCATCAACCCCTTTCCCGTCTTCGATATCCCAGAGGACTTTGTAAGGACTGCCATCGATTCTAGATATTCCTTTAGCCACTCGAACGACGGCTTTAGCTACGATCCGCCTTGTCTTGTGTTTATTATCTTGGTCAAAGCCAATATAAACCCCCCGGCCTTCAACGTAGGGACGTAAAGATTCTTTAATTTCTCCTGTTTCGGGATCTACTCCACACTGACATCCATACAGGGCTATAGCAGGGATGTCCACAGACAACGCTGAAAGGCTCTTCTTGCCCCCTTCCGTTAGAAGTACGGGAATTATCTTATTTTCTTTAAACCACTCCCAGAAGGATATATTTTCGGGGGGTATGGGTAAATCGTATTCCTTGGCTATTTTTTCTATGGTTTCTCTAGGGACGGGGGGAAGGTAAGGAACGTCCCCGATTCCTTTTGGTGCGTAATATTGTCCCGTTTTCTTGCGTTTAGCCTTTTTCTTTTTACCTTTCTTGTTCTTACGAGGTTTCTTTAACTCTCCATAGATTTTACCTTGCCAGGGTTCTCCAGATTCTTGAAAAAAGACCGCACCCAGTAGATCCGGTTTGGCTTGATGACCAAAGCGAGTATATGGCCAGCCCAAGGCATCGTAAAGGGGCGTTCCCTCCACTTCATGGGTGACGTGGTTGATTTCAATGTCCGGTAAGAACGTCACCGCCATCTCGAAGATGTAGGGGGCGATCGCTGAAAGGTTGATAAATTCCTGCTTAATTTTTGTGGCATCCATTCACCCAGTCCTCTTGTGTTGCTACACAAGGGGGTTATCTGAGTTTCAAATCCTACTTGAATGATCTATATCCACAAAAAAAACGGTAAACTTCAAAATAGTAAATGTTTCTTTAGGTCAGGGTTTCCCCTAATTGGTGAAGTTAAATTGTTTTTGCTGTCGGATTTTTTCAGACCGGCATTCAACATCAGTATTTAAAACTTCATTAAAGGCAACCCCCCTATTTTTTTTGGCACTAATATATAAAAGAGATTTTAATTCTTTGCAGAGATATACACAACTAAATTAATAAGAAACTTTTATGAATTATCTGCCTAACCGCATCTAAAACCAAATATCTAGACTAAATCAATAAATTTGAGTAAGATCATTAACCCTTAACGTTTAATCGTCTATTAATTCAGAGATACTCAATGAAGCTTCAGGATGAGTATCGAGGTCAAGATATTTCTGTTTCATGACATTATCCCCCCCACCCCCATATCCAGGACTCAACATGGACAAACTGGCGATCGCACCACGAACTTGCTCCGGTTGAACCTCTAAATATTTTTGAAGCTGTCCTAAATTTCTATGGCCACTCACCTCCTGGATCACCCTCAACGGAATTCCCCCATTACTCATCTGGGTTAACGCCGTTCTCCGGAAGCTGTGAGTGGATGCCCCAACAATTCCCACGCTTATACAGGCTTTCCTGAAGATTCTAGACGCGCTATCCGGTTGTATATGCCCTTCTAACCTGCCAGGGAATAAATACCTTTCAGCGCGATCTATTCCGTAGTTGGTTAACAGTATCCTTAAATCCTCAAACACGGGGATGGTTCTGGTGGCTAGTTTGCCTTTGGTGTTCTGCTTACGGAAGATAATCTCCTCCATGACCAAACCACGACGATCATAGACATCCGTTGTCCTCAAGGTACAAGCTTCATTAATTCGACAGGCCGTAAACAACATCACCCCAAACAACACCCGATCTCGTTCTAGTTTTAACCCGTCAGAGAATAATATCTGAATCTCTTCTATGGTTAAAATCTTGGCTCGGCCATGCCGGTTAACTTTCATGGGGGTAAGTTGAAAATTTTTTATCCTGATGTCGCCAGAATACCTTAATCTCCTATATAAATCCTTTAAGTTTGATTGAGAAACTACTCAAAAAAATGTGAAATAACAATTTTAAACAGTATAATGTATCGATTGTTTATAAGTTTTAAAATTTTTCCAATATGAATCAATCAACAGCTCCTAAACAAAGTTTTTCATGGCTAAGACCATTTTTACCAAAGAAATTACAACCTTATTTAAGAGGAATTCGTAAACGATGGCAAATGCGTAATTTACAATTAGAAGACCCATATAAAACTGTTTTTCCTTATACCCAAGCATCAAAAAGCCGTCAAGAAAATTTAGTTAGATTATGTAAGCAAATAGAAAAACTAAATACTACTGGAGCTATTGTTGAATGTGGTGTATTAGATGGGGGAACAGCTGGTTTAATGGCAATAACTACATCAAAAAGTAACAGAGAGATTCATCTTTTCGATGCTTGGCTTGGCTTACCAAAAACAACTATTGAAGATGGAGAAGATAGTAAAAAATGGGTTGGAGAAGTTGTTGGAAGTCCTAAAAGAGTTGTTGCACTAATGAAGGAACTCGAAATTGATTTAACAAGAATCAACTTTCACACCGGCTGGTTTCATGAAACTTTTCCAAAAATAAATATTCCAAAAATAGCTTTATTACATATTGATTGTGATTTTTATGAACCTACCAAATTATGTTTAGATAAATGGTATCCTCACATTGTCTCAGGTGGTTTCATTCAGTTTGATGATTATTCAGAGTTTGAAGGTTGTCAGAAAGCAGTAGATGAATTTTTAATAAATCATCCAGAATTAACTCTACAGACTTTTGGAGAGGGTGGTGTTGCTTTTTATATTCAAAAACCTTAAATCTAACGGTCGCTGGTTCATTCATGAGGTAAACTCCTTATTAAGAATCATTTATTTGATCGTGTCCCTTGGTGGCCTCTAGGGGACTCCTCTTTATTAGGGGGAAAACTTTTACCCCTTTTTAGGCAATGTTTAATCTGAAAAATACCAATCTATAAGGGTTTGAAGCTTCTTGATTTGAGATAGTCCACTGCCATTTTCGGCAAAGTTATTTTTATTAATGCTAACTTTTAGCGATCGCCGTTTTAGAGTCATTTGTAACAGTTATTGACAAAAATGAGAAATAGAGTGGCATAAATCTTGTATATACATGGTTAATTCTAATAATTTTAACAGTTCTTAATGTCATGACCTAATTTGCACGTATTCTTTCCAAACCCCAATAATTTTTATTCCCTAATTTTCAGAGTGGAGTACCTGATAATACTTTGCCTGATTAGTCCCTTTCTTTTTCTCCCATCGATACTTACAGAAGTTCTGATAAGCTTGGTAATTCTCGCTGTCCTCTTTTGGGATATTTCTTCCACTTTTCCATCGGGTGAGATATTCCGGCCTCACTCCTATTTTTGAAGCTAATTCCTTCCCTGATAATCCTTTCTCATCAGCTAACTGCTCTGTAACCTCCTCTTCCCCAACACTCTCAGTTACGGTCGTCTCTTCATCTAATGTCTTTGGCTCTTTGTCTATACACTTGTCTATATTAATATCTATACACTCATCCGAATTAGTATCTATATATTCGTCTATATGCTTGTCTAGATAGTTTTTAACCGTTGCTTCTATACGCTCATCTAGATTACTGTCTAGATAGTTTTCTATACGTTGATCTATATCCTCATCTATACGGTTGTCTTGGCTGTCTATATTAACGTCTAGATTATTGTCTATACGCCCCAATGATCTTAAAATAAACTGGTTTAGCTCTGTGCTGGCATTAC
>JAAUYI010005823.1_pt1 | contig 10923 bp, 9 predicted proteins | sample 7278041 | NCBI WGS metagenome assembly JAAUYI01 (sample SAMN14350216, study PRJNA611818) | marine sediment metagenome | isolation source: surface marine sediment (0.6m) | place: French Polynesia: Moorea | collected 2018-08
AGTTGATAAATTTTATTCTCATGCTCGAACTGCAATTCAACCCAACATTCTACAGCAGTACCAGGTTTAACTTCTCTAATCGATCGTTGATTGATTAGTAATTCGGGAGAAGCTAAAGCAGCAGTAAATTTAGTATATAAAACCCAAGTAAAAGCATTAAGTAAAGCAGTTTTTCCCGCACCATTATTACCATGAATAACAGTAGTATTTTGGCTACCACTAGCTAGTTTGATTATGGGAGTTTGTCAGTAAAATTGACGGAAGTTACATAATTGTAGAGAAATTAATCTCATTGAATTTATTGCCTAAATATAAAAATAATCATCTCGTATAGGTATTTCATAATCCTGTAGGGGCAGTTCGCGGACTGCCCCTACTATTGAATTACTTGTTTAATAATATTGAGAATTTCTTCGTTTATATTTCTGGGAGTTTTTAAATATAGTTTATCTTTTTCTAATTGCAAAACGGCACGAATAATTTCTTTTACTTCTGGAGGCGCATCGGTAATAGGTTGTTGAACATGGTTATGGTTAGATTCGGAAGTCATTAGAGGTAAGAGGTAGTAGGTAGTAGCAATTATCCATCAACCATCAACAATTAGCAATTATCAATTAACTAAAGATTTAGACTCAATTGTAAATAATTGGTATCTTCAGAATTGGGAGATCGATCGAACTTAAAGCGATCGTCTTTCCAGAATAAAGAACTACCAGGTCGATCGCCATCTCTTTTTAACCAATGTTTAAAAACTTCTTCTCTATTATCTTCTGGTTTGGCAATTTGATAGACTCTAATTCTTTTTTTGCCTTTATTTTCGCTTTCACAACGAATATATTTGAGTCCGTAGTCAATTTTTTCTAAAAAACGTCTGATTATAGTGACAGGACTATAATTTTTAGCAATACCGATACCCATAGTGGTTTTAATTTCGCTACGATGATTGAGAGCGAGCGCAGCAATTTCTTGTAAGTCAAGATCGCTATTACGTAATTCCCTATTAGGATTGGCTAGTAAAATAGGAATACCGATAACTTCCATTGTCCCGACTATTGCCCCCAATTGAGAATCATTAAAATCGGGTAAAAATAAACTACCATTTCCCCGTTCTATTAGTTTACGTGCCACTTTAGCATCGCGATCGACAAGATAAGCACGACCAACAGTAAGAAAATAGTGCAATCTAATTTTTTGATACCAACCGTCGTCGTCTAAGGCGACAATTTGGGGTGTTACTGGCAGATAATAACGTTGTTGCAGTTCGTATTTTCTGAGTCTATGCCGTTGGGTATTGGTTTTAACCAAACGTTTTTTGAGAATTTGATATTCTTTATTACTAAGAGGAGAAGCATTGGATATCGCTTCACATTCAGTTAGATAATTTTGTTCTCTGACTTCGGTAATGGCTTCGATTAAGGAAGAGGGTTCTTTTTTACTATTTGATGGCTTTTCTGGTTTAGCTTTAGTTGACGCTAGGGCATCAATTACCTGATGTCCTTCTTCTCTTAATGCGGATAAAATCGACTCGCGATAGTTAATCATGCCTGCATTAAACCTTACTGCCATTTTTGCCCAACAAAGTAGAGACTCGGCTTGAAAACCAGTATCGATATCGTCAATACTGGCAAAGTCTGACTGTTGCAGTAGACGGATATTTAGTTGGGTCAAACGATGTCCAGAGGTAAGTAAGCTAGGAATAGAAGTCGAACCATTACCTATTTTATTAAAACCGTAACCCGCACACCAAATATGTCTGGGTACATTGGCACGAACTCTACCTAATGTCTGCCTGACGCTATTTTCACCTTGAATTCCTTGGGCAATTACCCAAACCGAAGTAAAACGATCTTCTAGTTCGATGCTAATTCCTGTTTCGATCGAGGGACTGGCTAAAACCAGATCGTAGTCAGCTAGAGTCCGATCTAGCTTGTTAATGCAACCATAGGCTGGATGATGGGGATCGGCAAGAGATTCTGAATCAATGCGCAGAATTTTAGCTTGAGGAAATTTTTGTTGAAAATAAGCCTCTAAATTTCTCGTCCCCCACTGACTGGTTAGTTTTTGTGCCGATAGACAAACAAAAGGTTTTCCCCCTTCAGTTATATGTTTTTCTAAGTCTTTAACTAATCTTTTGGGGGTACTATCCGAATAGTTATATACCTGCCAAGATAATTCTCGTTCTGGTTTCCAGTCATTTTGGATAATATAGGGTTGTAGATTAATACCAGACAGAGAAATTAAATAGTCGATCGCGATATCACTCAAGTCCGCATCAGCTAAATATACTTGTCCTTGAGTCCTCAAAACATTTTGCATCAAAGTTTTTAAAGACTTGAGAATAGCTACTCGATTATCTTTACAAGTACTCGAATTTAACCCATGCCATAGAACTTGTTCTACTTCATCGATAATAACGATCGCACCCTCCCAATCTGCGGGGTTAAATTGGGCTTGAGAGTTGGGATGAAGAGAATCTATACAAAGACCATAGCCATTGATAGTATTTTTATTTGAGTTGGTTGCGGTTGAGTGATGGGGAGATGGGGGGACGCAGGGACGCGGGAATGAATCTTTAGCATTATTTTGGATAATTTTGCTATTATTACGAGCATTATTCCCAATTTCCGTAATATATTTAATGCCAAAACGCTGACAAAGAGCTTGTACTAGTTGTACCCGATGACCGATAACTAATATTTTCTGTTGACTTTGTTTTGCTCTTAATACTATACTCTCTAGTAACCTGGTTTTTCCCGTGCCTTTAGGGGATTTAATCCCGATTAACTTAGCCTCAGCAGTAATTTCTAAATCTGGTAAATAACGAGAATTAACTTGAATTTGGGGTGTATGAGTCAGACGAGTTCCCGCCTTAGCCTTCCAAACTTCTAGAGAAGAAGCGGTATCATAGGCGCGATCTAAACTGTATTGACCTGCCGTAGCAATAAAATCATCTACGACCTTTCCTAAAGCAGAATCCCAAGTAATTACTTTAACCGAACAACCAGCCTGTTGTAGAAGATAGCCTATTTTTCTAATCGCTGCGTTAACAGCTTTAACCGTACTGGGTTTAGAGTCTCGATCGAAAACAATATATATTTCTCGTCCCCCACTAGCTAATTTTTGTAGCTGAGGAATAAGATGGGATTTACCAATACGGTTGCCCCACTCATCTTTAGGAGTGCGATAACCACTATTAATTCCAGGAAGCGCGACCGCAGCATAACCCGCCGATAATAATGTTCCTGCTTTTTTTGCTCCTTCTGTAATACACAAAGGAATAAGAGGATGTTTAATTAACCACTGCCAAAAACCTCGATCGGGTTGTTTCTTATCTATGTCTGCTGGTAAAATATCTACACCGTAGCGATTAGCAATCTGCTCCCATAAGTGCAGGGGAACTTTAAGCGCAAATAAGCCAGTTGGTGCTTTAGGTGGATGCTCGTATTTAATTATTTTTCCTTTATTTTGGCTCAAGCGAGGATTATCTGGTTTAAAGCAACCCCATAAGTCTTCTTCTCCCGTCAAAAGATCGATACCCGAACACCACCATCCCCCTTCAGTAGTATGAGCATATCTTTGGAGAAATCCTTCGTTTATTCTCCCATCATTACGTCTAGGGATACCATCAGAATAGAGCAAATATTCTGAAGGACAAGAACCACTCAAGGGAATGACATTCAGACTGGTTAATTCTTCGTCTACACAACTAGCTTTCCATTCCAATAAATGATCCATCTCTTTTCGCCTTTCTCTGCACGGGTATCAAATCATAACACTAGATATGGTGTTATAAACATAAATTTTTTCCGAAAGACACTAAATATGGATTTAAGAGGTAATTATATGGGGCAATACTTCTCGAATAAGCTTCTCGATCGAGAGAGAAAGATTGCTAATGGCTAATTGCTTTCCTTATTATTAGTAAAGCATTAGACTAGGCGATCGTCTGATGGGAAAAATCATATCCAAGACAAACATAGTTTTAATATAGTTGATTTTCTGCTTATATAATTGGATTTAACACTACATCAATGTCACAAGCTGAAGAATAGCCAACAAAAATTTGTAGATAGGGAATATTATTAGAAAATAGAGGTTGATATGTCGATCGCCGATACTAATATTCTAAATCTTCCCAAAGTTGCTTTAGAAGTTAAGCAACTACTTCCTGAATGTTCGGGAATATACTATGTTGTAGATGAAGTAAACACGGTTTGGTATATAGGAAAAGCTAAAAATATTTGCAAACGTTGGCAAGGGAAAGCTCATCATCGTATCTACCAATTAGAAGCTCAAAAAAAGAAATATTTTACGATCTATTACGAGAAAGTCGATCTATCCCAACTAGATAAAATAGAGAAACAACGCATTAAAAAATATCATCCTCATTTAAATGCTAGTCCAGTTAAAACAAAAAATGTACGTCCCACAGAAACACTATTAAGAGAAACAATTGCTGCTATTTCTGATTTTGCTTTTATTTTAGGAGTAGAACCACCTAGAAAAGAGGTTGAATCTCAAATTAGTATGAATTGGATGAAAAATAGTAAGTACAAAAATATATTAGAACTATCTATTATTCATATTTGTTTAGATATACCTGCTTTTAAGAAAATATTCAATCCTGACCCCGATACAAAAGAGCAAAAGGGAGTGTTAAAAACAATATTTAATACTCGTAAAAAGTATGCTAGTAAATGGGAGGGTTTTCCTTCTAGCGATCCTTTTATGTATCGTATTGTTGTAAATGGTTACGCTGTTGAAAAAATGTATTGGAGCTATGTATCTCCTAGAAAATATATCGTCCCTGCCAAAGTAAATATTAAGCTTGAATCAATAAATTATAGTGCTTGGGTTTCTTTTGGTTTTTGTGAGAAATATCCTACATTTGAAGAAGCTAAAGAAGAAATTAGACAACGACTTAAAAACGCTAATCTTCCAGGACTAAAATTAACTTTTACCAGAGAAACTATCAAGAGAAAATAAAGCGATCGCGCTTTTTATTAGGTAAAGTTAGTTTGGGTAAAATAAGAAAGAAATAAATGCCAACAGCAAAACAAGCAATCAAAGCAGCAATTCTTTGTCAGTACATTACAAGAAGCTTGTTGCCTATCATAATATTTAGATATTATCGAGTAGCTAAAATTATATATATTGTGGCTGGATACGACAAAGAGATAAAAATAGTAGTTAACGATCGAGGAGATTTTACTTATGTCTGAGTCATTTAAAAATATGACTGATGATGAACTTGAAAAGTACATTAACGATTGTCTTGATGATGAAGCTGGTGAGTTAGCTTTTCTAGAATATAGCTCTCGTCTCGATTGGAAGAAAGTTCCTGCTGGTGCTACTCCAGAAGAAGAGAAACAAATTATCGAAGATTTAATCGCTCAAAGAACTAAAAAATGATCGATAAATTTTGAGAATATTGGCGATCGCCTGATGGGAAAAATCATATTCAAGACGACCGCTATTTGCAGCTAAATTAAACTTTGTAGATGTTGAATTAACTGTGGTGCTTGCATGACACCTTCAATTCTCTCTGTCGGTTGTCCATTTTTGAATAGTACCAAAGTAGGTAGAGCTTCTATTTTGTAGTTGGAGGCTAAGCGTGGATAGTTATCGGTATCGATTTTTACTACCTGCAAGCGATCGCGTAATTGCGCTCCTACTTGTTCTAAAATAGGACTCATCATCTGACAAGGGCCACACCAAGTAGCATAGAAATCGACTAAAACAGGTTTTTCACAACCATCTAAAAGTTCTTGGAAACTGGAAAAATTCTTTTTGACTGCCATATATTCAGTTATCAGCTAACAGTAAACGGTTATCAGTGAGTACGTACGAACTGTGGTTCGCTTCTCTGTAGTTAATTCGTTATTCGTGGATAATCAAGAACAAAGATTGAATTGGTTTACATCATAACTATAAGCGACCCAAATCAGCGTAAGATAATTTAGTTTCTTAAACTTTCAAGGAGAGGCTTAGTTATGGAGAGGTTGCCCGAACATTTACAAAAATTAGCAGACAAAGTGGCGATCGTCACGGGAGGATCGAGAGGAATTGGTAGGGCAACAGCTTTGGCTTTGGCAACGGAAGGAGCAAAGGTAGTAGTTAATTATGCTCGCTCTAGTGATGCAGCAGAAGCAGTAGTGGCAGAAATTACCGCAGCAGGGGGAGAAGCTATTGCTATCGGTGCAGATGTTTCTCAAGCAGACGAAGTAGATAACTTAATTAAACAAACTCTCGATAAATTTAGCCGTATCGATATTTTAGTTAATAATGCTGGTATTACTCGCGATAATTTACTAATGCGGATGAAAACGGCAGACTGGCAAGCTGTAATTAATTTAAATTTGACTGGTGTTTTTCTGTGTACTAAAGCTGTAACTAAAACTATGCTCAAACAGCGTAGTGGCAGAATTATTAATGTTGCCTCTGTGGCAGGACAAATGGGCAACCCAGGACAAGCAAACTATAGTGCTGCTAAAGCAGGGGTTATTGGTTTTACTAAAACTGTTGCTAAAGAATTAGCTAGTCGGGGAGTTACTGTTAACGCTGTGGCACCGGGGTTTATAGAGACGGATATGACTAATGAGCTTAAATCCGATGATATTATTAAATTTATTCCTCTCGGTCGTTACGGTAAGCCAGAAGAAATTGCAGGCATGATTCGTTTTTTAGCAGCCGATCCTGCTGCAATCTATATTACAGGACAAGTATTTAATGTGGATGGCGGCATGGTGATGGCTTAATGAGTTCGGAGTTCGGAAAGCTAAAAGCTGATGGCCAATAATTCTATGTCTACCTTGGAAAGAAAATAACCTAATGAGTTTCTCTCTCCTACTCCTCTGCGTTGCCGATGCTCCCCCTGCCTAATGAATTACGGTAAACCGTAAATCTAACCCTACTACCATGAGTAATCTTCTTCTGATAAATTTTGATAGTTAGCACTCTCATGGTAAGAGTGCTAAAGAAAGCAGATACAAATATGATGAAACCCAAGGCAACATCACTATGGCAAAAATAGTTTCTTTCAAGGAAGAATCCAGAAGATCGTTAGAAAAAGGGGTTAATGCTCTAGCTGATGCGGTTAAGATTACCCTTGGCCCAAAAGGTCGCAACGTTTTGTTAGAAAAGAAATTTGGCGCACCCCAAATCGTTAATGATGGGATTACTGTCGCTAAAGAAATTGAATTAGAAGATCCTCTAGAAAATACTGGCGCAAAACTCATTCAAGAGGTTGCTTCCAAAACTAAAGATATTGCTGGAGACGGTACTACTACTGCTACCGTTATTGCTCAAGCCTTAATTAAAGAAGGTTTGAAAAATGTCGCAGCAGGAGCTAATCCTGTTGCTCTCAGAAAAGGTTTAGACAAAACTACTGCCTATTTAGTTGAAGAAATTCAATCAGTAGCTAAACCAGTGACTGGAGATGCGATCGCTCAAGTGGCTACTGTATCGGCAGGTAACGATGAAGAAGTAGGCAAAATGATTGCCCAGGCAATGGAGAAAGTGACTAAAGACGGTGTAATTACCGTCGAAGAATCTAAATCTTTAGCCACAGAATTAGATGTAGTGGAAGGGATGCAGATCGATCGCGGTTATGTTTCTCCCTATTTCGTCACCGATCCAGAAAGACAAGTAGTTGAGTTTGATAACCCTCTTATCTTAATTACTGATAAAAAAATTAGCGCGATCGCCGATCTAGTTCAAGTACTCGAAAAAGTCGCTAGAGCAAGTCAACCTCTGCTAATTATTGCCGAAGATGTAGAAGGAGAAGCCCTAGCTACCCTCGTTGTGAATAAAGCGCGGGGTGTTTTAAATGTAGCTGCAATCAAAGCTCCTGGTTTTGGCGATCGACGTAAGCAGATGTTACAAGATATTGCTGTTCTTACTGGCGGTCAAGTAATTTCTGAAGAAGTGGGCTTAAGTTTGGAAGCTGTTTCTTTAGATATGTTAGGGAAAGCAGATAAAATTTCCATTACTAAAGAAAACACTACCATTGTATCTAGTGGTGGTAACAGCAGTGACGTCCAAAAACGCATTGCTCAAATTCGTAAACAGTTAGCAGAAACTGACTCTGACTACGATAAAGAAAAGCTACAAGAACGTATTGCTAAATTAGCTGGTGGTGTGGCAGTAATTAAAGTTGGTGCAGCAACTGAAACCGAACTCAAAGACCGTAAACTGAGAATTGAAGATGCACTCAATGCTACCAAAGCAGCTGTAGACGAAGGAATTGTTCCTGGTGGTGGTACAACTTTAATTCATCTAGCTAGCAAAGTAGCTACTTTTAAAGCCGAACTAGACAGCAATGAGGAAGAAAAAGTAGCAGCAGATATTTTTGCTAAAGCTTTAGAAGCTCCTCTCCGTCAGCTAGCGGATAATGCAGGAGTAGAAGGTACTGTCATTGTCGAAAAAGTCAGAGATACCGAGTTTAATGTAGGTTACAATGCTATGACTGGCAAGATAGAAGATATGATTACTGCTGGAGTAATCGATCCCGCTAAGGTAGTACGTTCGGCAGTACAAAACGCTGCTTCGATCGCTGGTATGGTTTTAACTACCGAAGCTCTCGTCGTCGAAAAACCCGAACCTGAAGCTCCTGCTGCACCTGGTGGTGGCATGGGCGGTATGGGTGGCATGGGCGGTATGGGCGGTATGGGCGGTATGGGCGGTATGGGCGGTATGGGCATGATGTAATGCTTGGCTACCTCATTAGCTTTATATCCCAAACCAAAAACTATCCATAAAAGATAGATTATAGGGGCGTATAATATACGCCTCTTGTCTTTTACCCTTGTGAATATGGGTTGTTCTTGCCCCTCAGTTGACTACGTAATCAGCTACTCGCTTTTAGTTTTGATTTAGTATATTAACGCGAGCGTCCAATTTAATTAAAAAAACCTAACAATTACACCATAGCTACTCTATAACTGGTAAACCAGATCGAAAGCAATCAAAGAATTAGCTATGACTACCAACACTCCTCAATACATTCTGGCCCTCGATCTCGGTACAACAGGAAATCGTGCTATTGTATTTAATTCTCAAGGAGGTATTATTGGTCAAGCTTACCAAGAGTTAACTCAGTATTACCCACAACCAGGATGGTTAGAACACGACCCCAAAGAAATTTGGCAAGATACTCTCACTTGCATCCAAAAAGTAATTAAAGATAATAGTATATCTCCAAGCTCGATCGCAGCTATTGGTTTAACAGTACAACGGGAAACTTGCTTACTTTGGGATAAAACGACAGGAGAACCTCTACATAAAGCCATTGTCTGGCAAGATCGGCGTACGGCAGGGATGTGTCAAACCTTAAAAGAAGAGGGCAAAGCAGACCAGATCGAACAGACAACAGGATTAGTACTCGATGCTTATTTCTCGGCAACTAAACTGGCTTGGTTATTAGATTGGATTAAAAAAGAAAAACCAGAAATAAATCTAGATAACGTCTTAGCAGGTACAGTAGATACTTGGGCATTGTGGAATTTAACTGGTGGTAAAGTTCACGCGACAGATCATAGTAATGCCAGTCGAACAATGTTAATGAATCTAGAAACAAGAGAGTGGGATGCTTCGTTACTGGATTTATTTAATATTCCTGCCTCGATGATGCCCAAAATTTTACCGAGTATGGGTGTATTTGGTACAACAGACCCAGAATTGTTAGGGGTAGAAATTCCTGTCGCTGCTATTTTTGGCGATCAACAAGCTGCACTCTTTGCCCACGGCTGCGATCGCCCTGGTTTATTAAAATGTACTTATGGTACTGGTTGTTTTTTAATCGTACAAACAGGAAACGATCTGACGCGATCGCGCAACCAACTCCTTTCTACCATCGCTTGGACAAGGACAAATTCAACTAACTACGCTTTGGAAGGAGCAATTTTTACCACAGGTGCTTGTATTCAATGGCTGCGAGATGGTTTAAAACTAATTAATACAGCAGCCGAAACCGAACCTTTAGCAAGACAAGTCAGCGATACCAACGGAGTTTATTTTGTCCCTGCTTTAAGTGGCTTGGGTGCGCCTCATTGGGATATGAACGCTCGCGGTGCTTTTTTAGGCATTACGGGAGGAGTGAAGCGAGAACATATGATTAGAGCTGTCTTAGAAGCGATCGCCTATCAGGTCAAAGAAGTAGTAGAGGCAATCAACAAAGATAGTGACATGGCGGTAGCTCGTCTGAAAGTCGATGGTGGTGCTTCTCGGAATGATTTTTTGATGCAATTTCAAGCTGATGCTTTGGGAGTACCCATCGAACGCCCTGTCATTCTCGATGCTACTGCCCAAGGTGCTGCTTTTGGTGCGGGTTTAGCCGTGGGTTTTTGGGATGACTATAGTAATTTAATCGCCAGTCGTCAAGTCGAGCGAGTTTTTGAACCAGGAGAAGGTAAGATAATGGCTCGAGATAACTTTTCTACTTGGCAAAAAGCAGTAAAAAGAGCAAAAAATTGGATTTAATCCCATAAATCCGCATTGCTTATTTAAATAACTTTTAAATGGTGCATTTCAACAGGATTGAGTATTATGCCCATTTCTGCTTAATCTTTAGTTACAAAAAACAACAATAGTTTAGTATTTATCTCTAAAACTGCACGAAAATTGCACAAAGACATTGCTTGAATAGTCTTAGTCCAAAAGCCACTGAATTCCTAACTCAAAAAATTACTAGAGCTAATTTTTGGGTTAATTCATGAATAAAAGTATTAGGTTCTACATTTAACTTGTTTTTAGCTCTGCCTAAACCTCATAGATTGCTGTGAACGTTGGTTAGGATTCAGGTCTATAAAAATTTGATTATTCAGGAGAAATTTTAATGTTTGACGCATTTACCAGAGTTATTTCTCAAGCTGATGCCAGAGGTGACTATCTTACTGGCAATCAATTTGATGCTCTCAAAAGTAT
>JAAUYI010200461.1_pt1 | contig 10917 bp, 9 predicted proteins | sample 7278041 | NCBI WGS metagenome assembly JAAUYI01 (sample SAMN14350216, study PRJNA611818) | marine sediment metagenome | isolation source: surface marine sediment (0.6m) | place: French Polynesia: Moorea | collected 2018-08
CGCCCCGCCGTACCGCTAGGGCGGACGTCGTCGAAAGGTGGTGGGCCGTGCGGCGCGCGGCCCACCACCTCGTCCCTCGAGCGGAGGAGAGGGTGTGAGCGCGCAGGCGCAGAAGCCGCCGTTCTGGCGCGACGTCCGGGTGCTCGGCTGGGTGTTCCAGCTGGCGATCCTGGGCATCGTCGTGGCGATCATCGCCGTGCTGGTGAACAACGTCAGGGTCAACAGCGCCAACCAGGGCATCCCGACGGGCTTCGGCTTCCTCGACCAGCCGGCCAGCTTCGAGATCCCGGGCAACGACTTCCGTCAGACCCAGCCGGTCCGCGACGCGATCTGGGAGGGTGTCCTCAACACCCTCCGTGTGTCGGTGGCCGGCATCATCCTCGCCACTCTGCTCGGCATCGCCGTCGGTGTGGGGCGGCTCTCGGGCAACTGGCTGATCCGGACGATCAGCCGGGTCTACGTCGAGGCCATCCGCAACGTGCCCCTGCTGGGCCTCGTCGTGTTCTTCTACCTCGGCTTCGTGCTCGCAGCCATGCCCCGGGTCGAGGACTCCTGGACGCTCGACAGCCTCGTGATCGCCAACGTGCGCGGCGTCTCGATCCCGTGGATCACCGGATCCACGCTCGCGTTCCTGGTCGTGTTCGCGCTGGCCGTCGGCCTCGCGATCGCGGTCAACCGATGGCGACTCCGCACGAACGAGCGCACGGGCGAGCCGGCCCGTGGCGCTCTCTGGGCGATCCCGGTCCTGCTGCTCGTGCTCTTCTGGGGCGCCTTCTTCGTCGGCAACGGCATCACGACGCCCGAGCTCGACGGTCGCTCGGTCGATGGCGGCATGACGATGCAGCCGGAGTACTTCGCGCTGCTCGTCGCGCTCGTGACCTACACCGCCAGCCACATCGCGGAGATCGTCCGTGGGTCCATCCAGGCGGTGCCCAAGGGTCAGGTCGAGGCGGCGAGCGCCTTGGCCCTCAGCGGCTGGCAGCGTCTTCGCCACGTCGTGCTCCCGCAGGCGTTCCGCATCGCCGTGCCGCCCATCGGGAACCAGTACCTGAACCTGATGAAGAACTCCTCGCTGGGCTTCGTCATCAGCTACTTCGACCTCACCAAGGTCATCCAGACGAGCATCGGCAACCGGACGCCGGCCGTGCCGGCCTACCTGCTGCTCCTGTCCATCTACCTGATCATGTCCCTCATCATCTCGGCAGGCGTCAACATCGTGAACCGTCGGCTGCAGGTCGTCGAGCGATGACGGCCTGGATCAGAGAGAACCTGTTCCGGTCGCGCTGGGATGGGCTCGTGACCATCGTCGTCGGGTCGATCACCGCGTACGCGCTGTTCCGCTTCGCCCGGTTCGTCTTCGTCACCGGACGATGGGAGATCGTCGAGGTGAACCTGTCGCTCTACATGAAGGGCGTGTGGCCGGACGGCCAACTGTGGCGACTCGTCGTGGCGGTGATCTCGGCCGCGTTCCTCGGTGGAGCCGTCGCGGGCTATGTCGGCAAGGCCCAGCAGGAAGCGGCGGGTCTTCCCCCGGCGAGACCGTCGCCCCGCGAGCGGGTGGTCGCGCTCTCCGGTCGGCTGTGGCCCCTGGCGATCGCGATCGTCCTGCTGCTCGTGCTCTCCAGCACCATCGGCCCCTGGCTGCTCCTCGGTGTCACCGTCCTCGCCGTGGTCCTCGGCCACGTCGTCGGTCGGTTGCTGCCCTACCGATCGCCAGGGACGCTTGCCGCCGTCGGCGTGCTGCTCGCGCTCGGGGTCGTCTGGTTCATGGCGAACGGGGTCGGCCTCGACGGCTGGGGCGGCATGCTGCTCAACGTCTTCCTCGCCGCGTTCTCGATCACGTTGTGCTTCCCGCTCGGTGTGCTGTTGGCCCTCGGCCGCCGCTCGCAGATGCCGATCGTCCGAGCCCTCGCGACGGGCTACATCGAGCTGTTCCGTGGCGTGCCGCTCATCGCGCTGTTGCTCATGGCCAACGTCGCGCTCGGGTTCTTCGTGCCGCAGTCGCTGGCTCCGTCTGATCCGGTCAGGGCGATCGTGGTGTTCGTGCTCTTCACCGCGGCGTACATGGCGGAGATCGTCCGCGGCGGCCTCCAGTCGGTGCCGACCGGTCAGATCGAGGCGGCCAAGGCGCTCGGCATGTCGCCGGTCAGCACGACGTTCCGGATCGTGTTGCCCCAGGCGCTGCGCAACGTGATCCCAGCGATCGTCGGGCAGTTCATCAGCCTGTTCAAGGACACGACCCTGGCCGGGGCGGCCATGGGGCTGACTGATCTGCTGGTGGCAGCGCAGGCCTCGACGGCGCAGGAGGCGTTCCAGGCGCAGGGCCTCATCGTCGAGGCGCTCGTGTTCGTGCTGTTCCTCTTCTGGGTGGGGTCCTACACGATGTCTCGTGAGAGCCAACGGCTCGAATCACGGCTTGGAGTTGGTGAGCGATGAACGATCAGACAGGAACCGGGGACCATCCCGTCATGTCCGACGCCACCCAGGTGGGTGGCGACGGAGACGTCATGATCGAGGTGACCGGTGTCGACAAGTACTTCGCGGACTTCCGGGCGCTGTGGGACGTCAACCTCAGGATCGGGCGGCGCGAGGTCGTCGTCGTCTGCGGTCCGTCGGGGTCGGGGAAGTCGACCCTGATCCGATGCATCAACCGTTTGGAGGAGCACGACGCCGGCCGGATCATCGTCGACGGCACCGAGCTCTCCGACGACCTGCGCAACATCCAGGAGATCCGCCGCGAGACGGGCATGGTCTTCCAGCAGTTCAACCTGTTCCCTCACCTCACCGTGCTCGAGAACATCACCCTCGCGCCACGCCTCGTCCGGAAGCTGCCGGCCTCGGAGGCGGAGGCGAAGGCGATGCAGCTCCTCGAGCGGGTCCGCATCCCCGAACAGGCCAGCAAGTACCCCGGGCAGCTGTCCGGCGGTCAGCAGCAACGGGTGGCGATCGCCCGGTCGCTCGCGATGGAGCCGAAGGTGATGCTCTTCGACGAGCCCACGTCGGCCCTCGACCCGGAGATGATCAACGAGGTCCTCGAGGTGATGATGGACCTCGCCCGAGAGGGCATGACCATGATCGTGGTGACCCACGAGATGGGCTTCGCCCGCGAGGTCGCCGACCGGATCGTGTTCATGGCCGATGGACAGATCGTCGAGGTCGGCACGCCCGAGCACTTCTTCACCAGCCCCAGGGAGCCGCGGACCCGCGAGTTCCTCTCCCAGATCCTGTAGCCGTCGCGCGCGAGTGTCGGGCAGCCCCGCGGTGACGTCTACCGCTTCAACTTGCCCCGCGGCTTCGGTCATTTTCAACACGGCGAGCGCTTCGGTGTCGTCGTGCAGGCCGATGCCTTCCTGCCTCGATCCACGGTCATCGTCGCACCCACCTCGACGAGCGCTCGACCCGCTTCGTTCCGACCGGAGATCGACCTGGACGGCGAACGCGACCCGCGTGCTCGTCGAGCAGCTCGGAGCGGTCGACGTGTCAGGGCTCGGTGAGCTGCGTGGTCATCTCAGCCCCGAAGAGCTCTGGGGTGTCGACGCCGCCCTGGCCACCGTGCTCGATCTCCGCTGAACGAGCCCGGATCCTCCGCGGACGACCGGAGACCCTGCACGGCCACGAGCAGGCGCGGCGAGCTCCGAGCCTGCCTCGCCGCGGTGTCAGCGTGACGAGAGCCGGCGGTGCTCGACGACCAGCGCGGTCAGGAACACCACGTCGATCACCACGAGCACCACGAGACCGTTGGTCGTGCCCGACACGGAGACCAGGACGACGAGCACGACGATGGTGACGATCCGTTCGGGTGGGAGGCGCCGGGACACCCGCAGCAACCCGGCCTCCGTGCCGCCGAGCAGCAGGACGAGGCCGCCGACCAGGATCCATCGGAACTCGATCGGGAGCGCCTCGTCGGGATGGAGCACGATCTCCTCCAGCGCCGCGGCGGTGAGGACGATCCCGGCGGTGATGGGGGCGTGCAGGTAGGTGTAGACGTCGCGCGCGAGCCGAGCCCGCTCGGTCGTGTCGCCGCCTGCGCAGGCCCGCTCGAACTCCGGTTGGGCCCGATCGAAGTACGACCACCAGAGGAGGCCGGCGAACACCCCGGCGGCGACGAGCGCGACGACGCTGCGGCCCGGAACGCCGTCGCCCTCGCCGAGCGACTCCAGGAGCGGCAGGGCGATGGCCACCACCACCTCGCCCAAGGCCACGATGACGATCAGTCCGTGACGCTCGGCGAAGTGGCCGGGCCTGACCACCCACGAGCCGCTGCCGGCCCGGATCGTGCCACCGATGACCACGACGACCGCGACCACCCAGACGGCGACCCGGGCGTCATCGGACACCAGACCCCCGGCGACCAGGAGCACGATGGCGACGGCGTTCGGCGCCGAGTAGGAGAGGGCCGATCGGAACTCCGCCGAGCCCGTGTCGTAGGCGACGAGCATCACGGCGACCCCGATGGCGAGGATCGTCGCCACCGAGATCCCGAAGAGCAGACCACCGCCCTCGAAGGCGGTCGGCACCGCCGCGGCGACCGGTATCGAGGCGACCGTCGCGACGAGCATGACCACACGCAGCGCCCGGGTCGTTGCCGCGGCGTTGACGGTCCACGTGAACTGGGTCCACGGCAGCCACAGCAGCAGGAACAGGAGACCGGTCTCGGCGACACCGGCGAGGGTGGGGTCGTCGACCAGACGCCCGACGAGCTGGGTGAAGGCCACGACGAACGCCAGATCGAAGAACAGCTCGGACTGGTCGGCCGTGAAGTCCTCGTCGGGGTCCGGGACGTGGAACCCCGAGAGCCGGACATCATCGAGTGGCGGACTCATCCGCGCCGACCCTACGTCCGCCGGCCCGCCCCCGCGGCGCGCTGCGACCGGCCTAGGCCGTGGTCGTGATCCGCCGCCCGTGCCGGGCGCCGGGGCCGGGCTCGGGCCGGTAGTCGAGGTCCTCGAGCAGCTCGCCCGTCTCGCGGTCGGCGAGCACGGGGTCGAGGACCCGCCCGGTCGAGCGCTCGACCATGACCACCGGAGGCTCGTCGAGGCCCGACCACTCGTCGCCCCAGCGCACCAACGTCACGAGGACCGGGCCGAGGGCTCGCCCCTTGTCGGTGAGCCGGTACTCGGAGCGGTCAGGTCGTTCCTGGCTCGGGACCCGCTCGAGCACGCCGTGGGCGCAGAGGTGATCGAGTCGGCTCGCCAGGGTGTTGCGGGGGATCTCGAGACGGGCGCGGAGCTCCTCGAAGCGTCGGAGCCCGAAGAAGGCGTCGCGCACGATGAGGACCGACCAGGGATCGCCGATCACCTCCATCGCCTGGGCGATGGAGCAGTTCACGTCGGCGAAGCTCGTTCGACGCATGACCGTCAGACCTCCGCCGCGACAGGTGTGACAACCCGCCGGCTCGTGACCAGCGGCAGCGCGAGGAGGCTCGTGGCCACTCCGCCGGCGACGAGCAGGGTCCACACGAGGTCGAACGAGCTCAGCGCGTCGTCGAGCGAGGTCGGTGTGCCGATGAACGCGATCGTCAGGGCGACGCCCAGGGTGCCGGCGAACTGCCGGATGGCCTGGTTGGCCGCGCTGCCGACGCCGAGGCGGTCGGGTGGGAGGGCCTGCGCGACGACGCTCGACAGCTGCGGGAGGCACAGCGCCACGCCGAGCCCGGTGAAGAGCATCGACGGCAGCAGGTCGGTGACGTAGCTCGACGTGCCGTCGAGCACGACGAACCGGTGGACGCCACCGAGCGCGAACGAGAGCCCGCCGGCGACGAGGAGCGGTCGCTGCCCGATGCGTCCGGCGAGCGCTCCGAACCGCGGGGCGAGCACGGCGACGAGGGCGGGCCCGGGGGCGATGCCGAGCCCGGCGCTGATGATCGACCACTGCCAGACCTCGGTGAGGAACAGGATCGAGCTGAGGAACATCGCCGTGAACGCGACGCTGAACGCGACCGTGGCGGCGTTGCCCCACGCGTAGTTCCGGATCGAGAACAGTTCGAGGTCGAGCGCCGGGGCGGTCGTGCGTCGCTGGTGGACCACGAAGAGCCCGAGTACGACGGCACCGAGGGCGATGGCCCCGATGGTGCGGGAGTCGGCCCACCCCCACTCCTCGCTCTGCACGACCCCGAGCGACGCCAGCGCTGCCGCGCCGGCGACGAGGACCACGCCGAGGGCCGCCGGGAGCTGCGTCAACGGATCGCTCGACTCCCTCAGGTGTCGGCGGCCCTGCAGCACCGTGAAGATCCCGACGGGGATGTTGAGGAAGAACACCCAGCGCCATCCGGCCCACTCGACGAGCGCGGCGCCCAGGGTCGGCCCGATCGCTCCGGCGACGGCGCCCGTAGCACCCCAGATGGCGACGGCGAAGGGAACCCGCTCGGGCGGGAACGCCCGGAGGATGAGGGCGAGGGACGAGGGCAGCAGCATCGCCCCGCCGACCGCCTGCAGCACCCGGAAGGCCACCAGCAGCCCCGCCGTCGGCGCGAGCCCGCACGCCACCGACGCCACGGTGAAGACCACCGACCCGGTGAGGAACGCCCGCCGGTGCCCGATGCGGTCGGCCATCTTGCCGAACGGCACGAGGAGCGCGGCGAAGGTGATCGTGTAGGCGTTCAGCACCCACGACAGGGCGGTCGGGCCGACCGACGGGAACGACGCGACGATGTCGGGGAAGGCCACGAAGAGCACGGTCGTGTCGAGGAAGACGGCGAGCACGGCCAGCGCCGAGACGGCGAGCGTGCGCTTGGCGTGGACGTCCATCGGACCGGTGGGTGCGACCATGGAGGGTCATGTTGACACTGGCAGTTCAATGATGCAACTGATGATCGGCGTGGCATGCGGCGGTGGCGTCGACGGCTTCCTCCGAGACCTCGACCGGGTGACGCCGATCGCCGTCCGACCGGGCGGGCGCGCTGCACGTCGGGGTCGCGAGCCGAGTAGGTTCGTGCTCGCCCGATCCACGGATCACCTCGCTTCGGTGGTCGCACGTCGCGGGCCGTGTGGCCGCAACGTGGTCCGTCTGCTCGAAGGAACGACCACGGATGCGCCCGCAGACTCGTCTCACCGTCCTGGTGGCCCTCACCCTCGCGGCGTCGGCGCTCACCGTCGTCACGACGTCCGGTCACGCCCGCGCCCAGCAGGGGCTGTCGCGGGTGGACCGGCTCGACACGCCGCTGATCCGCAACTCGGCCCCGGCGGTCGGCGACGTCGACGGCGACGGTGTCGACGACATCGCCATCGGTGGTGAGGACGGCATCCTCCGGGTGTTCCGGAGCGGTGACCTCGACGACCAGATCCTCGCCGCCAGGGCCGTCCCGGCCGTCGCTCCGAACTGCTCCCCGCAGAGCACGCCGACCGCCATCGACTCGACGCCGCGCGTCGCCGACATCGACGGTGACGGTGCCAACGAGATCGTCGTCGGCGTGCAGTCGACGTGGGTGCCGAACCAGAACGGCGGCCTGATCGCCTTCGAGCGGGACGGCTCGGTGAAGTGGCGTTGGACCTCGACGACCGACCAGTTCGACGTCTGGGACCCGAGCACGGGCGCCACCCCGGACGGCTGGTGCGACGGCGTCTTCTCCACCTCGGCCGTCGGCGACGTCAACGGTGACGGCTTCGTCGACGTCGTGTTCGGCGGGTGGGACCACAACGTCCACGCGCTCGACGGACGGACCGGAGCGGAGCTCCCCGGGTTCCCGTTCCCGAACGGCGACACCGTCTGGTCGTCACCGGCGTTGCTGGACGTCGACGGCGACGGGCGCGACGAGATCTTCATCGGAGGCGACGACACGCCGGGCCGGCCCGGATCCATCGCCGGTGGGCAGATCCACGCCCTGGACTGGGACGGCGGTTCGGTCCGCCAGCTCTGGAAGCGAGCACCGAACGAGACGGTGATGGGCTCGGTCGCGATCGACGACCTGAACGGCGACGGCCGCGCCGAGATCTTCGTGACCACCGGCTTCAACTACGACTCGACGGACACCCGCCGGGTGCTCGCCTTCCACGCCGACGACGGCTCCGCGGTCCCGGGGTGGCCGGTCGACGTCGGCGACGTCGTCACCGGCAGCCCGGCGATCGGCGACCTCGACGGCGACGGCGATCGCGAGCTGGTGGTCGGCGCCTGGGACGGCCACGTCTCGGCCTTCGACGGTGACGGTCGGCGGATCTGGCGCACCGACCTGTGCTGCAACCCGGCCGGCCCGAACCTCAACCGGGTGCTCGGCAGCGCGGTGATCGCCGACCTGGACGGCGACGGCGACAACGACGTGGCGATCGGATCGGCGTGGTCGATGCACGCGCTCGACGGACGGACCGGTGCGCGGTTCGCCGAGCTCGCCGAGGGCCTGTCGAACGACTCGTCGCCGGCGGTGCTGACGAGGGCCGACGGCTCCCGCCTGCTCGTCACGTCGGGATACTCGCTGGGTCGTGGCGCCCACGAGCTGGGGACGTTCGCCGTGCCGTCGTCGTCGACGCCGGCGCCGTGGCCCCAGTTCCGGGGTGCGGGCAACGGGATCGCAGCGGGCCAGGCCTGTGAGGCGCCGACCGGATCCGACGCCCCTCGGCGGGCTCCCGACGGCTACTGGCTCCTGGACCGCACCGGTGAGGTCTACCCGTTCGGGGACGCCACCGACCTCGGCGACGTGACCGACGAGCTCGCAGCGGCGCCGGGTGTGTCGGCGGTCGACCTCGAGACCACCGTCGACGGTCGGGGCTACTACGTGCTCGACAGCCGGGGATGCGTCCACACCTTCGGGTCGGCGTCGTTCCACGGGCACGCCGACGGCGTCGGCGGCGGTCGGCCGGTCTCGATCTCGGCGGTCAGCGGCGGCTACCTCGTCTTCACCGATCGCGGCGGGGTCGAGGCCTTCGGCCAGGCCGAGGAGCGGGGCAACCTCCTCGATCTCACGCTCAACGGCCCGGTCCTCGGTTCCGTCGCGACCCCGAGCGGCGACGGGTACTTCATGGTCGCCTCCGACGGCGGGATCTTCGCGTTCGGTGACGCCACCTTCGTCGGGTCGATGGGAGGCCGGCCGCTCAACCAGCCCGTGGTCGACCTCGTCCCCGACCCCGACGGCGGCGGCTACTGGCTGATCGCCGCGGACGGCGGTGTGTTCGCGTTCGACGCCGGGTTCCGCGGCTCGGTGCCGGGTGAGCTCGCGCCCGGCGCTCGACTCAACGCGCCCGTCATCGGTGGGATCGCCTACGGCGACGGCTACTCGATGATCGCGAGCGACGGCGGCGTGTTCGTCTTCTCCGACCGGGAGTTCCTCGGCAGCCTGGGCGGCGACCCACCCACCGCTCCGGTCGTGGGCATCAGCGCACCGGGCTGACCGCGGTCAGCGGTCGGGTTCCCCGCCGCCGCGTCGGTCCGTGGGTGTGCACCCGCCGCTCGTGTGCTCGACTGTGCCGGAGCGGGAGGTGGGGCGACATGTCCACGATGACCGGACCGGGCTCCGGTCGGCGGCGCAGGCGCGTCCGATCACGGCGGGCCAGCGCCTCGGTGCTCGTCGTCGCGCTGGCGGTCCTCGGCGTCGCGGCGTGCGGTGACGCCGACGACACCGGATCGACCGCGACCGCGGAGACGAGCACCGAGCCCTCGGCTGGCACGGCGACCCCGGCGACGGACGGCCCGGTCGAGACGACACCTGCGACGGGCACGGAGGCGCCGCCCGACGATGGAGGAGGCGGCGACCCGTCGGATCTCGACGTCGGCGTCGACACGGTCGTGCGCTTCGAGCCGGGAGCGACGTCGGCGACCATCTCGGAGGCTGTGATCCGTGGGGAGCGGAACCGCCACGTGCTGGAGGCGGCGGCGGGACGGACGTTGGACCTGTCGATCACGTCGCTCGAGGACAACGCCGTCGTCGACCTGTACGGACCGGACGGTGCCCTGCTCGCGAGCGAGGTGACGTCGGCGTCGGTCGAGCTGCCGGCGGACGGGGCCTACACGGTGCTCGTCGGCGGGACGAGGGGCAACGCCACCTACGAGCTCACGATCGAGATCCCGGCCTGAACCCGGGCTCGATGCTCTCAGAGCGTGTCGATGGCCTGGTGCACCGCCACGTTGGGTTGGTCTCGGAGGCCGAGCTGCTTGCGGAGCGCGGTGAGCTCGTCGAGGTCGTCGCCCTCGATGGACAGGGTCCTCAGGACCTCACCGGTGTCGAGCACCTCGATGTCGGTCACCTCGGCGCGCAGCTGCCCGATCCGGAAGCGACGGCGTTGCTTGACGACGAACACGGCCCGGACGCCCGAGTCGGGGTCGAGGCGCTTCACCGCCTCGGCCATGTCGAACGACTTGCCCCGCTGCGGTCGGTCGAGGCGCAGGGCCTCGAAGATCTCGTCGAACGGGGTCGGTGCCGTGTTCGACGACAGGTGTCGTTGCGAGGCCCACCGCTCGAAGCCGCGGTCCTCGGTGACGAGCTGCTTGATCTTGAGCGTGTCGTTGCGGACCTTGGCGTTCCAGGTCGGATCGTCGACGAGCAGGTAGCAGTCCTCGACCGTCTCGGTGGTCTCCTCGTCAGCGAGGCGCGCGAGCAGCTTGCGGGCCTTCCCGTGCTTTCCCCAGACCCGATACTCGTACCGGGACCGGTGAGCCTCGCTCTTGGGCTGCTCGTCGCTGGCCATGGTCCCTGTCTCCGACGTCGTGCGATCGAGGGTACGGGTTCGGTCACCGCGATCCGGGCCAACCCGGCCGCGCCGCGTGCTGAGACAGACACAAGACAGGTGTCGTGGCGTTTCGGCGACAGCAACGGGGGATGGGGCCTGAGGCTGCCGCCGAAGGCAGGTTGGCGGGTGTGCGGTGGGAGCGACACCGGGGTGTCGCGATGCCGCAGCGACAGCGACGGGGATGGGCCCTGAGGCTGCCGCCGAAGGCAGGTTGGCGGGTGTGCGGTGGGAGCGACACCGGGGTGTCGCGATGCCGCAGCGACAG
>JAAUYI010033891.1_pt1 | contig 10912 bp, 10 predicted proteins | sample 7278041 | NCBI WGS metagenome assembly JAAUYI01 (sample SAMN14350216, study PRJNA611818) | marine sediment metagenome | isolation source: surface marine sediment (0.6m) | place: French Polynesia: Moorea | collected 2018-08
GGGCGTGCGGTAGAAGCCCCAGAAGAGCGCCATGAAGTCCGGCTGCAGGCTCGCCTGGGACCAGTCCATCCAGCGGTCGGCGAGCGAGCGGGCGCCGGGATCGGCCGGCCAGAGCGCCTCGCCGCCGTAGCGCGCGGTCAGGTAGCGCAGGATGCTGTGCGACTCCCAGACGACCCTGCCGTCGTCCTCGATCACCGGCACCCGGCCATGCGGGTTCCTGGCCAGGAAATCGGGATCGTCCAGGCCGCCGAAGGCGCCTCCGAGCTCGATCTGCCGGTGCGCGAGCCCCAGCTCGCCGATCAGCCAGGCGACCTTCTGCACGTTGAAGGCGCTGCGCCGTCCCCAAAGCGTGAGCACGTTCCACCTCCCCTGCGCGCTGGACCCATAGCTGGAACCGGCCCAAAGTCGGATCGGCCCCTGGGCCGACCAGGAAGAGCATAGCCTGGAACCCTCGGGGTCTGACCCAGGATTCGGCATCGATGTCAGACTTGCAGCTGCGACCCGGGCGCGTCTCGGACCTATCGGTGATTTTCGAGATCACCCGGGCCTCCTTTGCGGTCCTGGCAATAGGACACTATTCCCAGGCCAGATCGATGCCTGGATGGACGGCTGCAGTCCGGAGACCTACCTCGAGGGAGTCGAGGCCGGGCGCATCCGGGTCGCGGAGCTTGGCGGCAGGGTTGTCGGCTACGTCGATTTCGAGCCTGGCGAAGTCACCCGACTCTTCGTGCTACCGGAGGCGGCCGGTCGAGGCGTCGGCACCCGGCTGCTGCAGCTCGGAGTCCGCCTGGCCCGCGAAGGCCACAGCGGTTCCATCGTCCTGGAATCCCTGCTCAACGCCGTGGGCTTTTACGAGCAACAGGGTTTCGTCGCGACCGGCAAGGGCATCTCCTCTCACGGCACCGCCGAAACGCCGCCGATTAAGGTCCTTCGTATGGTGCTGTCGGACTAGCGGCTTGCGCGGCGGCGGCGCGACGCTTAGGTCTTGCTCTCGGCGTCAGGCATTTGGACGGGAGACCGCAGGACATGAGCGAGCGTGAGTGGAAGGTCTATCTTTCCGGCGAGATCCACAGCGACTGGCGGGCCAGGATCGCCGAGGGCGTCCGCGAGGCCGGCCTCCCGGTCCGCCTCGATGCGCCGGTCTGCGTGCACGAGGACAGCGATGACTGCGGCGCCACGATCCTGGGCGCCGAAGACGACGCCTTCTGGCACGACCGCAAGGGCGCGACCATGAACGCCATCCGGACCCGCACCCTGATCGGCGAGGCCGACGTCGTGGTGGTCCGCTTCGGCGACAAGTACCGGCAGTGGAACGCCGCCTTCGATGCCGGCATGGCGGCCGCCCTGGGCAAGGCCTTGGTCACGCTCCACGATCCCGCCGTCAACCACGCGCTCAAGGAAGTCGACGCCGCCGCCCTCGCCGTCTGCCGGACCCCCGAGCAGGTGGTCCAGACCCTGGCCTACGTGATCCGCGGCGAGCTGCCCGGCCGCAAGGGCAGCCTGGCGGCCGAGTAGACGCGCCACCGGCACCGGTTCTCCAAGCCCAGAGGGATGGGCTCGACTGCCGGCGACCCGGGTGCCGGCTTTCGACCTATCTGGACGAGGCGGCGCCGGCCTCGCGCAGCACCGCTTCGATCTCCGCCGCCCAGGTCGCAAGATCGAAGTTCTGCGGATCGTCGTGGCCGCCCTCGAAACCCTTGTCCAGGACGGCATGAAAGGCCGGGACCAGTCCCCGTCCGGCGCGCAGGGAGGCCGCGACGTAGAGCTCCGCCGCCCGGCGGTACTGCAGCCGGGAGAAACCCGGATCGGGCGCCAGGGCGTCGTTGTCCGGGTCGCCGCCGGGATGGCGTCGCCGGGGCTGGAGCAGCTCGACATGGAGGAAGAGGCCCTTGGCGGGCTCGCCGACGTGCCGGTCGAGCTCCAGCTTGGTCGCCCGCCAGGGCTCCAGGAAGTCGTGCCCGAGGTAGACCTCGCCCCGGCGGTTGACGAAGGCGTGCGCCGCCGGGTCGGCGCTGCGGTAGCCGTCCAGCCGGTTGACCCGCGGGTCTCGGTCGATCTCCGCCGGGAAGGGCGCCTCCCCGAAATAGGGGGCGCTGGTATCGTGAAGGACGAAGTAGCGCGCCGGCGCACCCCTCGCGGCATCGTCATGGGATCGCGACAGGCGGCGGTCGAGCGATCCGCCGACCTCCCTCTCCGAGAGGCCCTGCCGCGCCAAATAGGCCCGAAAGGCCGTCTTGCCGAGCGGCAGCGGCGCGTCGACCGCCCGCTCTAGGACCTCGGGCAGACGGTCGTGGACCGGGCCCAGCTCTTTCCAGACCCCGACCGGACGCAGCAGGCAGCGGGCCTGCGCCTTCGCCTCGCCGGCAAAGCTCAGTGACGCCGTGTCGAAGCGGCAGGGCCCATAGACGGCCGCCGGCCCCGCGCAGGCGGAAACGAACGCTATGAGACAGATGGCGCGGACGACGGCTCGCTTGCCCATCTCCGGCAAGCCCCCTTTCCAATCCTGGCGAGGCAGCCTGCCCGAGCACTGCGGCGAAAGCGTGTTCGCAAGACGGCGGCCCCGGCGGGCCTTGGCTTCCCCGCCCGCCCGAAGGCCCGCGCGCTCAGTAGACCTCGAGGTACTCGTTGCGTTCCCAGTCGGTGACGTGGCTGCGAAAGCGGGCCAGCTCGGCGCGCTTGACCGCCATGAAGAGCCGGACGAAGTCCTCGCCCAGCAGCCTGCGCAGCGGCTTGTCCGCCTCCAGGGCGTCCAGCGCCGCCTCAAGGCTGCCGGCCAGCTTCTCGTGCTTGGGATCGTCCTCGGAGGGGCCCTTGGATTGGGCTGGCAGCTTGCCCTTGCCCTTCAGGCCCAGCAGGCCGGCGGCGATCACCGCGGCGACCGACAGGTAGGGATTGGACAGGCCCGAGGCGGCGCGCATCTCGATGTGGCAGTTGGCCTCGCCCGGGTCCTTGATCCGGACCATGGCGGTCCGGTCCTCGACCCCCCAGGAGATGTTCGACGGTGCGAAGGTGTGCGGCTTTAGGCGGTGGTAGCAATTCGGCGTCGGCCCGATCAGGGCCTGGATCGCCTTGGCGTGGTCGAGGATGCCCTTAGTGAAGGCCCGGACCTCGTCGTTCAAGCCCTCGGGCGCGCCCTTCTTGTAAAAGACCGGTTTCTTGGTCTTGCGGTTGATCAGGCTGACGTGGACGTGGCACCCGCAGCCGGCCATGTCGCTCGCCGGCTTGGACATGAAGGTCGCCAGCAGACCATCGCGGTGGGCCAGTTCCTTGATCGCGTTCTTGAAGGTGAAGGCCTTGTCCGCGCCTTCCAGCCCGATCCCGGGCCCGAAGTTGATCTCGTACTGCGAGGGCGAGTATTCGCAGTTGTGGGTGATGACGTCGATCCCGGCGGCCTGCAGCTGGTCGAGCAGCCCGTCGAGAAAGGGCACGTACTGGTTCCGGGTCGCGTTGAAGATGTGGACGCCGCCGAATAGCGGCTGCTTGGTCTCGGGATCCAGCAGGTAGAACTCGAACTCGTGGCCCATCATCACGTCGTAGCCCAGGCTCGCAGCCTCCTCGAGCAGACCGCGCAGCACCGTGCGCGGGCTCGCCTTGATCGGCTCGCCCGGCCCCCACTGAGCGTCGCAGACCACCTTGGCGGTCCCGGGCAGCCAGGGCACCGGGCGCAGGCTCTCCGGATCCGGGATCAGGCTCTGGTCGCGGTAGGCGACCTCCTCGGCGACGCCGGTGCCGCCGATCACCCCTGAGGCGCTGTCGAGGCCGATGGTCCCGCCGTAGAAGTTGAGGCCCTTGCGGGCGTAGGCCTCGACCTTGTCGATCGGAACCACCTTGGTCCGGCTGGTACCGTGGAGATCCGGCAGCTCGAAGCGCAGGTAGCGCGCCTGCATCTTCTTCAACGCCGCCATCATCGTCGTGACCTGATCGCCGGCCATGGTCCCCTCCCTGCCCTGCGGTTTCTTTTTTCCTTGCGGCGCGCTGCGGCACGCCAAGGTTGGCATGTGCCAAACAATATGTTGCAAGCGCCAAGTCGCGCAAGATAGCTTCGAGGAAAACCCGGGAGGCGACATGCGCTTGCAAGGCAAACGGGCCCTGATCACCGGGGCCGCCGCCGGCATCGGCCGGGAGTCGGCGCAACGTTTCGCGCGCGAAGGCGCCGCGCTGGCGCTGGCCGACCTCGACCTCGTGGCGGCCGAGGCGGTCGCGGCCGAGATCCGGGCCGAGGGCGGGACAGCGACGGGCATCCAGGCCGACGTCTCCGAGGAAACTTCGGTCGCGGCCATGGTGGCGGCCGCGGAGGCGGCGCTGGGCGGTCTCGACATCGCCTTCAACAACGCCGGCATCATGCTGGCCGAGGACCGCGGCCCCGAGGACACGGCGCTCGAGATCTGGCACAGGACCCTGGCGGTCAACCTGACCGGGGTCTTTCTCTGCTGCCGCCACGAGATTCCCGCCCTTCAGCGGGCCGGCGGCGGCGCGATCCTCAACATGTCCTCCCTGGTCGCCTACATGGGCTCCGCGGCGCCGCAGATCGCCTACGTCGCCAGCAAGGGCGGCGTGCTGGCCCTGACCCGGGAGATCGCCGTGCAGTACGGCCGCGCCGGAATCCGCGCCAATGCGCTCTGCCCCGGCCCGGTCGGCACCGCGATGACCGACGCGCTCTTCGATACGCCGGAGAAGCTGGAGCGGCGCCGGGTCCACATGCCGATGGGCCGCTTCGCCAAGCCCGAGGAGGTGGCCGAGGTCGCCCTCTTCCTGGTCTCCGACGCGGCCAGCTACGTCACCGGCGCCGGCTGGCTGGTCGACGGCGGCATCGCCTCGGCCTACGTGACCGCGGAATAGGCCGGGCATGGCGGGCAAGGAGCAGACCTACCTGCTCGGCATCGACCTCGGGGCCGGCAGCCTCAAGGCCACGATCATCGACGAGTCCGGCGGCCTGATCGGCGAGGCCAGCCATCCCATCGCGACCCGGAACCCCAAGCCCGGCTGGTCCGAGCAGGACCCCGAAGGCTGGTGGCAGGCCTTGTGCGGCGCCCTGCCCGCGGCCCTGGCTGCCGGCGGGCTCGACGGCGGCGACATCGCCGCGGTCGGGATCTCCGCCGGGGCCCACATCGCGGTGCTGACCGATGCCGATGGCCAGGTGCTGCGCCCGGCGATCCTGTGGAACGACCAGCGCAGCGCCGCCGAGGCCGCGGATCTGCACGACCGGGCCGGCACGGAGATCATCGAACGCTCGCTGAACCGCGCCAACCCGACCTGGACCCTGGCCCAGCTCGCCTGGTTGAAACGGCACGAGCCGGAGGTCACGGACAAGGCCGCCCGCCTCTACATCGCCAAGGACCACCTGCGCAGCCGCCTGACCGGCGACTGGACCACCGATTTCTCCGACGTCGTCGGCGCCCTGATGGCCGATGCCCGGACACGGGACTGGTCGCCCGGGCTCTGCGCCCTGATCGACTGGCCGACGACCACGCTGCCGCCGGTCGCCCGGCCGCAGGACATCGCCGGGACCGTGACCGAGGCCGCGGCGCAGGCCACCGGCCTCGCCGCCGGCACGCCCGTGGTCGTGGGCTCCAACGACACCACGGTCGAGCTCTTCGGCTGCGGCGCGGTCCAGCCCGGCGAGGGCGCGATCAAGCTGGCCACCGCCGGGGTCGTCTTCCTCGCGGTCGACCGGCCGGAGGTCCATCCGCCGGTCTCCTGCTATCCGCACATCGTCGAGGGCATGTGGTACATGGCCTCGGGCATCAACGCCTGCGCCACCGCGCACCACTGGGTCCGCGACCGCTTCTTTGCCGACCTCGATCCCGAGACCGCCTACGCCGAGATGGACCGGCTGGCCGCCTCTGTCCCGCCGGGCTCGGACGGCCTGCTCTTCCATCCCTACCTGCAGGGCGAGCGCGCGCCGCACTGGGACCCGAAGCTGCGCGGCGACTTCCTCGGCCTGACCCTGGCCCACGAGCGCGCCCACTTCGCCCGGGCCTGCTACGAGGGCATCGCCCTGGCCCTGACCGACGTGCTGCGCGAGGCCGAGCGGCTCTCCGGCGCCGAGTTCGGGGCTATGCGGCTTCTGGGCGGTGGCGCGCGTAGCGCGACCTGGCGGCAGATCATCGCCGACGCCACCGGTCTGGCCTTGAAGCAGCCGAGCAACGGCGACGCCTCCTTCGGCGCCGCCCTGGTCGCCGGCCTCGGTGTCGGGGTCTTCGCCTCGCCGCAGGACGCCGCAGAGCGCTGCGCCCGCGTGGTCGCCGAGGCGCGGCCCGACCCACAAGGCCAGGCGACCTACGCACGGCTGTTCTCGCTCTACGACGAGGCCCGCCGGAGGCTCACCGATATCAGCCACGCCCTCGGCGAAGACCCCAGCGGGAGCTAGCGCCCCGACGGCCGCCCCAGAATGCGAGAGGGAGTCCCAGCGTCAATATCGCCGCTGTTTGACGCCAGGATTGTGACTTTTGCCACAAAGCAGTTTTGACGTAAGTCGTAACCTCTGTGTTGGACACTGCATCCGAAATGGGGGGCATGCCGATGTCCAAGCAAAAACTCTACGCACCGCTGGTGATTTGCTCCGCCCTGGCCTTTGTCCTGGCCGACACGCCCGGCTTCGCGCAATCGGACAAGCCGGTTGGTGTCATCAAGCACTACCACCGTGACGCCGACCCGAAGCGGATCACGCCCGACAACAAGATCCAAAAGCTCTACAGGAACTATGGGTTCTTTCTTGGCGACACGCTCGTCATGAACAAAGGTGCCTGTGTGCCTGCGGTTGTCTGGGAGGCCACGCGGTTGACCTTCGGCAAGGAGAGCGAATTGAGGATAGCTCCCTCCGGCACCGTGTCGGGTGGAAAGGAGCTGGCTTTCGAGCTGCGCAAGGGTGGCATCGCGGTCGAGGTTCCGCCGGAGTTCGCAGGAATGCTCCTGGTCCGCACCCCGGACACCGAGCTCCGCCTCGGGCAAGGCACCTTCGCAGTCGCCGTGAACGACGACGGCTTGACCGAGTTCCTGGCCTACAATGGACCGGTCAAGATCGCCTCGCTGGGACCATCCCCGGACGACTATGGCGCGGAGGGTCGTCTCATCCACGCCATCCTCCGTGGCAACGAGATCGAGCTGCTTCATGATCAGGCCGGGCAACCGGCCAGGGGTCTGCCGAAGCTAACGGGGTTGGATTGCGGCAGATCGATCCTGGATGGCCCCGAACGTGACGGCGAGCCGGGCGGCGGCGGGGAAGGAAGTGGCGGCCACGGCTGATCGTTTAGAGGTAAGGACGCTTGGCCCGATACGGACCCAAGACAAACGCGACCGCGCTCTTGCTGGCGTTTTTGTTTTCCTTGTCCTGCCCTCTTGATGCCGGCGTCGCGTCGCCGGTCGCGAAAACCCGTCCCGCCTGCGAGGGAGACCAGCTGAACCGCTCGGGCTGGACCCAGCAAGAAAAATGGGTTTGGCAGCAGCTCTGCAACGGACGACGCGCGGACCTCGTGGCGGGGACAACGGGCCAGTCGGCCTCCTCGGCCGAAGGGCCGAGCTGGCCAAAGGAGAGCTTGCTGACACCAGGGTTCCTTCGCGGCCTTTTCGAAGGGCCGTTCAAGAAGAGGCTCGAAGAGACGGGCATAGCGGTTCGCGGCGCCCGGCTTGAGGAGTCGTTGGACCTTTCCGGCATCAGGTTCAAGCGGAAAGTCGCCTTTGAGGAATCCCTCTTCCTGGGCGATGTCCGCCTTCAGGATGCCGTTCTCGAGGACTCCCTATCCCTCTCCAAGTCGGAGGTCGAAGGAGTCCTCGACATCAGCGGAGCCAAGATCGGCAGGGACCTCCGGCTCGACGAGATCGTGGTGGCCGGCAACACGCGTCTGGTCGATCTTCGGGCCGGCCGGAACCTCTATCTTCGGCTCGGCGCCTACGATGGAATCGTGGACCTTGTTGGACTGAAGGTGGACGGCGACCTGTGGCTCGCCGGCTCCACCTTCGAAAAGCCCATCGACATGTCCAACATCGCGGTCGGACGGCATCTCCACGCTGGGCGGCATTGGTCCAGGGATGGGCCGATCGGGACCTGGTTTGAAGGCAGGGTCTTCCTGCGCAATGCCTCGATCGACGGCAGGCTGGAAATGGCCGGGACCCAGGTCGCCGGCGCCTTGGATATGGACGCCATCCGGGTCGGCGAAGACATCTTTCTTAGGGATTGTGCGCGCATCCGCGGCGGAACCAACCTTGTCTTCGCAAGGATCGGTCAGAATCTGGACCTCTCCGGGAGCCGTCTCGGCGACCTCGATGCCACCGGGGCGCAGATCTCCGGGGAACTGCGGCTGGGATCCTCGCGGCACCCGAGCCCGAGGTGGACCACGGATGCGATGCTCAAGCTGCGCAATGCCAAGGTCTTCTCATGGCAGGACGGCCAAGGAGACCCGAAAGACCATCGGGCCTTTGTCGGAGATTGCTACTCCAAGGAGGCCAAAAACGACCCCTGGCCTAGTAGGCTCGAGATCAGCGGATTCGCCTACCAGCAATTAGGCGGCTTGGGGGGAGGCGGAAAATCGGAAGTCCTGGATCCCAAACGCTACGACAAGCTGGTCAAGAACTGGCTCGAGCGCGACAAGACCTACTCCCCTCAGCCTTATGAACAGCTGGCGAGGATCGTGCGCGCGGCCGGCTATCGAGACATGGCCAACCGCATCCTCTACGACAGCAAGGAAAAGGAGCGAAAAGAGGCCAAGGGCGGTTATTGGCTGTGGCTCACCACCTTGAAGCTGATAATGGGCTACGGCTACCGCTACTCCTATGCGCTCGGATGGGTGGTCGCCCTCGTCGCCCTGGGCATGATCGTCCTCGGCGTGACCGGCGAGGGCTTGCGCAACAAGATGCCGATCGGGTTCTTCTACAGCTTGGATATTCTCCTGCCGATCGTCCGCTTGCGTGACTACCATCACCAAGTTCAGCTCGAGGGGTTCGCCCGATACTACTTCTACGTCCACAAGCTGCTGGGCTATTTCCTCGCCTCCATCTTGATTGCCGGCTTCTCCGGCTTGACCCGATAGGGCCCGGGCTCGATCGCGCAGCGAAACCGAGAGCTCTCGAACTCCGGTAGAGCTGCTCGGGTCGCATAATATGCCAAATGATATGAAATATACCCCAAAGGGTCTCTTTTGACGCGACTCTATGCGCCGGTGCTCAACCTAGGTATGTGGTTTTTACCACTTCGCCGGCCTCTCGGTTTCGACATCATCCGGTTCTTGCAGTCTGGTCTATCCCCTTGGCCGCCACTTAGGCGGCCATTTTTTTTGCCCCGCCGCGGCCCAGGCATTGCCACAGCCTGCCGCTAGATTTTCTGTTCAGAGCCGCTAGGCTGTCGCCGACCGTCGACGACCCGAGGGATGGCCCATGCTGCTTTCGATTCCGCTGCTGATCCTCGCGGTCGGCCTCTACAATGTGATGGTGCTGACCACCGGCCTGTCGATCGGCGCCCCGACCTTGTCTCTCGCCCTTCCCTCGGGAACCACCCTGGCGCTGTCGTTCGGCGATCTCCTGGTCATCCTGGGCCTGGTGCTGCTCTTCGTCGAGATCTTCAAGGCGACCCGGACCGGTACCGCCTCGATCATCGACCACCTGCTGTCCGTCGGCCTCTTCGTGCTCTGCCTGATCGAGCTGATCCTCTTTCCGGCCTTCGGCACCACGACCTTTCTGTTCCTGACCCTGATGACCCTGATCGACGTCGTCGCCGGCTTCACGGTGACCATAACCTCGGCGCGGCGGGACATCGGCCTCGACGAGGCGATCCGATGAGCCGCTCCAGCTCGGGGCGCGGCCTCGCCGCGGCCCTGTTGGCGGCGCTCCTGGTCTCCCTCGGTCCCGATGGCGCCGCCGCCTGCGGGCCGGACAGCGACTGCCGCCTCGGGGAGCGGACCTACCGGATCCGGATGCCGGCCGGACATGACGGCAGCGGCCGGGTCGGCGCCATCATGTACATGCATGGCTATCGCGGGACCGCCGCCGGGATCATGCGCAACAAGGCCTTCGGCAAGGCGGTCTCGGACCTCGGTCTGGCCCTGGTCGCGCCCAAGTCGCTGGGCGACGACTGGTCGATCCCCAACGCGCCCCGGGAATACACCGACGACTTCGCCTACTTCGACCGACTGCTGGAGGAGATCACCACGCGCTTTGCCATCGATCCGAAGCGAATCATGGCCACCGGATTCTCGGCCGGCGGCATGATGGTCTGGAACCTGGCCTGCCAGCGGGGCGAAAGCTTCGCCGGCTTCGCGCCAATCGCCGGGACCTTCTGGGCACCGATCCCGGAGAGCTGCCCCAGCCCGGCGGTGCACCTGCTGCACACCCACGGCAGCGACGACAAGATCGTGCCGCTGCGCGGCCGGCCGATCCAGAAGACCCACCAGGGCGACGTCTACAAGGCTCTCTCGCTCTTCGGCGAGGCCGGCGCCTTCGGCGCCGCCGAGGCCTACGAGGTCCTGGATCTCAAATGCGAGCGCCGCCTCAACCCCAAGGGCCAGGCGCTGGAGCTCTGCCTGCATCCGGGCGGCCACAGCTTCAAGGGCGAATACGTGGTCCGCGCTTGGCGCGAGCTCGAGGCGCTGGGCGCGATGGATTGAGCAGCGGGCCTCTCACGCGCAACCCTGCTGTCAATGCTTATTCGTCGTAGAGTTCACCGATCACCCCAAATACGTACTCGTGCATCCATGAGTTGCCACCAGGATAGACCAGTTCATCTTCACCGCTCTCGAACGTGATCACCAGAGACGCCTCCTGTCCCTCGTAGTCCACGCTGCGACTGCCATCGAGGATGGTCGCCACCGAAAATGACAGGGTCTCCAGCAGTTCCCGGGACTTGTCGGCCGGCAGCCCAGCCTTGTCGAGGTCTTCCTTGATTGCATCCACGATGCTGCCGATCAGGATCATCTGCAGGTCA
>JAAUYI010011672.1_pt1 | contig 10902 bp, 9 predicted proteins | sample 7278041 | NCBI WGS metagenome assembly JAAUYI01 (sample SAMN14350216, study PRJNA611818) | marine sediment metagenome | isolation source: surface marine sediment (0.6m) | place: French Polynesia: Moorea | collected 2018-08
AACCGCCGATCGCTCGAAATCGGCGCAGAATTGACCACTAGCCCGCCTCCTGCGCGTTGATCACCGCCAGGAAGTCCGCGCCGTAGCGCTCCAGCTTGGCCTGGCCGATGCCGGTGATGCCGTGAAGTTGCTCCAGCCGGCTGGGCCGCTGGCGGGCCAACTCGGCCAGGGTTGAATCGTGGAAGATGACGTAGGGCGGTACGCCTTGGCTCTTGGCCAGGGCCAGGCGGAGCTGGCGCAGGGCCTGGAACAGCGCCTCCGCCGCCGGATCTTCGAAGTCGACCGGGCCCCGTGCCTTGGCCGCCGCAGTGCGGGCCCGCCCGCGGGCCGTCACCGGATCGCGGCGCAGCTCGATCCGGCGCTCGCCGCGCAGCACCGGCCGCGCCTCCGAGGTCAGGCGCAGGCCGCCGTGGCCCTCGACGTCGACCGCCGCCAGGCCCAGGGCGACCAGCTGGCGGAAGATCGAGCGCCATTCCTCGCGGCTGAAGTCGCCGCCGATGCCGTAGGTGCTGATCTCCTGATGGCGGAACTTGCGGATCCGCTCCGTGTCGCCGCCCAGCAGCACGTCGATCAGGTGTCCGGCGCCGAAGATCTGGCCGGTCCGGTAGATGCAGGACAGGGCCTTCTGCGCCGCCTCGGTGCCATCGAAGCTCGCCACCGGCTCCAGGCAGGTGTCGCAGTTGCCGCAGGGCTCGGCCAGGGTCTCGCCGAAATAGTCGAGCAGCACCTGGCGCCGGCAGCGACTGGTCTCGCAGTAGCCGAGCAGGGCGTCGAGCTTCTGCCGCTCGATGCGCTTCTGCGCCTCGGGCGTGGTCGAACCCTCCGACAGCTGGCGCAGCTTGACCACGTCCTCCAGGCCATAGGTCATCCAGGCGTCGGAGGCCAGGCCGTCGCGCCCGGCGCGCCCTGTCTCCTGGTAGTAGGCCTCCAGGCTCTTGGGCAGGTCGAGGTGGGCGACGAAACGCACGTCGGGCTTGTCGATGCCCATGCCGAAGGCGATGGTCGCGACCATCACCACCGCCTCTTCCTTCAGGAAGCGCTCCTGGTTGGCGGCCCGGACCGCCTTGTCCAGGCCGGCGTGGTAGGGCAGGGCGGTGAAGCCCTCGGCGCTCAGCCACTGTGCGGTCTCCTCGACCTTGGCCCGGGACAGGCAGTAGACGATGCCGGAGTCGCCGCGGTGCTCGGCCTCCAGGAAGGCCTTGAGCTGGCGCCGCGGGCCGGCCTTGGGCTGGACCCGGTAGCGGATGTTCGGCCGGTCGAAGCTGGCCGCGAAGACCCGGCCGTCGGTCAGCTCGAGCTGGGTGAGGATGTCGCGCCGGGTCGGCCCGTCGGCGGTCGCGGTCAGGGCCAGGCGCGGCACCTCGGGGAAGCGCTCGCGCAGCAGGGTCAATTGGCGGTATTCGGGCCGGAAGTCATGGCCCCATTGAGAGACGCAGTGGGCCTCGTCGATGGCGAAGAGCGCGATCTCGCAGCGTTCCAGCAGGCCGAGGAAGCCCTCGGTCAGCAGCCGCTCGGGCGCGACGTAGATCAGGTCCAGGGCGCCGGCCGCGAGGGCCCGCTCGACCTCGCCCGCCTCGTGGAAGCCGAGGCTGGAGTTCAGCGCCGCCGCCTGCACGCCCAGCTGCCGCAGGGCCTCGACCTGATCCTGCATCAAGGCGATCAAGGGCGAGATCACCACCCCGGTGCCGGGCCGGCAGAGCGCTGGGATCTGGTAGCAGAGCGACTTGCCGCCGCCGGTCGGCATCAACACCAGGGCCTCGCCACCGCCGACCACGTGCTCAATGATGTCCCGCTGCTGCCCCCGAAAGGCCTCGAAGCCGAATACCTTGCTGAGAACCTCTCGAGCGTCGCGAATCATGGCGCGAGACTAGCCGCTAGAGCCCGGGTTGGCGATGCCCATGGGGACGTTCGGCAGAAACAATTGGATGCCTGGCGCCAGACGAGCGGACCTAGAGGCCGGAGACGACCCTTCGGATGCCCGGTTCCCGCAAATTGCAGTTCGAGATTAGTGACCGCGCGAGATCACTGGAAACCGACGCCGGCCGTCCGCTCGGGTCGCGACGAAGAACGCCAGGCCGAGAACCACGAACGCTAGGGCATGTCTCATAACCAAGACCTCCTAACTTTGATACGGAGATTGGCCCGGCTCGGTTCATGGGCGGTGCCGACCAGAGGAATCCGGCAGAAATCTGCGGCGCAGCGGCGCTCTTCGCTTCGCTTTGGCCCTGGCTTTCTCTAGACTTGTCCCAAGGGCGCGTCTGGCCGAGGCGGGGGCGAGTTGCTCCCGCGTTGAACAGGGAAATAAAGGGAAAAGACATGCGTGTCGCGTTAGCGGTTTTGGGGATTGTGGCCGGCCCGGCCGGAGCCCTGATTGCCGGAGTCCTAGTCGCCGGGGTTCTGGTCGCCGGGGTCTGGGCGCCAGGGGCCCGGGCGGCGGAGGTGCCCGAGGTCATCAACGGCTTCAAGAAGATCGAGGTGACCTTCTCGCAGCGGGCCGAGGAGTGCGCCATCAACGACAAGGACATGTACGTCAAGCACCTCTACAACCGGCTGGGCGAGATGGGCATCAAGGAGGACGCCAACAGCATCGTCGAGGCCCGCATCAACGTTGCCGGTGCCCCCTCCGGACTCTCGACCTGCATCCTTCACACGCTGGTGCGTTTCGACACGCTCCTGGGCTCGAGGAACATCGCAACGACCAATCCCGCGGTGCGCCAGGCGGTCGACCGCTTGGGGGTCTTTCCGATCACCCTCTGGTCGGGTGGCGCGATGGCCGCCAAGCAGTACCGCCTGCCGGCCAGCGGGGACACGATCGACCGCGCGGCCAAGAGCGTCCTCGAGCAGATCGACTTCATCCTGGAGCGCTTCAGGGCCGAGCGCCAGCGCTAGGCACAGGCGAACCGGGGGTCGCCCGCCCGCTCCGCCGGGCGGTCGGCTGGTCTTCGGCGTGCCGAGCCGTTAGACTTCCGGCCGGACGGGGTGTCCCGACGCCCCGCCCACATGGGGCCGAGCGAGAGGTGCGGCATGCCACCGCAGGTATTGGTCTGCCTTCCGGAACGCTTGCATCCGGTGAGCAAGCGGCTGCTGGAGGCCTGGCTGGCCGGCGACATGGAGACCGCGGACTTCCTGCGCTGGTTCCACATGCCGAACTCCTCCTACCTGGAGGTGGCGCAATGCCTGCTCCGGGCGATGCAGGGCGGCGCCTGAGCCCAGTCCGGCCTAGAGGGCCTTGCGAATGCGGTCGTAGCCGGCCTTGATCTCCTCGGCGAGCAGCGAGACCGCCTCTCCCAGGTTCTCCGCCGTCTCGTCCAGGCGGGCCTTGGCCTCGAAGTCCGACCACTTCTTCTCGAGCTCCTCCCACTCGGCCTTGGCCTCCATGCTGCCGAGATGGATCTTCAGGGCTAGCTCGTCGCGCAGCTGCTTCATCTGCTCCACGGCCTTGGCGGCCTCTTCGTTGGCTTTGGTCATGTCTCGGATTCCCTCCTCTGAAGGCGCGCCTGTCGGGCGCTGCCCCTTAAACCTTGTTCCCCTCGGCGCCGCTTCAAGGCCGGGCCTCCTACAATTGTCCCGCGGCCTCGGGCTCGCTACGAAAGTGTCGCCATGGCCGGCTTTTTGGCAAGGACTTGGCGTTTTCTTGGCCACGCCCCCTCGAACATTGACAAGACTTGCCACCGCGGCCATCTCAAGGGACAGAACGCAATCGCACGTGCCTCTGGCATGGTCCGCAAGACCCAAGGGTCCAAGTAACGGCGGGAGCGTCTCTTTTGTTGGGTGCCGGATCGACCGGCTGGCTGACGGGGAGAATGCCCATGCCGACATTCAGTATCTGCGCCGCCTGACGGCGGGCCCGGCCCCGGGGCGACAAGGGGATCCAGAACCAAAGGACCAAACCGACCAGAGTCGGGCCCCGCCACCGCCCGGCATGGAGGGCACGATGCGAGGCAACACCCAAGGCCTGCGCGCCGTCGAGACGGCGCCGGCCGAGACCACCCTTTCCCCGACCACCGCGGAGGCGCAGGACCGCAAGGACTTCTTCATCGTCCGCGACGGCGAGCGCTTCGCCGGCACCCACCTGATCGTCGACCTCTGGGAGGCTGAGCGGCTGGACGACCTGGACTACGTCTGCGAGACCCTGATCGCCTGTGTCGAGGCGGCCGGCGCCACCCTGCTGAACATCGACCTGCACCACTTCACCCCCAACGGCGGCGTCTCGGGCGTGGCCGTCCTGGCGGAATCCCACATCTCGATCCACACCTGGCCGGAGTGCGGCTACGCCGCGCTCGACGTCTTCATGTGCGGCGAGGCACGGCCCGAGGCCAGCGTCCCGGTGCTGCGCGCCGCCTTCTCGCCGGACAGGATCGCGGTGCAGGAGCTGCGCCGGGGCCGGGAGGTGCTGCGATGACCCGGCGCATCGAGGAAACCCTGCATCCGGGCATGGCCGCGGCCTTCGAGGCCGAGGAGGTGCTCTACGAGGGGCGCAGCGGCGAACAGGATCTTTGCCTGATCCGCAACCGGATCTTCGGGCGCATGCTGTTCCTCGACGAGGTCACCCAGGTCGCCGAGGCCGACGAGTTCATCTACCACGAGATGCTCGCCCACCTGCCGATCCTGGCCCACGGCGCCGCCCACCGGGTGCTGATCATCGGCGGCGGCGACGGCGGCATGGCCGAGGAGGTCCTGAAGCACCGCTCGGTGGAAGGGGTGACCATGGTCGAGATCGATCCTTCGGTGGTCGAGTTCTCCCGCCAGCACCTGGCGTCGATCTCCAAGGGCGCCTTCGACGACCCGCGTCTGGAGCTGGTCTTCGCCGACGGCGCCCGCTTCGCCGCCGAGTCCGAAGCGCGCTTCGACGTTGCGATCATCGATTCCACCGACCCCATCGGGCCGGGCGAGGCGCTCTTCACCGAGGCCTTCTACCGGGACTGCCGGCGGCTGCTGGCGCCGGGCGGGATCCTGGTCACCCAGAACGGCGTGCCCTTCCTCCAGGCCGATGAGCTGCGTCAGACCATGGCGATCTTCCGCCGGATCTTCGCCGCGCCGGCCTGCTACCGGGCCGCGGTGCCGAGCTACGTCGGCGGCGACATGGCCTTCGGCTGGGGCAGCGATGAGCAGGAGCCTCTCGAGGTCCCGGTCGAGACCCTGAAGGCCCGCTACGCCGAGGCCGGGCTCGAGACACGCTACTACACGCCGGAAGTTCACAAGGCCGCCTTCGTATTGCCGGCCTTCATGCGCGATCTGGTCGAAGCCGGCTGAGCCCGGCCTCGGACCCGGAGTCCGCGCGAAATGCTGCGCCTGTCGATTTATTTCGCAGGTGCAGCATTTTTCTCTTGATTCTGAATCCAGCCGCCTTATAACCCTGCCTCCCGGGCCGCTTGGGGTCCGGACGGAAGGACAGCCCGGGGCAACCCGGGTAAAGGCGTGAAGCCTACACAGCGCCGCCCGCAAGGGTCCGTCCAAGCAAGCGCTGGTGACCCCGCGAGGGGGCCTCATCCGAAAGGTGGGGCGAAGTCGGACAGCATGCCTGCGGTCCCTTGAAGGGATGGGTCCTGGCCAACGGTGGGGGCCGAAAGGGCGGGTGGAACCGCCGCCGCAAGCCAAGGCATCGTCCGCTGATCGTCAAGGCGTGGTGCCGCCGGTACGAGGGTTGTTGCCTCAGTGCTGCGGCGCAGGTGACCGGGGAGAGATCCTCGGGCAGCCCGTGGGACGCCCCTAACAAGGGACCCGCAGACGGTGAGTTCTATTCCTGGCCCAAAAGGTCGGGAGGAACCGCTGGGGCTCGTCGTCGTAGGTTTGCAAGAAGCTCAAGAGCGAGCATCGGGCTCCAGACCCGAAGGGAAGGTGCGATTCCTTCTCTTGCCACGCTGTTAACGTGGAAACGCGAAAGCCCCCAGCGGTGCGGGCACGGAAAGATGCCTAATCCCGGCCATCTCAGGATGAAGTCGGGGGCCAGGAGGCCGCAAGCCGAATGGCCTTGCTGTAGGACCGGGCGAACTGGGTCGGCCAGCCCAAACCGTTCGGAAAGCAGCGAGACGGCTCGCACGACGGGTGAGACGCCGCACCCAAAAAAGGCGGCATTGGGCTGATACCCGGGGAAACCCGGGTGGATGAAGGGCTAACCGGAGGCGCCACCTTCGGGTACGGTCCAGAAGGCAGCCTGCGGAGGCCCGTAGTCTCAGGGGTTCCCGACTTCTGTTCCCGGTGTCCGCGACGTCTCAGTCGAAGCGCTTGACCAGGGGGCTGTCGGCGGCGGGCCAGACGCCCTTGTCCACCGCCTTGCTGCCCTCGAAGACGACGTAGCCGTAGCGGCGGTAGTGCGGCAGGGGCCGTAGCAGCAGGGCCAGGCTTTCGGCGTCCTTCGCCGAGACGACCAGTGCGGTCACGCCGTCGTCGCGCCGCCGGGTCCAGGCGCGGGCGCTGCCCCGGCCGTCGAGAGCCACGGGCATGGGTGAGAGCTTGTGCTCCGCGAGCGCCTTGGGCAGCTCGGAGTCCAGACCGACGATCAGCAGCGGCCCGGTCGCGGGCGCGGCGGGCTCGACTCCGGAAGGGGTCGTGGCGATGCCCCGGACCAGCCGCCCGGCCAGGTCCTCGGCCGCTTGCTCGGCCACCGCGTCCGCGCCGGTGGCCAGGACCACCCGCGCCTCGGGGTTCAGGGTGACGTCGCGCAGGATCGGCGTCGCCTCGCCGGGCGCCAGGCGGCGGAAGAGGTCGTGGTCGGGGTCGATGCTCAAGGCCTTCGGCGGTGCCTGCAGGCGCTCGCTGATTTCGGCCCTCTCGCCCTTGAGCTCGACACTGAGGGTCCGGCTTCCGGTCTCGGTCTCGATCCGGACCGGCACCGTGAGGCGGAAGGGAGAGCCCTTCTGGGTCAGGGTGAAATCCAGACGATGGGCCCCGGCCTCCTCGGTCACGGCGACCCCACCAAGCTGCAGTTCCGGCGCCCCGGGGCGGGTCAGCCATTGCTCGAAGAACCAGACAAGCTCGCGGCCCGCGGCGGCCTCGAAGGCGGCCTGCAGCTCGGCCCAGCCTGCCCGGCGGAACTTCTGGGCCTGCCAGAAGCCCTTGATGCCGGCGGCGAAGACCTCCGGCGTCAGCTCCCGCTCCAGCATGTGGAAGAAAAAGGCGACCTTGTTGTAGCCGATGACCTGCTGGGCATCGTGGGTCTTGGAGACGAAGCTGGTGATCGGCCGGTCCTGCCCGCTCGGCAGGGCCGCGTAGTCGCGCAGCCAGCCCAGCCGCATCTCGCGCGCGGCGTCCGGCCCGCTTTCGGCGGTCAAGGCGTAGTCGGCCATGAAGGTGGTCAGACCCTCGGCCCAGTTGCCGGCGGCGAAGTCGATCTCGATCGCGTTGCCCCACCAGTTGTGGGCGATCTCGTGGGCCAGGGAGCGGCCCTGCATGAAGGGCAGGTGCAGGATCTTGTCGGAAACGTAGGTCAGGCCCGGGAAGCCCAGGCCGACCGGAAGCGGGCCGGCGACGATGTGGAAGGCGTCGTAGGGATAGGCGCCGATGCGGTCTTCGAAAAGGTCGAGGTAGCGCGCCGTGCTGTCCAGGTAGCGGGGCGCGAGCGCTTCGGCCGCGGCAGGGAAATAGGTCCGCAGCAGAGTCTTCCCGTGGCGCCGTTCGGAGATCAGGAAACGTCCGGCGAAGACCGCGGGCGCCGCCACGCCCGGCCGGCTGGCGACGACGACACTGTGGCGGCCCTTCTCGCTCTTCTCTTCGACCAGGCGGCCCGTCGCGATCGCCCGGTAGGGCTCCGGCATGGAAATCGACAGGCGAAAACTGCTGCGCTCGTCCTCGGTCTCGGGCATCCAGCCCAGGCGTTCGGGCAGGAAGGCCCCGCGCGGATCGAGGAAGGCGCCGCCGCCGTCGTCGACCAGAGGTCCGCTGTACCGGACCAGAACCTCGCTGGACTCTTCGTTCGGAAGGCGGACGATGAGCGGCCGTTCCTCCCCTTCGAACTGCTCCGCCTCGCCGTCGACCGTCAGTTCCTCGATCTTCAGCGAAGGATAGAGGTATAGTGCCAGCTCATTACGACCGGTGACGGTGATGCGGTCAGTGCCCTCCAAGAGGCCTCGCTCCGGATCGAGGTCGATCTGGATGTCGTGCTGGACCGTCGAGTCAAGGTAGTGCGAATCGGCCCAGGCCGGCGAGGCCAGCACCAGAGCGAGGACGAAGGCCAGGCGGGCGGTCATTCGAAGGCCGTCGGGAACCTGGCGATCACGTCGAGGGTCTCCCCGCCGCGCTGGACGCGCAGCGGCAGCCAGGTGCCGGGGGCCTGGCGCTGAACGATCTCGATCAGCTGACTGTGACGCTCCAGCGACTGACCGGCGGCCTCGCGCACCAGATCGCCGGCCTGGAGCTCGGCCGCGGCGGCGACGCTGCCTTCGGCGACGTCGCGGATCCGCACGCCCTCCTCGGCGGTCTCGATGATCACGCCCAGGCGCGGCCTCGGCCGCTTCGGACCGTCTTGGCGTTCGACCACGAAGACCGCGTCGGCCAGGCCGGGGTCCAGATCCTCGCAGGCGGCCTCGGGCGTCACGGGCAGCAGGACCGCGACGTTCTCAACCCCGAGGTCGGCCAGCTGGTGCGGGATGCCGAAGCGGTTCTGCAGGTGGCCGCTGCCAACGATGCCGACCACCTGCGGCGCGCCCGCGCGGGCCCGTGCGGCGGCCAGGGCCTCCGCCATGGCCCGGTCCCAGGTCAGCTGTGCCTCCACGAAACGCTCGAAGGCGGGCAGGGCCATCGCCTCCTCGAGGGTCATCTTCTCGCCCTCGCCGCCGTGCTCCCCGTCCTTTGGCTTCGCCGGCGCATGCTGCTGGTAGACCTTGCCCAGGCTCAGGCGATAGGCCTGGCTGGCCGGCTTCGGATCGCCGAGGCCTTCGCGCTCTTCGGCCGGGACCGCGGCCCAGCCTTCCTGGCCGACCTTGGAGACCAGCTTGCGCTCGACGTTGAGCGCGACCATCGGCATGCGGTAGAGCCGGGCGAAGTCGAAGAGCGGCAGGTAGAGCCCCGGCTCCAGGCCCCAGACCTCGGACCAGCGCACCTCCTTCAGAAAGGTGTCCCCGCTCCAACCGCCCTCGACCCAGGTGTCGAGCGCGGGCTGGACGCTGCGCGGAAAGGATTCGAAGCCGACCACGAGCCTGTCGGTCTTTGCGTGGAGCCCGGCCAGGACCGAGAGCTGCCAGCGGTGGTGGTCCGCCTGGTCGTGGGACTCGCCCAGAAGCACGATCCCGGCCTTGGCCGCGGCGGCGACGACGTCCTGATGGGAGAGCTCCCGGCCGTTCGCGGGGTCCATCCAGGTGCCGGCGGCCGGGCAGGCGCGCGGCGGCGGATCCCTTTGTTCCGCCAGGGATTGCCGCGGCGGTGCGGCGACCGCCGCCAGCAGAACCGCGGCCGCCAGACAGCCTGAAAGGCCCGAAAGAAGGTGATTTGGACTTGGCATTTCTATCGACTTTTCGTTCTCGAAGGGGTACGGCGGCTTTGCCGTCCGGGATCACCGGCCGCGGGCCGTCGCATCGCGCCCGGCAGCCTTCAGGGCTCCCTCGTCAAATCTCCGCCGGGTCGATGACTCCGTGTTTGATCCTGCGTCGGTTCCAGGTATACGCGACCTGGACCCGGCCGTCCCGGTCCTGGATGACGGCGGGATAGGAGAATTCGCCAGGTTCGTCCTCCAGTAGCAGCACGTCTTCCCAGTCCCGGCCGTCGCGTGACACCGCGATGTTGAGCGGACTGCGTTCGCGGGTGCTGCGGTTGTAGACCAGCAGCGCGCGGCCGTCCCGTAACATTACTGCGTCGATGCCGCTGTCGGGATTGGGCAGGTTCGTGGCCGTCATCGGACTCCAGCTGAGGCCGCCGTCTTCCGACCAGCACTCGGTGACGACGCCCTGACGAGAGCGGTTCAGGATTTGCACGCGGCCGCCGCCGTGGTCCAGGATCGCCGGCTGGATCGCCGCGAACTCCTCGCGGCTGTTCAGGGGGCCGACCAGGTCCCAGGTCGCGCCCCGGTCGAGGGAGCGCTCCAGGTGGACCCGCCAGCCGGCGTGCTCACTGCTCGAGGGGCTGAGCCAGCTGCCGTCGGCCAACTCGACCGGCTTGTTCTTGATCGGCCCGAGGATCCCCTCGGGCAGGCGCCGCGGCTTCGACCAGGTCGCGCCGCCGTCCTCGGAGGCCATGACCTCGCCCCACCAGCGGCTCGGGCTGCGGCCGACCTTGAAGAACAGAAGCAGCGGGCCCCGGGCCGGCTGGAACAGGACCGGGTTCCAGCAGGGATAGCGCCGCCACTGGCCCAAGCGGCCGTTCTGAACGCCGTCGGCGACCTCGACCGGCGGCGACCAGGCGCCGGCCTGCTGCCGGGCGACCCAAATCCCGACGTCCCGGTGCTTCTCCCGGGTTCCGGCGAACCAGGCGGCGACCAGGCCCCGCTCGGTCGCGGCGAGGGTCGCGGCGTGGGCCGAGGGAAAGGGCGCGTCCTGGAAGATGAAGCCGCACTTCATCGGGCGCCGACCGCCGCCGCCGCCGGCGAAGGCAGCGGCGCCGCGCCCTGGCAGGCCTCGCCGTCGTGAAGGACGATCACCGGGTTGGCGTAGTGGTTCGGGGTCAGGACGGCTTCGACCAGGCGGATCGGCAGGGCCGCGGCGATGGCCTTGGCGACCGCGTCGCCCAGCCTGGGATCGACCTCGACCTCAGGGCCGCCGTCGACGTTGATCCGCGGCTGCCGGACCGCCGCCTCCAGCGGCAGGCCGCAATCGATCAGGAAGGACGCGACCTGGAACACGGCCGGCAGGATCCGCCGGCCGCCGGAACCGCCAAGGGCGAACCAGGGCCGCCCGTCCCGGGTCGCGACCAGCGGGCACATGTTGCTCAATGGCCGGACGCCGGGAGCGATGGAATTGGGCCGACCCGGGCGCG
>JAAUYI010201577.1_pt1 | contig 10900 bp, 6 predicted proteins | sample 7278041 | NCBI WGS metagenome assembly JAAUYI01 (sample SAMN14350216, study PRJNA611818) | marine sediment metagenome | isolation source: surface marine sediment (0.6m) | place: French Polynesia: Moorea | collected 2018-08
CCGGATGCAGAGGCTGTGTTACCTTTGTTAACTTCAGCCGCAATGCAGCCACCAGTGGCATTGTTAATTTACATTCCCTCACGCCCCCATTATTGTGTTTATTATCCTTTTGCTATTTTCTCTCCAGAATGGCAAGCTTTGGATTATGGTCTAACCCATAATATCCCGGTGCGGTTTATGGATTTGCCCCAAACCCATCGGTTAGCAATGGCATCACAAGATAGGGAACAATCCGAGATTGATCAGGATTTTGAGGATACACCACACACAGATCCCCTACTTTCCTTAGCACAAGTGGCTGGTTACAGCGATACCGAACGTTGGTGGGAACATTTGGTAGAACAGCGTGGGGACAGCGTGGATTTGTTCGCTGCAATTTTGGAAGTGATGACGGAAGTACGCCAAGGCATCCCACCACGGAAAAATCCCATTGAGGCACAACGGGAAGCATATATGCGGAAAACCATTCGCAGTGCCCAAAAAGCAGGTGCATCAACAATTGCTGTGGTTTGTGGTGCTTGGCACGCTCCCGCCTTGAAGGATATGCCTCCAGTTAAAGAAGATACGGCGTTACTGAAGGGACTGCCAAAAACAAAAGTAGAGGCAACTTGGATACCGTGGACTTACGGACGACTTGCGTCTAAAAGTGGCTATGGTGCGGGGATAGAATCCCCTGGTTGGTATCATCACCTGTGGGAAGTCCAATCTGCCGAGAATCTGCACTCCTCCATTAGTATTCGCTGGATGACGCGGGTAGCGCAGTTGTTGCGAGAACAGGATTTAGATGCTTCTTCAGCCCATGTGATTGAAGCGGTACGGTTAGCAGAATCTTTGGCGGCATTGCGCGATCGCCCTTTGCCCGGTTTGCCGGAATTAAATGAAGCTACCCAAACGGTCATGTGTTTCGGTCGGGATTTAGGGATGGAGCTAATCCATGACAAACTAATTGTGGGGGAACGTTTGGGTCAAGTGCCTCCAGATACACCAATGTTGCCCTTACAACAAGATTTAATGCGGCAACAAAAGCGGTTGCGGATGGCGGCAGATGCCATAGAAAAGATACTAGATTTGGATTTGCGTCAGAAAAATGATTTAGAGCGATCGCATTTATTACATCGGCTGAATATTTTAGATATTCCTTGGGGACAACTGCAACAAACTGGAGGGAAAAAGGGTACTTTTCACGAAATATGGCGATTGCAATGGCAGCCAGAATTGGCAGTAAATCTAATTGAAGCAGGCATTTGGGGTAATCGGGTAGAAGATGCAGCAATTCACAAGGCTAGCGATATGGCACAGCAAGCCACAGAATTACCTGTCCTTACTGCTCTGTTAAATCAGGTGATTTTGTCCGATTTACCCGATGCAGTGGCCCATGTCATGTCCCAGTTGGAAAATGTGGCGGCCCTAGCCAGTGATGTGACCCATTTAATGGCAGCATTACCACCCCTAGCCAACGTCACCCGCTATGGCAATGTGCGGCAAACCGATACGGCAATGGTAAGCCATGTAGTGGATGGGTTGGTCACCCGGATTTGTATTGGATTGCCCAGTGCTTGCGCTTCCTTAGATGACGATGCCGCCGGGGCAATGTATGAAAATATCATGATGGTTAATGGTGCGATCGCTTTGCTATCTAACCCAGAACATTTACTATTGTGGCAGCAAGCATTAGCCCAAATTAGCGATCGCCAAACCATACATAACTTAATTGTTGGTCGCTGTTGTCGTTTATTACTGGATGCAGGTGTGTTTGATATTGAAGAAACTGCACGGCGCATGGAATTTGCCCTTTCCACCGCTAGCGAACCACCCCAAGCCGCAGCTTGGATTGAAGGATTTTTAAAGGGTAGTGGTTTATTACTTCTACACGATGAAATTCTCTGGCAAGTCCTAGATGATTGGGTAACGGGATTATCACCAGATTCCTTTATCGCTTTACTACCATTGCTCAGACGCACCTTTACCACTTTTTCCTCCGCAGAAAGGCGACAAATGGGGGAAAAAGTCAAGCGGGGCAATAGCAGTAATGTTAAATCTATAACTATAGATACTAGTGAATTTGATGAAGATAATGCTGTGGTTGTTTTACCCACCATTGCCCAGTTATTAGGAATTTAGAATTTAGAATTTAGAATTTAGAATTTAGAATTTAGAATTAAATCCCCTAGCTATGAATGGAAGAAGCAAGTCAAATCTTCCTCCCTTCTGCATTCTGCATTCTACATTCTGCATTCTACATTCTGCCCCCTGTCTTTCTTAAGAAATAGCGATCGCATTTCCACCATTAAATTTTGGGAAATGAATGTTAGAACTATGTGACATACTCCCAGACTTACAGCAAGCTGTAAGTCTGGGCTTCTCAGCGACTCCCGGTATCCCGTCGGACATTAACTGTTCGCGCAGCGTCTCCGAAGGAGATACTTTGTTTAAAGTCTACGAGATGCCCCTCCGCAGACTTGAACAATACAAAAAAATGTTCAACCCCTTTGTACTGTCAGAGTTTTACCTACCCACAGTGGCGACACAAAAAGTGTCTATTTCTGGGTAGAACCCCATACTCTGAGTTGTCAAGGTTCTGCAAAGAGATGACCAGCATTTTCGGCTTTGCCATCTAGTATCATTGTAATGCAATTATCATTATAGTGCAAATGGTAAAAGTAAATTTAAATGTTCGCGTAGAAAAATCAGAGATGGAAATACTAGAAAACTATGCCCAACAAACGGGAAGAACCAAAACAGATATTATTCGTGAATACATTAGGAGTTTGGCGATTCGTCGCCCACCCCATCACCCATCTGATTGAAATCAAATATCGCTCACCGCCCTCATCTCCTCACCGCCCAAAAATTCATCTCATCGCCTCCCGTTCCGGGTAGGCGAGAGGCTTCTTTTTGATTTAGCTAAAAATGACCGGATGAACTAATGGCTAATGCGTAAACAGAAATCATGGTATACAGCTTTTAACCAAGACCATCACCCTGGATTTTGCAGCTTGCAGATATCTGATGTCTGCTAGTTTGCATAGTATATAATGCAACCGAATAAATCCTTTGTACCTAAGGAACCCAAATACTCAAATAATGGTCATTCGGTACATCTTTACAGGGTTTGTACAGCTCCAGAGCTGTCAGTGATACAGATTACAACATAACTTAATTCATTAGTCTTCAGTACTTCAGCAATGGGAATCAAAATGACACGTCAGGGATTTGGAATTCAGCAAGGCAAAAACTTCCGCTTGTTCTCCGCAGGACTTTCCGCTTTATTTCTTGTTTCTGGTGGAGCAATGCTACTACCTACCCCGGTGAATGCCAACCAAAAAGCGATCGCTAAGATGTTAATGGCGCAGGTTCCAGCAACTGGAACGGTAATTTATGTCAATCCAGAAATAGGTTCAGACAGCGATGGTGCTGGAACAACAGCCCAAGCACCTTATAAAACCATCTCTTTTGCCCTTTCCAAAGCTCAATCTGGTACAACCGTTCAATTAGCACCTGGAAACTATAGCGCGGAGACTGGCGAGCAGTTTCCCCTTGATGTAAAAAGTGGTATTACCCTCAGGGGAGATGATAGCACTAAGGGGCAAGCAACGGTAATTAACGGTAGTGGAACTTATATTAGCCGCACCTTTGCCAGACAAAATATCACCATCCTTGCCCAAAATAATAGTGTTATCAGTGGCGTTACTGTTACAAACCCTGCAAGTCGCGGTACTGCTGTATGGGTAGAATCAACTAATCCTACTATTCAAAACAGTACATTTATTAATAGTTTGAGAGAAGGGGTATTTGTTACCGGTACAGGTAATCCTACAATTGAAAACAACATTTTTTCCGGAAATAAGGGTAATGGGGTTTCCATTGCTAAAGATGCTAAAGGTTTAGTTCGTAACAATTTATTTCAGAGTACCGGTTTTGGTTTGGCTATTGGTGGCACTTCCACACCTCGTCTAGAAGGAAACCAGATTGTTGAGAATACAGACGGTATTTTTATCTCTAATTCTGCCAAGCCTGTTTTACGTAAGAATGTGATCCAAAATAATACCCGTGATGGTATTGTTGTAATTTCCCAAGGTTTACCCGATTTGGGAACCAATGGAGATCCCGGTGAGAATTTGATTACCAACAACAAGCGCCATGACCTCAATAATGCTACCAGCAACGTAATTGTGGCTATTGGTAATAGCATTAATAATTTCCAAGGTTCAGTAGAGTATGTTGCTTCTGAGGTAGACGCACCTCCTGGAACACCTGTTGCATTCAAAGACGTACCAGTTAGCCATTGGGCAAAAAATTACATTCAAGCTTTATCTGCTAAAGGTGTAATTGCAGGTTTCCCCGATGGTACTTTCAAACCCAATGATAGAGTTACCCGCGCCCAATTTGCAGCTATCATCAACAAGGCATTTGCACCAGGAGCCAAGCGAGCAGCCATTAACTTTAATGATGTCAGGAGCAACTACTGGGGATACCAAGCTATTCGTACTGCTTCCAGTGGTGGTTTCCTCTCTGGATATCCCAACAACACCTTTAAACCAGAACAGCAAATTCCTCGGGTACAGGTACTAGTTTCCTTAGCCAATGGTTTAGAATTAACCGCACCCAATCAAAATTCCCTATCTTTTTACAACGATGCTTCCCAAATTCCTAATTGGGCTAAAGACTCGGTGTCAGCAGCGACTGTCAAGCAAGTTGTGGTTAACTACCCCACCGTTAAGCAATTAAAGCCCAACAATCAAGCCACCAGAGCAGAAGTAGCGGCTTTTGTTTACCAAGCTATGGTGAATGCTGGACGCGCGGAAGCAATTCCTTCTGCATATGTGGTTAAAGTTCCTGGTACTGGAGCGGCTGCCTCCCTTCAAGATTAAGGAACTGTCAAAATTAAAGGCTAAGGGTATGAAACTGTAACTTAATTCCTACTCACTTCTACCCATTGCTACTCATTTTTGGGTAGATCCCAAATAAGCTGATCGACAAATTCTCTAAGCCGTTCTTGCCAGTTGAGGACGGCTTTAAGTTTTTCTTTTTGTCCTAATCTTCCTTTGAATAGGTGTTATTTTTTTGTTCATCTGAAGTTTCCCTATAAACAATAAGGTAATACCATTTTGAAAAAAGAATGGGACAGATGGGTAGGGGCACGGCATCAGCAAGATAATTGTATACACCAAAATATTGTGGATGCCGTGCCCTTACGAATGTATGTGTCGCAAACATTATTTGAATTGGTATAAAATGCGATCGCATTATCTACCAACGTCTCTACACCCGGATTCATCCTTCAAATCAGCAACGCCAATTTTACGTTCCTATATTTTGAGGAGGTAAGACATTCTCTGGAAATTGCCCCTGAACATTTCCTGGTGGGTCATAATTGCAGACTACAAACACCTTTCCATCTGCGGATTTAGCTTTCCCACAACCTAGCTTCGTGCTATTTTTCCAAACAACCTGGGTGAAGTGTCCTGTCTGAGAGGAAAACCCTGGTTGGTTGTAGTTGTAGTACTGTTCCTCGTCATACCAAGCTTGTACAGGAACCTCACCATTAACATCAAAACCAGGTTGTGAACTCCAAGCATAATAGATGTTTTCTCCATATGGATTATTGGGTCGATGTTCCATGACTCCTTTATTTGCCAAATGTTCTGCCCATTCTTGGGCGAGGTTATTCAGTTCACTATCCTCACCTAAAGCAGGAGAACCATGAGTTTGTCGTAAGGTATTGTGTCTTGACAGAGCTTCCTGACGGAAAGTTGACAAATCGGTTGGTTGTGCAAAGACATGGATATTCGCGCTAGTTCCAACTGCGATTGCACTTGTCAGTCCAGCTATTCCCAAAATCGTTGCTTGCCATGATTTCATTAATATTCTCCTTCAGATTGCTCTAATTTTGCCCTGAAATCAGGATGCACCCTGAGAGTTTTTATGAATTGCACTTTTCCTAGGATAATCAATATTTCAGAATGTGGGAAAATTTCTGCACTGATTACTTTTTTCTCTAGTCAGACCAATAATGCGATCGCTTGACTATCACTACATTCTCTATGTTTGTACTGAATTTGAGAAGTGACTAATTCCTCAAGGGCGCACGCAATGCGCCCCTACAAACTTTGCACCCCACGAGAAAATCCCACAACCTGCCCATGAAAATAATTCCCTCACTCTGGGCGGGGAAACCCCGCCCCTACTCCAAACTCCGAACTCCGAACTCCGAACTCCGAACTCCCTCCTTCTCCTAACTTCTAACCGTAGTGCTATAATTGGGCGATCGCACTATCAATTAACTCTACACCCTGCTGTACGGTTTCAATCAAGCTCAGTTGTCCCCGCAAGTCGGCCGCACCGACAAAACCTTTGGCATACCAAGTCATATGCTTGCGTGCTTGTTGTATACCGCGCTTTCCTTTATATTCATATAAAGCCTGCAAATGCTCTTTGGCACATTCTAGTCTTTGTATGGGTGTTGGTGGTGGCAATATTTCCCCAGTTCTGAGAAAATAATCAATTTCTCCGACCAAAAACGGATAACCCAAAGTGCCGCGAGAACACATCACCCCATCTGCACCAGTTATTTGCAAACATTGAATGGCTGATTCCACAGAAAAAATGTCGCCATTGGCAATTACAGGAATATCTAATACTTCTTTTACCCGAGCAATCCATTGCCAACGGGCGTTACCATTGTAACCTTGGGCGCGGGTGCGTCCGTGGACTGTTATCATTTGTGCCCCTGCATCCTGCATCATTTTGGCAAAGTCGAGGATAGTAATTTCCTCATCATTCCAACCAATACGAGTTTTAACTGTTACAGGTATATCGACAGCATTAACTACTTCTGTAACAATTGCTTTGGCTACTTCCGGTTGTCGCAACAGGGAAGAACCCCCACCTTTTTTAGTAATTTTATTTACCGGACATCCCATATTTATATCAATGGTATCCGCCCCTTCCCCAACTGCTTTTTGGGCGGCTTCTGCTAAAAAATCTGGACGACAATCAAATAACTGAATACTAATTGGTCGTTCGTTAGGATCTACCTCCATAATCTTTGGTAGTTCTTTGACATGGTGCAGTTCTGTGGCACTTACCATTTCTGTATACATCATAGAATCTGGCGCGTAGCGACGCACTAAGCGGCGAAATACTAAGTCCGTGACACCGGATAGGGGAGATTGCAAAACCCTACTTTTGATTTCCACCGAGCCAATTTTCAGAGGTGTGGCAAGTCGAGATTGAAGGTTAGGAGATAGGGTGATCATGGCGAATGGCGAAATAAAAATAAGGCAAGTAATAGGATTGTGTTCGATAAACACTTTGGAAAAGCGATCGCTCTCCCACCAACTACTTTTAACCACACCCATGTAGACATGGTTGAAGATTATGGTTCTTCTATCATATAAATAAATAAATAATATTGAATTTAAAATTGGCACTAAACTATATTAGAAATAGATTCAAATATTTTTTATTGATATTTAACTATATTAAAAATAGATTCATATCAATTCAATTATATGTAAAGTTTGCAGCAAATAGATTTCATAGAGACGTTGCACTGCAACGTCTCTACAATTAGTAGAGATTACATACCTATACAGAAAGTGTATCAAAACTTTTGATTTCGCCTCTTTATTTACATTTCCAAGAACTATATTATTTTAAGTCAAAGCTAAGACATATCAATCTATTGATAAGTTTTTGTTCAACCAAAATTAGCTAAAGTCTAATACCTCAGAGCTTTTTCCGATCAATTGAGAAAACTTATCTAAATAATTGGAGGGCATAATGCTAACTCAATTGCGATCGCAATTCCACGAGATACCTTCTACTTATTATCAACTTTCTGCAAGAGAGGTTATTAAATACTTCCACAGCGACTCAGAGGAGGGATTATCCCCAGAAGAAGTCGCCAGTCGTTATGAAAAGTATGGCTGGAATGAACTGCAATTTCAACCAGATAAACCAGCTTGGCTGAGATTTCTGTTGCAATTTCATCAACCTTTACTCTACATTCTGTTGGTAGCAGGTGCGATCAAAGCAATTTTAGGTTCCTGGACTCATGCCGGTGTGATTTGGGGCGTTACGGTAATTAATGCGACGATTGGTTATGTGCAGGAGGCACAGGCAGAAGGAGCGATCGCTTCTTTGGCGAAAACTGTCACTACAGAAGTAACTGTACTAAGAGAAGGGCAATCGCTGCGGATTCCTTCACGGGACTTAGTTCCTGGAGATCTAGTTTTACTGGCATCGGGGGACAAAGTTCCCGCAGATTTGAGGCTCTTGAAGGTTCGTAATTTGCAGGTGGATGAGTCGGCTCTGACAGGGGAATCAGTACCAGTAGATAAATTGATACAACCTTTACCACCAGATACACCCCTGGCAGAAAGAACGAACATGGCTTATGCAGGGAGTTTTGTCACTTTTGGACAGGGTACAGGTATTGTTGTTGCCACAGCAAATGATACTGAAGTGGGACAAATTTCTCAAGCGATGGAAAATCGAGTTAGTCTCACTACGCCCTTAACTCGGAAGTTTGCCAAATTTAGCCGTACTTTACTCTATGCAGTTTTAACTTTAGCAGCCCTGACTTTTGCCATTGGCTTGGGACAAGGTGAATCTTGGCTGTATATGTTTGAAGCTACTGTGGCATTGGCAATTAGTGCCATTCCTGAAGGGCTACCCGCAGTAGTTACCATTACCCTAGCTATCGGAGTCAACCGCATGGCACGTCGTCATGCCATTATTCGTAAATTACCAGCAGTTGAAGCTTTGGGGAGTGCCACCGTTATCTGTTCGGATAAAACGGGAACCCTCACAGAAAACCAAATGACTGTACAAGCTATTTATGTGGGAGATGAATACTATGCAGTTAGTGGTAGTGGCTATAGCCCGAAAGGAGAAATAAGCCTGATGGTTGATGGTAAACCTGGAATTCCCTTTCAGGATGGTTTACCTTCAGCTTTAGAAGAGTGTTTGGTAGCGGGAGTACTTTGTAATGACTCTCAGTTAAAGCAAACAGGAGAAGATTGGTCAGTGGTGGGAGATCCCACAGAAGGTGCATTACTTACCGTAGCAGCTAAAGCTAGTTTTAGCCAATCTGGTTTAGCAGCATTAAAACCACGACTAGATGGGATTCCTTTTGAGTCCGAGTATCAATACATGGCAACCTTGCATGATACTGCTTATCCTGTGATTTACGTTAAGGGATCGGTAGAGTCGGTAATGAGTCGCTGTACCCAAATGACCATTGTTGATGGTCAAGTAATTCCCCTGGAGGCGATGAAAATTGAACAAGCGGTAGAAACAATGGCAAAACAAGGGTTACGAGTGCTAGCCTTTGCCAAAAAAGAACCTATTTTTCATCAGCATTCCATAGATCATCAAGACATTGAAACAGATCTAATTTTTCTCGGATTACAGGGTATGATTGACCCGCCCCGTCCAGAAGCGATCGCTGCTGTCCATGCTTGTCAGGCTGCGGGAATCAACGTCAAAATGATTACTGGCGATCATATTGCCACTGCAAAAGCGATCGCAAAAAGAATGGGCATTCAAAAAGCAGGGCAGGTTTTAGCCTTTGAAGGCCAACAATTAAAGCAAATGGGCGACCATGAAATTACTCAATCGATTGAAGATGGAGTTGTTTTCGCTAGGGTTGCTCCTACCCAAAAACTGCAACTGGTGGAAGCACTCCAGTCTCAAGGGGAAATCGTGGCAATGACTGGAGATGGAGTCAATGATGCCCCTGCCCTGAAACAAGCAGATATTGGGATTGCTATGGGCAAAGGAGGAACAGAAGTAGCACGAGAGTCAGCTGATATGCTGCTTACAGATGATAATTTTGCCTCCATAGAAGCTGCAGTAGAAGAAGGACGCACAGTCTACCAAAACTTACAAAAAGCGATCGCTTTTCTTTTGCCTGTCAATGGTGGTGAATCCATGACCATTCTGATTAGTGCTTTACTAGCAAGAGATTTGCCGATTCTCTCCCTACAAGTACTTTGGCTCAATATGATCAACTCCATTACTATGACTGTTCCTCTGGCTTTTGAGCCCAAATCCCAGGGGATTATGCAACAGCCAGCGCGAAATCCCAATCAACCCCTACTCAACCGCAAATTATTCCGCAGAATTTTAGCTGTGTCGGTATTCAACTGGATTTTAATTTTCGGGATGTTTGAGTGGGCTAAATTGACAACGGGAGATATTGCAGTTGCTCGCACCATGGCAATTCAATCACTGGTTGCAGCAAGGGTAATCTATCTTACAAGTATCAGCCAATTAGGTATAAGTCTTGCCAACTATGTACGCCGTAGATCGACATCCATCACTAAAGCACCGATCTTAATACTGGGTATTGTGGCTGCTGCTATGTTACAAATTGTCTTTAGCCAGTGGGGCTTTATGAACGCGCTGTTTGAAACGGCACCATTAACCTTCAATCAGTGGCTTATCTGTCTACTGCCAATGCTTCCTATGATACCAATGGCAGTCTTAGCTCACTTTATCGATCCACTTTAAGGGACTTCCAATTAAAAAACCACAGAGGCGCAGAGAACACAGAGGATAGAGAGGTTTATTCATATCTTGCACCTGCACCCTAGGGACTGTTTTCAAACTATGGTGTAGGTTGGGTAGAACGAAGTGTAGACGCGACAGCGGCTTCTCGTGCCTCGCTCCGCGAGGAGCTGCGCTAACGCCGTCAGGCGTTCCCGAAGGGTAGAGTAACCCAACAAATCGAACGAAGAATGTTGGGTTACTCTTCGAGAAGCCCCTTCGGGTCTACGTTCCTCAAACGCCACTGACTATAACGGAGGGAACCTCCCTCCGGGTGAATCCTAAGCCCTTCGGGCACGGCAAAGCCGAACGGATACGCTGAGCGCAAAGCGCACGCTACGCG
>JAAUYI010015167.1_pt1 | contig 10898 bp, 7 predicted proteins | sample 7278041 | NCBI WGS metagenome assembly JAAUYI01 (sample SAMN14350216, study PRJNA611818) | marine sediment metagenome | isolation source: surface marine sediment (0.6m) | place: French Polynesia: Moorea | collected 2018-08
CCCAGTAGAGTCATCAACGATTATCTCACATTAAGATCGGATGTGAGACCACCGCAACTGTCAGCTTAGACAACGATACAGGGCACCCGACTATTCCGCGCTAGCCGGAAACAGTTCGGCGACACAAGGTCTTAAGAAAATAAAACTAGGCTGGCAACACCAACCGGAAGGTCGAGCCCACATCGACCTCGCTCTGACACTCGATACGACCACCGTTCAAGCTCGCATAGCGCTGCGACAGGGGCAGGCCGAGCCCGATCCCTTTGGCCTTGCCGGTATAGAGCGGCTCGAAAATCTTGGTAATCAGCTCCTCCTCAATGCCGATTCCGGTATCGATCACCTCGGCGAGGATCTCATCACCCCGGCGCCGGCAGACCGTCGTCAAGACGCCGCCGCCGGGCATGGCCTGCACGGCGTTGCGCAGAAGATTCGACAGAATTCGCTCGATTTGACCGGCGTCGGCCATGACGGTGAACGGCTCGGGCTCCAGCTGATGCTCGACGACCACCGACTCCGGAATCTCGATCTCGGCCAGAGCGCGATGGATCGCCTCCTGGAGAACCATCGGGCCGATCTGAGAGGTCGGATCGCGGGCATAGTCCAAGAGCTCGGTGATGATGTTGTTGGCCCGAGTGATCTCGTCCTCGATCAACCCGAGATGCTGCATCGCCTTTTCATCCCTCAGCTTCTGCGTCAGCCGCAGAAAGTAGATCGAGTTCTTCATCACCCCCAGGGGATTGCGGATCTCATGGGCCACGCTGCCGGACAGCTGACCGAGCACCACTAGACGTTCGCGACGCCCCAGCTGCTCCTGAGCCTCCTTCAGATCCACCACCATCTGGTTGAAACAGGTGGCGAGCTCACCGAGCTCGTCGGTGCTCTGAATCTGCACCCTTTCGGAGAGATCGCCGGCACCGAGCTTGCGGGTCGCCAAGGTGAGCGCGCCCACCGGCTGAACGATCCAGCGGGACATCAGCCACGGGCTGACCAAAGCCAGGATGGCGACGAGCAAGGCGAAGCCGGCGAGCACGTAACCCGCGAAATCGATCCGGCGCGAAACCGATCGAAGACTGGCGTCGATGCGGTTCTGGTAGTTCTCCAGCAGAGTCTCGAGGATCGGGCCCAGGTTCTTGTCGATCACCGGCTCCAGCTCGGTCTGATAGAAGCTCAAAGCTTCGGCCTTGGAACCCGTCTCGGAGATGTCGATCCAGCGATCGGCGTAGCGATTCAGCTCGCGGTAGCTGCGGGTGATCTCACTCGTCTGCTGTTCAGAGACCCACAGATCCTCCGTCCCCGGGCCGCCGATCTCGCCGATCCAGGCCTCGTATGCCTGCTCCGCTTTGCTCCGAGCCAGGTAAAGCTTGTGCCACGGCTCACCGAGAAAAGCATAATCCTGATATTCGAGTAGCAGGCGCTGCAGGTGTTGGGCGAAGGCCGCGGCAGCAACCGCCTCCGCGGCACCCGCACGCAGGCGTGCGGAGCCGGCTTCGAGCTCAAGGAATGGCACCAACAACAGCTGGCCGGAGATGGCGTGCAGACGATCCTCGAAGACCGAGTCCCCCTGAGACAGGAATTCGTCGACCGGCGAGTAGAGTCGGTTGTTCCGGATGTCGATCATCGAATCCCGGAACCGCTGCGTTCGCGCCTCGAGGTTGCTGTCGACGGCCGGTTTCTGCGCCAGCCGTCCGATCTCGTGCAACCGCATGTGGGCATGGTCGAGAGGTTCGACTTCCCGGACCGCTGATTCCTCGTAGCTCGCCCTGAGGGCGTCCAGCGTCCGATTCGCGGCCTGCATCATCTCCTGCAGCTCGGAGCCGTTTTCGCCCGCGAACGCGAGATCGAAATACTCTGCTGCCTGGCGGCTGGCGAAGAGCTCGAAGCGCCGCACCAACAGCTCGCGCTCGAGCTCCCCGCTGGCCTCGGCAAATGCCCGGCGGAGGTTCAGATAGGAACGCACCGTCGGCACATAGATCAGGAGCATCACCGCGATCAGCGTGTAGATCAGCAGATTGACGCGGGTGCTGAGTCCGAGTCTTATGGTCTACCCCTTTCGCTGACGGTAGTGAAGCCGCACCCTCCCAGCTCGACTGATCCAGCGAGGCCTTGTCGCGGCCGGCAAAGCCCGCATCAATGGCGAGGAAGGCCGAGAACTTGATGCAAGATTCAAGAATCCGGCTCCCTGGTGTAGCTAAACGCGCGGAGGTCAAGGTTAGCATGTATGCTCGCCGGGCGCGCCGAGCCGCAGATCATGCGTCGTGGTCAGTTTGCCTTGCGGAGCGGCTCTGAAGACAACTCGATCGGCATCCGGGAAGAGAGCGAAGGGTGTGTTTGCACGATCCCCCCAGTGACGAGCTTCAGCCCGCGCCTTTCTGGGCGCGGCTACGCGAGGCCCTGCGTGGCTCGGAGCGGGACTACACCCGCGGCTCGATCACCCAGCCGATCTTCCTGCTGGCGATTCCGAGTGTGCTCGAGATGGTCATGCAGTCGGCCTTCATGTTGGTCGACAGCCTATTCGTCTCAAGACTGGGTTCCGACGCGATGGCGGTGGTGGGGCTGACCGCGGTGGTGTTTGCCCTGGTCCTCACCCTGGCCCATGGCCTGGGCGAAGCGACGACCGCGATGGTCGCCCGCCGGACCGGCGAGAAGAGGTTCGAGGCTGCCGCCCGCGCGGCGGCACAGGCCCTGGCCCTGGGCTCGTCGATCGCCATCGTCGTCGGCACCCTCGGGGCCCTCTCGGCCGATCGGATTCTGGCCTGGATGGGGGCTTCACCGAGCCTGACGGAGACCGGCCTGGACTACATGACGATCACGCTCGGTGGATCGATCACTCTATTCTTCGTCCTGGTGGGCAACAGCATCCTACGCGGCACTGGAGACGCCGCCCTGGCGTTGCGCTCGCTGTGGCTCGCCAACGGTCTGAACATCGTGCTCGACCCGATCCTGATCTTCGGACTGGGTCCGATTCCCGCCTTCGGCCTGATCGGCGCGGCGATGGCGAGCGTCGGCGGCTGGGCGATCGCGGCCTGCTATCAGATATGGATCCTGAGCAGCGGCCGCGGACGAATGCGCCTCCGCTGGGTCGACCTCAGGCCCGAGCGGGAGGTCGTCACCGGATTGGTTCGGATCGCCCTGCCCGCCAGTCTGGACAATCTGCTGGGAAGCGCCAGCTATCTGTTGCTGTTTCGCATCGTCGCGCTCTTCGGCAGCCCGGCGATCGCGGCGTTCACCATCTGTACTCGCCTGTTCATGCTGGCTGAGAGCCCGGGGTGGGGATTCGGCAACGCCTCGGCGGTTCTCGTCGGGCAGAACCTGGGTGCCGGCCAGGCCCGGCGCGCCGAGCGCACCGCTTGGCGGGTGGCGCTCTACAACATGCTGATCCAGGGCCTGATCGGCGCCTCCTACATCGTCTTCGCCGAGCCGCTGATGCGACTGTTCAGCACCGATCGCGAGGTGATCGATCTCGGCGTCAGCTGCCTGGTCTGGGTCAGCGCCGGCTACATGCTCTACGGTTTCGGCAACGTCATCAGCCAGTCGTTCTCGGGGGCCGGCGATACCGTGACCCCGACCCTGCTCAATGCCGCGGCGATGTGGTTTTGCCAGATACCCCTGGCCTATGTGCTGTCGGTCACCCTGGCCCGCGGGCCCCAAGGCGTGTTCATCGCGCTCCTGGTTTCGGAATCGATTCTGGCGCTGGCGGTCGTCGTCGCGTTTCGCCGGGGCCATTGGAAGGAGCAAAAGATTTAGCGGCGTTGGATATCATGAGCGCTGCTTCGACGTACAGCTTCTCTCCCGAGCTAACCAGCGAGGATTGATCAGATCAGATTGAGGGCAGGCGGCGGCTTGGCACAGCCCCATTCCGCCGATTTCACCGCGGCCTGGAAGGCTTTGGTCACGGAGACCTTCGGCTGGCGCACGGAAGGTGAATTCGTCCGCGTCCCTTCACTTCTCGGGCGGCCGACGCTGTCCTATCTGCCGCTCTTGAACTATACCGACCTGGATCGCGAGACCGCGTCCTCCCTGGCTGAACGCGCCGCGGGGCGGCAATACCAGATCCGGGTCCTGGACCCGGATCAACAGAATTTCCGTGCCCACGATCCGGTCACCCTGCGACTCGGCCTCGCGAACCGCGGGCAGGAAGAGGTCTGGAAAGAGTCCCTGAAGTCGAAATGCCGCAACCAGGTACGCAAGGCGCAGAAGAGCCCGATCACCATCCGCGTGGGTCGCGACGCACGCCTGATTCACGACTTCTGCGATTTGCTGGCCCGCACCCACCATCGCTATGGCATGCCGATGCTGCCACGCAAGCTGTTTGAGGGAATGCCCGAGCACTTGACCGTCACCTTCTACCTCGCCGACCACCAGGAGCGTCCGATCGCTGGCCTGGTGGCGATTCAGGATCAGGATCTGCTGTGGGTACCGTGGGCAGCTTCCGAGCGGGCCTATCTGCGGTTCTGCCCGAATCACCGGATCTATTGGCGAACGATTCGTGACGCCCTCGAGCGCGGGGTCAAGGTTTTTGACTTCGGCCGCTCCCCGCACGGCGGCAATACCTACCGCTTCAAGACCCAATGGGGCGCCGGGCCGATTGCACTCTCGGTCCAGTCGAGCGAAACCGCCAATGTCTACAGCCGATACCAGCTCGCTCAGCGGCTGTGGCGTTCGGCGCCGAGAGCGCTGGTCGACCGGGTGGGTCCCCGTCTATGCAAGTACCTGGTGGACTTTTGATCGGTCTCATTGACAGACAAAGGACAAGCCGCTAGGAAACGTCCATGCACTGGTTGCTCGTCCCATGCGGGACTCGATATCGAGAAAGGCGTCAACGGGCTCGGGTAGGGCTTCAAACATTGTTTCGGATCCTGGCGCTCGGCTTCGCAAGCGCGTGCGCGCAAGAGCCGGACAACCATCTGGGCATCGTCGAACGATTGATCAGGGTCGAGGGTACGCCGATGCCCTTTGAGCCCTCTTCCCTCGTCCATCCCACCTTCACCTGGTCCTTCCAGACGCCGGCGGACCTCGACCCCTGGGAGCCTGGTCGGTCCGATTGGCGCCTCCGGGCAGGGAGAGCCACTCTCGATTCAAACGAAACCCAGCCGGCCCTGACTCGCCCGGTCGATCTGGAGGCCGACACCGTCGACACGATGAGAGTCGACATTCCAGGCTTTCGCGGCTCGATCGAGCTCCGCTGGGTCGGTCCATCCCAGACCCTAGAGGAGCCGGGAGTGGTCGCTACCGCCCGCCGAGACCAGGGACCTGGATCGACGCGCAGCGTCCGTTTCGACCTCGGAGATCATCCCGGCTGGAACGGACGGATCGAAAAGCTCCGCCTGACTTTCAAGCCCGACTCCGAGGGCCCGATCATGATCCGCCAGGTCACCGGCACGATGTTTCGGCCTGAGCACCTGAGCGACGCGGCAAGTCGGCCCTGCAAGCTCGAGCTCGGGAGTGATGTTCGAAACGCCCTTCTGGCCTTGCCGGAGCGACCGCTCGAGCTTGATCTCGAGGTGCCGCGACAGGCCGAGCTGAGATTCTCCATCGGTGTCCCTGGGACCCTTCAAACGCCGGTCAAGTTTCGGATCGTGGCGGTTGCCGGCGAGGGTGAGCGCCAGGTCCTCTTCGAGGCCACGCCCGAGGTCGGAAATGCCAAGTGGGGGGATCGGACGCTCGATCTATCGCACCTCGCGGGTCAATCGCTGTCGATTCGATTCGAGACCGAGGTGGCTGTTCAGTTGACGCCGACGACCGGTTTTCCGGCCTGGGGCAATATCGAGATTATCGGCGATCGGCCGGGCCCGGCACCGCCGAACGTGGTACTGATCTCAGTCGACACCCTGCGGGCAGACCGGCTGTCCCTCTACGGATACCACCGCCTGACCTCGCCGAACATCGACGCCTGGGCCCGCCGCTCAGCGGTCGTCTTCGAGCGCACGGTGGCGCCGGCCCCGTGGACTCAACCCTCACACGTCTCGATGTTTTCCGGCCTCGACACCCTTCGCCATGGAGTCAATGACTTCGATGCCGCACCGGCGGCCATGACCATGCTGCCCGAGCTGCTGCGTCAAGCGGGTTACGCGACGGCGGCGATCACGGCCGGCGGTTTCATGCATCCTCGCTTCGGTCTGAGCCAGGGTTTTGACACTTACTTTTTCAGCCAGCAGCCCTACTCGAATCAAGAGCTTGAGACCGGTCTCGATCTGAGCCTGAGCTGGCTCGAAAACCATCGCAAACGGCCGTTCTTTCTCTTCTTCCACACCTACGAAGTGCATTCCCCTTTCGACGCCCGCCAGCCGTTCTTCTCGCGCTGGAGCGCCCATGATCCAAAGTTCGTGGTCAGGCCACGATCGGCCAAGCTCGAAGACGACGGCAAACCGACGTTCACCTACAGCACCCAGGACGACCCAGAGGACGTGAAGCCCCTACCCCCCGAGCTCGCCTCACTGCCCTCAGACCTTTACGACAGCGCCATCGCCTACACCGACCACCAGCTCGAGCGCCTCTTCAGCTGGCTGCGGACTTCCGGCCTCGAAGACAACACGATCGTCGTCTTGACCTCCGACCACGGGGAGATGCTCGGAGAGCACGACACGGCGAGCCACGGCTATCTCTATGACGAAAACCTCCTGGTGCCGCTGATCATCGCGTCACCCGGTGAACAGGGGGCGGGCACCCGGGTGGCGGACCAGGTGCGCCTGATCGACCTGGCGCCGACCGTTCTTGAGTTGGCCGGGCTGCCAGCGCCGGCCGGCATCGATGGCGCTTCCCTACTGGATTTGATCGAGGGTCGAGCGAGCCGTGTCCGACGGCCGGCGTTGAGCTATGCCGCTCTCCGGCAACGCGGGCTGTCGCTGCGCTTGGACAATCGTCTCAAGTACATCCGATTGATGACCGCCATCTCACCCAGACACGGGCAAGAGCGAGTCTTCAACCTGGAGGACGACCCTCGAGAAGAAAACAACCTGGTGTCTGCCGACCGCCTTTCTGACGGAATGAACACCTCGCCACCGATCGAGACTCTGCGCGAGCAACTGCGCAACGCCTGGACATCGAGCAGATCAGGGGCCCGAATTCGCTTCGAGAACCCGGGGCCGCTATCGTTCAGCGGCACATTTCACGGACCGCCGGCCAGGCCGCACAATCTCAAGGCGTTCGACCTCAGCTGCCCATGCATCACGCGCGAGGGTGGCGTGACGACGTTTCGCATGCCCCCCGAAACGAGCTACTCGCTCGACTTCGAGAGCTGGAACCGCGACCAGCGCGGCCTGGGTCTCGGGATGAGCGACGCGGATGGCATATGGGTCGGCCTCCAATTCGAGGCCGACACGACCGCGCCTCAGATCGCGGCCTACACCGACGGTACCTGGCAGATGATAGATCCCGAACAGCTTCCGGGCGGAGTCCTTCCTGACAGCGTGCCGCGCATCACCCTGTCCTGGCATGGAGATCAGCAGCTGGAAACCGCGAGCTCGCAGCTCGAGAACGACCCGGCGCTCGTTCGCGATCTTGAAGCCCTCGGTTATCTCTGACCGTCCAGGACACCGGCCATCGGAACCTGATTGACAGGCTGAGATCGAGCGGTTAGAAAGATCCTATGCGTGGCTCAAAGCCCAGCGCCGAGGAGGACGCTGCAACCGCCGCCGGCCCGGTCCGACCGACGCCGGTCGGACAGCCGCTGATCGTTCTCGGCATGCACCGCAGCGGCACTTCGGCCCTGGCCGGCGCGCTGTCGATCCTCGGCGCCGATCTCGGCGAGCCGCTGATGAAGCCCCGCGACGGCGAAAACACCCGCGGCTATTTCGAGCACCTGGAAATCTACGATTTCCATCAGCGGCTGCTGCGGCAGCTGATGGTGACCTGGGACGATCTGCGCTCGCCACGATTCGAGCCCGGGGACCCGCTGTTCGCGCAGCTCAGGACCGAGCTCAAGGGCATCGTGCGGCGCAACTTCGCCGGCACCCGGCCGTGGGCGGTCAAAGACCCCAGGGCCTGTCGATTCGTGCCGCTCTGGACCGCGGCCCTGGCCGAGCTGGACTGCACACCTCGTTACCTGATCGTGTGTCGCCATCCCGACGAAGTGGCAGCGTCGCTGATGCGCCGCGACGGCTTCTCGCGCGACAAGAGCGACCTGCTGTGGTCCGATCACATGCTCGCCGCCGAGGCGGCAACCCGCGACGCGCGTCGGGTCTTCGTCGGCTACGCTCAGCTACTCGAGTCGCCGACGAAGGAGCTGGAGAAGATCGCGGCCGAGCTCGAGGTCGAGTGGCCGGCCGACATGGATGCGGCGTCCGAAGAGCTCGGGGAGTTTCTTTCCGGAGCATTGCGTCACCATGTCGCCAAGGGTTCAGACATCCCACCCCGTGGCCGCCTGGGAACGATCGTGCCGCGCTTATGGCAGGCGCTCGAGGCTGAAGCGTCGGACGAGGCGCTCTTCGACGCCCTACGCGCCGAGCTCGCGGACTTCCAGGCCGGCTTCGACCCGCTTCTGCTCGAGCACGTCTCCCAACTCGCCGTCCATGGCGAGCTCACCCGGAGGGTCACCGAGCTCGAGCGCTTGCTGCGCGAGGTCATGGGAGGATCGACCCAAGATCGGCTCGACGAATATGGCCGCTGGCTGGAAGTCCACGACGGCGAGCTCAAGGGCCAGCGCGACATGCTGTGGGCGCTCGAAGAGCTGATCGGCGAGCGCACCCGTTGGCTGCAGATCCAGGACGACATTCTCCACCGCCAGATCGCGCGGATCGACGCCCTGGAAGGCCTAGAGCCCCAGGACACCGAGAGCAGCGATGCTGAATAGGGTCTCTCTGTGATGGCGACCTTTCCCGACGGACATTTCTACTCCCCGATCCCCGACTTCGACGACCTGCGTCGCCGCGAGAAGGAGCTATTCTTCGACGAAGCGCCCGAGCTGCCGGGGGTCGACCTCGACCTCGACGGTCAGGTCGCCTTGCTCGATCAGGTCAGCCGCTTCGCCAGCGACTTCGACTATCCCTACGATCCCCCGAATCCGGACGCCGTCCGAGGCTTCTACGAGCCCAACGGCATGTTCGAGCGCATCGATGCCCGCATGCTGTTCTGCTTCTTGCGCCACTTCCGGCCGCGCCGCCTGATCGAAGTCGGCAGCGGTTTCTCGACGCTGCTCGCCGCCGACGTCAACCGGATCTACTTCGACGGTGCGATCGACATCACCTGCATCGATCCTCTGCCCCACGCCACCGTCAAGCGCGGCGTCGCCGGCCTCGGCCGCCTGATCCCCCACCGGGTCCAGGACGTACCGCTCGAGCTGTTCTCGGCTCTGGGGCCCGGCGACATCCTGTTCATCGACTCCTCCCACGTGGTCAAGACCGGCAGCGACGCCTACCGCCTCTACCTCCAGGTGCTGCCGCGGCTGGCCCAGGGCGTGCTAATCCACAGCCACGACGTCTTCATACCCTTCGAATATCCGAAACCCTGGGTGCTGGAGGAGGAACGGGCCTGGAACGAGCAGTACCTATTGCACGCCCTTCTGATGCATTCCCGGGGGCTGCGGGTCCTCTTCAGCTCGACCTGCGGCCACAAAATCTTCCCAGATCGCGTGGCGGCGGTCTTCGGCAAGCCGATGAAGGGCGGGAGTTTCTGGATGGAGAAGATGGTCTAGCGCTTCTCCAGTGACCTCTCGCTTTTAAGGATGTGAACGCCGCAACCGCCATCGCACGCGGTTGGTGCAGCCTAGGCGACCCCTGAATGCGATGGTTAGCATTCCCCACTCCATTATCCGCTTAGGTTGGTTTCATTCACATCTTGCCTCGATCGACCTCTTTTTAACGTAGGTATTAATCGGAATCCAGAATCCTCTCAGTTGCTTCCGGTGTCAGACGGTAGACTATGCCCTGCTCACCTGCCTTGCCTCGTGCGATAAGACTCGGTTTTGATCTAGCGATCCCCTCCAAGCTCTCCTTATCAAGTTTGGTTAGGATTCTCATTATATCTTGAACTTGCCAAGGAGAGTTCGCAGTACCCAAATGGAGAATGAAAGCAACAGTCTCATCCGAGTCTGCTTCAGGAAGTGCCCTTCGGATACTTGCGATAGCATCTTTGCTTTTCTTTAAGCGTTCCGCCAGCCGCCCTTGTCTTAGTTGATCAAAATACCATGAGTACTCATCATACCATTCATAACTGCTAGCGAGCGCCTCATATTCCGGAGACTGAGGCAATGGCCCCTCAAGTACGGCAGAAATAAATTCCTCCGGCGGTCGGTAGCGATGCTCAACAACGTAGTGATAAATTAGGTTTGGCGCTGCATACACCCGCCTGCCAGAACCGAATACACGGATTTCCGCCGAGCCAATCTCTATTGTTTCGCCGTGTCGCCGGGCTGTATTCGCTTCATAGTTGCTAGCGGAACAGAGTTCGCACGCATGAAGACCTCTCATCTGCCTCACGCGAGTACGGCAGAATGCCCAAAGTCGTTCAAGGAATTCAACGGAGAGCCCTCCTTGGGGATATGGCTGTGCAGCGCTCAGCCAACCTATGGTGAACCCCTTCGTGCCTTCTACTGAAGGCGTATAGACTGAGAGATCGGGAAGGTACATGATTTGTCTTCTGTTCTTAGTGCCATGGTTGCAGGTCCTTCAAGCTCACGTGCACAAAGTGTTAGCTAGTGTCCCGTTTGCTTATTTCCTTCAGCTATCCTGGGCCTTCTCGCGCCTGACGTTGTTACGCCTCCTCAGAAGAACTCCGCTATTCCTGCGTCGGCAGGCCTAGTCAGGCACAAGAAATCCTCAGGATATCTTGAAGGAACTCATCAAACGGGACACTAGGAGCCTGGTGTGAAATTCAGGCCGCGCCGAGCGCGGATCTTTTCCGCCAGCTCTGTGTTGCGAAATCCGCGAGATACGACCGTATGACTGTGGTTTCGCGCCTTGATC
>JAAUYI010101508.1_pt1 | contig 10896 bp, 10 predicted proteins | sample 7278041 | NCBI WGS metagenome assembly JAAUYI01 (sample SAMN14350216, study PRJNA611818) | marine sediment metagenome | isolation source: surface marine sediment (0.6m) | place: French Polynesia: Moorea | collected 2018-08
CTTCTTCAAAACCAGCTGCTTCAAAATAAACAGAAACCACAAACGTCGGTTGAGGATTTGTCTCAATGTTTTTTATCCATATTTAATTATTGGCTATTTATTATACTAATAGTGAGCCAATATTGTCGATAATAATACTTAAATATCATTCAAGGTAACGAGGAATTCACCAACAGTGAAGAAGGCAGCTTACTTTTGCCCCGCAAGCATTGTTCATGCTCCCTTGCAGCAATTCCAGCTGAGTGAATCGGGGAGTAATAAATTCCCGATTAGTAATCATGGTTTCAAGCTGTTGGCGAACTTGACCAGTGCGATCGCTCCAACACACTAATCCAAACTGAGAGACATATGTCAATCATCAAATACAGAGATCCCAGTCCCCCTACTTATGGTAATCAAGCTTTCAATTGCAAGTTGATTTCTCTACCCAGAGGTATTAAAAAAACATTTTGCGCCTTTCCATGCCACTATAGAAAGTGAAGTGGCAAATTAAACTAACTACACCAAAAAAGGCAAAAACACCGTGCAGATAACATTCTTAGGGACTAGTTCTGGGGTACCAACGCGATCGCGAAATGTTTCCAGTGTTGCCTTGAGATTACCACAACGGGCAGAATTATGGTTATTTGATTGTGGCGAAGGAACCCAACATCAACTCCTACGCAGTGACCTGAAAATCAGCCAACTTACCCGTATCTTTATCACCCATATGCACGGCGATCATATTTTTGGCTTGATGGGTTTACTCGCTAGCTGTGGTTTAGCTGGTAATGTCCAACGTATTGATATTTATGGACCCCCAGGATTAAACGAATATCTCCAAGCAGCCTCCCGTTACTCTCACACCCATTTTTCTTACCCAATCAAAGTTCACGCCGTTACTCCAGGATTAATTTACGAAGACGAAGAATTTTCTGTCTCTTGTGGTCTTTTACATCACCGGATTACTGCTTTTGGCTACCGAGTCGCAGAAAAAGACCGTCCCGGACGATTTGATGTGGAAAAAGCTCAAAAGTTGCAAATTCCCCCCGGTCGGGTTTATGGTCAATTGAAGCGTGGGGAAGTGGTAACTTTAGACGATGGACGGGTAATTAATGGGGTTGATTTATGTGGCCCCACGGAAATTGGACGTAAGATAGCCTACTGTACGGATACGGTTTATTGTGAAGGTGCGGTGGAGTTGGCAAGGGATGCAGATTTATTAATTCATGAAGCAACTTTTGCCCATCAGGACGCGGATATGGCATTTCAACGCCTCCATTCCACCAGCACAATGGCAGCACAAACGGCTTTAGCAGCCCAGGCACATCGTTTAATTATTACCCATTTCAGCCCCCGCTATACTCCTGGTAATCCCGTGGAATTCAGGGATTTACTCAAGGAGGCTCGTGCTATTTTTCCTCGCACCGAAATGGCCCATGACTTTATGGATTATCAAATACCCAGACGACGAGAAGCAGAAAAGGTAAGTAATAAGTAATAAGTAATAAGTAATAAGTAAGCCGAACGGGAACAGGGAACAGGGAATAGGGAATAGGGAATAGGGAATAGGGAACAGTTTCATGCCCTAGTACCGCTACGCGGAAGTCACGCATTCACGCATTCACGCATTCAAAAGTATTGTGAACTCTTGCTTTGACGTTTTATAAATGGTTGCGACCTTTCCGCAGTGCTGTACTAGTTTTTCTATTCTTTTTACCAGAAAAAATTATCAATGCAAGCTTTTTAAACCTCAACCCCTTATTTCCTTGCACTTTTGACTTTGATAATAGCCTGAAAGCATTGGCAAATAAATGTTTTATAGTTATTCAGCAGACCCTAATGACGTTTTCTGTGCGATCGCTATTTCTATATCGCCCTGGAAAAAATCCCCAATTTTTCCAAAAATTCTACAATTTGTGCGATCATTGGTTACGATTGTTTGGGGTTTGAGCAAAAATCATCATTACCCCATCTAAGTGTTGTCCTCGATTCATCCATAGGAAAGAATCTTAGGGAAGCTTCGATACGGGGAGTTTGCTTATGTCGGGGAACATTGCAGCAGTCACTCTCATGGGAAAAGCTGTTAGCGCAGCACAAGAGTGCAGGAGGCTAACTGAATAACTGATAGTAGGTAATTTAATGTCTATTTGGCAAAAATATATAAAATACATATTTATATCTTCTACCAGCTTGGCTGCTACTCTGTGGATATCTGGTTGTAGTGAGAATAAAGTTGCCCAGTGTCAGCGATTAATTAAACTTGTTGACCAAGGGAATAGTTTGATTGAAAAAGACAAGGGTTATCAAGTCACCACTAGTTTGCAACTGGCTCAAGATTTGCAAGATGTAACTAAATCCCTGAAAAAATCAAACTTCAAAGACCCAAAATTAACCGAATTCCAAGGTAAGTTTGCCAAGGTATTTGGCACTTTGAATCAGCAAATAACCAAGGCTGGTAAGGCTTTGGGTGCTACTAAAGCAGCCAAAGCATCTCAAGAGGGTAGGGTCACAATCCAAAAAGCTAGGGAAGATATTGATACTCATCTTACTGCTGCTAAATCTACTGCTAAAAGTTTGGACACTCTGTTTAAGCAGCTAAATGACTATTGTAATTTGCCTGAAAAATAATACCACTAATATATTCCCTCTCGTGGATGCAATTAACTTAACGTGAGTTCGACAGCGATCGCATCTGCCCAGAGAGCCATCATTTTATATCTTTAGACATATTGACAAAAATACATTTATTTTCATTTTTGACGTTTAAAGATCCGGAAAAGTCAGGAACTAATAGAAGTAATTACATAGATAAAACGAACAATAATTACATATTATACTTACTTGAATCTATGGTATCTCTGTACTTAATCTCCATTGCTGGTAATCCTGCTGTTGAGATTTCTCAGGATGAATTGCGATCGCTATTAGGGGAAATCGAAGCGGTATCAGATTCATCACTAGAGTATCAGCAAAATTCTAAGTTACCCAAAAGACGTTCGCAACAAATAGAAGCACAACCAATAACGGCTGAACAACCCATAGAGGTTTTACGTCAAATTGGACAACAACTAAGACAAGCAAGGGAATCTCAAGGTCTTTCTCTGATTGAAATCTCTTGTTCTACTTATATACCTATGTCTCATATAGAATCTATAGAAAAAGGTAATCTAGAATTATTGCCAGATGATGTGTTTGTCCGTAGTTTTATCAAGATGATGGGAAATAGTTTAGGGCTTGATGGTGAGAGCCTAGCTGCTTCATTACCTGCTGATGACAAGACTAAACCATTTTTAAAACCTAGTGAACAAACAACACAATCTTCATCCCAGCAATGGAGATTAAAAGTTAGCCCTATACATTTGTATATAGGTTATGCAACTTTGGTTGCCAGTGCTATCGGTGGTTTATCCTTCATATCCGGGCAATCAACTACTAGGAGTAATATCTATAGCGATCGCGTTACACCATCAACTCTATCATTATCTGACTCATCTGGAAATCATCAAGGAACTACCAAACCAGGAATCAAGTCAAATAATCGGCGTGTAAATAATATGGGAATTGATATTGCACCACCAGAAGAGCTGCAATAGGGTGCTTTAAACTGCGTCTACCTTGAAGAAGGTCGAAGGCTAATCAAAAGCTTCTACTTGAATTCAAAGCTACCATTTTCCATTTCTGCTAGGGCGTGTCAGTCAACCAGCCTCGTTGTATGTTTCCAAATTGCTTATTACTCCGGAAACTGTAGATATAGGGCTGAAGTAGAAAGTAGTAATCCTACAAGCAAAGGTTAAAAGGTTACAATCAAAATACAAACCATTCCTTTGCCTTTGTGATTCGCCTCTTGACGTTCTCCCCACGGATAGTTCCTGGGGGATTCTTGGTTCAACGATGCTCCTTAAAACTAGAAGGATTCAGGCTCGCCAAATAGAACCCTCACCGAACAATCTTACCTATCGGTGGATTTGTCCAGCTATGGCAACTAGCGGAGCGTGGGATGTATCTCCCCAAGCTTGAATTCCCGTGTGCCCCACGGTACTCAATCTTACAATAGCAGTTAATTCATATTCTACCAGAAAAGGACGGACAATTCATTGTCCGACGGGCTTATCCCCATAAATTGAATTTAGGGGCTTGCATCCTTTGATTCTCGGTCAAATTCCTGCATTAGTTTATCGAAGTCAGAAGTTTGAAGTCACCAGGTTTGAGCGTCCTGTTGTTCAAACTTCTGATGACTATAGGGGTCAAAAACTTCATCCCCTATGGGTTGTCCGTTTTGAGTTGGGGTCCTTTGTCCCTATCTCAAACCTTCTTCCTTCTTCCTTCTTCAATCACTATACGAAAAACTTGATCCTACTTACACCCCGTTCCCCAGGACAATGTCTCCTTTACTTCTTCTAAGGCTCCCAGCAAAGCTGTGGTCTTAATCATAAGTTAACCGGAAACTACCGATATGAAGGGAGTCACCACTCATCCTCATCCCTATCTGGGATATTAAATTTTTAAGAGTAACTGTAGTCTTGGTCACTATTTCAGAACCCTATTAAAAATATGGGGTAAAAACATCCTTGACAAATTGCATATGTTTGATTATTCTTGCGGTCGCAAACACAAAATATACATTGAAGCAATTCCTATGTTTTGGTTAATACAAATAAACTTCCCTCGTTACCCCTGCCAATCCGCAAATCCTCATCTATGTAGGTAATATCTAGCCATCCTTGCTGTTCGTTGCTGTTTAGAGGAAAATCAACTGCTAGAAATTTTTGACCAGCCTCAATCTGTTGGATAAAATCGTCTGGAGAGTTGTAACCAATTAAACGTTGTAATCCAATAATTGAACGTTCAAATTTGACATTTATACGTCTTTCACTAACAGCTTCAAATTTTGCAGCAACGCTAATTAAACCTTCTAGATAGGGTAGTCCAGAAATTTCTGCCAGGTTGTAAATACTATTAGTATTTACACGTATGTACTGATAAATTTGACCAACTTTGCTTAAGGGTAGGCGGTCTATATTTAAAAGCGATTTACTACTCGTGTATATTAGTCGCCAATTACCATCGAGCAAATGAGTCGCCGTTAAGGGACTAGGTGTGGGATTACTGTTTTCCAGATTGACGATCGCATCTGCAATAGCTTGTTTTTTGGCTTCGGTCGCCAGAAGACCACGATTTGTACCAGCGATCGCTTGTAAAAGGTCAGTTTTTTCTCTCATCACTTGTTACCTGGTAAACATCAGTATTAAGAAATTATTAAGCACTCAGGTATAGACCCATACCAAATACTAAATTCAATGTCACCATTTACCTTACCAAGGTTAAGTAAAAATTTATTTGTCGGATTTTCTGGTACAAGTCTTGAATGAATAACTAAAATGTGCTTAATCAAGTGATAGACTCTAAATGTCTATTTGATAATTCCCCTTTTTTTATTCGTCAATATGTTGAACTCTCCATTACGTGAAGCACCCCGCAACCAAAGAGCCGATATCATCCCATTAAAACAAGAGTCTTCCTTATTAGACTGGTTGCAATCGAGCGGTCGCTTAATAGCCCGTGATGTTCACGAACAAAAATCCTCAGAAGAGGAAGAAGATGTGGAGTCTATGTTGGGCGTTGAAGACGGCATCGGCTATGATGACGATGATTTCGATGATGATGAAGGGGACGACTAGTGGACCGAAGCCTGGGTATAGTGTAAAAACTACCATCCCAGCTATGTAATTTTTTAAAGTGTGGAGTGAAGGGAAAATTCTGTGGACGCTAAATTATCTCCCCAGCAAGGGTTAAATACTTCTGGCATCGCTTTGGCCTCCTTTCTAGGTGGAGGACTAACCCTAGCGGCGCTGATTTTGGACGGTATGGCAAATAGATCGCCTTGGCAACCTATTTCGCTTACCTTGCCACTATTATTATGTGCCCTGGCATCATCTGCTATGGGTTATGGGGTAATACCTGTATTACAAGGGATTAAGGCTGGACAAATTATCCGTGAAGATGGACCCCAGGCTCATTTAAAGAAGGCTGGTACGCCAACTATGGGTGGTATCTTCTTTGTCCCCACGGCGATATTAATTGCCTGTGCTTGGTCTCATTTTGCTACCGATGTACTGGCGGTTTCCGCATTAACACTGAGTTTTGGCTTCATTGGTTGGATCGATGATTGGCAAATTTTACGCCGTAAGTCCAACAAAGGTATATCGCCTCGGATGAAGTTAGCATTACAGATTAGTTCGGCAGCAATCTTTTGTTTGTGGTTGATGTTGACCCAACCAGCCAGTATTACCAATATCGCTTTACCATTGGGTATTTCCTTACCCTTAGGGTTGTTATTCTGGCCCTTTGCTGGGTTTGTGTTAGTGGCAGAGAGTAATGCGACTAATTTAACTGATGGGATTGATGGTTTAGCAGGTGGTACAGTAGCGATCGCATTATTAGCCTTGGGTGCGATGGTTGCTCCTACTTCCCCCGGATTGATGATTTTCTGCGCTTCCTTGAGTGGTGGTTGTTTGGGATTTTTGGCACACAATCGCAATCCAGCCAGGGTATTTATGGGAGATACAGGTTCCTTAGCATTGGGAGGTGCTTTAGCTGCGGTAGCACTGCTAACCAATAGCTTGGTAGGATTATTTATTCTCAGCGGTATTTTCTTTGTGGAAACCCTATCTGTAATGGCACAAGTAGGCTACTACAAAGCCACCAAAGGACCGGATGGTAAAGGCAAGCGATTGTTTAAAATGGCACCATTACATCACCATTTAGAATTGTCTGGTTGGTCTGAATTGCAATTAGTGGCTGTGTTTTACATTATCGCCGCGATTTTAGCTGTAACTAGTTTGATGATCAAGTAATAAGTAATAAGTAATAAGTAATAAGTAGGGTGGTCATTGCCGACGAAAACCATTATATGGTGGGCAATGCCCACCCTACAAATACTTATGTTTTTAAGTGCTCGCGCAGGCTACGCCAACACCAATCAAACTGGATTCCTATATTTGTTAACTTATACTGTCAATAATCAACAAAAATTAGCAATAAAATCCAAGAGTAGGCGTTAAATTGAAAGAGAACCTATATCGCCCTCTAATTTTGGAGAGAAGTGTTGCTATGAACACCTCTGCATCTGTCACCAGTGGCGGAAATCCCTGGAATTTTTTCAATTTTGACTTGACAGCACCCCAACCTTCCTTAGATGCTGATTTACTCAAACAGTTAGGGTTTATTCCAGGGTTAAAAGATATTCTCATGTTGCGACAGGTTCATGCCCTAGAACACGCCACAGTCTGGATTCTCAGTGAGTCAACAACCACACCGAATCAGGGCGATAACCAGCTTTTAGGGGGATTATCTACGGAGCAGGGATTTTACTTATACGGTGAGGTGAATATTAGCGATTTGCGCCGTGCTGTCAACCTCGCTCTCCATCGCCTGACTAGTGGAGAATGGAATTTAGCAGTACATCCCCGTTGTGGAACTAATGTATCTGTGGAAGCTATTTTGACTGCTGGTTTGGCTGTGGGTATGCATTTACTCCTACCAAGGGGACCAGTAGAACAATTGATTGGTTTGGGAGTAGCAGCAACAACAGCAGCAGAAATATCACCGGATGTGGGTTCTATGGTGCAAAAATATTTGACAACCGCAATTCCCTTCAATTTAGCGATCGCAAATATTACACCTACTCAAGATCATGAAGGACAACCAGCCTACTTTATCAGGGTTTATTGGCAAGAATGAGTCAAGTGAAGGAAGAAGGAAGAAGCAAGCATGTTTATCTTTATTTAATGTCAGGATAATAAATAAACTCTGGCGAACAAATTTAATAAAAAATTCCAATCATCAGCGTTCAATATACTATGAGAATTTGCTAATCTAGTATTTGGTAATGGGTAATGGGTAATAGGTAATGGGTAATTAGGTAATGGGTTTTTCCCAATTATCAATTACCCATGATTTTTTTATTTGAGCTACATCAAGTTTTTTATCACCATATAAAAATTAATTAAACATGAAAATAATCATAAATTTCTTGAGCTAAATGAGGTCCAATTCCTGGCACTTCTCCTAATTGTTGGGGTGTGGCTTGACGAATGTAATCAAGGGAACGAAAATGTGCTAAAAGCTGTTTTTGGCGATGATGTCCTAAACCAGGAATTTCCTCTAAATGCGATCGCTTGAATTTTTGACTGCGCTGTTGGCGGTGAAAACTAACTGCAAAGCGGTGTGCTTCATCCCGTAAGCGTCTTAGTAGTTGTACCCCCGGTTGTTCTGCATCAGTTTTCAGGGGTTGGGACTCTCCTGGGAGAAAAATTTCTTCCCGTTGCTTGGCTAAACTGACAACTCGTAACTCGTCTAATAAGTTCATCTCTTGTAGAACAGCAACTACAGATGATAGTTGACCTTTGCCACCATCAATCATAATTAAATCGGGCCAGTCAGGACTTCCCACCCGTTGCAATTGGGGATCTTCTACATACTTACGGAAACGACGCTGAATCACCTCCGCTAAACTGGCAAAATCATCTGAGTGTCCGATGGTAACGTGGGGATTTTTGATTTTGTAGTGGCGATAGTGTTGCTTGGCTGGTAAACCATCCATAAATACCACTTGGGAAGCCACTGCATTACTGCCCTGGATGTGGGAGATGTCGTAACCTTCAATGCGGTGGGGTAATTCGGGTAAATCCAGAATAGCAGCCAAATCTTCCATTGATTGTTGGTTACGTTTGCCCTGTTTTTCCATTCTTTGCAATTCATATTCAGCGTTACGCTCCACCATTTCCACTAATTCTGCCTTAGTTTGGCGTTGGGGAGATAAGATAGTCACCTTCCTCCCTTTACGCTGAGTCAACACCTCCGCTAACATTTCCCCTTGTGGTAACTCATGCTGTACCAAAATTTCCGTGGGAATTTCCACCGCATCGGCAGTTTGGTAATGTTCCTCCAATACCCGTTGTAAAATTGCACCGGGTTCGGCATGGCCATTGGCTACAAACCCCAGTCTTCCCACCAACTTACCGGCGCGGATCTGGAATAATTGAATACAAGCCTGTTCTGCATTTTTTGCTAGAGCGATCGCATCCCTGGAAACGGTATCATCAGGAAGGGAAACTTTTTGTTCTGTAGTGAGGGAATTTAATCCCACAATGCGATCGCGTATTTTAGCGGCTACTTCAAAATCCAGGTTTTCCGCCGCTTGTTCCATTTGTTCGGTGAGAATGCCAATCAACTCCTGGGTTCTTCCCTGGAATACCATCACCACCTTCTGGACAATTTGACGATATTCTTCCGGGGAAATCAATTGTTGACAAACCCCCGGACATCGTCCTAAATCATAATTTAAGCAAGGACGGTCTTTAAATAGGGGTTGTCGTCTTTGTCTGAGGGGGAAAATCCGCTTGCACAGGTGTAATACCTCCCTGAGTAGGCGAGAATCTGTATAGGGTCCGTAGTATTTATCCTTTACCTGACCGAGTTGACGCTTACGGGTAATAAAAATTCGGGGATAGTCTTCCGACCAAGTAATACAAACATAGGGGTATTTCTTGTCATCTTTGAGCAACACATTGAAATATGGTTGGTGTTGCTTAATTAAATTCGCCTCCAATGCTAAAGCTTCCGCTTCCGTATCAGTGACAATAAACTCAATTTCTGTCACTTGTTTTACCATAGTGGCGATGCGATCGCTTAACCGTTGGGACTCACGGAAATAGGAACGAACCCGCGAGCGTAATTTACGAGACTTACCTATATATATAATGCGATCGCTACCATCCCGCATCAAATACACCCCTGGTTCCGGTGGAATTTCTCGCAAACGGCTTTCTAAAAGCTGGGGTTGTTTTAAGAGTGGTAATGTGTGTGCAGATGTAGTCATATCGTTTCCGGTTCAAGACCTATCTTTGATCAGTCGTCGATGTTTAGATCCCCGACTTCTTAAAGAAGTCGGGGATCTGTTACCCCAGTGAGCGGTTAAAGAAGGGTATTACATAAAAATTGGGATGCTGCCTAAAGGATAGAAGTCCCCATGATATTGTGACATCCTCCCACACCAAATCAGAGATTATGGTGTGGGCGTATCCCTTTCTTACGATTGGGCTTTCGTTTAAACTCTTGGAAAGAATTAACTAACAATAATCATCAACAATTATGGCTAAATACATCATGTGGGGAAGCTACTGCGATAACGTGCTGGAAAAACGCGCCCCTTATCGTCAAGCACATCTAGATGGATTGACAAAACAAAAAGAATCTGGCGTACTCATTACCATTGGTCCCACCAAGGATATCACTCAAGTTTTTGGCATTTATGAGGCGGAAGATGAAGCTACTGTGCGTCAGTTAGTGGAAAATGACCCTTATTGGCAAAATGGGATTTGGACTGAATACTCTATCAAAGAGTGGATTCAAGCATTTTAAATTCGTGCTGGTGGTTTAACCTCTGACGCGAAATTCCCCAACCTTCTCTAAGGTGGGGATGGATAATAATCCTAAATCATTCTGACAATCATCGACATCGAAGACTACCACTAAGGGACAGAATAGGGGGAGATAGGAGTATGAGTCAGAAGCTAGTAGCAGCAAGAGTACCAACACCAGGACGCATGTTGAGCCGAGAATTAGAAGCCCGTGGCTGGAGGCGTTACTATTAAATAATTTTCTTACCAAACCGTTTCAAATATCTCCAAATATCCACAAGAGAAATGTTCAGGTTTGGAGAGTTTATTGACTAAAGCGTATGTCTCCCCAAAAGAAGCAGCAGAACATTATGGAGTCAGTATTACCACCCTTAGAAGATGGGTTAAACAATTCGTAATTCGTAATTCGTAATTCGTAATTACGTTTTGTAATGGGGATTTAAACCCCAACACAAAACAAACAACCCGTAGGGGATGGGGTTTTAAACCCCTA
>JAAUYI010021736.1_pt1 | contig 10895 bp, 10 predicted proteins | sample 7278041 | NCBI WGS metagenome assembly JAAUYI01 (sample SAMN14350216, study PRJNA611818) | marine sediment metagenome | isolation source: surface marine sediment (0.6m) | place: French Polynesia: Moorea | collected 2018-08
CTTGTCGCTCGACGCCGCCGTCTCGACGAGCAGACCCGTGTACCCGGTCTGGCCGTTGGCGCCCGGCGCCACGGCGCTCTGCTTCGCCTCGAGCGGGGACTCGAAGAACTGCTGGAGCATGCCGTAGGCCGTGTCGAGCAGGTCGTCCGACACGTCGTGACTCGTGTAGACGAAGCCGGTCCGCAGACTGCGCAACACCCCGTCGACCACGGCACGGCGTTGCTCGCTCGAACCCCGTTCGAAGGCGAGGAGGTCGACGTCGAGGATCTGGTCGCTCATCCCGCCCACGCTACGGGGTGGGTGCGCCGCCCGGTGCGAACAGCGCCGGCCACCCGCCGGTGTGGATGAACACGACGTGCTCGTCGGGCGTCCAGCGCCCGTCCGCCGCCATGCCGAGCAGGCCGGACAGCCCCTTGCCCGAGTACGTGCGATCGAGCAGCCACCCACCGTGCTCGGCGCCCCATCGGATCGCCCCGTCGCCCGCCGTCGTCGGCACCGCGTAGTCCGATCCGATCCAGCGGTCGTCGACGTGTACGTCGGCGTCGACCACCTCGGCGTCGATCTCGAGGACGGCCAGCGTCTCCCTCGCCAGCACGGCGGGGTCGGGCATCCCGAGGATCACGCCCTTGGCGACGCCGACCGCGAGGATCTCGGGGGCCTCGTCGGCGGTCGTCTCGCCCGACGCGATCATCGCCGCACGGCCGGCGAGCAGGCCCGCGTGGGTCCCACCCGACGAGGTCGCGACCACGATCGCCGACGGCATCACACCGGCCGCTCGACACTGATCGAGGAGTTCGGCGTAGGCGACCGCGTAGCCGACGGCGCCGACGGGCGTGCTCCCGCCGATCGGGATCGAGTGCGGCCGGCGTCCGTCGCCGGCGAGTTCGTCGGTGAGTTGCTCCCGGGCGATCTCGAGTTCGCCCCAGTGGGACTCCTCCGCTCCGGTGAAGTGGAGCTGTGCGCCGAACAGCGTCGAGAGCACCTGGTTGCCCGTCGCCTCGGCCGGCCGATCACCCGAGAGGACGAGATGGACCTCGAGTCCGAGCCGCGACCCGGCGGCCGCGGTCATCCGGCAGTGGTTCGACTGGCCGGCACCGACGGTCACGAGCGACCTCGCTCCGTCCTCGACGGCGGCGCCGCACAGGAACTCGAGTTTGCGGGCCTTGTTGCCGCCACCGCCCAGGCCGGTCAGATCGTCGCGCTTCACCCACAGCCGAGGACCGGCGTCGAGCATCGGGCCACGCTCGAGCGGCGTGGGGAGGGTGGCCAGCACGGCGCGCGGGAGCGCCGGTGCACGCAGGCGATCGGCTGTGGGACTCATCGCGCTCACATGGTAGGTATCGGGGCGGATGCCGACCACCGACTGGAACCCGTTGCTGCGCGCCGAGTTCGAGCAGCCGTACTGGCAGGAGCTGCAGACCTTCGTCCGCGACGAGCGTGCGAAGCATCCGGTGTACCCACCACACGACGAGGTGTTCGCCGCGTTGCACCTCACGCCCTACGCGGACACCAAGGTGCTGATCCTCGGCCAGGACCCGTACCACGGCCCGAAGCAGGCGCACGGCCTGTGCTTCTCGGTGCGTCGCGGCGTGCGCGTGCCGCCGTCGCTCGTCAACATCCACAAGGAACTCCACGACGACCTCGGCATCCCGATCCCCGACCACGGCAACCTCGAGGCCTGGGCGCGGCAGGGTGTGCTCCTGTTGAACACGACGTTGACCGTGCGCGGCGGTCAGGCCGGCTCCCACGCCAACCGGGGTTGGGAGCTGTTCACCGACCGGGTGATCAACGTGGTCAACGACAAGTCGGACCACGTCGTGTTCGTCCTGTGGGGCAACCACGCACGACGCAAGCGGGAACTCGTCGATCCCTCACGGCACACTGTGCTCGAATCCCCGCACCCTTCGCCGTTCAGTGCGAACAACGGCTTCTTCGGCAGCCGGCCCTTCAGTGCCGTCAACGACGCCTTGCTCGCACACGGACGCACCCCCATCGACTGGAGCCTGTGATGACCTGGCACACGAGCGACAAGATGCTCGAGTTGCGCGACAAGAGCCGGCCGCTCGACATCACGGTCGAGATGCTCGACGGGTGGCGTCGGCACCTGTCGGGACGCAACGCCTGGTTCATCGCGTTCTTCGGCTTCCTGTCGCTCTTCCCGCTCGCGCTCGCCGCGACGACCGTGCTCGGGCTCGTGCTCGACGGCAACGAGGACCTCCAGCAGCGCGTCGCCGAGGGTGCGTTCGACGACATCCCGCTCATCGGCGACACCCTGACCGACAACCCCGATCCGGGCGGGAGCGTCCTGGTGCTGATCCTCGGTCTTCTCGGCGCCCTGTGGTCCTCGACGAAGGCGTTCGTCGCGATCCACGGCGCTCAGGACGACACCTGGGAGATCCCGGTCGATGATCGGGCGAAGACGCCGAAGGTCCGGGCGAAGGCGTTGCTCGGGATCATCATCCTCGGTGGCGCGCAGATCGGCGCGATGATCCTCGCCGCCGTGGTCAACGCCGCGAGCCTGCCGGCGTTCGGCGATCTCGGGATCATCGCGGCGACCGTCTTCGTCAACATCGTCTCGACGATGTTGATCTTCCGGCTCCTCGTGTCGATCGCCCCCGCGTGGCGGGACATCTGGCTCGGCGCGGTGATCGCCGGCGTCATCATCACCGCGCTGCAGCACTTCAACACCGCGTTGGCGACCTACTTCGAACAGAACGCCGCCGCGACGTACGGGTCGTTCGCCGTCGTCCTCGGGCTCGTCACGTGGCTCAGCCTGATGGCGATCGCATCGCTGATGTGCGTCGAACTCAACGCCGCTCGAGTCCGACTCGCGGACCCGGATGCCGTGCGTCGCGACGAACGCTTCGACATCCCGATCCACGCGGCAGCGCGTTAGCTGCCCCCGTCGTCGACGAGCACCGTCCCGATGGCGCTCGCGTGTTCGAGCGTCCGGTGGACCGGGCACTTGTCCGCGATCTCGAGCAGCCGGGTCCGCTGTTCGTCGGTGAGCTCGTCACCGTCGATCCGGATGCGCCGTTCGAACCGGTCGATCATGCCGGTCCGCCCCTCGAGCGTCTCGTTCTCGGCGCATTCGAGGCAGTCGTCCGCATGGACCTTGGCGTGGTCGACCTCGACGGTCACGCGATCGAGCGGCAACCCCTTGCGGTCGGCGTACATGCGCAGCGTCATCGACGTGCACGCCCCGAGCGCCGCGCCCAGCAGGTCGTAGGGCGCCGGGCCGGCGTCGAAGCCGCCGATCGAGGTCGGCTCGTCCGCGAGGAACCGATGCTCGCCGACGACGACGTGGTTGAGGAACGGGCCCTGTGAGGTCTCGGCGACGACGACGTCCGCCGTCGGCTTCGGGACGTCGAGCGCACCGGACTCGTCGACGAGGTGGCGCTCGGCGAACGCGGCGATGACCGACGCGGCGAACCGTGCGTCGGCGGGGTCGCTGAGCAGGTGATCCGCCTCGTCGAGGGCGACGAACGACTTCGGGTGGCGCGCCGCGTCGAACAGCAACCGTGCATTGTCGACGCCGACGACCAGGTCGAGCGGCGCGGGGAGGACGAGCAGCGGGGTCCGCATCGCACCGACGAGTTCGAGCAGGCGCTGCTCGCGGAGATCGGCGACGAAGTCGTCGGTGATCGTGAACTCGCGACCGGCGACGGTGACGCACGCCTCGCCGTCGGACTCGATCGTGCCGAGCGCATCGTCGAACAGGTGCGTGACGTGCTCGGTGTCGGCCGGTGCACCGATCGTGGCGACGGCCCGCACCTCGGGGACGTCACCGGCGACGGAGAGCACGGCGGCACCGCCGAGGGAGTGTCCGACGAGGAGCTGCGGCGCCCGGTACTCGCGGCGGAGGAAGTCGATCGCCGCGAACAGGTCGGCGGCGTTGGACGTGAAGTCGGTGTTCGCGAAGTCGCCGTCGCTCGATCCGAGGCCCGTGAAGTCGAAACGCAGGACACCGAAGCCGGCTTCGGTGAGCGCTGCGGCGAGCGCGCCCGCCGAGCGCAGGTCCTTGCCACAGGTGAAGCAGTGGGCGAAGAGTGCGAACGCGGTGGGCGGGCCGGCGGGGAGGTCGAGCCGGGCGGCGAGCTCATGCCCGGACCCACCCGGGAAGGTGACGCGCTGGATGCGAGGGCTCATGTCGTCCACAACCTCGCCGGAGCGACGACGATTCCCGAGAGGGCTCGGAGCGGGGCCAGTACCCTGCCCGTCGATGGTGAGCGCGGTCCTCCTCGCTGCGGAATCCTCGATCGGGCCGACCCTCGCCTTGATCGTGGGAACCGGCATGGCCGCGCAGTGGATCGCGTGGCGGACGCAGATCCCGTCGATCATCATGCTGCTCGGCGCCGGCCTCGCGCTGGGCCCGTTGTTCGGGGTGATCGAACCCGACGAGCTCCTCGGGGACACGCTCTTCCCGCTCGTGTCGCTGTCGGTCGCACTGATCCTCTTCGAAGGCGGCCTCGACCTGCCGCCACGACAACTTCGCAACACCGGAACGACGGTGCGACGGCTGATCTCGATCGGTGCGGTCGTCACGTTCCTCGTGTCCTGGTACGCCGCCCGGGAGATCTTCGAGATCTCCAACGAGGCGGCGATCGTGCTCGGTGCCGTGCTCGTCGTCACGGGACCGACCGTGGTCGGGCCACTGCTGCGGTTCGTCCGGCCGTCGGGCACGACCGGGCCGATCCTGCGCGCCGAAGGCGTGCTCATCGATCCGGTCGGAGCGACCGCTGCGCTCGTCGCGTTCGAGATCGTGCTCGCCGAGGAGACGAACGACGCCCTGCTGAGCACCGGGATCATCGTCGGACGCACCCTCGTCGGCGGCATCGTGTTCGGCCTCCTCGCCGCGTTCGCGCTCGATCAGGCGTTCCGCCGGTTCCTGATCCCGGACCAGCTCGCCGTCCCGGTGACGTTCGCGTTCGTCGTCGGCAGTTTCGTCGCGGCGAACGAGCTCCAGGAGGAGTCCGGCCTGCTCGCGGTGACCGTGATCGGCGTGTATCTCGCACGACGCGAGTCGTCGACCATCCGGCAGGTGCTCGAGTTCAACGAGAGCCTGCGGACCCTGCTCATCTCGGTGCTGTTCATCCTGCTCGCCGCGCGCATCGAGGCCGATGCGTTGCGCGACGTCGCGCTGCCGTCGCTCGCGTTCCTCGCCGTGCTCGTGTTCGTCGCCCGCCCGTTGACCGTGCTCGTCTGCACGCTCCGCACCACGCTCACGTGGCGGGAGCGCGTGTTCCTGAGCGCCATGGCCCCGCGCGGCATCGTCGCCGCCGCGGTGTCGGCGATCTTCGCCCTGCGATTGGAGGAGGAGGGCGTCGCCGATGCGGACAAGATCGTGCCGATCGTGTTCCTCGCGATCATCGGGACGATCGTCGTCTACGGCTTCGCGGCCGGACCGATCGCTCGACTCCTCGGCCTGGCCGACGCACAGGCCGATGGCGTCGTCATCGCCGGCGCCCACCCGGTCGGTCGGGGCCTCGCCAAGGAGCTGAAGGGGCGGGGGATCCGCACGCTGCTCGTCGACACCGACCCGTACAACGTCACCCGGTCGACCGGTATGGGGCTCTCGGCGCGTCGCATGAACGTGCTCGCCGAGGAGGCGACGCAGAACCTCGACCTCCGCGGGCTCGGTCGCATGGTCGCGTTGACCTCGAACGACGAGGTCAACGCGCTGGCCACCGGACGCTTCGCCCGGGTCTTAGGCCGGCGCGAGGTGGTCCAGCTCGCGCCCGGCAACCGCTCGCCGGGGAGGTCCTCGGTCCCCGAGGAGTACCTCGGCCGGATCATCGGCATCGAGGGGTTGACCTACGGGACACTCGACGAGCGCAGCCAGCAGGGATGGCGGGTCATCGGGACGCGGGCCGGCCGGATCGCACAGCAGGCGCTCGACGAGGGCGAGTTCATCCCGCTGATCCGTGTCGAGGACGCGGAGATGGCGTTCATCTGCCGGAACGACGCGCTCCCGGTCACCGGTGACGTGATCGGCATCGCCTCCCCGGCTGCCCGCGACCGCCTCGTCCCCCCGGAGCCCGCGACGGACTCGGCCTGACCCGCGGGTGTGGCAGGCTCGTCGGGTGCACACGGGTGGGGCCGTCTCGGTGGCCGTGCGGGAGCTGACCAAGACCTTCGCGGGCCGCTCTCGCGGCAGGCGCCACGTCGGCGAGGACGTGGTCGCGCTCGACGCGGTCACGCTCGACATCGGCGCCGGCGAGTTCTTCTCGCTGCTCGGGCCGTCGGGGTGCGGCAAGACGACGATGCTGCGTCTGGTCGCCGGGCTGGACTACCCGACGGCGGGGTCGATCGAGATCTTCGGCGAGTCGGTCGCCGCCGTCCCGCCGCACAAGCGGCCGGTGAACACCGTCTTCCAGCAGTACGCGCTGTTTCCACACATGACCGTGACGGAGAACGTCGCGTTCGGTCTCCGGATGCAGAAGGTGCCGGCCGAGGAGCGTCGTCAGCGGGTCGGCGAGGCGCTGGAACTGGTCCGGATGAGCGGGTTGGAGCGCCGTCGGCCCGACGAGCTGTCCGGCGGGCAACAGCAACGCGTGGCGCTCGCTCGGGCGCTCGTCAATCGGCCTCGCGTGCTGCTGTTGGACGAGCCGCTCGGCGCACTCGACCAGAAGCTGCGCGTCGAGATGCAACACGAGCTGCACGGGTTGCAGCGCGAGTTGGGGATCACGTTCGTCTTCGTGACGCACGACCAGGAGGAGGCACTGACGATGAGCGATCGCATCGCCGTGCTCCACGACGGACGGGTGCTACAGGTCGGCACGGCGACCGAGGTGTACGAGCATCCGGTCGATCGCTTCGTGGCGGACTTCATCGGCGAGATCACGGCGATCGACGCCGTCGTCGCCGACGCGTCGAGCGTGGCGCTCCCGACCGGTGATCGGGTGACCGCGGACGTCGCCGATCGGACGGTCGGGTCGGCGGTGACGGTCGCGCTGCGCCCCGAGCGACTCCGGCTCGCCCCGGTCGAGGCCGACGAGCCGACGACGAGCGGCGGTCGCCTGATCGGCCGGGTCGGCGAGGCCACCTATCTGGGTCACGCGACCACGCTCGCCGTGCACGTGGAGTGGATCCCGATGCTCGTCCGCCTCCCGGTCGGCGCCGAGGTCCCGGCTCCCGGCGACGAGGTCGCGGTCTCGTGGGACGCCTCGGCGCTGCTGGTCCTGGACGGCGAGACGGACACCCCGTCCGCATGACCGACACGCTCGATCGGGCCTCGGAGCGGCACGAGCGTCGCATCGGCTTCCTGCTGGCGCTCCCGACGTACGTCTACCTCGGCATCTTCTTCCTGTTGCCGCTCGCGCTGATCGGGCTGTATTCGTTCGCGACGCGAAACCGGTTCGGCGAGGCGGAGCTGCGGGACTGGAACCTCGACGGGTATCGCCGGCTCGGCAACGACGTCGTGGTCGACATCGCCCTGCGTTCGACCGGGTTGGCGCTGCTGACCACGGTGATCTGCCTCGTGCTCGGCTATCCGTTCGCGTACTTCATCGCGACGCGATCGCGGCGGTGGCGCAACGTCGTGCTCGTGCTCGTCATGATCCCGTTCTGGTCCAACTTCCTCGTCCGGAACTACGCGTGGCGGGTGATCCTCGGTCGCGACGGACCGATGTCGAACGTGACCGAGTTCCTCGGCCTGGGCGAGTCCCGGCTGCTGTTCACCCCGACGGCGGTCGTGCTCGGACTCGTGTACGGCTTCCTCCCGTTCATGATCCTGCCGCTGTACGCGGCGATCGAGCGGATCGACCACCGGCTGATCGAGGCCGGCCGGGACCTGTACGCGGGCGGGTTCGCGACCTTCCGCCGGGTCACCCTGCCCCTGTCGATGCCCGGCGTCCTCGCCGGCTCGATCCTCGTCTTCGTCCCGAGCCTCGGTGCCTACGTCACCCCCGAGATCCTCGGTGGGGCGAAGACGACGCTGCTCGGCTCCTACGTGGTCACACAGTTCCTGACCGCCCGCAACTGGCCGGGCGGGGCGGCGATCTCGGTGGTGATCACCGTCGTCATGCTCATCGCGACGATGTTGTACTTCCGGCGCGGCGGGAGGAATCTGTGACCGCGCCGGAGGTGGCACCTCGCGGGCGGTCACGCTGGGCCCTGTCGGCGACGGCGATGGCGGTGATCGTGTTCTTCTACGCGCCGATCATCGTGCTCGTCGTGTACTCGTTCAGCGACTCACAGACCGTCGGGACGTGGGGTGGGTGGACCACCCGTTGGTACTCGGAGTTCGCGTCCAACGACGAGGTGCAGGACGCGCTCGGTGTCTCGCTGCGCGTCGCCGTCGCGTCGACCGCGGTGGCGGTCGTGCTCGGCACGATGTCGGCGTTGGCCTTGGAGCGGTTCGAGTTCCGCGGGAAACGACTCTTCGACGGTGCGCTCTACCTGCCGATCATCGTGCCGGACGTGACGATGGCGGTGTCGCTGCTGCTGTTCTTCTCGCAGGGCCTCCAGGCGCTCGACGACTGGTTCGGGCTGGAGTGGGAGAAGGGGGTGTCGACGGTGATCGTGAGCCACATCGCGTTCAACATCAGCTTCGTGTCGGTCGTCGTCCGGGCGCGGCTCGCCGGCATGGACACCACGATGGAGGAGGCGGCCGCCGATCTGTACGCGGGCCGGTGGCAGACGTTCCGGTTCGTCACGCTGCCGCAGATCCTCCCCGGGGTCGCCGGCGGCGCCCTGCTCGCGTTCACGCTGTCGCTCGACGACGTGGTGATCACCCAGTTCGCGCTCGGCCCGGGTGCGACGACGCTGCCGGTCTGGGTGTTCGGTGTGGTGCGGCGAGGCGTGACACCGCTGGTCAACGCGGTGTCGGTGGTGATGCTCGCGATCTCGATGGCGCTCGTCCTCGTCTCCGTCCTGGTCCAGCGACGGTCGCAGGTCGCACGATCGAGTCGGTAGGCCAGTAGAAAGGCTGCATGGGCCGCCGTCTCCGCCGCGTCACTCTGTCCCTCACCACCGTCGTCGCGATCGCCGCATGCGGCGGAAACGACGATGACGCCGACGCACGCGCCGACTGCGAGGTGGGGCAGACCGACGGTGACCTGGCGATCTTCAACTGGTCGGAGTACATCGACCCGGCACAGCTCGAGGCGTTCGCCCAGGAGTTCGGCGTCGGCGTCACCGAGGACACCTACGACAGCAACGAGGCGATGCAGGCGATCGTGTCGCAGGGCTCGTCGGGGTTCGATCTGATCGTGCCCTCGGACTACATGGTCAACATCATGCGGGAGTCGGGCGACCTGCTCGAGCTGGACAGCGAGGCGATTCCGAACCTGTCGAACGTCGGCGAGGACTACACCGGGTTCTACTTCGACGAGGACAACGAGTACTCGGTGCCCTATCAGGTGGGGACGACGGGACTCGGCGTCGACACCGCCGTCGTCGGCACCGACTTCCCGCGGTCGTGGGGGCTGGTCTTCGATCCCGCCGTCGCCGACCAGTACGCCGGCCAGATCACGCTGCTGAACGACCCCCGCGAGACGCTCGGCGCAGCGCTGATCTATCTCGGGCACGACCTGAACACGACCGATCAGGGTCAACTGGACGAGGCGCGCGATCTCGTCAGCGCGACGCGCGACCGGCTCGCTGCGTTCGACACGGACTCGGCCGACGACCTGCTCGTCGACGGTGAGATCGCGATCGCCCACAGCTACTCGGGCGACCTGTTCGCCGGCTTCGTCGAGACGGACGACCCGAGCCGCTACGTGTACTTCGTGCCGGAGGAGGGCGGCGTGCGGTGGCTCGACAACATGGCGATTCCGGTCGACGCCGGCAGCCCGTGTACCGCGCACACCTTCATCAACTGGTTGCTCGACGGCGAGCAAGGTGCTGTGCTCACCAACTTCACGTACTACGAGACCCCGAACGCGGCCGCGGTCGCCGGGCTCGACGACGAGCTGCAGGCCTTCCTCACCGATCCCGAGGTCGTGGTCGGCGGCGCCGACAGCCTGAGCACGATCATCGACACGGGCGACTTCGAGATCAACTACTCCGACGCCTTCATCGAAGCCAAGGGCTGAACGGACGGCGTCGGGTGATCCGCCACGTCTTCGTGTACGGCACGCTGCTGCCCGGCGACGTCCGGTGGCCGATGCTGGAGCCGTTCGTCGTCGACCACGGCTGGCCCGACGCGATCGACGGCCGGCTGTTCGACACGAGCCAGGACTACCCGGCAGCGATCCTCGACGGTCGAGGCGACCGTGGTGGCCGGATCGTGGGACGGACCTTTGCCCTCCTCGAGGCCTCGACCGACCGAGCGCTGGAGGTGCTCGACGAGGTGGACGGGGTCGTCGGCGGCGCCTACCGCCGTGTCGCGGTCACGACGGCGGCTCGGACCCGCGCATGGGTCTACGAGTACGGCGCCGGCCTCGACCTCGATCCGATCGAGTCCGGCGACTGGCTGGCACACCGACCGCCCGACCGAGCGCTGCCCCTCCGCGAGCGCTGATCCCCGTCCGTCGGACGCGGCACACCGGGTCGCCGTCCCACCACGACGCGATCGCACGCGCCCGACCGCGCCGCCGTCCGACGGCACGACCCACGACCGCACGACCACACGCCCACTCGACCGCACGCCCACACGACGTCACGCAGTGACGACCGCACCAGGGTCCGCCCCGGCCGCACCATCGAGGTGAGCAGGCCGCACCGACGACAGCCCACGTCGCCGAATCGTCTCACCACCCCCGATCCGACAGCAGCCCACGTCGCCGAATCGTCTCACCACCGCCGATCCGGCAGCAGGCCACGTCGCCGAATCGTCTCGCCACCCCCGCCGACCCAAGTGGGAATGAGACGATTCGCCGACGTGCGCCGGTTCACCCGTCAGCCCAACGTGAGACGATTCGCCGACGTTCCCAACTCACCCGCCAGACTCA
>JAAUYI010162884.1_pt1 | contig 10895 bp, 9 predicted proteins | sample 7278041 | NCBI WGS metagenome assembly JAAUYI01 (sample SAMN14350216, study PRJNA611818) | marine sediment metagenome | isolation source: surface marine sediment (0.6m) | place: French Polynesia: Moorea | collected 2018-08
ATACCCAAACCAGGAGAACAGTCCATCAAACAAACATTGAAATCCTTTAGTTTATTCAGTGCAGGGGTAAATAAGTCCTCCTCAGCAGTTAACTGAAACATTCCTATGTCTCCAGGAATCAACCAGAGATTTTTAGTGTTGGTTTTCAGGGGCTGTACTTCACCATCACTCAACCAACTTAATGCTGTGGGTGCATCTCCATCTAAACCCAAGCCAAAACTTAACGTCCTCTGTCCATCCAAATCAATCAACAATACTTTGCGCTTCGAGGTAGCAAGACTTGCACCCAGATTAATCGTGGTGGTTGACTTACCCGTACCGCCCTTGAAGTTGAAAACGGCAATTTTTAACATAACATCATATTAAGGTCTAATACCTTAATACCTTATTTGGTTATACCCTTACTACGTTCAACATTTAAACCCAACATCCTATTAACGTCTAAAGACTTAATCGTTTATTCAGTTGCTCGGTTAATCATTTAATACCTTAAAACGTTAAACAGTTTAACGTCTAAAAGCTTAATAGTTTATTCAGTTAATAATCTAATACCTTAAAAGGTTTAGCTGTTAATACCTAATACCCTTAAAAGGTTAAACATCTAATACCTTTAAGGGTTAAAAAGTTAATAGGTTAAAACCATATTGAAACTCAACAAATATAATCTCTACCACCCACAGCAGTACCAAAGATTATCTTGCAAGTTTCATTTTGAAATGCGAGTGTAGTCTGTATTTTCGTTCACCTTCATCGTTTCAACTCACACCTACTTCTGACCAGTGGTTAAAAATCTTGCTTCATCTTACGCCCGATAATAGCGATCGCATTCTCTCTAATTTGTAGAGGTACAGAATTGATTCTGGGGGTGAGGGGGGTTTTCTGGGGTTCGGTAGCGAATTCTGTGATGTGAATCATAAAAATTTATTTACCCCGTACATATTATGTATGTAAGAAAAAAAATATTATGACATAAATTCGCTACTATGACCCAGAATTCTGCACCTAATAATTCCATCCGTCCCGACGAGCTAATGTCAGAACTAGGTATTAAAAAAGATGCTTACTACAAAGACCTAAACTATCTAGACATCAATCCAGAGAAAGATTCTGAGGGTAAGACTTATCTCACAAATGAACAGGCTAATCAAATTAGAGCTTTAAGAAATCACGTTCAAATAACTGGAAAGCGTAGTGGATTTGAAAATAGTTCGATTGTTAAGGTTGATGATAGTAACAAAATAGTTTCTAATAATAATGAAACTGAAGAAGATATCTACATTAATCGAGAAGAACCAACAGCCAAAATTGATTCAGACATAGTAAGAGAGGCTAAGGAGTTGGCTGCTCGCGGTATGGCAATGAATGACTTGCTCAAAATACAGTTGGCTAGCAAAATGACTTTCGATGATTTGGATGCAGACCTTCAAGAGAAAGTTAATATAGCGAGGGAAGTAGCCAACCCAAAGTGGACACCCGCTTCCCTAGCCGACAAAATACTAGCTCAACACCGCCAGCAAAAAGCCCAGGCTCAAGGGTAAGTTACAGAGATGACGATACCTTTAATAAGGTATGTAATGCGATCGCTGCTGGCAATTCGGTTATCGTTCTCGGTGAAGCAGGTACGGGTAAAACTGATTTCGCCGTAACTCTCCATGAGGAAATGTCAGGAGAATATCAAAGTGCGATCGCGACTTATAAGGGTTCGATCAAGAAATTCTTCATGGCGATCGCTATGCAGTTGGGCTGTCCAACAGAAGATGATAATGACAAACCCATGACCGTCGATGCTCTTAAAGAAGAGATTTTAATTAACAGTGGTGAAGATACTCTACTCATTTTTCCCGAAGCTAAAAGGTTAACAACTTCTATTCGCTATTGGCTGGAGGACATGATTGCTGCTGGTGCGAGAGTGGTCTGTTTTGCTGTGGCTAATCCTGGTAAAGATATCTTTCTCGATATGCTGGAGATCGAACTGGAACTACCAAGCGATCGCGCCATCAGAGAAGTGATGGAAGCTGAGGCACAGAAACAAGGATTACAGATTAGTAAATCCCGACTGGCAGAACTACAACCGCTAGCTGGTAGGAATCCGATGTTAGCGAGGAAGGTAATTAGGAATGAAGCACTAGGAATAAAGCAGGAAAAACCAGAACATAAGAACTATATCGTCATCATGCCCATAATCATTGCTGCACTGATGGCTTTTGGTATCGTGCGGTTTGTAGGTATGGGAACGGGTAACAAAGGATTGTACATAACTGGCGGTGTCTGCCTGGTGACGGGAATGGCGTTGAAGCAGTTAGGCAGTGTTAAAGGTGCGAGGAAAAGGTTAGGGCAGTAAGAAAGCGAACTTTATAGACGACAAAATAGAATTTTCAGTCTTTAGTTTATAACAAGATAATCTGGTTAGTTTATACATAGCTCGGTCTTTTGCCTAATTAAAGTCATTATTATTTAGTAAAATAATTTCCTAAGAAATCTTCAATACCTTTAATCATCAATTCCACATCAGAAAATTTAAATTGATCGAAATTTCCATGTGCTGCTTTATTCCTTATATCAGCCCATGCTTTTAGTTGTTTAGCTTTTAATTCAGTAAAAAAATTTGCTCTTTTTAGATCGTCAATGAGAGGACAAAGGGTTTTGTTCTTTCCATTATCTTTGACTGTTGAAATTGGAGGTATTTGTCGATCACAAATATCCCTTAAAGCTTTTTCTAAGACAGCACCAGACAGAACAGCAGCAGGTACATAATTATATTGACTGCTTGAACCTTCTTGTAGTAGTTGTATTGCTTGTTTCATATAATCAGAAGCAATTTCTGCCTCAATTTTCAAAGATAAATTAACGAAAAATCCTTTTTCAAAACCTTGTTTTATTGCTTTTAAACAACCCACACACACAAGTAATTCTTGACTGCTCCACTCTAAACCATTTTCAAAACTGTTAATATACATTGAATCTTGTCCCTGCTTGTTAAGTGCCTTTCGATGGATACTATCTTTAGGAAGAATCTCGTCCAATAAAGTTCTGTAGCGAAATATCCACTCTACAAAGTCGGAAGAGTTTTTAGATAACTCATTTTTGAAGGTGGGATTATCACGTTTTTCTATTTCGATTTTATTTAATAAATCATCAATATGGCTACGGATATCATCGCCTTTTGTTATCAAATCGTCAAATTCATCAATGTATTTATTGTATAAATGTTTTGGTAAAATATGTAGTTCCTCTAACTCATCTATGCATAATATTACCACTTCTAATAATCACAAATTAAGTTTAAAGTGAGCCAAATAACTGACGATCGCCCTACTAAAATCCAGACTGGTAAAGTAACTCTACTCAAAACCCGCCGATGATGGCAATTACTCATGCAGCGATCGCAGCTGCTGGAACATCTCTAATACTTGGAACTGGTCAACCATTACCCTTGGGTTTGGCTATCCTTGGCTCGCAGCTTCCAGACCTCGATACAACTACATCAACTATTGGCAAAATCTTCTTTCCGATTAGCTCTTGGATTGAAGACAGGTTTCCCCATCGTTCCATTACTCATTCTCTACTAGCTACGGCTGCTATTGCTGCGGTGAGTCTGGGGGTGAACTACTTCTTACACGGGGATATTAAAGCGGCGATCGCCCTGCCTCTGGGTCATCTCCTCGCCTGTTTCTCCGATACCTTCACCAAGCAAGGAGTACAGCTATTTTATCCCGAACCAGTTTGGGCAATTAGCGTTAGCAATCCTCGACGGAGACTAAAAACTGGTGGGGCTGGCGAACTATGGGTTTTAGGTATTGCGATCGCACTCCTCTGTCTGGGAATCTATCTCGCTAATGGTGGGGGCATAACTCAGAAAGTCAGTCAGAATCTCGGTCTAAGAGACGGTATTGTCAGAGTCTATAACCAGAACGCTAGTACTAATAAAATATACGCGAGCATCACAGGTTATTGGACATCAGATAGAACTCCTGCCGATGGCAAATATTTAATCATTGGCAATGAGGGTAAAGAGTTTATCGTTACTGATGGTCAAGGTGTTTATAAGACTGGAGAGCAGATAATTACTAGTAAAGTAACTACGGTCGTAGGGGAAGCTGCCACTACTGAAATTAGGAATCTCACCTTTAACGATGAGGATGCCATTCCCACACTGGAAGAATTACAACAGGCTTATCCTGGTGCTGACATATTTCTTAATGGAGAACTAACGGTAGATTTCCCTGAATTGGTCAAGATTCCCATCGAGCCTAATCAAATGGCTACGGCGGTTTTGAGTGGAAGTAGGATTAAGTTTAGTTATTGTTCTTTGGATAGGGTGATCGCGCTTTTGAGAGAGCAGTATGCGCTAGGAACAGTGGAGGTTAGGATTGTTCAGTCTCCATAAAAACCCGAACGGCTACTATGATGTTTGTTCTGGATAATTTAGGGCTACTTAAAGATTCGTTTGTTGCAAGATCGTCATAATTCTATACGCGGATCGTCGTATTTACTCTCCAATAGGTTCTTGTCAAGATAGACAGTGGGAGAGTGCCTAAGCTTTCACTTTCAGTTATTGGCGTTGTTCCCAAGGGAATTGCCAAGCTACTTTTTTTAGCTTTAAAGCATTCTCTAAAAGGAGAATCAAACATTGGCACATACCTTTTACTAATCACAACTTAATTTAATAAGGAGGACTGGCAATGATCACGTTTACGATTCGTGGAGTCGTGAAAGAGGCTGAATCTGGTGTGGGAGTCACGGGGCTTTGTATTAAAGCATATGACAAGGATTGTCTGTTTGACGACTTGATGGGAAATGCCTACTCGGGGGCAAATGGTGAATTCAAGATCGTTAGCCTACCTGGTGACTTTCAAGAATTTCTTGATTCAAAACCTGATATCTACCTACGAATTTACGCTCCGAATTGCTCAACATTGCTTTTCAGTACAGAGGATGCCGTGCGATGGGGGGCAGGAGAAGAAGAGATCTTTGAAGTCCTTATTCCGCGAGAGCAGTTGGGCGACTTTTCTCCGACTCGTCGTGTACAGCTTGTGGATGATCAGGGCAATGAGCGAACCGACTTTGATGTGGGTGAGGCACTCACATTACAGGTTGAGGGAATCCAGCCAGCGATGACCTACAACGTTACCCTGAATGATGAAGAAGGAGAGCTTTTTACCAGCCGTCTGATGAGTAACGGTGAAGGCGTCATAGAATCGACCGTCCTCTGGCCACAGTTTGGCCTCGACAATCCCCGAACAGGCGACTTATTGAGCGTTGAAAATGCTCGGGAATATTGGCGAGGAAAGCGTTTAACTCTTGTAGTTAGTCTTGGGGAAAAGGTAATCTTCGAACATCCCTTTCAAGTTGCTGAAGCCTTCAGTCGTCCACTGCTACTGAGTACGGACGAACAAGCGCGTGTTGTTAACGGTTTTGTGGTCGGAGAGCGTGATGCTACAGTAGCTGGCTACAATGTGCCCTTTGTCGGGCGTGCCCGTATCTTCATGGTGCCGAGGCAACGCAATTGGCTCGTCGGTGATAGTTTTTCACCTGTTCAGCTTGCAGGAGGTCGTTCAGCCTTTACAGATGTGATTGTAGAAGGTGGGCGTTTCCAGACACAGATTGCCCAGGCGGATGAACTTGAACCTGGTGCATACGACTTCATTGTTCGCCCAGTGCGTTATGGCTACGAAGACGACGAGGTCTTTGTGCTACGTGAGAATGACCTAGCAACCCGGGTTGTGACTGGATTAGTAGTGCGACAAGACTTTATGGCCAGCAAAGCGGTGCTTGGCGGCTGCGTCAATACCCAACCCATGAGTGGGCGGAAAGTCTTGGGCAGACCTTACTTTCAATTCGTCAATACATTTCAAGTAGGAGACGATGTTTGGGCTGCATTAGATCCTGCTGCTCTCGATCCCAGCTCGATTGGCAAAGCGGTTGCGCTCTATGTGATTCAGCACAAAACCTCTTCTGCCTGGAGCAGTGATACCAGCTTGAGCCACCTGCCAGTACTTGGCGGTAATCCAGCGGTCCTGAAGTTCAAAACCCAGCCGAGCTGCATCAATTATAATGATAAACTCGTCTGGGCTAACGCCTCAATCCCAGGTGAGTATGACATTGTGGCTGATTTCGGCAACAACACTACTAATCTCAGCACGTTCACCCCAGACAATAGTTTCGATGCCCCACTCGACATCATTGATGGCTACTTTGGACCTGGCTTCCGGATCGTAAACGATCCAACAACGGATACTGCCTTTACCCATTGTGGCAGTTTTGAGTATAATGAGGGGCCAGTTACGGTTAACGATGACTATAGTACGAGTGTGACGGTAGAGCAAAAGGCAATTGTCTACTTTCCGTCGGATATACCAGGGGCAACAACACCGTCAGAAATTAGCTCGACCCAACCGAACTATCCCTTGGTGGTGGCAGTGCATGGTCAAAGCAGTAACCCGACTAGTTACCTTGGATATAATTATTTATTGGAACATTGGGCCAAAAATGGCTTCATCGCAGCCAGCATCCACTTGAAATCCGGAATGCGTGGTACAGGCAGGGCGCGCATCCTGTTCGAGCACCTGAACATCCTGAACACAAAATTTGGAACCAGTGCTGCGCAGGAAATCGGAATCATGGGACACAGCCGAGGAGGTGAGGCTGTCGCCATTGCAGCACGGCTTAACCAGCAGGAGACTCTCGGGCACAAAATCAACGCAGTGATCTCTCTAGCTCCAACAGACCAGTACACGAGCGAAAAGCTTGCTGGTACTTGGGCTACGCCTTATTTGGTCATTTATGGGTCGATGGATGGTGATGTGGCCGGGGGCTCTGGAACTCCTTGGAATACTGGTTTTGCACTCTATGACCGCGCTGACAATGAGAAAAAAAGCATGGTTTTCATTTACGGAGCTACCCACGGCCGGTTCAATACCGTATGGGGCGATACTGACATCACAGCCGGGTGGTCCAAACTCGGGCCTACCGACATGCCGAAATTGATTACGGCTGATGCGCACCAAAAGATTGCCAAAGGCTACATGACCTCATTTTTCCGTTGGCATCTCAGGAATGAGTCTCAATGGGAAGATATCTTCAAGGGTGAATGGGTTCCGAGTGCTGTTGAACAAGCTGACGGTGGGGTAGTAAGGCTGTACACCCAGTACCAAGATACAACCCGCAAAGTGGTGGATAACTTTGAGGGACCGCACACGGCAACAAGTTGGCAGACGAGTACCATTGCCGATACAGTAACGGACGAGAGTACCCTTCCAACAAATCCTCAGGAGGACGAACTCTATAATCTCGACAATCAATCACCCCATGACACTGCCGGACTGTTGTTGCGTTGGGACAACTCCGGAGATCGGCTCCGTTTTGACGTCCCGGCTGCACATCAGAATGTGAGTACCTATGAGGCAGTCAGCTTTCGGATTACGCAGAAGGTCGGAAGTGCGTCGAACCCTGTTGGGGCACAGGATCTCTATCTGACGCTGAAAGACACAACGGGAAAAAGTCGATCAATTAAGGTCAGCAAGTTCCAAGAGATTCCGAACCCCCATGTTCGTCACTACCCACAATATACCAAGTCTGCCATGAACACAGTGCGCATTCCTTTGCATGTATTCGAGATCGAAGTGGTCGGCACTGACAAAGTTGACCTTACAAAAGTCGAGAGCATTGCATTTGATTTTAAGGTCAAACCGACCGGTGAAGTCAGTATTGATAGCGTCCAGTTTACCAATTAATTTACAAGGAGAAAAATATGTTCCTAGACTTAGTTGATTTACCAATTGAAAGCGAGCGACTGCACTGGGAAGGCCGACAGGTATTGCGGGATTTAGATAACGAGCCACACTTACTGATGCGGGTCAAGCTCACGGGCACTTTTTTCCCGCAGCGCTCCGAAGAACCGTTTGTGCGTGTCGGTGAGGTGCAATCACGGTTTGTTGAAATCGCAGAGGATGGCCAGAGCGTTAATGCGTACTTCGATCAGCCCCTGCAACCTCGCAGTGTGGTCGAGTTTGGCTATGGAAATGAAATACTCCTGCGTGTTCCCCAGCGATTTAGCCTTGATAGAATTCAGGTATTAGATCCGCAACGCTTGCCTGCTAATACACGCTTCCTAGATCGATTCTTCGGCGATGATGTCATTCGATGAACAGACTTTATTCTGAGGAATCGATAGAAGATATGCAGACAAGATATCTTTCTCATTCACCCCATTGTTGGATTTACTTCTTAATCCTCTGACGATTTGGCTTGATTTGAAATGCTCAAATCAGACCTCCTAGAAAGTCCTGCAGAGCCAAGCGCTAAATATGCAATATGATCGCAACCTAACGGCTCAAATCAGCGGCGGCAGAACCTGAAATACTCTACCAAAGGCTTTCAATCGTCCGCTGCATTTGAATAGTTAACAATTGCTCCTCCGAGCGATCGCCCTAACCGAACCCAAATTACACCCAAAACCAACCCAATAGACTAAGACAGTAGCAGAAGACCAATCATGGTGAACTGTGATGAAGCGAACTTATAAACTATTGGGCTACTTACTTTTAGGCATTGGGGCTTATGCCTTTCTCAATGCCAACAATACCAACTTATATGCGAAGCAGTATCCTTTAGGGCAGGCAAATTCAACAGTCACCGAACAGCAAACACCCTACAAGCGGAATCGTCACACCATCACCCTAGTATTAAGCCAACTGTCAGACCTCAAGGTAGAAGAAGGTCAGAGGATAAATGTTGGGGATATTATCAGCGATCGCACTGCCGAACGCACTAAATTACAAGCCAAGAGGCAAAGGCTAGAATCATCTCTCACCCGCGCTAAATTACCCCTCAAAGAATTAAAATCAGTCCCAGTCCCCAAGTTTCAGACTGAATTAGCCAATCTCAAACAAGCTCAATTTAACTTAGATACCATCGCTCGTCAGATAAATAATTTTGACCAGAAGTTCTACCATAAAGACCCCTGGCACGTTCAAGTATTTGAATCTGAGAAGGTACAGCAACTAGCAGAACTCAAACGCCAGGAACTAGCAGCATCTATCAATGTGGAGAAAGCGATCGCCCGACTCGATGAAGCCAAACTCAACTATCAAAAACAGCAGTACGAACACAGCCTAAAAGTATCCGACTATCAAACCTCATTACAGAAGCAGCAGGAGCAAATAAACTCGCTACAGACTCAGTTAGATAAGGTTGATGAGGAACTGGAGCAGTTGACCTCTGTTTATTCTCCCTATCAGGGAAAGGTACGACGGGTAAAGATACTCGGACAGAACGAGCGAAGTATTAATGTCGAGGTGACTTTAGATATTCGGGGTGGTAAGAAAAGAAATGAGTAAGTTGCAACGAGAAGAAGATGAGATGTATGAAGTAGCATACATGAAATTGATTTACCTCTTTGTCGAATCTGCAAACATTATCACGGTCAAACTTATGGAGGTGTTGAGCTAGTATGTGCAGTTTATCCCTATGGATACAGTGAGGATAGCTGCCCTGATTATCAAGCAAAAAAAGGGAAGTTCGGAATTTTCTAGCAATTGTCATGGGGTAAAGCTAAGAAAGCTGCGATAAGTGCCAAATAGTCTTGATATCGCTGCTATACTTAGCTTTAAACGATTTTAATTCTCTTGAAGCAATCGTTAACAACACTGGGAAAATCTGAGAAATTTGTTCTGGCAAGAAGTAGTGCTAGAACTTTTAGAAAAAAATAAGCTAAAATTCTGAAATTTTTCTTAATATTCAAGCATAATTTCAGAACTATCAAAAGGCTTGCCTATTGCTGTTGTCGCTTTTTCCGTCTTTTTCCTGACCGCATCTGAATACGGCAATCACTGTTGCTGTAACTATGGTATAAACCTCATCGTTAGTATTATTCTCCTTGACTTTTACCTGAAGTTTTTTCGTCACAATTCCACGACAAAGTTTTGATTCAAACTGAACGTTTGGCTTCTTATCTTTGTCAGGTGTCCAAAAATCTGATTCTATTGCCTCGAAACCGACAACCACTGAGCTATTTTGACCACAATTTCCACAGTGAATGTCTTCCATAAGAGGTTGAGTCTCAGCAAGTATAGCTTGTTCTAACGTTTTTCCTGTAATTACTATCGGGTCTTTCGTGTTTCCAATGGTAAAATTAAACTTCCAATCGTTTCCTACACCACCAGCTTGTGCAGGAATACCTTCAATTTCAACCAAAAAGACATCGACATAGCATTTTTCCGTCTTTCCCCCTTTAGTGTTATCAGTGGGAGTCTTAGGATAAAGTGCATCATCAAGCGATTCACAGAGACTTGTAAGAATTTTTTGCAATATAATTCCCTTAAGACCCATTGTCTTTGCCAAAGATGCTGCAATTAATAACAAAGTGGTCTTAAAAAGTACGACAGTTTTTTCTTTTAATCCATATGCATACGTAGATGAAGCTAATATGGGGATTAATCCTAACCTTTGTCTCTCAAGATTAAGTGCTTCTGTTGGGTCTACCTCAGATGAAATATTCAATAGAGATGAGGCTTTCAATCCTGAAGCGAAATCTTCTTTATAAATGCTGTTAGTCCCATAGCTTTGATAATCTGAAACTGCAACAAGAAAAGAATCTCGTAACGCCAACGAATGATTTGCAAGGCTCTTAGCGGCTTTAGCTAAGGCTTCGACGAACTCGATGTCAGCTTCTAACTCAGAAATTTCTTCTGAATCTAATAAACTCTCAAATGTATCTTCGACAGCCAACTCCAAGCGTTTTAAGATGCTATTGATACTCACTAAGAATTCAGGTGGTGCTTCAATTGCACCTACAATTTTGCAGAAAGAATGCACAGATGAATGGATACTATCGAAACTTTCTCTAATTGACATTTTTTTCTCCGACGTAAGCTGTTATGCATTTAAATTGGGTA
>JAAUYI010124015.1_pt1 | contig 10892 bp, 7 predicted proteins | sample 7278041 | NCBI WGS metagenome assembly JAAUYI01 (sample SAMN14350216, study PRJNA611818) | marine sediment metagenome | isolation source: surface marine sediment (0.6m) | place: French Polynesia: Moorea | collected 2018-08
GCCATGAGGGCGGCTCTACGACAGCCATACCCGTGCTCCCTTACCCACAACTATAGGTCCTTCCCGGGGCCGCACACGGAGTCTGCGACGCAGGGCGAGCCCCGGGTTCTCCGGGCCCCAAACGGCCTCGCCCTGAAAGGGCGAAACCGCGTCGCGCCGATGCGGCCTGTTCCGCCCCTCCGGGGCGGAGGGTCTGGGGGACCGCCAACCCGGGGCTGACTCCGCGTCGCCAGGGCTCCGCGTCGTCGCCCCGGGCTATATGCTACGGCCCCTTCGGGGCCAGGCCCCCAAACAGCTCGAAAAACTTGACTCATGTGGCCAGAAGGAGGTCTATGCAGATGTTTAGTACAGCTTCTCCTAAGTTCAGGATTTACACCGAGCCCGGCGCCGGCTTTGCGGCCGACACGCGGCGCGGCCTTGAGTAGGGTACGAAAGCCGCTCAGGCTCCGGGCGCGTCGAGGAGTGGACGTCCTATGTTCAAGAATACTGACACATTCAGACTGCTTTGCTATCTGTCAACCCGGAAAGACACAGCATCCGTCCCAGCACCAGCCCAGGTCTTCATCACGCGGGTCTTCACAGTCCGAGTCGAAACTGCAAGTAGTTTGGCAACCTTGGCCTTGGTATTCACAGCAACCATTTTCGCAGGTTGCGGGAGGAACTCCGATGTACGACGGGCATTCCAAAGGAAGGCCCATTGGACAGCGATGCGTGCAGGATCCGGGAGGAGGCGCCTGCTGTGGATTCGACAAGAAAACAGGCTCGCCGAGGAGCTTAAGCGGATCGTAGAAGTCGAGTGACTCCTTAGATTCCAAGTCGCTGGGAGGCGCTTTGCGCGTTGGCTGCGCGATCTCGGAAGGGTTTTCTGAAACTGCGGTTAAACCGTCGGTGTTTAACTTTTGTTCGCCGTCAGCGTAGGTCAATATCGGAAGGACCAGGACGAGGAGTGCGATCGCGAAGAGACGGAGTTGGGTCATCGTTGAGTGTCCTTTCTGTGCAGGTTTATTGGGTCATTCTTTGCGACGCTTCAGACCGCGGCGAAATTCGAAGGATTCTCGTCAGTGCCGCGTCTATTCTTTCAAGCGGAAAAGACGGGCAGATTTGATCACCGAGGTTAGAAATTCCAGAACTCGATGTTTTAGAAGCCGAGAGATGCGGTACGATGACAATATGATGGGACTCGATAAGGGGAGTCCGTGATGCCGTCGCGTGAGTCGTGGGATGTGACCCAGCTGTTGGAAGCTTGGAGCCGGGGTGAGCCGCAAGCGGAGGAAGAACTCATGTCCGTGGTCTTCGATGAGTTGCGGCTTCTGGCGGCTGGCTATCTGGGAAAGGAGCGGCCCGATCACACCCTGCAGCCGACGGCGCTGGTCAACGAGGCTTACCTTCGGCTCGTGGACCAGCGGCAAGAAAATTGGAACAACCGGGGTCACTTCTTTGCGGTGGGCGCCAAAATGATGCGACGCATCCTGGTCGACTATGCCCGCAGTCGACGATCCAGCAAGCGCAGCGATGGCGTCGCCCCGATTTCCCTCGCTGAGGTGGAAGATTTTTCCCCCGGCCAGCCGACCGACATCCTGGCCCTCGACGATGCCCTCGTCGATCTCGCGGCCTTCGATCCACAAAAGGCTTCCATCGTCGAGCTGCGATTCTTTGTCGGCCTGAACCTGCAGGAGATCTCAGAAACACTGGATTGCTCGACGGCGACAGTGACCCGGCACTGGCGAGCGGCCAGGGCATGGCTCTACCAGGCGATGTGTCCGAAAGAGCTCGCATGAACGCCGAACGCTGGCAACGCATCGAAGAGACCTTGCACGCAGCCCTGGCGGTCGAGGGGATTGAGCGGGCCAAGTTTCTGCAAGCTGCCTGCGGCGACGATGCGGAGTTGCTGCGCGAAGTGACCGGCCTGCTCGAAGCGGATCGCCGAGCTTCCGGCTTCCTTGAAGACAAAGCCGTCGATCAACTGCCCGATTGGCAGACGATCTTGGAAAGCGCGGCCGAATCGACGCACGTCCCTTCATACCATCTTCGGCGCCAGCTCGGACACGGGGGCATGAGCACCGTCTATCTGGCGGCCCGCACCGGACAGGACTACGAGCACCAGGTGGCCATCAAGGTCATCAAGCGTGGGCTCGACAGCGCCAGTTGGGTGCGTCGTTTTCGCAGCGAACGCCAGATCCTGGCGAGCCTGAGGCATCCGAACATCGCCAGCTTCCTCGACGGAGGCACAACCACCGACGATGGACGTCCTTACTTCGTGATGGAGTACATCGAGGGCGTTCAGATCCACGAATACTGCGATCGCCAAAAGCACTCCGTGGCGCAGCGACTCGACCTCGTCTGCCAGGTCTGCGCGGCGGTCCAATACGCGCATCAGAATCTGATCGTCCACTGCGACATCAAGCCCGGCAACATTCTGGTGACCCCAGAGGGCGTGCCCAAGCTGCTCGATTTCGGCATCGCCAAATTGCTCGCTCCGCAAGAGTCTGTCCAAGGCGCCGAGACGACCCTGACCGGTCCGCGACCCCTGACCCCCGGCTATGCCAGCCCGGAGCAGATCGCAGGCCAACGCGTGACGACGGCGAGCGACGTTTTCTCATTGGGGGTGTTGCTCCACAAGCTTCTGACCGGTCGCTTGCCCAGGGAAGACGCGGCCGAGACAGCCGGCCGCTCCGACGACTCGACCCGCAGCGGGAGCTCACGCCCACTCTCGGGGGACCTCGAAAAGATCGTGCATATGGCGCTGCGCGAGGAGCCGGAGCGGCGCTACGCGTCGGCAGAGCAATTGTCCGATGACCTGCGGCGTTACCTACGGGGGCTGCCCGTGAGGGCCCAGCGCGACACGTGGACCTATCGGGCGAGGAGATTCCTGGGGCGCCACACCTTCGCCGTGGGGGGTTCAGCGGCTTTTCTGGTCCTGGTGATTGGATTCAGCGTGGCCATGGTGTGGCAGGCGAACAAAACCAACCGTGAGTACGAACGGGCCGAGTTCGAACGCACCAAGGCCGAGCAGGTCTCGACATTGCTCTTCGACCTCTTCGAGAATTTCGACCCCAGTGTGACCGGTGGCGACACCGTGACCGCCCAAGAGCTGCTGGATCGAGGGGCAGAACGGGTCGAGCAGCAGCTCGAAGGTCAAGGCCTGCTGCAGGCAGCCGCTTTCGACGTGATCGGGAAGGCTTACCAGAGTCTAGCGATCTATGATCGGGCCGAGGAGCTTTACACCCAGGCTCTGGAGCTCCGCCGCGGGGCTCTGGGTCACGAGAACCGAGAAGCGGCGGCCAGTCTGACGCGCCTCGGAGCGTTGTTCGAGGACACCGGCGACTTCGACCGTGCGGAGGCTCTCCACCGCGAGGCTTTGGCCATCCGGCGCGGGCTGCTCGGGGAGCATTCGGCAGTGGCCGAAAGCCAGAGTCGGCTAGCCATCACGCTGTGGCACCTGGGGCGCTACCAGGAGGCCGAGCCACTCCAGCGACAAGCTCTGGCCCTCCAGCGCCGACTGCTCGATGAGAACGATCCAGCCATCGCCACGAGCCTGAACCATCTGGCCAATCTGCTGGTCGAACAAGGCGACTTGCGAGGGGCCATGGAGATCACCCGGGAGGCGCTGGCCATCGAGCGTCAGCAAGCGAGGCCGAATCACACGGCGGTGGCGACCCTGATGAGCAATCTGGCGATTGGCCTGGCACAGCAGGGCAGCTATGAGGAGGCAGAGACTCTGCACCTGGAGACCTTGGCGCTTCGGCGAAAGGCCCTGGGGGAGGCCCATCCTCTGGTGGCCAGGTCGATGCATGCCCTGGGTGGAATGCTCATCAAGACCGGCGAGCACGAACGCGCCGAGCGTTATTTGCGGGGTGCTTTGGAGATACGTCGCCAAAGGTTGGGGGATGAGCCAAATGTGGCTCTGGCCTCCAACCTCTCGCTGTTGGCCTCCTTACTGTCGGCTAAAGGAGATCTCGAAGGCGCGGTCGAGCTCTACCACGAGGCCCTGGAGCTTGGCCGCCAAGCCGTCCCTCCGGGACATCCCGGGTTGGCTTATCCGCTCCGCGATGTCGGCAAGATCCTGCTCGAGATGGGCAGGCCCGCGGAGGCCGAATCGTTCTTGCGAGAGGCCTATGACATCCGCAAAAGGGTCCTGCCCGAGGCCAGCCCACAGAACGCCGAGACGGCGTCGGCGCTGGGCACGTGCCTCGTGGCTCTGCGGCGATACGGGGAAGCTGAGGGGTATCTGCTCGAGGGTTACCGGAATCTCACGGCCCAGCCCGAGCCGGACGCTGCTCGGGCAGACCTGCTGCGACGCACCTTGGAACAGCTCGTCTCGCTTTATGAGAGCTTGGGCCAACCGACGCAAGCTGAGGAGTATCGTCGGCGACTCTCAGGCTTTCTCTACCTCGGAGGTCGCGCGGGTGGAGCGAGCACGGGCGAGGATGTCTGAGCGCTCCGGCGAGGCGCCATGGCGTAAGCCGTTGATTAACGCCGCTTACAGTTCCTCGCTGAGGATCAGGCGAGTCACGCAGCTCCGCGCGCAGCCCACCCGCGCGACCGGCCTGCGAGCATTTCTGGACAGGATCTAGCTACAATCCCGACCTACCACATCCGACTGCACAGGGGCGACGAAGCGTCACCCTGAATCGGCATCTCAATCGGCGCGAACCCGTCGCCACCACCTCACGCTATCTGTCGAGCATGAGCAAGAATCTGTTCAGCGTAGAACCCGATTTTCAGCACGGCGAAGTGCCCGCCGTCGGCGTCCTGCTCGCCCAACTCGGCACCCCTGAGGCCCCGACCGCCAAAGCCGTACGGCCTTACCTCAAGCAGTTTCTCTCCGATCCCCGGGTGATCGAGCTACCGCGTCTGCTCTGGTGGTTGATCCTCCGCCTCTTCGTGCTCACCACCCGGCCGCGGGCCTCAGCCGAGCTCTACGCCAAGATCTGGACCGAGGAAGGTTCACCTCTACTAGTGATCTCGAAACGCATCACCCAAGCGGTCGCCGATCGCTTGCAGGACGAAATCGGCACCCCCACCCGAGTCGCCCTGGGCATGACCTACGGCGAGCCATCGATCGCATCGGCTCTGCGCGACCTGCGCGACGCGGGCTGCCGGCGGATCCTGGTACTGCCTCTCTACTCGCGCTACTCTTCCTCAAGCACCGGCGCGTCCTTTGACGCGGTCATGCGCGAGCTGATGACCTGGCGCTGGGTGCCCGAGATCCGCACCGTCCAGGGCTACTACGACGAGCCCGCCTACATCCGCGCCCTGGCCACCACCGTGCGCGAGCTGTGGTCGAAAGACGGCGAGCCCGAGATGCTCATCACCTCCTACCACGGCATCCCGAAACGCTACTTCTTGAACGGCGACCCCTACCACTGCCACTGTCACAAGACCACCCGGCTACTGGCCGAGGAGCTGTCCCTGGCCGAAGATCGCTACCAGGTGACTTTCCAGTCGCGGCTGGGTCGCGAGGAATGGCTCCAGCCCTATACCGACCTGCGCCTCAAGGAACTGGCGCTTCTCGGGACGCGCAGAGTCGACGTCATCTGCCCGGGTTTCAGCGTCGACTGCCTCGAGACCCTGGACGAGATCGGCCGCGAAGCCCGTGAGCTGTTCATGGAGGCTGGTGGCGAGCGTTTTCGCTTCATCCCCTGCTTGAACGACCGTCCCGAGCAGATCGATGTCTTCGTCGACCTGATCCGGCGCAACCTGGCGGGCTGGGTCGAGTCGAAAGCGGATTGGGACCCTGAGCACGCCCGCTCAGCGGCGGCGCGGTCCAGGGCACTCGCCGAGTCCCTGATCGCGAAGACGAGCCGTTCCTGAGGTTTCCTGAGATTTTCTGACGTTCCTGCCTTCCCGAAGTCGTTCTCGGCTGCGAATGGCCTGAGGTCTCCTGACGAAAACCTCAGGAACCTCAGGATCTCTGTTCAGGGCGCTTCCCTGGTGACCCTGCCAGTAACTATGCTTCATCATAGATCTGAGGAACCTCAGAAACCTCAGGAAACGTCAGGAACCCCAAGGCTCACGGCCAGATCGTCACGAATGGGACGACTTTCGTGCCTCAGAAATCGCGCCCTTTGCGCAATGGGGACGCTTCCATCAGCCGTGAACTCGGATCATTTGAAATGGGACCCTTTCGAGACGCGTGAAATCACGTCTGATTCGAATTGGGACACTTTCCCGCACCGCTCAACGGGGCTCATGGCGGCCTGGAGCCGCGTCTTGAACGCCGGAAACGAGATCATCAGCTGAAAACCTGGACTTGGCGGGTACACTTCAGCCTGCCGGAGCGTTTGCGATGGTTGAAGAATCTTATGATGTTGATACTGGCCATGCTTCAAGAAGTGCCGAGGGAGCGAAAGGACTCGTTTGAAGAACTGTTTCGCGAGCTCTATGGTCCCGTCGTCAACATCTTCTACAAGAAGGGCTGCTCGCGTGAGGACGCCCAGGATCTCGCGTCGGAGACCTTTTTGCGCGCTTACAGAGCGTTCGGCAGCTTTCGCGGTGACGCCAGGTCCCTGACCTGGCTTCACACCATCGCCGACAATGTCTGGCGCAATTGGAGACGGGACGCTGTCGCCGCCAAACGCGACGGCATCGAAGTCCCGATCGTCGAAGACGGCAAGCCGGAGGCCGCGTTTCAAGATCGGCCGCAGGACCCGACGGTGATCGAAGAACGGCGCCGGCTCCTGAAGGCAGCGATCGGCAAACTGCCGCCGAAAATGCAACGTTGTGTCTGGCTTCGTGTCTACCAACATAGGAACTACCGAGACATCGCGGCAATTCTCGGTGTGTCCGTAGGGACCGCGAAGTCGCAGGTTTCCCTGGCGCAAAAGCGCTTACGTTCGCTGCTAGCCGAGCACTATCCCGATCTCGACCACGATCTGGACGACTGAGGAAAGAAGAGGTCATGACTCGCGATACCAAGTTGTCTCAAGATCTCGCAGCCCTGGCTGTGGACGAGCGGCAGCGCCTGGGCGAACCTCCGAGCCTCGAGCGTTTGCAGGCACTTCGCGCCGGTGAGCTGTCGCCGGAAGAGGCCGACCGGCTCCGCGATCGGCTGGCCGTCGATCCGGAGTTGGCGACGGCCTATCTCGAGCTGACCCGCGCCTCAGACGCCGGGGCGCAATCGACCGACGAACCAGACGATCAGCTGGAGGTCGACGTCGACGACGCGTGGCGCAAACTCTCGCCGCGGCTCGACCAGGAGCCGCCGCAGATGGCCGACGCGGCCTACGACGATGCCGAGAGCGTGGTCTCATTTCCGCGCCGCCGCTGGTCCGGGCTCCTGGGCTTGGCAGCGACCCTCACGCTTGCCGTGGGGTTGGTCTGGCTGTGGGGCGATAGAGGGGCGCAGGCTCCGATCCCGGAAGGGTACTATGAAGTCGCGATCACCGACCTCCTGCGCGGTCCAAGCCTGAAGCTACCTAGCGAGGCCACCGGCATCGCTTTCCAGATCGACGCTTCGACGCTGGCTCCGGGCAGGTACGTCGTCGAGTTGCTCGACGCAGAGGATCAGGTCGTTCGGAACGAGCAGCGGACCGTCAAAGCTGAACAGGAATTGCTCGCCTTCGGCGTACCTTTGGATTCCCTCAATCCCCACTGGACTTACAAGCTCGTCGTTCGAGAGACGGAAGCTTCACCCACCGATTCGCCACGGATCAATGTCACCGTCGCCCCGGTCTTCGAGACTCGACCGAAGGCCAGCGGCCAAGCGGGAGCCTCGGCTTCCTGCGAAGCGCTCACCGCGCTGATGATCGAGGCTAGAAAGCTGCGCGCGGTCGGCGAACGCCAAGCCGCGGAAATCACCTATGAGCGCGCGCTTGAAAAGGCCCGTACCCAGAATTGCCGAAACCAGGAGGCTCGGATCTGGAACGGACTCGCGACGATGGCGACGCTTGAGGGTCGGCTGTTCGACGCCCTGGATCTCCTGGATCAGGCGACCAGTGTCCTGGACGCTTCGGAGCCAGAGGCCTCCGTTATCCGGTCCAGAATCGAATTCAACCGTGCTGCCACCTACCTTCGCCTCAACTGGCTAGATGAAGCCGAGCAAGGCTTCAAGAAGGTAGAAGTCCTCTATCGTCTTCTCGGGGTTCGACCTGACCTCCAGGGCAGACTGCTCCTTCAACAAGCCAGGGTCGCCCGCCTTCAGGGCGAGATCGCCGAGGCGAGGACAAGGGTCGAGGAAGCCCTGAAGCTGCCTATCGAAGGCACCAAGCTTCGGGCCTCCCTCTGGCAGGAATCTGCCTGGCACGATTTTGGAGATGACCGCCTAGAGGCCGCGGAGCGGGCACTCGAGAAAGCCATCGAGGCTCTCAGCGATTCCGACACGTATGCAAAAGCCAATGTCTTTGTCGACATGGCTGAATTGAAATCGCGCCAGGAGAAATGGGGCGAGAGTCTGCACTGGGTCGACAAAACCCTCGCGCTCACCAGAGCCGCTGACAAGCCGGACTTTAACCTCGAAACCGCGGCCCGTCATGTGCGATCGATTGCCCTGGATGGGCTTGGTGAGCTGGATGAAGCGAAGAAAGCCGCCGATCGCGGTCTCGCTTTGCTCGAGGCGTTGCGGGACGTATGGCGCGATCAAGGGCTCTATTTTTTCGCCCTTCGCCAGAAGCACTACAGGCACAGACTCGATCTCGCGGTGACTGCCGAGGATCCAGACGACGCCTGGGAAATCTTCGAAGGTTACCGCGCCCAGAGCCTCTTGGAGAGTACGAACGAACGCATCCATCGCAAGAAGAGCGGAGAGAATCATCTGCCGCCCGAGAGAACAGACGAGATCGATCGCGTTCGCCGCGATTTGCTTGACGCCATTCGAAAACTCGAACGCCCTCCTTCGGACGAAGATCCGAGATTTACATATCAACAAGCAAGGCTGCGGAAGCTACGCCTGAAGCTACGCGAGCTTCAGGACGCCGAACGCCGGCATGCGGGTCTGGGGCCGCTGCCGTCAACCGTCGATCCCCGGCAGGCTGCCGGCCTGCTCGACCCGGGCACTCTGGGAATCGTGTTCGCCAGCGGACGCGACCGGTTCCATGCAGTGATTGTCGATCCGCGTCGAGGGTTGAAAACAGTCTCTCTCGATGCCGACCGCGTTCGGATCGAGAGGCTGAGCGTTGAGATCCTCAAGGGGCTCGACCCGACAGCTACCGACAAAGTCCGGGAGAACTTCCACTCGAACATCCGCAAGCTCAGTGAGAGCCTACTGCTTCCGCTCGCAGACGACCTGGACGATTCTCGACGCCTGGTGATTGTCGCCGAGGGCCCGCTCGACACTCTGCCGTTCGAAATTCTCCACCGCCCTCGGACAGAGCAGCTCCTGATCCATAGTCACGAGATCAGCTACCTGCCTTCGTTTTCCGTCCTCAATGGATTGCGGCGTCGTGGCGACACGTGCGCGGCGCCGCGATCTGAGATCTTTGCCATGGCAGATCCGGTCTTCGGCCGCGACGATCCTCGCTGGCCCGAAGACGTCATCGATGCTCGCGACCCTAACGAGGCCCGCAAGTTTCAACGATTGCCGGGCACCCATATCGAGGTGACGCGCATCGCGGAACACTACGATGCGATGCCCATCATCGGCCCTGACGCCACCCGCGAGCGATTTCTCGCCGAGGCTCCGACGCATCGCGTGATCCATGTCGCGTCCCACGCGGAGAGCGATCGGCAGATTCCGGAACGTTCCCGAATCGCCCTCTCGTGCATCGATGCTAAGGGCCTTTTCACCGACAGTTGCGATCTTTATTTCATCGATGTTCTGACCCTCGACCTTTGTGGCCAAACCGTCGTGCTGAGCGCTTGTAAGACGGCCGGTGGGCTTTCGGTCGAAGGCGAAGGCATCCTCGGACTGCCGTGGGCATTCCTCCGCGCCGGAGCCTCGACGGTCGTCGCCAGCCTGTGGCAGGTCACCGACGGCGCGACGGCGGAGCTGATGTCGAGCTTCCATCGTCACCTGCGCGGCGGCATGGATCCATCCCGGGCCCTCCGGCAAGCCAAGCTCGACCTGATCCACGACGACCAACCGCCATCGGTCTGGGCTCCCTTCATTCTCCTGGGCGATGGACGGGCTACGAATTCGCCTTCAACCTTTCCCGCGCGACCGGGTCCCATTCATCAAACCGACTGACCGCGGTCCCCAACAACCATCTGAGGAAACTGGAAGGAGAAGATCATGGATGCGATGTGGATGAAACCGTTTTGGGGCGACGATCCGGATGATGACGTCGGATCCGAGCCGAAAGGTGGCGGCATGGACGGACTCGGCACCGACAACGACGATCAGGACTCGGACTAGAGTCGCCGGGGGAGGGATGGCCAACGAAGGCCACCTGCGGGTCCTGGGAGTCGACGGCCTCACCGGTCGTCCCCTCGACCCGCTACCTTTGGCCGACGCGCGGCGCCAGGTCCGACGAGCCCTGCGCCGCGGCCGGCCGCCCCGCTACGGCATCGCCAGCGGCGACCTGGCGAGCGCCGGCTGGGGCGTGATCTTCACCGAAAATACCAACAGCGAGGTCAGGGAGGCCCTGGAGCCCCTGCTCGCCCGACGGCGCCAGCAGGCAGGCGACCGCTATCGCGAGCTGATTTATCGACCCGCGGAGGGCGCCGCCGAATTCAGGACACGCCTACGTGCCGGTCTCGGACGCGTCGAGCCCAGACAGATGCCCTGGTATCTGCTCCTGGCCGGCGACCCGACGACTCTTCCCTACGGTTTCGAGCTCGATCTCGACATTCCCCACGCCGTCGGACGACTGGCCTTCGACAACACTGAAGACCTCGCCGCCTATGCGGAGCGAGTCGTCAAGGCGGAACGGCGACCGAAACCCGGCGACGTGGACACGGCGATCTTTGCGCCTGTTCACCCCGACGATCGGGCGACCGCGACCTGCGCCGAACAC
>JAAUYI010039714.1_pt1 | contig 10886 bp, 8 predicted proteins | sample 7278041 | NCBI WGS metagenome assembly JAAUYI01 (sample SAMN14350216, study PRJNA611818) | marine sediment metagenome | isolation source: surface marine sediment (0.6m) | place: French Polynesia: Moorea | collected 2018-08
CAGGTACTCATGACAAAAGCCATGTTAACAGAGGAGCGGAGTGAGGTGAAAGTCTCATGCTCCGTTTTGAAGCCAAGTCAGAAGGGCGACCTATCTGGCTTAGGGCAACCAACTGCCGAACAAATTGCCACCATTGAGCAAGCCCTAGATTTATGTCGCGCTGTTTGGAATTTCGCCCTTAGACAGCGCAAAGATTGGTGTAAATCTCGTAAGTCACATGTTAATGCTTGCTCGATTCAATCTGAATACATCATTTCGGCTGACGAGCCATTTCCAGATTACCATCAACAGGCTAAACAGCTAACTGAAGCTAAAAAACAGCATCCTCAATTAAAAGCCGCTCATTCTCAAGTTCTCCAGCAAGTGCTAAGAACCCTAGATAGAGCCTGGGATGATATGAGAGCTAAAGGTTTTGGTTTTCCACGTTTTAAAAACAAGTATGGGATGCGTTCGTTTGTTTTTCCACAGCTAGGGAAAGACCCGATTAGAAATGATGGGATTAAATTCCCTAAATTGGGGTGGGTTAAGTGGAGACAGTCTAGACCTATTCCAGAAGGGTTTGAGGTTAAACAAGCTAGAGTAGTCTCTAAAGCATCTGGTTATTTTGTGATGCTGTCACTGAGCCTAAATGTTGATGTTCCTAGCCCCATGCCTCATGGTCATCCACGAGGGTTGGATTTGGGCTTTGACAAATTTGTAGCTACCAGTGACGGTGAAGAGATTAAACGACCCAGGTTTCTTAAAACCCTACAGTGCAAGCTTAAATTGCTGCAACGTAGATTAAAGAATAAACAAAAAGGGTCAAACAATCGACACAAGTTAAACCAGAAAATAGCTAGACTGCATCAGCGTATATCTGACACTAGAAAAGACTGGCATTTTAAACTAAGCCATCATTTGTGTGATGGTGAGCCACTTGCGGTGGACGGGTTCCCCGGCATAAGCAAAGTGGCGAACCCGAAGGGTGCTGGCATGATATTCACAGAAGACATTAACTTTGTATCATGGCAAAGAGGAATGCTCTCAAAACACAGTGCGGATGCTGGTTTTGGTCAATTCGTAAATATCTTAGAGTGGGTATGTTTTCGCCGTGATGTGTATTTTGCCAAAGTTAACAAAGATCGAACAAGTCAAACTTGTCCTAATTGTGGGGCACATACAGGTCAGAAAACTCTAGATATTAGATTTCACCATTGCCATGAGTGTGGATACAGAACTACACGGGATGTAGCAGCTAGCCAGGAAGTAAGAAATCGTGGGATATCTGCGCTAGGGCATAGCGTAGTCGAAAATGTCTGTGGATTGGAAGCGGCGGGGAGTATTGGTCACAATGCTCTAGTTGGCACGAGACGAAGCAGAAAACCAGTATCGCGAGGTGTTGGAATCCCCCACTTCAAAGACATTGAGCATAGCGAGGTGTCTTAAGTGGGGGAGGATGTCAAGAAGTTCCATCTCTGGATACCGAATCTGTTTGGTTTTAAGGGCGGTATCCAAGTTTACTCATCATTTTTTTTACAAGCTTTACAAAACCTCTATCCCCATAGTCAGCACCATGTTTTTCTCAAACATGATATACAGGCTTTACCAAATCCAAATATTGTCTATTTACCAGAAACTAGATTCCACTTTGCTGGAAGATTGCCCCTAAAACTTCGCACACCGATTTTTGCAGCTCAAATTATAGGACAAGGTCTTCTCCAGCGACCTGATTTAATTATTGCAACACACCTAAATTTTACCGTTGCTGCTCATTTGCTTAAACGCCTAACAGGTATTCCTTATTGGACTGTGGCTCATGGTATAGAAGCCTGGAATATTCAAAAACCAGCTTTGCAAGCTGCCCTACGTAATGCAGATCGTATTCTTTGCGTGAGTAATTATACGCGCGATCGCCTCCTCAAAGAACAAAATCTTGATGACAAAAAAGTTTCTCTCCTACCTAATACTTTTGACACACATCGTTTTGAAATTGCCAGTAAACCTACTTACCTATTACAGCGATATGGTTTAACCCCTGAACAGCCCATTATCCTTACTGTTGCTCGACTTGCTCAAACAGAAAAATACAAAGGTTACGACAAACTTCTGAATGCCTTGCCTTTAATCCGTCAGGTTATTCCCAATATTCATTACATTCTAGTTGGTAAAGGAGATGATTTACCCCGGATTCGACAAGTTATTTCCCAACTTCAAATTCAAGATCATGTTACCTTAACTGGTTTCATCCCTGACGAAGAATTGGGCGATCATTACAATCTTTGTGATGTATTTGCCATGCCTAGCAAAAAAGAAGGATTTGGTATAGTTTACCTAGAAGCTTTGGCTTGCGGCAAGCCAGTTTTGGGAGGTAATCAAGATGGGGCAATTGATGCTCTTTGTCATGGTGAATTGGGAGCGCTTGTGAATCCAGATGAGGTAGAGTTAATAACCCAAACTCTAATTCAAATCCTGCAAAAATGCTATCCCAATCCCCTTGTTTATCAACCAGAAATGTTGCGAAAAAAGGTTATTTCTCAATTTGGATTTGCAAGTTTTCAAAACACTCTTGGTAGTTATCTCAAACACCATTTTCGGACTTAAATCTAGCAATTCCTGAATCAGAATCTCACAATGAGAATCCTCCATATAATTCCCTCCATTGCACCAGTACGCGGAGGTCCCAGTCAAGCAGTGCTAGAGATGGTGAAAGCACTGAGAGATAGCGGTATTGATGCTGAAATTGCTACTAGTAATGATAATGGAGTTGATTTATTAGATGTACCCCTAGGACAGCGCACAGAATATCAACAGGTTCCTGTGTGGTTCTTTCCGCGCTTTTCTCCTCCTCTCCATGCAGTCAGAGAATTCGCTTTTTCTGGGGAATTTACAACTTGGTTGTGGCAATCAATACACCAATATGATTTGCTACACGTTCATGCAATTTTTTCCTATGCTTCTACTGTAGCAATGGCGATCGCTCGTTTGCAACAAGTTCCCTACATAGTTAGACCTTTAGGACAACTATGTGAGTGGTCTTTACAACAAAGCGCGCGCAAAAAACAAATTTATCTCAAACTAATAGAAAAAGCTAATCTAAATTATAGTCAAGGAATTCACTTTACCTCTGAGCAAGAACAACAAGAAGCTTCTCTGTTAAATTTAACTTCCCCTAGCTTTATTCTCCCTCACGGACTTGCTATACCTGCAAAAATATCTGATGCACGTCAACGTCTACGTCAACATTTTAATTTAGCAACAGATGAACCGATTATTCTATTCTTATCTCGGTTACATCCTAAAAAGGGTTTAGATTATTTAATTCCTGCATTAAGCAAATTATCTAATGATAAATTTACATTTATTTTAGCTGGTAGTGGAGAGGTAGAGTATGAAAGTGAAATTAAATCCCTAACAGTTAAGTATGGTATAGAAAAACGTACTTATTCCACTGGATTTGTTAAAGGGGAATTGAAAAATTTATTAATCCAAGGAGCAGACTTATTTGCTTTAACTTCCTATTCAGAAAACTTTGGCATATCAGTGTTAGAAGCTTTAGCTGGAGGTTTACCAGTTTTAATTACACCTGGTGTCGCTTTAGCTGATATGGTTAAGCAACAACAAGTTGGGTATGTTACAAAACTGGATGTGGCTGCAATTGCTGCTGCAATACAACAGTTTCTAGATTATCCCCAAGAGGGTAAAAAAATGGGCGATCGCGCTCGTCAACTAATTATGGAAAAATATACTTGGGATCAAATTGCCTGTCAAATGCAACAAGTGTATACACAAATACTTCAAAAAAAGCCTATTACCACCTTTTACTAACATTTATTATTTTATGCTAGAGAGAATTACCCCTCTCATACTCACCTACAACGAATCTCCCAATATTGATCGCACTCTCCACCATCTGGTTTGGGCAAAAACAATTGTAGTCATTGATAGCTATAGCACTGACGAAACTCTGGAAATACTCCATTCCTATCCACAAATTCAGGTATTTCAACGAGAATTTGACACTCACACTAATCAATGGAACTACGGTTTAGAACAAGTAAAATCTCAGTGGGTGCTTTCTCTGGATGCAGACTACATAATTACAGATGAACTAATTTCTGAAATCAAGGAATTACCTGAAAATACAGAAATAGATGGTTATTTCGCCAGATTTAAATATTGTGTTTTCGGGAAACCATTGCGGGGTAGTATACTTCCCCCCCGTCAAGTTCTATTCAGAAAAGACAAATCTGTTTACATTGATGATGGACATACCCAACTGCTAGAGGTTAAAGGTAAGTCAGCAATGCTGTCTGGCTACATTCATCATGACGATCGCAAGCCTTTAACCCGTTGGCTATGGGCACAAGACCGTTATATGATAATTGAGGCTCAGAAACTGCTAGAAACACCACAGAGTGAACTGAGTTTAGGCGATCGCATCCGCAAACAAAAAATCTTAGCTCCCTTTATCATTTTGTTCTACTGCCTCATTCTCAAAGGTGGTATTCTGGACGGTTGGCATGGTTGGTATTATGCCTTTCAGAGGATGTTAGCAGAAATATTACTGGCAATTCGTTTATTTGAGTACGAGAACTCACAAAAAAATGTTTGAAATATTTATTTTCTGGAGTCAAATTGCAAATGTATTCCAATCTATTTGCACTGCAAACTTTCATATATATATGGTCACATCCTAATTGTAAGAGTAGAAAAATTCAATTTAATGCAAGATTATGGGTATGGTTTGTACAATTATGATGCTGATACTAATAGACCCGTCCATAAATTAAATTAGTCTAAAAATAGAATATAAAATTCAATTTTTATATTCTATTTATTACTATGGTTGGCTTGTGGGTTTTATACAACATAAAAAATAATGTTTATGTTCAAAATCGTAAATTTAATTTTTTTGCTTCTAAACTATCAGCAACTATCTCTAACACTTATTGCTACGTTAATTGAGAACACATAGATAAACTCTAAAACCCTTATAGGGACTGGGTTATAAATTTTAGGACGGGTCTAATAAAATATACTCCGTAACACTTGAACAGGACTTACGCAAGGACAACGTAAACGCAGTCATTGCGACGCAAGGAAGCAATCCCAAACGCCTGATTTTTCGTAGCGAGTGCGTAAGTCCTATTGAAGAACAGCAAGGTAATAATATTTTGGTAATTGCTAATTCTGCTTTAGATTTTGTGCGTGATCGCCTAGGTTAATTATCAGTAGTCAATCAGTAAGTTTCTCACAATGCAAATTATAAAATAGGAGAAATGGATATTTTTAGCGATCGCTCTTTACCATGACACCTCCACAAGTCCAGCCCCGCAATACCCTACCCCCCATCACCTGGGAAAAACTACCAGAAGATTTTCCCCTACCAGATGAACCTGTGGAAAGTAACCTACAACCCCTGTTAGCTGCTGCTCTGCGAGAATCTTTAGAGTTAGCTGGCTTAATCCTGGAATCAATGATTATTGCCACCAATTTTGGCATTTGTGCCACAGTTGGGGACAAAACCGTTGTCAAAGCTCCTGATTGGGTTTATGTCCCAGCTGTTAAGCCTTTGCCCCCAGGAGAAATTCGCCGCAGCTACACTCCCCATGCAGAGGGCGAAAAACCCACCATTGTCATGGAATTTATCTCCGCCACAGAAGGAACTGAATATTCCATTAATCCTCATTATCCCTATGGCAAGTGGTATTTTTACGAACAAATTTTACAAGTTCCCACCTACGTAATTTTCCATCCCCAAACTCCGATTTTAGCAGTATACAACTTGGTGAATGGTAGGTATGAACAACAATCACCAGATGAAAATCAACGGTTTTGGCTGGAAAGTTTGGGCTTATTTCTGGGTATGTGGATCGGGAAAAAAGCAGAATTTGAAGGTTATTGGTTACGTTGGTGGGATAAATCTGGGAATTTATTACCTTGGGGAATTGAGTTAGTTGAACAAGAACGTCAACGGGCTGAACAAGAACGTCAACGGGCTGAACAAGAGCGTCAACGGGCTGAACAAGAACGTCAACGGGCTGAACAAGCAGAGCAAAAAGCTGTTAGATTAGCTGAAAGACTCCGGGCTATGGATATTGACCCAGAAGAACTTGAGTAAATTATGTTCGGATAAGTACTTGTCATTACGTAGCTTACTTCTCTCAGGGTATGCAGTGTACTGCATTTCAATTGATAATACCAATTTGAAAAAAGAATGCAACTGATGGGTAGGGGTTCATTGGTGTCAACTTAACGCAAAAACCATATACTGCAAGGAAATTAATTTCCTTATTTCTTAGCCCAATAAACCACCTGGAAATTTATTTCCAGGCTTACAAACCAACTGCATTAAAATACACTGTTAGCGCAGCTTGTCCGTAGGACATAATCCTTAATCCTCTTTAATCACTCTCGCGCTTATAAAAATCCAAAACCCTTATTTTTACAGACTTTTGTGATTTTAGGTGTAGGTTGGGTTGAGGGACGTAGACCCGAAGGGGCTTCTCGTGCCTCGCTCCGCGAGGAGCTGCGCTAACGCCGTCAGGCGTTCCCGAAGGGTAGAGTAACCCAACAACCAAAGACTTTGGTATTGTTGGGTTTCACTCCGTTCTACCCAACCTACATTTATTTTTTCTTCCCAGAGTGACAGAAGAGGGTTAATCAGTCTGATTTATCAGACTTTGTCTTTGAGCCTGGGATTTTAATCCTAGGCGGAAATTTGGGCTAATTGAGTAAAGATGTAAATTATGAGTTTCAACCCACTGCGTTTACTAGCCTGCAATTTATTGTAGGGTGGGAAAGAACGGCAAAGCGATGATTACCGTGCTGTCGATACGGTAACAAATTTCATTACTTGAGTTACTGATTTCCAGCGGCGTGATCTAAAACACGTATATTTAATTACCTCTGACTTTCATCCGCCCAGAGCAAAGGGAATAGCCACTATTGTCCTTGGTAGTCATGGTATCACTTTTACTCCTGTTTCCATTCCCGACCATAGACCAAAAGAATCACACTTGCGTATATTACGAGATATTGGGCGTTCCTTGGTTTGAATTTTGACAGGTCGCACTGGAGCCAGTTTCGGACATCATATTAGGACTTACGCAACTGGCATATTTTTTCTGTAGGGTGTGTGACACTGCGATAATATTTGAACGTAGTAATGAGACTTATAACGTCACGCACCAACCACCGATTGTGATACCCAGCTTTAGTCCTGTATATAACAATTTCATCCTATGCGTTTAGATAACTATAGCCTTGGCAATTACACCCCTGGTGCTACATTTTGGAAGCAACTGTTATGGTATTTTATGGGTTCGCCATTGGTTGCAAGTTATTGGTTACCCATGTCGGGTTTGAAGGTTTGGATACTCCGGGCTTTTGGTGCAAAAATTGGTCAAGGTGTCCGTATAAAAACGGGTGTCAGAGTAAAATTTCCTTGGCGATTAACTGTGGGTGATTATGTGTGGATTGGCGAAGATGCTTGGATAGATAACCTCGCTCATGTCACCATCGAAAGTCATGCTTGCCTGTCTCAAGGGGTTTATCTTTGCACGGGAAATCATGATTGGAATCATCCTGATTTTAAATTAATGACTGCACCTATTTATATTCAACAGAGTAGTTGGATTGCAGCTAAAGCGATTGTTGGTCCGGGAGTTACCGTTGAAAGGGGTGCAGTGCTAACTATAGGTGGAGTTACCGGACATTCTTTAAAAGCAATGACTATCTATGCAGGTAATCCAGCTCAACCTGTGAAAGAAAGAAAAGCTTTAGTGGAAGAGCAACGCCAGTTTAACGCTACTCTAGAGAAAGCAAAAGTCATTGGTCAGGAATCTGCCCATGTACCAAACAGATCCTCCTCTTTCTCCCAAAGAAACGCTCCCCACGATGTATGATCTTCCCAGTGAAGATCCACAGGAGCCTGGTTTGCCTGACGAATTTCATATATATCAACCTCAACTATTGCGGGAAACCTTTCGTCCACCCACATACCCGCAAGAGCAGGTATTTGTAGCCACTGACTTAAATCTTTACTACGATTCTCACCATACCCTATGGTACAAAAGACCTGATTGGTTTGCAGTGGTTGGTAATTCCAGGCTTTATGAAGAGAAAGACTTACGTTTAAGTTATGTAGTTTGGCAAGAGGGAGTTAATCCCTTTGTGGTGGTGGAGTTACTTTCCCCTGGTACAGAAAAGGAAGACTTGGGGCAAACTTTACGGGATGCCGAGCAACCGCCAACTAAATGGCAGGTTTACGAGCAAATACTACGTGTTCCTTATTACATCGTATTTGACCGCTACACAGATATACTGAAAGTATTTATTCTCCAAGCAGACCGCTACACTGAAGTGAAGCTGGAAGAACCCCGTATTTGGATGCCCACTTTAGAATTGGGTTTGGGACTTTGGCAAGGTAGTTATCAAGACATTGAGCGGTTATGGTTACGTTGGTATGATGCTGATGGCAATTGGATGCCAACTCCAGAAGAGGCAGAACGCCAGCGAGCAGAAGAGGCAGAGGAGAAAGCAGAACGTTTAGCGGCTAAACTGCGAGAATTGGGTATTGAACCCAATGAGTTATAAAGGAAATTCCATCATGCCTAATAAATTGAATCATTTACAAATCAAAAATTTTCGTTCTCTTGTAGATGTTTCTATGAAAGTAGGTTCCCTAAATGTTTTATTCGGACCTAATGGCGCTGGAAAATCAACGTTTTTGGATACAATATGGTTTCTGAGAGATTGTGCAATTAGAGGTGTAGATTCAGCATCTTCATATAGAGATCATGGAATTGGTATTTTGTGGTATGGGGTAAAGGAATCAGAAAATATAGCGATTATTATTGAAGATAATTTTACTAGATATGAAGTTTTATTTGGATTTTCTTCAGGGAGAATAGAACCTTTTGTTGGTGAAAAATTAGTTATAAAAGACAATATAAATGTATTAATTGACAGGAAAGTTGGCAGTGATAAGGCAACATTTTATAATATTGACACAAAAACAGAATCTGCCATAAATCTTAGAGAACCGGAAAAGCTGGCACTCACTAGCTACGTAGGATTACAAAATAGTGACTCTGTGGCTATTGAATTAGATAATTTACTTCGTAGTTTACGTTTTTACCACTTCAGAAATGTTCCCCTATATAATTTGAGACGCTATGGATCTGAAGTAGATTCAGGGGATAGATTACAAGATAGATGTGAAAATTTATGGTCAGTGTTGAGGAATTTACACGACCGTAGAATGGTTGATGAAAGGTATGACACAATTATCAATTTCATGAAAGAAACCTTTCCATATTTTAAGGGTTTATTTTTTGAGCAAACAAGTCGTAACATAGTTTATGCAAATTTTTTAGATACAAGACCCCGTCGTAAACCAATCCAAGCATCAGGAGTATCTGATGGTCATCTCCAGATGTTAATAAATCTCACAGCTTTATTTTCTGAAAGACCAAATAGTTATTCTTTAGTTTTACTCGATGAACCAGAAATATCTCTTCATCCTTGGGCATTAGCAATGTTTGCTAAAGCAGTCAAACTTGCCACAGAAAAATGGAATAAACAAGTCTTTATAGCTACTCATTCACCTGTACTTTTGAGTCAATTTGAACCGGAAAATATATGGGCTGCTGAGTTGGATGTAGATGGGAAAACAGTGATGAAACGAGTTAGCGATATCCCAGATATTCAAGATTTATTAGAGGACTATGCCACGGGTTCACTTTATATGGCTCAAGCAATAGCTCCTCAAAGTAAGGAGTCAATTTAAATGAATTTAGACGAAAATGATAGCAATCAGTCATGCTATTTCTTTGAGTTTGGATTGATGGTTACTGGTGAAACTGAAGCAGAGCATCTGCCAAAGTTATTCAAAAGTTTAACTAAGAGTGGTATATGTACCTTTAAAGTATTGCGTCGTATTAACCAGCGATCGCCAATAACATCCTCAAAAAAACATATTAAAATGGTTGGAAGTGGGAAAACTATTCCTGATAAAGATGAGAGGGAAATTGGCATTACAGCTAGAAAGTATTTATCTGAAAATCCCTGTAGATATTTGTTGTTGGTGGATGATTTAGAACAAGATAGAGTCTCTCAAGCACAACAAGTATTTGCCAGATATAGATTAGCTCTAGATACTATCTTAAAAGGACAGAAAGAACGTGCTTCTGTTCATTTCCTAGTAAATATGATTGAAGCTTATTACTTTGCTGATTCTCAGGCAATCAATGCAGTTTTGGGTACTTCTGAAATAGATTATTCAGGAGATGTGGAAACTATCCCCCATCCTAAAAATGAATTAAAAAAAAGATACCCTGGTTTTGATGAAAAAAAACACGGGGGTAAAATAATTGAAAATTTGAATGTTGAACATGTTTTATCTCGTAGTGATACTTGTGCATCCCTGAGAACTATATTTGCTTGGTGTTCTAGAGTATTATCAAAATATCCGGATTCTGATTCCTTAGAAGAAAGCCAGACTAATCAATATCGGCTTCAAGATGGACAGTTGAGCGAAATAACTAAACAACAGTTAAACAATATATAAACAGAAAACGGCATTGCTGAATCAGAATATGAAGCGTCAAAATCACCTTTATTTTTCTTTGTAACTTTGCGCCTACCCTGCACCGAAGCCCTTCGGGTATCTCCTCCGGAGAGGCTATGCCAACGCAGTCGCTCATGGGGGAAACCAACGCCAGTCGTCTGCGGCGGTCAACCCCTACTCTGCTCCAAGCCGCTCCGCGTCTACGGGTTGCGCCACTTGACGGCAGTTGACGGCAGTTGACGGCAGTTGACGGCAGTTGCTTTATGCCGGGGAACCCTTTCGGCAGTTACTCCACTTGGGGAGACCCCAAGTGGAGTACTGCCTCACCACCGCA
>JAAUYI010197796.1_pt1 | contig 10886 bp, 13 predicted proteins | sample 7278041 | NCBI WGS metagenome assembly JAAUYI01 (sample SAMN14350216, study PRJNA611818) | marine sediment metagenome | isolation source: surface marine sediment (0.6m) | place: French Polynesia: Moorea | collected 2018-08
GCAAAACCCCTTTTTCCTGGCCATCATCAGCCCAATTTACCCGCTGATTTAGGGTTTTATGATTTAAGGGTTTCTGAAACTCGAATTGCCCAAGCCCAACTTGCTCAAGAATACGGAATTGAAGGATTTTGTTATTGGCACTATTGGTTTGGTCATGGTAGACGATTACTCGAACGTCCTTTGCAAGAAGTACTTGACTCAGGAGAACCAGATTTCCCTTTTTGTTTAGCCTGGGCAAATCATTCTTGGACAGGTATCTGGCTTGGTAGTCCTGATAAAATTTTATTAGAGCAAACTTATCCTGGCAAAGCTGATTATAAAGCACACTTTGAAACGGTGGTTAAGGCTTTTAAAGATCCCCGTTACTTAAAAGTAGATGGTAAGCCCATTTTTGTTGTTTTTGCCCCTTATGATCTACCTAACCCCCGTGAGTTTACTAACTATTGGCAAGAATTAAGTCAAGAATATGGACTACCAGGAATTTATTTTGTGGGAATGTCTTTTAGTTTTTCTTGGAATCATCAAGGGGATGGATTTGATGCTATTACTACTCATCCTCCTAAAGATGTTATCAATCGTTTTAATTACCAAAATCGTAAATCTCCTACACAAAGAATTAATAAGATTTTGCAAAATAATCTTAAACAATTCATGGGAATACCCCGTCGATACAAGTATAAAGAATTGATAGACTATATGATCCCTTCGGTAGCTAAAGAATTGAATTTTTTGCCCAATATTATTCCTAATTGGGATAATACACCTCGTAGTGGTTCAGAAGGTTTTGTGTTGTTAGATTCGACTCCTAATAACTTTAAAAAATTATTAGAAAAAGCATTTACTGTTATTGATAATAAACAAACTGAAGAAAAAATCATTTTTGTTAAAGCTTGGAATGAATGGGCAGAAGGTAATTATTTGGAACCTGATCGCCAATGGAATAAAGGCTATTTAGAAGCTGTCAAATCATTTTTACTTGAAAAGTCTTAGTTTTACTTATACGATGTCTAATAGGAATGAAGAAAAAATACCTTTTTGGCGCAATTCACGCATCATTAAAGTTATTATCCAAATTTTAATTATTAGTGTAATTTTGTTGCTAATCGTTATTTTTGGTAATAATCTTGTTAGTAATTTTAGACAATTAGGGTTAACCTTTGGTTTCGGTTTTATTTTTGATCCTGAATTAAATTCCCGTTTCAATATTGGGGATACTCCTATTGCTTATAAGCCAACTGATCCCTATTATCGAGCCATTTTAGTTGGCTTATTAAACTCCTTACGAGTTATGATTACTGGGATTATTTTAGCTTTTATTTTAGGGGTAATGATTGGACTGGGAAGATTATCTGATAACTGGTTAGTTCAAAAAATTGCGACGATTTACGTAGAAATTATACGGAATACTCCCTTACTATTGCAGTTATTTTTTTGGTATTTTGCTGTTTTTCTTAAGTTCCCGAAAATTGATAATCCTTTAATTCTATTTAATTCTATTTTTCTATCCAATCAAGGGGTTTATATTCCCTTTCCCTTGGGAAATATACAAACTTTTTTAGGAATTTTAGCTTTACTTTTAGGTGGGATTATTGCAGTTTTGATTTGGCGCAAAAAAACTCAAGTTATTATTCAACAAGGAACAACAGGTCAAGTTTATAATATTATTTTAGCTGGCATGGGAGTTATCTCAATTTTAATCATTTTCTTAGGGTTAGATTGGCAATTTCCTAGCTATGACTCTCAAATAAAACGTATCCAAAACGGCTTGAATCTTTCCCCTGAATTTGCTACCTTATTAGCAGGATTAACCATTTATACCGCAGGGTTTATTGCTGAAGTAGTGCGCTCGGGGATTCAATCGGTTTCTAAAGGACAATGGGAAGCAGCCAAAGCATTAGGATTAAACTCAGGTTTAGCCATGCGTTTAGTCATTTTTCCCCAAGCATTACGGGTGATGATTCCCCCATTAACCAGTGAATTTTTAAACTTAGCAAAAAATTCCAGTTTAGCGGTTGCCATTGGGTACAATGATATTTATGCCGTATCTAATACTATTTCTAATCAAACAGGAAAATCCATTGAAATGTTGTTAATTGTTATGGTAACTTATCTAATTTTTAACTTAATTATTTCCTCTGGAATGAACTGGTTAAACCACTCAGTACAACTTAAAGAAAAATAAGATGAATGAAACCATTAGTTTTTTGATTAAAATTATTATCCCTTCTCTAATACTTTCCCTGATTATTAAATATGTAAGCCCTTTATTGTCTATTTCTCCTACTAATATTAATGCCATCATCATAGTGATGATACTACCCTTGATAATTACTTTATTTTTAAGTAAAAAATTGTTGGATAATCGTTCTAATTCTTAAGCTAAAGATCTCCTCCATAGAAATTGAAAGAGTCATGAAGTTTTCTCAATGGATTGGTTTTGTTATTTTAGCCCTTTGTGTTTACATTCTGTGGGAAATTAGACAGTTATTACTTTTATTATTTACCGCTGTAATTATTGCTAATTTTCTCAATCATGGTGTTCAACTATTACAAAAGCTGCGAATTAAACGAGGCTATGCAGTTTTACTATCCATCATATTATTATTAACAACAGTATCAGTATTTTTTTGGCTTATTATTCCTCCGTTTGCTCAACAATTACCAGAATTATTGAAGTTAGTTCCTTTGGGAATTGATCAATTAATTGCAAGTATTAGAGAGTTTATTCTACGTCTTGATCCAGAATTAATTAATGCTTTACCCAGTAGTGAAAAAATTATAGAACAATTACAACCCCTAATAGAAAGAATTGCAGGACAAGGATTATCCGTATTTTATACAACTTTAGGCATTCCCTTAACCCTATTATTATTATTTGCCTTAACTTTGATGTTATTAGCCAATCCTATTGCCTATCGTCAGGGATTTATTCGTTTATTCCCCTCATTTTATCGAAAAAAAATAGACTATGTTTTAAGAGAATGCGATCGCTCATTACAAGGAGGACTCACCGCCATTTTATTTCAAATGGTGATGATTTCTCTGTTGAGTTTTATTGGTTTATCTATTTTAAGAATGCCCTTAACTTTGGCTCAAGCTATGTTAGCAGGAATTTTAACCTTTATTCCCAATATTGGCCCCGTCTTAAGCTTTATTCCTCCTGTGGCGATCGCTTTATTAGAAAATCCTTGGAAATCCATTGCCGTCTTCATTTTCTATGTTACCTTTTATATCATTATTCAAATCATAGAAAGTAAATTATTAACCCCCATATTCATAGACAATAGAAAATCATTATTACCTGGCTTAACCTTACTCTCACAAGTGTTTTTTGCCAGTTTATTTGGTGTATTGGGGTTCTTTTTAGCCCTACCTTTAGCCCTCGTTAGTAAAATCTGGTTAAAAGAAGTATTAATCAAAGATATTTTAGACCGATGGAACATTGAAGGAGGCAGGAGTTGAAAGGCAGAGGGCAGGAGGAAATATGTAGCCAATCTTGTAGGTTGGGTTGAGGAACGAAACCCAACCATATTAAGAACTATTATTAATATGAAATGGAAATCGTAACATTCATTTTCGTTCAGGTACTTATCAATGCGAACCCTCTCAGAAATTAACGAAAAAATTACCGAAAAAAAAGCCGTGGTTTGGACTGTGGAAGAACTGAAAACACGGGTTCAAGAAATCGGTATTGACCAAGCGTTTAAAACCGTTGATGTCATCTGTACCGGAACCTTTGAACCGATGGAGTCATCTGGGGCTATTCTTAACTTAGGTCATACCGATCCTCCCATTAAAATCCGACAATGTTGGTTAGATGGAGTTCCCGCTTATGCAGGGTTTGGGGCCGTGGATCTCTATATTGGGGCGACTGCTATGGTGGATTATAAGGCGATCGGTGAGATGAATGATACTGAAAACCGCCAGGGGACTGTTAACGTAGAACGGGGAGGTGGTCACGTTATTGAAGACTTGATCGCAGGAAAACCTGTCAGTCTCAAGGCCATTGGTCAAGTCACCGACTGTTATCCTCGGGCCTCCTTTGAAACCACCATCACCCGCAAAACCATCAATCAATTTTATTTATATAACCCCCGTAACCTCTATCAAAACTTTATTGTGGGGGTTAATAGTAGCGATCGCTTTTTATATACGTATCTAGGCCCTCTACAACCCAGTTTAGGCAACGCTGTTTATTCTAACCCAGGGGCGATCGCTCCTTTATTCAACGATCCTGACTTAGAATTAATTGGCATCGGGAGTCGCATTTTTTTGGGGGGTGGTGTGGGTTATATTGCTTGGGAAGGAACTCAACATTTTCCGTTACAGAAACGGTTATCTAACCGTACTCCTATTGGTCCGGCGGCCACGTTAGCGTTAGTGGGAGATGCTAAAACCATGTCCCCTGAATGGGTTAGGGGGTGTTATTTTAATCATTATGGGCCTTCTTTGATGTTAGGGGTAGGTATTCCTTTTCCTGTCTTGGATCGTAAAGTGATTGAACATTGTGCCGTTGGGGATAAAGATGTGGTTGCACCAGTGATTGACTTTTCCATTCCCCGTCGAGTTCGTCCTACCTTCGGTTTAGTTAGTTATGGTCAACTAAAAACTGGCCGTATGACCATAGAAGGAAAAAGTGTACGAGTTGCCCCTTTAGCTAGTATTGCTTTATCTCGAAAAGTAGCGCAAGGGTTAAAAAATTGGATTGAAAAGGGAGAATTTACTTTAACCGATCCTGTTGCCCCTTTACCCAAAGATCGGACGTTTATGGCTCAAGATTTATGGGGATCTCAAATGACGCTAGAATAGCACTAATTGTTTATTATACCAATTTTCAAAAGTAATCGGAAACTTGGTAGGTTGGGTAAAACGATAGTGAAACCCAACAAAAGCTTATGGGTGTTAGGTTTCGTGTCTTAACCCAACCTACACTTTAAACTTTAGGCATGGGGAGTGTCAATGAGAAACAGCCCAAGAACGGACTTCACCTAATGTTACAGGAGTGCGATCGCTGACATCGATGGTAAAGCGAAAGACTCGTTTTGCCCTCAGACCATTTTCAGGATCAAAAAATTTCAACTTGACATCCCAACATTCGCTACCATACCGACAAAAGGGGCTTTTTTCTACTTCAATACTATGAAGTTCCATACCAATAGCGACCGCTTCGGAGAAGGTTTGTACGGCTTGAAACGCGTTCGTGGCAGCAAAATTTAAAGCGCGATCGCGGGCTATCTGTCCTAAGTTTAGCAAATCATAGTAAACTCGATTGAGGAAACTAGATAAGGAACGACGCATCATTGTAACCTCAGCTTCTTCATATTCCGTACTCACTGTTTGCATTGCTGATTCAATCAAAGTATTGACTTTCCAGCCATACATTCCTCTCGGACTGTTCACTTTGATCACAGGAATGACTTGACCTGAGAATAATTTTACGGTTTCATCGGTTAAGATAGCGGGAATACTGACCCGTTCGATATAATCTTCGTCATCTTCGGATAAAACTTGACCAGCTAACATATATTGCATGATTTCATACACATCTGCCCCAAAAGACCCCACGGGTTTGATTGCATAGATAGGGGTGAGTTCTAAGTTTAATGTCCAAATCAGGGATTTCGCTTCGGATAGGTTACTTTCTAAATAATCTACCATCTGACGGGCATCGTAGGGATTTGCTGGTACTTGGGTATTATCTACTGTTACCGCCGGCATTAACTGTTTAAAGGTATCTCGTCGCGCTTCTGTGCCGAAATCATAACCTAATGTTCCCAAGGCATAAACTAGGTTTGACCGTTGAGAAGGAGTAATATTACTAGGAACAATATTATTAATTTTTGGATTAGGGGAAATACTGTTGAGTTCAGTGGATTTATTGGGCGTATTACTGGGAATAATTGCAGATTGAGGTATATTTTCGGTTATTACGGGGATTGAAGAGGGGATGTCACTAGAAGGTGTAATTGATGCTTCTCTGGATTCTATTCTAATTTCAGAACTTTTCTCTACTTCCATATCACATAATATCTCTCCTGTCAAGCTTTCGTAAGCCCCAGAAATATTAATTTTTCCTAATAAACAGCGTTCAGGTTCTTCTGTCTCATCAGGATCGCAAGGAATAGCACTATTGGTCAATGCTGCTCTGACTGCCTCCGCATCGGGAGCCATCCCCTGTTCTAATTGTAAACTCATTAATAACGCTGCCACCCCTGTAACGATGGGTGCAGCGCAACTGGTTCCTTTTTTACGGATGGGGTCATCTGTTGAAGGTTGCGCCCCTAAGATGTTTTCTCCTGGAGCAAGAATCCCTTGAGAGGCGTATTTACCGCCAAAATTACTAAATTTAAAGGGTTCTCCTGTATCTTTCATGGCTCCCACTGTTAACACATTGTCTAACACCGCCGGAACACACCAACATTCCCCTTTATCGTTCCCCCCAGGAGCCACCACTAAGATATTATTATCCTGTGCCTGACGAATGGCTTTATCAATAAATTCGTGAGCGAGTCCGCTTTGCGTGGGGTGACAAGCAGCACAATGAATTATATTAACCCCTTGTTCAATAGCGGTACTAATGGCGCGAGAAAGGTTTAACGGGTTGATAAAATCGTCGTTACCATAGGCAATAGGAATATTAATGATGGTTGCATTGGGGGCAATACCTTCTACGGGGGAGTCTGGTTGCCCGCAAATGGTACTGATAATATGATTAGCATGGAAGCGTAAATGGAGACTTGCCCTAATATTTTCATCGGGGATCGCTTCTTCCATCATTTCCCCTTTTTCTTCTTCACTTTTGCCAGTGCTTTCTATGTCTAAAAACGCCTGTAAATCTTCAGGATCAATGGGAAATTCTTCGGCCCAATATGGGTCAATACGAGTTAGATTAGCATCTTGAAAACAAGCTCTCTCCAGGTCAACTGGCCCGTCTAAAACAGCAATTTTAATGCGAGGATCGCCTTTCGTATGGGAACGTAGGGCAGAGAGTCCAGCAATATCAGAAAGATCAGGCATAATTAATACAATAGAACTTAAAAATAATCTACAACAATAAAATGAGTCAAATCTCCCAGACTGAGTTAAAACCCAATTTAGCCGACCATTTACCAGATCATAGCCAATTACCGGACGAAGACGGAAGCTTTGTGAAGAATTATCAAGAACCGCCTCAAGGAGACTTACTGACTGACTGTATCACTCCCATTTTAAAGCAATTGCACCCTGATGGAAATTATTGTATTGGCCGAGACTGTGGCATTTATTGGCGACTTCCTGACCCCCCCGAAGCTCCGGAAAAAGGGGCAGAAGCTCCAGATTGGTTCTATATTCCGAATATCCCTCCCACTATCAACGGTAAGGTTCGTCGTTCCTTTGTTTTGTGGCAAGAAACTGCTATTCCTTTAATTGCCTTAGAATTTGTTTCGGGTAATGGTTCAGAAGAACGGGATCAAACCCCTGTTAAGGGTAAGTTTTGGGTCTATGAACGAGCCATCCAAATCCCATTTTATGGCATTTATGAGGTCAAAAAAGCTCAGGTGGAAGTCTATCAATTGCTCAATGGTCGCTATCAAAAAATGATACCCAATGATCGGGGTCATTATCCCATTGAACCGTTAAAGGTGGAATTAGGAATATGGCGCGGAGAATACCAAAATCAACAGTTTCCTTGGTTGCGCTGGTGGGATGCTGAGGGTAACTTACTATTAACCTCTCAAGAACAAATTGAACGGGAACGTCAACGGGGCGATCGCCTAGCAGCGCAACTGAGAGCTTTAGGAATCGACCCAGAGGCTTAAAATTAGGCTCTAACACCAAATACGACCGCGACGGAAGGGTTTTTCTTTAGGATCTCGTTTATGGTCTTTAAACATGGCTTTCCAGCGACCATAATCTTCTAGTCCCGTTGTCAAGGTTTGGGTTTGTTGTTTTTTGTGAATGGGACGCTCCATCTGTTGCCAAGTTGCTCCAGAAATTTTGCCGTTATTATTGTTTCCGGTTTGGTCTGCGATCGCAGTTCCATTTCCTTCATTCAATGGCCAGTAAGCTACTAATCCTGTTTCATTTCCCTTGAGGGGTTGCTCAAGGTATTTTTTAATTTCTTGAGCAGAAAGAACTCGTTTCCACAAAGACATTTCAGCAATTTGACCTTGAAAAAAGATATCGCTATGGAGAGTTCCCCCCAGAGTCACAGGAGAACCGGAGGCATTATCTAAGGCTTTTCCTGCAAAAGAACCACGATAAATGTTGTTGTCTAAATATACGGTGATCTGACCTGCATCAAAGACTAAACCTACAAAGTGCCAACTTCCAGATTTTAATTCTCCTTTGCCAAAGGTTTTAGTTATATCATCTTTGTTTTCATCAATATAAACATCTAGGCTACCATCTGGACTCACCCCCATTTCAAAATTATCATTTTTTTGATCCGATGCACGGGCTAAAAATACGTTATGAGTGCCATGATTGCTTTTGGTTTGGTTTAATTTTGTGGGTTTAATCCAAACCGAAATTGTCAAGACTGAACTCTTGGCAGCGAAAACCCCTCCAATGTCTTTATTTCCGAAATTTACGTGGTCATCTTTGCCATCAAAGGTCAGAACTGATTCTGGGTTACTCATTGTCTAGTTCCTCTCAATATCCTCTGTTACCAAATTCCTCCATGTTTCCTAGAATTTCTAGGGAACTGGTCACATCATGGGCTTTAAATTAAGCCCCCGTTATACTGCCCTAAGCAGTTAACGGCGGGTTTGTGACGTTTGTGCATTTCCTTGATAGTTTTATGAATTTAAGCCCAAATGCGACCGCGACGGAAGGGTTTTTCTTTAGGATCTCGTTTATGGTCTTTAAACATGGCTTTCCAGCGACCATAATCTTCTAATCCTGTAGCTGGAATATAGGTTGTCTCTGAGTCAGTTGAGGGTGTTGGGTTAACGGGTTTTTCTGGGGTTTCGGGTTGGGTTTCGTTATTTTTTCTGCGCGGTGACATGGATTAAGTCTTCTCCTTTAATTTTCAAGGGTTTAATTTAGGTGTTAAAAACGTCTCATTCCCGACATTTTCAAGTAACCGTAGGCAGGATACTGAAATTGTGCCGGATCGTTGTAATTAGCTCCGTGCATCAAGTCCATACGAATATGTAATAAGTCGTCTCCCCGTCCATGAATAACATCAACACATTGATATGTTTGGATAAAGTGGGGGCGTTTGACGGGAGGACATTGTTTGGGTAGTGTCATTTTTATGAGTAATAAACGATTGGTGACAAGTCTTAGGTTAATTGTAATATCTTTGGCGCAGGTAAAGGCTTTTTTTCTTGGGTATAAGCATAGATCAAGTCCTCTAAAACTTCTTTAGCATTCTCCAGAGCTTCTTCATAAGTTTTACCATGAGTTCGAGCATACTTACCCCATTCCGGTAAACTGGCAATGTAGGCACTATCTTCTTGTGACCATTGAATTAAAATACTATACTTCATCATTACTCACCTTCTTGTTTTAATTTTTCTAATTCTTTGAGTGCTGTCATAACATCTTTTTCTTGATAAGGTTGAGCGTCTTTACTATCTTTTCCAGCAAGAACGATAGGATTTTCCATTAAGGGATGAACCCAATAAGTATGACTTCCTTTGCCCCGTTTAGGTAATAGTCTAAATCCTGCTTTTTGCAACATTTGTTTTAATTCTCTGATTTTTTTTGGCATAGGTAAAAATAGAGAAAATATAGCCGTTACGTTAATAAGAATTAAGCTTAATAAATGTACCAAATCAGAGCATGGGTATCCAAAACAGCTTTGAGCAATTAAATATCCTCTCTTGGAAAATTTTTCCATGCTTCTTTTCGCATTTCATCTATGTCTCCAGAAGAAGGAGCTTGACCTAAATCTTGACAAATTCCGAATAAAGATTGACGGGGTTTCTTGCTCTTTTCTGATTCTGATTCAAGGTCAGAAGAAAGTTCTTCAATAAGGCGTTTTTTCTCCACTGGGGATAATTGTTTCGCTAATTCCATTACATCTTGTAACGTCATACTGTTATCAAATTAGAAGAAGTAGAGGAGAAAAAACAGCATTAATTTAATTAGTAATTTCTCCTCAGCTAAGAGTTCTACCAGCAAACCCCAAAAGTGACCCGTCTCGTCAAGGAACTCCTGACTTCTGTGCGATAGCGCCGGAACGGAGTGAGGAACTTCTGACTTCTGAGTTCTGACTTCATTAAAAGGGTTGTGCGTCAATTCATTGAGGCGAACCGTGCGCCCTGGCAGATGGAAAAAGACTTTTGACCTTTTTTGAGGTTAGTGGTAGCATAGAGGCAGCTATTCTGCGTCATCCCCCGCAAAAGGTGCTATTATTAAATACACCTGCCGAGGTGCGATCGCATTGCTATCACGGGAGATAGTAGCTGTATTTTCCCGTTGTACAGGAGCAACGTTACGGGGGGTTAATTTCTTGGTTTTCATGAGTTTTTCCTCTATGAGTTTTTGTTGTTTAGTTCGTCAGAATTCTGGCGAACTTTTATAGATTTACCCTACCTATTCTTCTTTTATTTGTCAATTGTTTGGCTTAGTAAATTTACTAATTTTAATAATAATAAACTATAGCAGTTCCCATACTTGTGAGGTACAAAGTTTTCTAGTTTTAGGAGTGAGGAGTCAGGAGTCAGGAGTTCCTCGCTCCGCTCCGGCTAAGCGCGAACAGGAGTTAGGGATTAAATATTAGATGTACCTCACTCGTTAAGAGAAACACTATAATAAAATTAATTGAGAAGAGTAGGAGAAAAACATGACGTTTGAAGAAATGCAACAAATCATAGAAGGAATGTTAGCTGTTCAAAGACAACTTCAGGAAAGTCAACTCGAATTTAAACAAAGTCAACTTGAATTTAAACAAA
>JAAUYI010186506.1_pt1 | contig 10884 bp, 3 predicted proteins | sample 7278041 | NCBI WGS metagenome assembly JAAUYI01 (sample SAMN14350216, study PRJNA611818) | marine sediment metagenome | isolation source: surface marine sediment (0.6m) | place: French Polynesia: Moorea | collected 2018-08
CCCAACACCAGAATCTGACAACATATAACTTAATCTTTCTGGGGGATAATTGGGATCAAGTGGCACATAAGCACCACCAGCTTTTAATATTCCCAAAAGTCCCACTACCATCTCAATAGAACGCTCTACACAAATTCCCACCAATACTTCCGGTTTTACTCCCAGAGTTTGTAGATGACGTGCTAGTTGATTTGCTCGTTGATTTAATTGCTCGTAAGTTAATTCTTCCGATTCAAACACCACTGCTACAGCGTCGGGTGTTTTTTCTACCTGTTCTTCAAATAACTGATGAATACATTTATCTTTGGGATATTCTATTGCGGTATCGTTCCATTTAACTAATAACTGATGACGTTCCGACTCTGAGAGTAAAGGTAAGTCACCCACTTCCTGGGAAGGATTTTCCACAATTGCTTCGAGTAGATTTTGGAAGTGGCCTAACCAACGTTTTATAGTGATATCATCGAATAAATCTAAATTGTAATCTAAATGCAACAATAATCCATCTTCAGTTTCAGTAATATCTAAAATTAAATCGTAATCAATATAATTTTTGCGAATATTTATTAAGTTAATTTTTAGCCCCAATAAATTTAGTGTCAGAAGTGGATTTAAATTGAATACTGTTGATAGTAAAACAGGTCTACTTAAATCTTTTTTTAGATTTAATTTATTAAGTAATTGGGAAAATGGATATTCTTGATGTTCATAATCATCTAGCAATCCCCCCCCTCATTTGTATAACAAATTCTGAGAAGCTTAAAGATTTATAGCTGTTATCAGAAAATAAACTAGTTCTAATAGGTAATAAATGAGTACAGTACCCAACTAAATTCTGACTTCCTTCAAAATTACGCCCTGCTGTAGGAGTACCTACTACAATATCCTCATTACCTGTCAACTTGTAAATAAAAATTTCATATGCTGCCAAAAGAGTCATAAAAAGAGTGCAACGAAACTGTTTACTAACTCTTTTTATTTGACTGGAAAGCTTCGCATCTAAACGAAGAATTTGCCTACCACCTTTATAACTCATTATGGGGGGACGTGGTTTATCGGTTGGTAGGTCAAGAATCGGAATTGAACTGGAAAATTTCTCTAACCAGTAAGATTCATGAACAGCTATTTCTTCTGTTTGGCTGATTTTATTTTGCAACTCTATATATTCTCTAAATTGCATTGGTGGCTCTAGTTGAGGAATATGTCCTTGGCAGTAAGCCTCATACAAAGTAGAGATTTCTTGTAGAATTATTCCCATTGAAAAACCATCATAAATAATATGATGAATTTTTATAATTAACTGATGTATTTTTTCTTCTAACTTAAGAATATAAACTTTCAATAGAGGAGCTTGCTCGAGATTGAAAGGTTCTTGTTTTTCTCCTTCTAGCCATTGATTTACTTGATATTCACGTTCGCTAACTGATAAATTTGAAAAATCAATTAACGGAAGTTGATATTTTATCTCAGGTAAAACTTCCTGTGAATTTCCTTCAGGAGATATCCTTGTCCGTAGAGCTTCATGGCGTTCGACAATGGTTTGAATTGTTCTCTCCATTGCATTAAAATTGAACGCTCCTTCTAACTGAAAACAAGCATAGTCAATATATGCTAATTTACTATTACCTTCTAGTTGATCTAAAAACCAAAGTTGTTTTTGAGCTTCATTTAAGGGAACGACTATTAGCTGTGAGCTATCAGTTTTGTGAATTAAATTTTCTAGCTGATTTTGGTAAGCATTGAGTAACTCTAAAATCTCTGCTTTCTGCTGCTTGAGTGTCGCTAATACAGAGCCAGTTGATTTATCTTTGGGAGCATCGTAGCATAGTCTTCCGTTTTCACTCCAAAGTTGCCAACCTTGATTATAAATGTCTGCCAAAAACTCAGTTAAATTATTCATAATTCACCTCTTAAACGCTCAATTTCTTTAACTTCTGTTTGATATTGTTGCTGTTTATTGTTCTGAAAAAAACCGCCTTGACACATTTCTGATATGCAATCTTTGACAGCATAAATAATATAATTAATATCTTCATCTGTGTGAACTGTGGAAAGAAAACAAGCTGGTCCGTTTCTCCCTTCCCACATATAAACACCTTTTTCAATTAGCTTATAGAACAGTATATCCAATTCTATTGCTTGAGATAATTCGTTATTTCCTGATGCAATAAACCTAAACATAGAACCAAAGTTTATCATTTTAATTGGTACATACTCTTGTTCAAAATAAGTATTTAATACTGTTATTAGCTTTGAAGTACGTTGATTTAGGTTTTCTTGTAATCCTACCCCTTGCTTCTTTAAATGTTTAAGGACTGCTCGGGCTGCTGCCATACTCAGAGGATTTTTGTTGAAAGTGCCAGCAAAAAATGTTTGTAATTTCTGAGGATAGGAATTGTCTCCGTAATTCCATTGACCACCATCAATGCCATCCATGTAAGCTGAATTACCGGCAATAATTCCAATTGGTATACCACCACCCACACATTTACCGTAGGTTGCAATGTCTGCTTTAATACCAAAGCAAGCCTGAACTCCTCCTGGATGACTGCGAAAACCAGTAATTGTTTCATCAAAAATGAGAGGAATATCAACTTGTTGAGTAAGCTGTCTTAGTTGTTGAAGAAACTCTTTTGGTTGTAAATCTGGTCGGCGACTTTGTACAGGTTCAACTAGAACAGCGGCTAATTCTTGACTATAAGTTTTTATGATATCTAAGGATTCTTGTGTATCATATTTCAGAACGATAACATCATCAACCATTTTTTGCAAAATGCCTGGAAGGATTGGGGTCGCTTTGGGATTATCATCTAAACTATTACTTAATCGAACCGCTAAAGTTCCGTCAAACTGACCATGATAAGACCCACTAAACATAACAATTTTGTCACGACCTGTAGCTAATCTTGCTAGACGTAATGCAGTCATAACTGCTTCGGTACCAGAATTACAGAAGGCAACTCGCTCCATACCTGTAAGTTCATGAATTAGTTGCGCTACTTCCCCTGCAAGTTTTGCTTGTGGGCCAATTTGCATACCAACTTCAAGCTGGTTTTGTAGAGCTTCAATCACAAATTTTGGTTGATGACCGAAAAGATGTACACCAAACCCCATTGAAATATCTATATATTCATTTCCATCAATATCCCATATTCTAGAACCACTAGAAGATTCTCCAATAATCGGATATTTGATTTCTTTAAGTTCCAAGCGAAACCCGACTGCTGCTCTTTTATCAGCTAGTACTGAACGGTAAGCTAAAGCTCTTTGCTTAGATTTTTGAGTTTTCCTCGTGTAAGCAGCAATAAATTTCTCTAGATAACTCTTTTGCTCGATATTTAGAGCTTGGTTTAGTTCAAAAGTAGGAGAGTTCTGATTATTTTGGATTTTATGGGAAGAATCAACAGTAAATGATGTTAATGATGTTGCTGAAGCTGATTGAAATTGCTTATTTTTCTTTGAAAAAGCCTTCTGTGTAGATGTTCCATTGTGTTGCAAAACTTCTAACTGTTTAGACATGATATCAGACATTACTTCGAGTTGCTGTTGCATGATTCTTTCTCGACATGTCTCAAATCCTTTGTCATCTATTTTTGGTTCAATGGAGCTATTTTCACTTTGAACTTGAGCAGATTGTTGTAAATTTTTCTCTAATTGAGATTGAATTTCCCATTCTGGAGGTAAGTTTATATCTATATATGTGGCTAAAGCATCAAGAGTAGTTAATTCTTCAAAAAACTTACGGATTGGTATATTTATTCCATAGGTTTTCTCAGCTTTACTCCCAATTTCCATCAGAGTAAGTGAGTCAGCTCCCATTTCTAGAAGATTATTATGAATATCTATTTCTGATGAAGCATCAAAACCTAATGCCTGAAAAATTAAAGAACTAAGTTGTTGAATAATTTGATCTCGTCTGATGGGTATTTCAACTGTTTTTTTCATTATGTTGTCTTTTTCTTTTATCAAGTCCTCTGCTCCCGTTTGTTGATTATCTTCCATTTCAATCCAATAACGTTGCCTTTGAAAGGGATAAGTGGGTAATGTTATCTTGTTACGAAAATAATCTTTATCAAACCCCAACCAGTCAACTTTTACTCCTCGCACATATAATTCACCCAAGCTTTGTAGCATTTGCTGCCAGTCTGATTGAGAAGGTCTCAGAGAAGGTAACCAAACTCCCGCATCTTTCGGTAAACACTGTCTTCCCATACCTAATAAAGTTGGTTTGGAACCAATTTCTAGGAAGATTTGACAACCTTCTTCATACAATGTCTCCATACCTTGGGCAAAATTTACGGATTGACGAACATGGTTTACCCAATAGTTTGCTGTGGTAATACTCTCATCTGCTCTGATTCCAGTGATATTTGATATTAGTGGAATACTCGGTTGATTGTAGGTAATTTCTGATGCTACTAATTCAAATTCTACCAACATTGGTTCCATCAAGTGTGAATGGAAAGCATGGGATACTTGTAGCTGTTTTGTTTTTATTTGATGTGAATCTAATATTTCCTTGATTTTATCAATGGCTTCTGATTCACCAGAGATGACCACACTTTGGGGTCCGTTGATGGCTGCGATGCTTACGGCCATGCCCTTCGGGCTTATCGCCACAAATTGTGAATATGGTGCAATAAATTGTTTTACTTGCTCGTGGGATGCCATTATCGATAACATCTTACCCCCATGAGGTAATTGCTGCATCAATCTTCCCCGATGGCAAATTAATTTCAAACCGTCTTCTAAACTAAATACTCCCGCTACAGTAGCCGCTACATATTCTCCAACACTATGACCCATTACCATCGAAGGTTTTATTCCCCAGGATTCCCATAGTTTATACAGAGCATATTCAATTGCAAATAAAGCTGGTTGGGTATAAGCTGTTTGGTTAATCAGAGAATTATCTAAATCTGAATTATCTTTCGGATAAATAATATTTAAAATTGATTTCTCTAAATAAATTTGTAGAATTTTGTCACATTGCTCTAAAGCTTGACGGAAGACTGGTTGGGTCTCATAAAGCTGTCTTCCCATATTTATGTACTGGGAACCTTGTCCGGTAAATAGAAAGGCTATTAAGGGTGATTTATTATTAGTAGGAAGTTTTCCTGTAAATACACCATTAACTTCCTCTTTAGCACTGATTAAAGCTAATTTATCAGTTAATTCTTGTTTGTCAGATGCAATAATTGCTAAACGATGATCAAAATGCGATCGCCCTGTATTTGCTGTAAAACATATATCTACAAAGTCTAATGAAGAATGAGTTTCTAAATAGTTTTGATAATCACTAACCTTATCTAATAAAGCATTTTTCGATTTAGCTGATAATGTTAATAAATGAATTGGACGAGATAGTTCATCTTCAGTTTTAACTTTTTGTGGTGCTTCTTCGACTATGATATGAGCATTTGTTCCTCCAAAACCAAAGGAACTGACTCCAGCCAATCTCTTTTCTTCTCCTGTAACCCAAGGTTGAAGTGAGGTGGGAATTTGAATGTTAGTATTTTCTATTTTGATATAGGGATTTAATTGTTTTAGATGTAAATTAGATGGAATTTCTTGATTTTCAATCTGTAAAACAACTTTAATTAAACCCACTATTCCTGCAGCAGCTTCGAGATGACCAATATTAGTTTTGGCTGAACCAATCCAACAAGTTTGATTTGATTCTCTTCCTTCGCTCAGCACTTCTTTAAGGGAATTTACTTCAATTGGGTCTCCTAAAGAAGTACCAGTTCCATGTGTTTCTACATAACTAATTTGACTCGGTTTTACTCCGGCTTTTGCTAATGCTAAACGAATTACTTCTTGTTGGGAATTACCATTGGGTGCAGTTAGTCCATTAGTTAAACCATCTTGATTTACAGCAGAACCTCTAATAATTGCTTGAATATTGTCCCCATCACGAATTGCATCATCAAGACGTTTAAGTACAACTACTCCACATCCTTCACCTCGTACATAACCATCAGCTTCTGCATCAAAAGTCTTACAACGACCATCTACTGACATCATCCTTGCTTCCGAAAAAGTCAAGTTTAATTGAGGAGTTAATATCAAATTTACTCCTCCGGCTAAAGCTATGTCAGACTCCCCTTCTAATAAACTTTTACAAGCTTGATGAACTGCAACTAAAGATGAAGAACAAGCTGTATCTATAGCTAAACTAGGTCCATGCCAATCCAAGAAATAAGATAAACGATTGGCTGCAATACTCAAAGCATTACCAGTAGCATAGTAGGCTTGTGTATTATTAAGATTTCCACTTAATTTTGCATAATCTCCACTGCTGATACCAATAAAAACCCCACCTCGAGTTCCTATTAATTGTTCTGCTGCTAATCCTGCATTTTCTAAAGCTTCCCAACTTACTTCCAACAATAATCTTTGTTGTGGGTCTATGTTAATAGTTTCCCGTGGAGAAAGGTTGAAAAATTGGGCATCAAACTGGTCTACTTGTTCTAAAAAACCACCCCAACCATTATCTGATTGCCATCGCTCCACTGGTACCCGAGTAATAGCATCCGTAGCTGAACGTAAGTTTGACCAGAAAACTTGAGGATTATTTGAACCAGGAAAACGACATCCTTTTCCAATGATTGCTACTGAAGAGCTTTTGGTTGTTCTTTGTTCCTTAGAAAAATATTCTTTTATCGATGTTTCCTTACCCAAATAATTAGCAAGTAACTTGGGGGTTGGGTAATCATAGACAATAGTTGGAGTAACCGAAATCCCTAACCATTGTTCTAATACCCCAGCAATACTCACTGCTTTGACTGAATCTAAACCGTAGACAGAAAATGGTTGTTTTAAATCAATCTCAACTGGTGCTATTTCTAATGCTTGAGCAATTTTATTTGTTAACCCTATTTCGATTTCTGCTACTGTTTTAGATTGTTTATTTAGGGAATTATATTGGTGATTTAGTTTTGAATTAAAAGTAGTTATAGTCTGATTTTTTCAAGATTTTTTTGCCACTTTCCTACTAAATTTAAATTATTTTCTAAAAACTGTTGTTTACAAGCACGACGTTGAATTTTTCCGCTAGAAGTCTTAGAAATACTACCAGTTTTTAATAGTGCAACTCCACTAACTTCTAATTGATATTCTGTTGATACTGCTATTTTAATTTCTTTTATTACCTCGGAAGTATTTAGCTTCCGTAGATGAGTTCGTTCCACCTCACAAGCAACAACTAAACCTTCTTCTCCTTCAATTTCTACAGTAAATGCTGCACTACAATTAGTACGTAAAGAAGGATGACTTTTTTCAATTGTTAATTCAATATCCTGGGGATAATAATTACGACCTCTAATAATAATTACATCCTTGAGCCTTCCTGTTACAAAAAGCTCTCCATGATTGACAAATCCCAAGTCTCCCGTGCGAATAAATGGGCCCGACCCTGTATCCTTAACATAGGCTTGAAAAGTTTTTTTTGTCGCGTCCGGTTGATTCCAATATCCTGCAGCTACACTTGGACTACTAACCCAAATTTCTCCTACTTGTTTTGGACTACAACTAGTTAAAGACTCTGGGTTCACAATAATTACTGTTGTGTCTAGGTAAGGATGACCACATCCTACAAACACTCGACTTTCTGGAGATAAAATCTCAGTTTCTACTATCAAATGTTGCTCTAAATCAGTAGCTTTTACTCCCTGAATTAGAGGTGATTGATATTTTTCACCACCTGTTGTAAACAACGTAGTCTCTGCCATTCCATAGCAAGGATAGAACCCATTGTATTTAAAACCACAAGCAGCAAACTTTTCACTAAAATTCTTCAGAGTTTTTTCTCGTACTGGTTCAGCTCCATTAAAAGCTAAATCCCAACTGCTTAAGTCAAGGTTAGCTAAATCTTCTTGCTTAACTTTGTTCACGCATAAATCATAAGCAAAATTGGGTCCACCACTAGTAGTTGCTCCATATTTAGAAATCATTTTTAACCAACGTATCGGCTTTTGCAGAAACGCCACCGGAGGCATCATAATACAGGGAGTTCCCAGATACATTGGATGCATCACCTGCCAAATCAGCCCCATATCATGGAACAAAGGTAACCAACCAGCAGAAATAGTCTTCTCACTATGATCAAAAGCAGTCTCGATCATCTGTTGGTTGTGGATGATGTTTCCATGAGTAACCATCACTCCTTTGGGAGTTCCTGTAGAACCAGAAGTATATTGTAAAAATGCCAAGCTATCTGGTGATACTTCCGTCTGTACAAATTCTTTCCCATTGCTTTCAATAGTATCTGCCGCAACCAATTGTAAATGGGCTAATTCTGCATAACTTGACCACTTTTGTTCAATGTCAGTCAATATCGATGTAGTTGTCAGTGCTATAATTGGTTGAGAATCATTAACGATGGAAAGTAACCGAGATAATTTCTGATTGCGTTTGGGAGGATAAACTGGAACCGCTATTACCCCTGCATATAAACAACCAAAGAAAGCGCTAATAAACTCCAATCCACTATGATATAACAGTAAAGCTCTTTCTCCTTTTAAGGATTGGAGATGAGATGCGATTACTCTTGCTTGCTTGTCTAATTCTCCATAGGTTAGACTGGCCGATTCTGTTTCTCCATCCTGGAGAAAGATGTAGGCTTTTTCGTTGCACTGATTTTGCGCTCTATAGCTAAGAATTTTCAATATAGAAGTATTCATACTTATACTTGTGTTATTTTTTGCTAAATACATTGCTAATAAAGTTATGTTTATCTCTATTTCACTGGTGACAATTTAAACTTGCCAAGCATTTCTCAATAAGTAATAATGCTTGAAATGTAGCCAAAAATCGAGGTCACAAACACTATTTTTGGCGTTGCATAAATGCGGGATGAATTTATATTTTTAGACCAGAATAAACATCCTTCCTTTGCGCCTATCCTTCGGAAAGCCGCTCCGCGTCTAATGCGTGAGATAAAAATCATCCCCTTAATTAGCAACGCCCTATTTTTAAGCTACCGATGCCTACGCCTCATATTCAAGTGCATGGATCATTGTGACTATAAAAACTCTGTCAAAACATAATTATTATACGTTTCAGTACTGTTAAATACAGTATAAATACTGATAAAGACATATCTTATTTAAAGATGTCACGAATGTCTCTATTCTGTCATACTGAATGGGCAATGGTCATTTTTTTAGTTTGGAGCAATCCTCCGGCCGATAATTTACACTTTTTATTAGATTTACATCTTGCACCAGTAAAAAACTATAGTTATAATTGTTACTACTCACATTCCACACCCTAGCTATCACAACTTCATAAATACTAAACAAATAATTATCAACCAACTCCCTCCTCCTTAATTCCAGATTATGCGCTAATTAATATCTTTAGGTTAAAGTTGTTTTACATTATACAAACGAATCTTTACTTGTATTTACAAGTATTAGTGTTTAGTATTGTGTTATGGTATACCTCAACTTGAGGTATACAGGAAATAACATTTATTATTCTGGCGTTGCATATATAGAGGTGGTAAATATACATACTCTAACTTCCAATTAGTGCATCTTTATTGTCATCAACAAATTCATCTTAGGACATCATAGAGATACTGATTTGCCCCCGGCCGGATACTTGGAAAACTTGTAAGTCCGGTTCTGAGGGAGGAAAGAAGCAGTAATGCTTGTGCCCTACCCGACTACGTTTACTATTCACCAAATTTAGAACAATGATTAATATATTTACAAAAATTGAGTCTAACGTTCGTAGCTATTGCAGAAGCTTTCCGGTAGTTTTTACTAAATCCATAAGACATCAAATTTTTGATAGCAATGGAAATGTCTACATTGATTTTTTGAGTGGTGCTGGCTCATTGAATTACGGACACAATAATCCTCGCTTAAAACAAGTATTGATAGACTATATCCAACAAAATGGGATTTCTCATTCCCTAGATTTGCATACTGAGGCAAAGGGTCAGTTTCTTAAGTGCTTTGATGAGATCATTCTCAAACCTCGTAATCTGGATTACAAAGTCATGTTTCCAGGACCAACGGGTACCAATGCAGTTGAAGCAGCGATGAAATTAGCTCGAAAGGTAACAGGACGTAAGACAATTATTCATTGCAAAAATAGCTTTCATGGTGTGACACTAGGTTCTCTATCTGTGACAGCTAACCCAAAATATAGAAAAGTGTCAGGAAATCCTCTTACAAATACATACTCCATACCCTTTGTTTGTCAATTTGATCAAACTGTACAAGAATTAGACTCTTTTAGACCTATACTTAATTCTTTGGATATTAACGAAAAACCGGCAGCTATTATTTTAGAAACTGTCCAAGGTGAAGGAGGGATTAATGTTGCAAACTTATCTTGGTTAGAAAAGCTTTTCCAGTATGCCCAAGAGCAAAATATTTTGGTGATTGTCGATGATATTCAAGCTGGGTGTGGACGAACAGGAACATTTTTTAGTTTTGAACGAGCCAGATTAAAGCCTGATTTAATTTGCCTCTCTAAGTCAATTAGCGGCTACGGAACACCAATGTCTTTAGTCCTTATTCGTCCTGACATTGATTTGTGGAAAGCAGGGGAACACAATGGAACTTTCCGAGGCAATAATTTAGCCTTTATTACAGCTTCGGCTGCCTTATGTGAATATTGGAGGACTAACGAATTTGAAACACAAGTAAAAGCAAAAGGAGACTTCGTAACTCAGAGATTAGAACAAATAGTTACTCGTTATCCAAGATTGAATGGAAAACATCGAGGTTTAGGTTTGATGCATGGGATTGCTTATGCTTCTTCCCAAACTGCTGAACAAATCAGTTGCGCAGCCTTTGAAAGGGGTTTAATTGTTGAGACTGCGGGTCATCAAGGAGAAGTCCTCAAGCTGTTGCCTCCTCTCAC